>Ga0164242_10008700_pt1 | contig 11001 bp, 7 predicted proteins | sample OricomgcompostMG_FD_108783 | JGI IMG/M metagenome (GOLD analysis project Ga0164242, IMG submission 108783) | Miracle-Growth compost microbial communities from Emeryville, California, USA - Original compost - Miracle growth compost (MG) ...
ACCCCCGCCGAAGTGGTACGCACGCTGGTGGAAATCGTCGAGCCCGCACCCGGCATGAGCGTGTACGACCCCACCTGCGGCTCCGGCGGCATGCTGATCCAGACCCGCGACTACCTGCGCGAATGTGGCGGCGACCCGCGCGATCTGGCGCTGGCGGGCCAAGAAAGCATCGGCACCACCTGGTCGATCTGCAAGATGAACATGTTGCTGCACGACATCGCGCATGCCGACATCCGCCAGGAAGACACCCTGCGCAAGCCGCAGCACAAGGACGACATCGGCGAGCTGCGCCGCTACGACCGGGTGCTGGCCAATCCGCCCTTCAGCCAGAACTACCTGCGCAAGGACATGGAGTACCCCGGCCGCTTTGCCGTATGGCTGCCGGAAAAGGGCAAGAAGGCCGACCTGATGTTCGTCCAACACATGCTGGCGGTACTCAAGGCTGACGGGAAGATGGCCACGGTGATGCCGCACGGCGTGCTGTTCCGCGGCGGCGAGGAGCGCGAGGCTCGCCGGCACTTCATCGCCCAGGGCTGGCTTGAGGCCGTCATCGGCCTGCCTGCCGGCCTGTTCTACGGCACCGGCATTCCCGCCTGCGTGCTGGTGATGAACAAGCAGGGTGCGCGCGAGCGCCGGCACGTGGTGTTCATCAACGCCGACCGCGACTACCGCGAGGGCAAGGCACAGAACCACCTGCGCGCCGAGGACATCTCGCGCATCGTGCACGCCTACCGCACGCTCACCGGCGGCCAGGTCGACGAACTGCCCGGCTATGCCCGGCGCGTGCCGGTCCCAGAGATTGAAGCGGAGGAGTTCAACTGCAACATCCGCCGCTACGTCGACAACGCGCCGCCACCGGAGCCACACGACGTGCGCGCGCACCTGCACGGCGGCGTGCCGCTGGCCGAGGTCGAGGCACTGGCGCATTACTGGCAGAACTATCCGGCATTGCGTACGCGCTGCTTCCAGCCACGCCCGGGCACGGCCGACTACGTGGACTTCGCCCCCGCGATCACCGACCGCCGCGCCATTGCCCAGATCGTCAACCACGACGTGAGCGTGGCGCAGGCACACGGCGCGTTCCTGGAAACGCTCGAACACTGGTGGCAGGCGCAGGTGCAACACATCGAGGCGCTCGCCCCGGTACGCAACGCACACGGGCAGATCGTGGACCAGGCCAACAACGTGTATGCGCTGCGCCGCGCCCTGCTCGCCTCCATCGAGCCGGCGCTGGCCGGCACTACGCTGCTCACCGGACACCAGATTCGCGGGGCGCTGGCGCGCTACTTCAGCGAGCTGAAGGCAGACCTCAAATCGGTGGCCGCCAGCGGCTGGGGCGCGGAGCTGATCCCGGACGCCGAGATCCTCGAAAGCCAGTTCCCCGAGGTGCTGGCCGAAAGGGACGCCAGCCGGCTGCGACTGGCCGAGCTGGCTGCGCTGTTTGCCGCCGCCGACGAGGACGACTACGAAGACGAGGACGACACCGGCGTGCTCACCGGCGAGCAGGTAAAGGCGTTGAAGGACGAGCTGAAGGAACTGAAAGCCACGATCAAGCAGGCCTTCGGTGAATTGAAGATTCTTGCGAAGGATCTGTTCGGCGAAATCAAGGTCGCCGGACTGTTGCCCGCCAAGGCAAAACAAGCCGACTACGGGATCAAGGGCACCCAGGCAGCGCCGGACTTGGACAGCGCTGCTCGAGTGCTGGCGTTGGCTGCGCAAACAGGTCTGCAATCGAGTCGTGGCGAGACCCTGCGCGAAGCCGTGCGCCAGGGCAAACAAGCCTTGCCCCGCGCCGAAGCCGTGGAACAACGGCTGGCGCGGCACAAGATGCTGGAAGACGAGGCAAAGCGGCTCAAGGCCGAACTGCGCGCCACCGAGAAAAAGCAAGACGAACTGGTCGCCGCCGCGCGCGCGAAGATCAGCCGCGACGAGGCGCGCACCGTGATCCTCGCGCGGCTGCATCGCCTGCTGCTCGACACCTACCGCTCCTACCTGCACGCCGACCAGCGCGCCTGCATCGCGGCGCTGGAAAACCTGCATGCGAAGTACGCTGTGACGGCGGCGCAGATCGAGTCGCAGCGCGATGCGGCGGCGTTGAAGTTGAAGGGGTATCTGGCGGAGCTGGGGTATGCGTGAGGCGAACCCGAACGCTTGGCCGTCGACAACGTTCGGGAACATAGCGATACGGCTGGTCAACGGCGGGACACCGCCCACGGACGTGGCCGCCTTCTGGAAGGGAAATATCCCCTGGATCACGGGGGCGGACTTCACATCATCAGGTGTGGGCGAGTTTCGACGTTTTGTTTCTAAAGCCGCGGTTGCGAGTACTGCGACCAACGTCATTGAAAAAGGCGAGCTGCTGCTTGTCACCCGCACCGGCGTCGGCAAGCTCGCTATTGCTCCGTGCGACATCGCGATCAGCCAGGACATCACCGGCGTGTACGCTGACCGCAAGCAGGTCGATCCAGCGTTTCTCTATCACCGAATGCGCCGAGGTGTGGAAGATCTCAAGAAGCTCAACCAAGGCACCAGCATCAACGGCATCATTCGCGGTGATTTGCTGAAGTATCCGATTGACCTTCCGCCTCTGCCGCAGCAAGAGCGCATCGCCGAAATCCTCTCCACGCTCGACGAGGCGATCGAGCAGACCGAGGCGCTGATCGCGAAAACGCAGGCGATCAAGGCGGGATTGATGCATGACCTGTTCACCCGCGGCGTCACCGCAAATGGCGAGCTTCGTCCGCCGCGCGAGGAAGCGCCGCAGCTCTACAAGGATTCGCCGCTGGGAAGGATTCCGAAGGAATGGCACTGCCGCCAGCTCGGCGAGTTGGCGGAAGTCGTATCCGGCGTGACTTTAGGGCAGCCGATCAGCTCCACCAGCATGGAAGTTCCCTACCTTCGCGTAGCCAACGTTCAAGACGGCTACTTCGATTTGGGTGAAATCAAAACTGTCAAAGTCGCTGCGACCCAACTCGCAAAGCTCATTCTGCGAGCGGGAGACGTGTTAATGAATGAAGGCGGCGACTTCGACAAACTTGGACGTGGGGCGGTATGGAATGGCGAGATCAGCCCTTGCATCCATCAAAACCATGTCTTCCGCGTTCGTCCCAAGGCACCGTCAATCCGGTCTTACTACTTGGCTTACTGGTCGCAGACGGCGATGGGTCGGCGGTACTTCCTTGTTAGCTCCAAGCAGTCAACCAATCTTGCGTCGATCAATTCCAAGCAACTGCATCGCTTTCCGATCGCTGTAGCAGCTGAAGCCGAGCAAATTTCCATTGAAACGCGACTGCGCGCGCTGGATGAACAGTTGACCGAGCTTCGAAACGAACTGGTGGTTCAGAGATCGCTCAAGCACGGTCTCATGCACGACCTCCTCACCGGCCGCGTTCCGGTACCGCTGTCCGAACCCGGAGCCCTCGCCGTCGAAGCCTGATCGTGATGCCCCGCCGCTTGTGTCCTACCCATAACAGGCATTAAATTACCCGGAATGGGTATCAAGGCCACCCGCAAGCCCTCCCCCCGCCCGCGCAAGCCGGTGCCCGCGCCTGCGCGCACCAGCGTGGCGGACGCGCTGTTTTCCGCCACCCAGCAGCGCGTGCTGGGCCTGCTGTTCGGTCAGCCGCAACGCAGTTTCTTCACCAGCGAGCTGATCGCGCTGGCTGGCGGCGGTTCCGGCGCGGTGCAGCGCGAGCTGCGATCACTGGAGGAGAGCGGGCTGGCCACGCTGTCGAGGGTGGGCAACCAGAAGCATTACCAGGCGAACGCCGACGCACCTATCTTTGCCGAGCTGTGCGGCATCGTGCGCAAGATGCTGGGCCCGGCCGACGTCTTGCGCGAGGCGCTGGCGCCATTGCAGAACGAGCTGCAGGCCGCGTTGTTGTATGGCTCGGTGGCCAGGCGCAGCGATACCGCGACGAGTGACATCGACGTGCTGCTGGTCTCTGACACACTGACGTTGGAACAGGTTTATGCCGCGCTGGCGCCGGCCGAGCAGCGGTTGGGCCGCCCGGTCAGCCCGACGCTATACACCGTGGCCGAATTCCGCCATCGCCAGGCCAAAGGCAACCCGTTCATTACCAAATTATTGGCAGGCCACACCCTGCCCCTGACCGGAGGTACGGATGCCTTCCTCGCCGCTGGATAACCTGGCGCGCATCGGCCAGCTCAAGGCCGAGCCACCCGCGCAAGTCGAGTTCGACGGGCTGCTGCGCTCCGGGCAGGTACGCCTGGCCGACGCGCAGCACCGAACGCTCAGCCTGGAGAGCCGCTTTGACCTGGCGTACAACGCGGCGCACGCGCTGTCGCTGGCCGCGCTGCGTTGGCACGGCTATCGCTCGGAGAACCGTTACCTGGTGTTCCAGAGCCTGACCCACACGCTGGGGCTGGAACCGGCGCAGTGGCGGGTGCTGGACCAGGCCCACCGCAAGCGCAACCTGGCCGAATACGAGGGCGACCTGGACGTGGACGAGGCACTGGTGGAGGCAATGATCCGGGTGGCATGCGCGGTGGCCGAGCGCACGGTGGCGCTGGGTCCGGTGCCGCAGGAGCCCGCATGAGCGAATACCTGCACGTCGAAAAGCCCTTCCTCGACCAGCTGGCCGCGCTGGGCTGGACGGTGATCGACCACACGGCTCTGGACCGCTGCGGCATCCCTTCCAATCCAACCGTGAGCCTGCGCAACAGCTTCCGCGAATGCGTGCTGCCCGAGGTGTTCCGCGAGTCGATCCGCGCGATCAACGCCACCGCCGAAGGCACGCCCTGGCTGACCGATCGCCAGCTCGACGACCTGTTGCAGCAACTGCTGCGCCAGCCAAACCACAGCCTGCTGGAAGCCAACGAGGCGGTGCAGGCGATGCTGTTCAAGGCTCAGGTGGCGACCAACGAGCTGACCGGCGAGGCTGATCCGGTGGTGCGGCTGATCGACTTTGCCCACCCCACGCGCAACCGCTTCCACGCGATCAACCAGTTTCGTGTGGACACGCCCGGTTGCGTGAAGCGCTGCATCATTCCCGACATCGTGCTGTTCGTGAACGGCATTCCGCTGGTCGTGGTGGAGGCGAAGGTCGGCGATGCGAACACCGCCAACCCGATGCATGCCGCCTTCCAACAGTTGCTGCGCTACCGCAACGGCCGCGCCGGAACGCTCAAGGCCGGATTGCGCGAGGGCGAGCCGCGCCTGTTTCACAGCAACCTGCTGCTGATTCGCAGCTGCGGCGAGCGCTGCGAATTTGGCACGATCAGCTCGGGACATGAACATTTTTACGCATGGCGGGACATCTGGCCCGAGTCGCGGCGCGACTTCGTGCCGCCGCTGGGTGAAATACGCGAGCAGGAAACCCTGATCCAGGGGCTGCTTGCGCCCGCCACATTGCTCGACGTGCTGCGTAGCTGCACGGTGTTCATGGATACCGACGCGGGCCGGCGAATCAAGGTGGTGTGCCGTTACCAGCAGTACCGTGCCGCGCGCAAGATCATCGAGCGCCTGCGCGCTGGCGAAACGTCGGCCGCGCGTTCCGGCGTGGTCTGGCATACGCAGGGCTCGGGCAAGTCGCTGACCATGGTGTTCGTGGCGCGCATGCTGCGCGCGGATGCGGAGCTGGCCGACTTCAAGATCGTGCTGGTCAACGACCGCGTGGACCTCGAACGGCAACTGGCCGGCACCGCGCGGCTGATCGGCGGCAGGATCAATGTGATCGAGAGCGTGGCCGACCTGCGCCGGCAGCTGGGCAGCGACGCCTCCGACGTCAATATGGTGATGGTGCACAAGTTCCTGGAGCGCGAGGAGGCGCTGCCGCCGAAGGTGGCCGAAGCGATGGCGAGCTACCTGCCCGTACCGTCCGGCAAGCGTTTCGGCGTGGTGAACGCATCCGCGCGGATCGTGCTGATGATCGACGAAGCCCACCGCACCCAGGGTTCCTCGCCGGAGCGGACGGGGCTTTCCGACAACATGTTCGAGGCATTCCCTAACGCGGCGCGCATCGCCTTCACCGGCACGCCGCTGGTCACCGAGCAGCACGGCGCGCGGCGTACCGTGAAGCGCTTCGGCGACTACATCGACACCTACAGGCTGATGGACGCGGTGAACGACGGCGCCACGCTGCAGATCCTCTACGAAGGACGTACGGCCGACACGGCGCTGAAGGACAAGCACGGCTTCGACACCAAGTTCGAGGACCTGTTCAAGGAACGCAGCGAGGCGGAGATCCTCGCGATCAAGAAGAAATACGGCGCCACCGGCGATCTGCTGGAGGCCGAGCAGCGCATCGGCGCGATCGCCCGCGACCTAGTCGACCACTACATCGACCACATCCTGCCCGACGGTTTCAAGGCGCAGGTGGTGTGCCATTCCAAACTGGCGGCGGTGCGTTACCGGGCGGCGATCAACGAGGCCCTACGTGAACGCATCGATCGCGAGCGGGTGAAGCCGGTCGCGGACCGGGAGCTTATCCGGCGCATCGAATCGCTCAAGGCGGCGGTGGTGGTGTCGGCCGACCCGACCAACGAGCCGGCGCTGATCACCCAGGCGCGGCAGGAGGCCCGGCGCTGGAACGCGGTGGAGAACTTCTGCAAGCCGTTCGATTTCGACGACCCGGACAAGGCGCTCACCGGGATCGCCTTCCTGATCGTGTGCGACATGCTGCTGACCGGCTTCGATGCGCCGGTGGAACAGGTGATGTACATCGACAAGCGTCTGCGCGAGCACAACCTGCTGCAGGCGATTGCCCGCGTGAACCGGGTGACGCGCAACAAGCATCGCGGCTTCATCGTCGACTACATAGGCCTGGCCAACCATCTGGGCGAAGCGTTGTCGATCTACGCCGAGGAGGATATGCAGGACCTTCGGCAAGGCCTCAAGGACAGCCTGAGCGAGCTGCCGATACTGGAGGAACGCTACCAGCGGCTGCTGCAGCATTTCCGCGCGCTCGACGTGGGCCGGATCGAAGCATTCATCACCGACACGCTGGGCAGCGCCGAGGCGGAGGTCAGCGTGGTACACGCGGCCGTGACGGCACTGAAGGACATCAAGGCACGTGCGGACTTCGAGGTGTACCTGAAGAAATTCCTGCAGAGCCTCAACCTGATCCTGCCGCACCCGGCCGGGCATGCCTACCGTGGTGCCGCGCGCCGCTTCGGCTACCTGTTGCGGATGGTCAAGGAACGCTACAAGGACGATTCGCTCGATATCGCCGACGCGGGCGAGAAGGTCAAGGCGCTGATCAACGAACACCTGATCGACCTTGGCATCAACCCGCGCATTCCGCCGGTGGAGTTGCTTTCTGACGACTTCATGGCGCAGGTGCAGGCGCATGCGCAGGGGGATGGCGAGGCGAAGGCAAGCGAGATGGAACATGCCATCCGCAAGCACTGCACGGTGCATTTCGACGAGGACCCCGCTTTTTACAACCGCCTCAGCGAGAAGCTCGAGAAGCTGATCCAGCAGCACCACGACAACTGGGCGGTACTGGCCGAAGGCTACGAGCAACTGCGCAGAGAGGCCGTCACCGGACGCACCGAGGTAGTGGAGGGCCTGAGTCCCGAGGCAGGCCCCTTCCATGACCACGTGGTCGCGCTGGCATTCGGCGGCGCGGTTCCCGCCGAAGTGCAGGTGCCGCTGAAGCAGCTGGTCCAGCGCATCGTGGAACACGTGCAGGCCACCATCGACGTGTTGGACTTCTGGAAAAAGCCCATCGAGGTGAAGCGCCTGCGCGGCGCCGTCGACACCGAAATCCTGCTGGCGGATATCGCTGCCCTGAATGAGCGGCACGAACGCATCGCGGTGGAAATCGTGAAGCTGGCCGAGAAGCGGCACCGGGAGCTTGTACCGTGAAGCCGGGCGCATCGCCCACCACAGCCGGGATTGCGTACCAGGTGATCCGCAGCCAGCGCGCAACCGCCGACCTGATCATCGACCGCGATGGCAGTGTGGTCGTGCGGGCGCCGGAGTGGGTGGGTGACGAGCAGCTCGCCAGCCTGGTGGAATCACGCCTGCACTGGATCTACCGAAGCCTGGCCGAATGGCGCGACATGAACGCGACGCGGGTATTGCGGGAATATCGCAATGGCGAGGGCTTTCTCTACCTGGGACGCGCCTATCGTCTGCTGCTTGTCGCCGATCAGCCCGAACCGCTACTGCTGAAGAACGGCCGCTTCTGCCTGCGGCGCGAGCTGGTCGAAAGTGGCGAGCGGGAAGCGACGCGTGCGCTTTTCCGCGACTATTACATCGCCCGCGGCCGGGAACGACTGCAGCGTCGCGTGAATTACTTCGCGCCGAAGGTGGACGTTGCACCCGCATCCATCGACGTGCGGGAGCTGGGCAACCGCTGGGCCAGTTGTTCGACCCGCGCGCATCTGGCATTCCACTGGAAGTGCATGATGGCGCCGCCCATCATCATCGACTACATCGTGGTCCACGAACTTTGCCATCTGCGCCACCGCGATCACACGGACGCGTTCTGGAATGAAGTGGACAAGGTGCTGCCACAGTACCGCGAACGTAAGGAATGGCTGCGCAAGAATGGCGCTGGGCTGGATGTCTGAGGCCGAACAGGGCCGTGAGACGCGCTGCAAAAAAAACCGCCCACGAGGGCGGTTGGAAGGAGACGGGTGTAGGACTCTCAGACGTCCATACAGATCATGCGATCACGCTTTCAATGTGGCGCAAGCGCCTTGTCCACTGCGGCCACGAAGACGGGATCGACCCGCCCGATGACGGTGGTGCGGGCGGCGATGCGGCCGTCGGTGTCGAGCAGGATCAGTTCGCTGCTGTGGTTGAAATCGCCGTCGGGAAGCTGGCGGTATTGCAGGCCGAACAGCGCCGCCAGCGCGCGCGCGTCCTTCGGCACGGTGCGGGCCAGGGTCCAGTAGCGCATGTCCAGCTTGCGCGTGGCGGCGTAGTTGCGCAGCGCGTCCACGTTGTCGCGTGCGGGGTCGAAGCTGACCGCCAGCAGGGCCAGCTTGTCGCGGCTGGGATCGGCCACGGCCTTGCGGGTCAGCTTCATGGTGTCCACGATCATCGGGCAGACCATGGTGCAGGAGGTATAGATCATGCTGACCAGTTGCACCTTCCCGCGGCGGGCGGCCAGAGGTTGTGCGTGGCCGTCCTGGTCGGTGAGGGTGACGTTGAACTGGTAAACCGAATCGGGCGGCAGCGGTGTGGCGGCGAAGGCCGAACCAGCCAGCAGCAGCGTAAGCAGCAACCACGGAGCCAGGCGTTTCATGGCAAGACCTCAGCGGGCTTCGCGCAGCGGAAGCCCATGTTGTTGGTGGTGTCCACCGCCTTCAGCGCGCTCAGCATGGCGATGCGCATCAAGGTGGCGTAGTTCTCTTTTTCCTGCATGCTGACGGCGCCGGCGCCGCAGAACTTCATCTTGTCGGCGCCGTCCTGGTCGCGGCTGTCACTGCCCACCAGCAAGGCGTTGAAATCGTCCACCCACTCCCACACCACGCCGTTGAGATCACGCACGCCGTGCACGTCGGGCGCGCCGCCCACGGCGGGCAATGGCTGGCTGGACGGGCGGCTGTACCACTGCAGCACGCGCTCCCGCCAGGCCGGATCGCGGCGGGCGTCCGCGCGGTGGGCATCGGCCGCGGCGGCGTATTCCCATTCGTACCAGGTGGGCAGGCGGGCTTGTTCGCTTTCGCAATAGGCCTGGGCGGCAAACCAGCTCACCCGCGTCACCGGCTGTTGCGGCAGGGCATCGCCCAGTGCATCGGGCGCGGCCCAGTGGGTGAGGTAGCGGCGGTCGGCGAAGACCGGGGCCACCTGGTCACCCCGCCATTGCGGGTGGGCTTTCACGAAGGCCAGGAATTCGGCGTTGGTCACCGGCTCGGTGCGCAGGCGGAACGGCGCGATCTTCGCCGGCGCCGCCTTGCCGTCGGCGGGCAGCACGCTGGTGAAGGTGCCGCCCGGCAGTGGGGCGTACTCCGCCGCCACCGCCGGGCCGGCCAGCAGCGCGCCCAGCATCAGCACCGACAGCTGCCAGGCGCGCATCCTCAGTGCTCCGGCGCCGCGGCGGGTGCCGGCTGCGCGCGGACCTTCGCCACATCTTCCTTGGTGACCTGACCGCCGGCGTTGTCCCAGCTGTTCAGCACGTAGGTGAGGATGTTGGCCACTTCATCGTCGTTGAGCTGGCTCATCGGCGGCATCACCGAGTCGTAATCCGCGCCATTGACGGTGATCTTGCCGTGCAGGCCGTGCAGCGGGATCGAGATCAGGTGCTCGCGATCCTGCTTGACCAGGTAATCCGACTTGGCCAGCGGCGGGAACACGTTCGCCAGGCCCTTGCCGTCCGCCTGGTGGCAGACCGAGCAGGTGCCGGTAAACAACTGCGCGCCGGCCTTGATCTGGTCTTCCTTGGTAAGCGTACCGGCGGCATTCGCCTTCGCCGCCGCCGTCACAGCATGCAGGTTGGGTTCGGCGCGGTCGCCCAGGTAAACCGAGTCCACCTCCTTGCCCGAATAGATCGCCTTGTTCTCCGGACCGTCCACTTTGAGGATGCCCAGCGCACCCTTGTTGAAGGCACGGAAGATCGAGTGGTCGACCAGCACGTAGCTGCCCGGCACGTCGGTGTGGAATTCGACGATGGCCGCGCCGCCGGCGGGGATCAGCGTGGTCTGCACGTTCGACTGCGGGTGGGTGCCGCCTTCCTGCTGCACGCGGTCGAAGATCTCGCCGATCACGTGGAAGCTGGAGATCAGGTTGGGGCCGCCGTTGCCCACGAACAGGCGCACCGTTTCGTTCGTTTTGGCGGTGAGCGCGTTGTCACCGGTGAGCGCGCCTTCGTGGCCGTTGAACAACACGTAGGTCGGGTGCTCGTCGATGGCCTTGTCCATGTCGAACGGCTGGTGACCCTTCTCGCGGTACTTGCCGGTGGTGTAGAAATCGCCCTGCATCACGTAGTACTCGTGATCGACCTTGGGCAGGCCCTCCGGCGGCTCGACCAGGATCAGGCCGTACATGCCGTTGGCGATGTGCATGCCTACCGGCGCGGTGGCGCA
>Ga0164242_10008701_pt1 | contig 11000 bp, 10 predicted proteins | sample OricomgcompostMG_FD_108783 | JGI IMG/M metagenome (GOLD analysis project Ga0164242, IMG submission 108783) | Miracle-Growth compost microbial communities from Emeryville, California, USA - Original compost - Miracle growth compost (MG) ...
CGCGTTCCCGTCGGCCGTCGCCATGGTGCGACCGCTCAGCGCGCAATCCGGGGTGTCGTCTCCCCGGCTGCTGGGGCGCATCCAGATCGCCAACACCGCAGGCGCCGCGGTCGGACCTGTGCTTGGCGGTCTGCTGGTGAGCACGCTCGGATGGCCGGCCATCTTCGCGGTGAACGTCCCTCTGGCCGCGCTGGCCCTGGTCGGCACCAGGATGCTCGCCCCCGCGGACGCTCCCCGCAAGGCTCAGCGGTTCCGCACCCTGCTCGCCCAGTCCGACATTCCGGGCGTCGCCCTCTTCATCGGGATGCTCGTGGCCCTCCTCGTGTTCCTGCTCGGCCTGCAGTCGTCGCCGGATTGGTGGCTGCTCGCCGTCGCCGTGCTGGCGGGCGCGGGGTTCGTGTGGCGGGAGCTGACGGCATCCGTTCCCTTCATCGATCTGCGGCTGCTCGCCGCCAACCGGTCGCTGATGATGGTGTACCTGTGCTTCGCGGTCTTCAACCTCGTGTACTACTCGGCGTTCTTCGGGCTGCCGCAGTTGCTGCAGGAGCACGGCGGCTACAACGCCGGAATCACCGGGCTGCTGATGTTCCCGCTCGCTGCCGTGACCATCGGCCTGACGCCGCTCGGCGCCCGCTGGATCGAGTCGCGCGGCCTGCGCTTCACCCTGATCGTCGGCGGCCTCGGCCTCATCGCCGGCGCGGCACTGCTCGCGATCGCCGGGGCCACGCAGACACCTATCGCCATCCTGCTCATCACCGCCGCGATGGGCGCGCCGTACTGCGTGGTGAGCATCGCGATGAGCCAGGCGCTCTATGCATCCGCTTCGCCGAAGGATGTCGGCGTCGCCGCCGGCATCCTCCAGACGTCGCGCTACGTCGGAGCGATCCTCGCCACGACGGTGCTCGGCGCCATCTTCGTGAACGGATCGGGACCGGATGCCGTACCGCAGTGGCTCACGATCGTCGCGATCGCGACGGGGCTGGCCATCGTGCACGCGGTGCTGCTGGCGTTCTGGCATCCGCGCAGCTACCAGGAACAGGCGCCGGAAGCCCCCTAGGCCTTCCCGCGGTTGCGGCGGCGCACCGGCCGGGGTGCCTTGCCGCCCACGAACGACCGTCCGGGGTCGACCACGAAACCGCCCTGCCGGAGGGCCTGCCGGCCCACGAGCATCCGGAACCCCATCTCGTCGCGGTTGGTGAGCGTGGTCTCCGCCTGAACACGGTGGCCGCCGAGCTCCAACTCGATCAGCACCACGTACCGGTGCTGCACGTGACCGGACGAACTGCGCACGAGCCGGCGGTCGTAGGCGGGGCATTCGACGACCACGGCGTCGCGGTCGGAGTCCTGCCAGGGGCGCACCCGGAACCGCACACGGTCGCCGCCGTCGAGCTCCTCGATGTCGAACGCGTGAAGCGCCGAGCTGCGCGCGCCGGTGTCGAGCTTCGCCTTCACCCATGGCACACCGATCGCCGGCAGGGCAACCCACTCGCGCCACCCCAGGACGGTGCTTGAATGGACTGGCGCATCCGCTGTCGAGCGCACCCGGTGCATCGGCGTCGACGGCCCCGGTTCGCTCGCTTTCCCCATTCCCCCATCTTTCCAGGAGCCGCCACGGTGAAGTTGGCCATCCTCTCGCGCGCCCCGCAGTCGTACTCCACGCAGCGGCTCCGCGCGGCCGCAACGGATCGCGGGCACCGAGTGAAGGTGCTCGACACGCTGCGGTTCTCGATCGATCTCTCCGGCGACGAGCCCGACCTGCAATACCGCGGCAAGCTACTGTCGGACTACGACGCCATCCTCCCCCGCATCGGCAACTCCATCACCTACTTCGGTACCGCCGTCGTGCGGCAGTTCGAGCAGATGGATGTCTACACGCCGAACACCGCCAACGGCATCACCAACTCGCGCGACAAACTGCGTGCGAACCAGATTCTCTCCCGGCACAACATCGGGATGCCCGCGACCGCGTTCGTGCACAGCCGCGCCGACGTGCGCACCGCGATCGAGTCGGTGGGCGGGGCCCCAGTGGTGATCAAGCTCCTCGAAGGCACCCAGGGCATCGGCGTCATCCTCGCACCGGAGGCGAAGATCGCCGAGGCGATCATCGAGACTCTGCACTCGACGAAGCAGAACGTGCTCGTGCAGTCGTTCATCGCCGAGAGCAGGGGGCGGGATGTTCGTGCCCTCGTCGTCGGAGATCGTGTCGTCGCCGCGATGCGACGGGTCGCGAGCGGAGACGAGTTCCGGTCGAATGTGCACAGGGGTGGCTCAGTGCAACGGATCGACCTGCCGCCGGAGTACGAGCAGGCAGCCGTGCGATCGGCGCAGATCATGGGCTTGCGCGTCGCCGGTGTGGACATGCTGGAGAGCAACGACGGACCGCTCGTGATGGAGGTCAACTCGTCGCCGGGCCTGCAGGGCATCGAGACCGCGACCGGACTGGACGTCGCCGGTGCCATCGTCGACTACATCGACAACCAAGTCGCCTTCCCCGAGATCGACGTGCGCCAGCGCCTCACCGTCTCGACCGGTTACGGCGTCGCCGAACTCGCCGTCGGAGCGGATGCCGACCTCGTCGGCAAGCGACTCCGCGACTCCGGACTCGACGAGCGCGACATCACGGTGCTCACCCTGCATCGCGGTGCTGCCGTCATCCCGAACCCGCGCGGCAACACGGAGCTCGAGGCGGGCGACCGCCTGCTGTGCTTCGGAAAGCTCGAGGAGATGCGGTCGATGATCCCGGCGCGCAGGCGGCGACGCACGAAGGTGCGCAAGCTGCCGAAGGATGCGCTTCAGCTCGAAGCCTGACCGCACCGCACGACGCTCCACGGCGTGGTGACGAGCGACGGCAATATGGAGAGATGGCGTCCAGCGATTCATCGGGCATCCGGCTCTCCCGCGCGTACTACACCGAGCTCGTGCGACCGCTGCTTCGCGAGCGATTCCCCGGCATGCCGCATTCGGCGGGCCGGCTCGGCGCCGGATCCGACGTGCTCGGGCTCGACGACGCGATGTCGCGCGACCACGACTGGGGGCTACGGCTGACCCTGTTCGTGCCGGCGGACGCCGTGCTCGCCGTCGACGCAGAGCTCGAGCGCGCGCTTCCCACGAGCTTCGCCGGCCTGCCAACGCGTTTCGCGTTCAGCGGCACCGCCGAGGCCAGGCACCGCATCGACGTGAGCACGCTCGGATCGTTTCTGGATGCCCGCCTCGGCTTCGACCCGCGCGACGGCATCGGAGCAGACGACTGGCTCTCGCTCACCGGCCAGGCCGTGCTCGAGGTCGTGGCGGGGCCCGTCTTCGCCGACGACACGGGCGACCTCGGTCGAGTCCGGCGCGCCATCGCGTGGTACCCCGACGACCTCTGGCGGTATGTGCTGGCGTGCGACTGGGCTCGGCTCGAACAGGAGCTCCCTCTGATGAGCAGGGCCGGTGACGTCGGCGACGATCGCGGGTCCCGCATCGTGTGCGCACGGCTGGCGCACGTCGCGATGCACCTCGCCTTCCTGCTGGAGCGACGCTGGCCGCCCTATGCGAAGTGGTTCGGCACGATGTTCGGCCGGCTCGAGTGCTCCGCCGAGGTCGGAGCATCCCTCGATCGTTCACTTCTCGCCGAGGATTGGGGCGATCGGCAGTCGGCCATCGCCGCCGCACTGCGAACGCTGCTCGAGCTGCAGAACGCTCTCGGGCTGACCTCCGCGAGCGATGCCACCGAGTCGTTCTGGGACCGCCCCTACCTGCACCTCCACCCGGACATCGTCGTCGAACTGCTGTCAGGCATCCGCGACTCCGCCGTCGCCGCGCTGCCGCTCGGGCGCGGATCCGCGGAGCAGCGCACCGACAACGTCGACCTGCTCATGGACCCTCGGGCGCGGCGCCGGATCGTCGAGGCGGACTGAGCTCGATCGCGTCGGCTCATCGCCCGTCAGGCGTACAGCGGCATCAGGTTGGCCTGCTCCACGAGCCAGGCGCTGAACGCCCACGGAGTGCTGCGCAGAGCCGCGCCAAGCTCGGCCGGACGCACCGCGGCGACCTCGGCCACCTCGGCCGGATTGAGCACCGGTTCCCCGACCGCGCGCGCTACATAGACCGGGCAGATCTCGTACTCGACCACCCCGCCGGCATCGACAGCGCGGTAGCGAAAGTCCGGAAGCACCAGCTCGAGGTCGGCCAGGCGGATGCCCAGCTCGTCGCGAGCGTGCCTGCTCACGGCATCCGGGACCGACTCATCCGGCGCGGGATGCCCGCAGAACGCGTTCGTCCACACGCCGGGGAACGTCAGCTTCGAAAGCGCTCGTCGCGTGACGAGCACGCGTCCGTCGTCCAGCAGCACGTGACACGAGAAGCCGAGGTGCAGGGGTGTATCGGCGCCGTGCACAGAGACCTTCTCGGCCGTTCCGGTCGGGTTGCCATGGTCATCGAGCAGCACGACACGGGCCGGGTCGACGCTCACGAGGTCGAGTCTGCCAGTACTCGTGCCGGAATCGACGGGTTCGGCGTGCTGCCCGTCGACGATCGTCACGACGAAACCCGCCGCGCCGCTGCCTGCGCGACCACGTCGACGAGCGATTCTGCGGTGCGATCGGATGCGACGACATCCACGCGCAGACCGTAGTGGCGGGCATCCCGCGCGGTACGCGGCCCGATTGCGGCAACCAGCGTGCGTTCAGGAACGGGACCGAGCTGCTGCTGCACCTGCTCGGCCACGCTGCCCGAGGTGACCAGGATGGCTGTGATGCGGCCGGATGCCACATCCGCCACGACCTGCTCCGGCACCGGGATGCCCACGGTACGGTAGGCGACCACCGATTGCACCTGATGTCCCATCGCGGTGAGGCCGTCGGTGAGTGTGGTCTTCGCGATCTCGCTGCGCAGGGTGAGCACGCGCAGCGGAACCACCCCGCGCGTCACGGCAGGCCACTCCTCGAGCATGCCAGCGGCCGAACTGTCGTCGGCCGGCACGAAATCGGCCCGGTAGCCCGCTGCGAGCAGTGCTGCGGCCGTCGTCTCACCGACCGCAGCTATGCGGGTGTTCTGGTGGATGCGCGCCTGATGCGCCGACAGCACGTCGACCGTCGTCGCACTGGTCACCGTGACCCAGTCGAAGTCGCCCGCGGCGAGCCCGGTCAGCGCACGCTCCAGGGCCTCGGCGTCGGAGGTGGGGGCGAAGTTGATCATCGGGGCGACGACGGGTGTGCCGCCGTGGGAGCGGATGTCCGCAGCCACCGAGTCCCCCCAGGGACCGCCGCGTGGCACGAGCACACGCCAGCCGGCCAGGGGTTTCGGACCTTGCGTGGGTATGGGGCCGGTGGCGCCCACCGTCATCGGACGTCACCGCCTCGCGTTCCGTCGCCGGTTCGCGGGTTCTGCACCGGCACGTCCCCGCCCAGCGGGGCCAGTTCGGCAGCACCACTGGCCAGGAGCTCGTCGACGACGCGCTGCGAGGCATCCTTTGCCGCTTCTAGGAGCGCAGCCTGGCCGTTCCCCTCGAGACTGGTCGCGTGCGACGACGTGAGCCGCTGCGTGCCGTCCGGTTTGTAGACCGTCGCGGTGAGGAACAGCAGGCCGTCCTCGATGAGCGCGGTGGTGCCGAGCGGGGCAGCGCATCCGGCTTCGAGACCCGCGAGAACGCCGCGCTCTGCGTCGACGTTCGCCCGCGTCGTCGCGTGGTTCACGGCGGCGAGCGCCTTGGCGAGCGCTCGGCCCTCTGGCGAGGCATCCTTCTCTCGGCGCGTCTCGAGCGCGAGCGCGCCTTGACCGGGAGCAGTGGGCCAGTCCGCGAGCTCGAGGTACTCGGTCGCGGCATCCGCTCGCCCGAGTCGGCCGAGACCGGCGGCCGCGAGCACGATCGCGTCGAGCCGCCGATCACCCTCTGCCTCACCGAAGACGCGGCCCAGCCGCGTGTCGATGTTGCCACGGATGTCGACGACATCGAGATCCGGACGCAGCGCCTTCAGTTGCGCGATACGCCGGGGCGACCCGGTTCCCACCCGCGCTCCCTCCGGCAGGGTCTCGAGCGTGAGCCCGTCACGGGCGCAGAGCACATCGCGGGCGTCCGCTCGCTTGGGCACCGCCGCCAGCGCGATATCCGGATGCTCCGCGGTCGGCAGGTCTTTCAGTGAGTGCACGGCGACATCGATCTCGCCACGCAGCAGGGCATCCCGAAGGGCGGATGTGAAGACGCCGGTGCCGCCGAGCTGCGAGAGCGACTCGGTCGTCGTGTCCCCGTGCGTGGTGATCGTGATCAGCTCGACCTCGAGGCCGGATGCCTTCGCCAGCGAGTCGGCGACCTGGCGCGTCTGCGCCAGAGCGAGCGCGCTGCCACGTGTTCCGACCCGCAGGGCCGTCATCGCGCTGCGACCTTCTCTCCGCGGGCGCCTACCGGCTCGTGGTGAGGGTGGACCGATTCGAGCGGCCCCCCGACCGGCTCGTGGTCGGGCCACGGACCGAGCTCGGTCACGTGCGGACGTTGCTCGGGCGGAACGTCGTTCAATCGCTCCTCGATCAGGTCGACGAGGCCGGAGACGAAGGCCGGATGCGTCCCCGGCGTCGGAACGCGCGCGGCCCGCAACCCGCTCTCGGCCGCAGTCGTGACGGCCTCGTTGTCGAGGTCCCACATCACTTCCATGTGGTCGCTGACGAATCCGAACGGCACGATGACGACGGCCTTCGTGTGCCCGTCGACGGCGAGGTCGGCGATCGCGTCGTTGATGTCGGGTTCGAGCCACGGCGTGCGAGGGTCGCCGGAGCGCGACTGGTACACAAGCGACCAGGGGATGTCTGCGACCGCCCGGCCCGCATCCGACTGCACGGCGTCGCCGATCGCTTGCGCGGAACGCTCGGCCGCACGCACTGCTGCATGACGCGCCTCGGCATCCGAGATCGCGTGCGCCACGGCGCAGTGCTGCGCGACGTATGCGCCGCCCTTGCCGAACTGCGGTCCGGATGCCTCGGCCGCGGCCGACGGGATCGAGTGCGTCACGAACAGGATGTGGACGTCGTCTCTTGCGACGGCATCCGTTACGCCGTCTGCGGTGTCCGTCGTGAGCTCGGCGACGGCGGACTCGACGCCCTCGATGAGGGGCGTGACGAATCCGGGGTGGTCGAAGTACTCGCGGACGCGGTCGATCGACATAGTGTCGGTCAACCCGTTCTCGGCGAGCGCGCGCTCGAAGTCCTCACGGTACTGGCCGACGCCGGAGTACGACGTGTAGGCGCTGGTCACCAGGGCGAGCAGGCGGTCGTGACCTGCTTCATGGGCCTCGCGCACCGCATCTGTGAAGTACGGCTTCCAGTTGCGGTTGCCCCAGTGGATCGGCAGATCGATGCCTCGGCGGGCGAGCTCTGCCTCAAGCGCCGCCTTCAGCTGGCGGTTCTGCTCGTTGATGGGGCTCACGCCGCCGTGGTGACGGTAGTGATGGGCGACCTCTTCGAGCCGCTCGTCCGGAATGCCCCGCCCGCGCGTCACATTGCGCAGGAACGGGATGACGTCATCCTGACCCTCCGGGCCGCCGAAGCTGGAGAGCAGGATCGCGTCGTATTTCGTCATTGCAAGACCTCGGGAATGTCTGTCACAGGAATGCGCCGACCCGTGTAGAAGGGGACCTCTTTGCGCACGTGCCTGCGGGCATCCGTCGCGCGGAGATCGCGCATCATGTCGACGAGATCGACGAGATTGTCTGACTCCATCGGCAGTAGCCATTCGTAGTCACCGAGTGCGAAAGCGGCGACCGTGTTGGCCAGGACCGAGCGGAACGCCGCACCCTTCCGGCCATGGTCGGAGAGCATGCGACTGCGCTCGGCGTCGGGGAGAAGGTACCACTCGTAGCTGCGGACGAACGGATAGACCGTCAGCCACTCCCGCGGCTCGATGCCCTTGAGGAACGCGGGCACGTGGGCCTTGTTGAACTCGGCCCCGCGATGCACGCCCATGGCGTTCCACGTGGGGAGGAGGTCGCTCAGCAGCTTCGTGCGCTTGAGGCGCCGCAGCGCAGCCTGAATCTGCTCGGCCACCGGGCCGTGCAGCCAGACCATGATGTCGGCATCCGCCTTCAGCCCGGAGACGTCGTAGAAGCCGCGAACGGTGACGCCGCCTGCTTCGATCTCGGTGACCGCGGACTCGAGTTCTGCGGTCGCCCATTCCACGTTCGGCTCTTCAAGGTCGAACGGGCGCAGCGGGTCTCGTCGCAGCACCGCCCAGAGTGTGAACCCATCGGGCTGCTCGGCCGTGGGCCCGTGCTCTTCAGGCGTGGGGACGGCATCCGTCGGGTGGTCGGATGCTTCGGGGGTGCTGTTCGTGCTGGGGGAATCGGACGCCGCATCGGCAGCCGCCGGGTGTGTCATGGCATCCAGTCTCCCCCGTTGTCCGCTGAGCAGCAAAAGCAGTGGTGGGGCGCACTCCTGCGCACGACGAGCAGTGGCGGCGCAGTCAAGCCCTTGGCCTTCAAGACGTTTGGACGCATGCTGAACAAACCTGACGAAATCACTGGGATGAACCGAATAAAACTGCTCCTCGTGGTGTTGATAGATACAAATGTCTGAATCGTTGAAGAACTCCAGCCGTATCGCGGAGCAGTCCTCCACGAGCACGACCCCTCGCCGTAAGCGCCCGAGCCGCGCCAAGGCGAAGCCGATCATGGATGCCCGCGCCAAGGTGATCTCTGCGTTCCCGTGGGCGCAGAACCTGTCGTACCTCGAGCAGCAGCAGTTCGCGGACGAGCTCGCGCACCACCCGCGCGACCTCCCGAACGGGCAGCTCGAGGCGCTGATCCTCTCCTGGAAGAACCGAGCACGACGCGTCGCGTGACGATACGGGTCGCGTGACGCCTACGGGTCGCGTGACGCCTACGGCTAGCCGAGCCATGACGGCATCCTCGGTCCGAAGTGGGTCATAAGGCTGTACGCGAGCGTGCCTGATGGTTCGATGCCTGCTCGCCTCGGCGAGATAGGCCTGCGCCACCGCCCGCTGACCGCGGGACCGACGTAGCCGGGCGACCACGCAGAGGAGTGACCGCGCAGAGGAGTGGTGGACGGTACGGCGCAGGCGTGGGTCGGTCGCGTTTCGGCCACCCGCTCCGGGCCGTCGATTGCGGCGATCAGTGACCGAAGATACCTTCGATCAATAGTCGGATCCGACTCTCCGTCCCCAGCTGGTATTTGCCCGTACTTTCGCACAACTGGGCATCATTCGTCGTTGCTATGTTCGACCGTGTGCGGTAAATTGGAAGCATGCTCGCCAACGTCGAACGGCTCAGGGACACGACCTCTCGTGTCTGTGCGGCTTTGACGTGCGGCAGCACCGATTCCTCAGGTGAGGACCGCGATACGACACAGGCGAACACCGAAGAGCCCACCCTGATCGAGTCGATCGATCTGCTCGCCGATGAGGTGCTGGCTCGGCTCATCACGGATGCCTCCCGCGCCCGCGCGGAATTCGACACCGTATTGACTGCGGCGGCCGGAGTCGCGGCGAAGCGATCCGAGAGAGTGCTGGGGCATGCCGGGCTCGCGCAACGGAGCGGCCACCAGAACGCAGTGCGATTTGTGCAGTCGCTTACCGGCGCTAGCCGGGGTGAGGCGTCCCGTCAGGTGCGGCTGGGCGGAGCGATGGGTGAGGTGGATGCCGCCGAACGAGCATTGCGAACGACCGAGGGGTCGGAAGGCGTCCTTGGCGTCGAGAGTGACGGACCGGCCGGTGACGGACCGCGGGGGGACGCCGGTGACCATCGTGAATGCTCAGCCTCGAGCCCCGTTCCGTTGCCGTGGAATCACCCGATCGTCGCTGCGGTGAGTGCGGGCATCCTTTCGCCTGCTGCCGGCGATGCGCTCGCGCGAGGGCTCGGTGAGCCGAGCTCGACCTGCGACGGCGAGACCATGCGGCTCGCGGCGGGCGAGCTCGTCGAGGAGGCGAAGTCAGCGCACGTCGATGAGATCTTCGGCCTCGCGCGGCGCAAGCGCGACGAGATCGACCCGCAGGGCGTGCGTGAACGGTGGCAGCGCCGATATGACAATCGTTCCTGGACCATGCGCCGCAATCAGGACGGCCAGTTGACAGCTCACGCTGTTTTCGACGACGAGTCCGGCGTGTTCGTGACAGAGCTCCTCGATCTGGCCTTGAGCCCACGGAGGGGCGGTCCTCGATTCGTCTCAGAAGATGATCGCCGCTGGTCGAACGAGCTCACGACCGATCCGCGCAGCAATGAGCAGTTGGCGCTCGACACGGTCATGGATGTCTTGCGCAGCGGCGCCGAGGTGGATGTATCGAGCACGCTGCGCACGCACCGACCCGCTGTCCGCGTCATGGTCACCCGCGATGACGACGCTCCCCAGGGAGTCGCCTTCGGCATCGGGCACCTCGAGGGGAGCGTCGACGCTGTTCCGCTTTCCGTTGTCGAGACGCACCTCTGCGACGCCGGCACCGTCGAGATTCACACCGACCGGGGCGGGAATGTGCTCGATCTTGGTCGTGAGAGCCGCCTGTTCAACGGCCGACAGCGCACCGTTCTCAAGGTACGTGACGGAGGATGCGTATGGCCGGGATGCGATCGACCACCCTGGAGCACCGAGGCCCACCACAGCGAGGAATGGTACGCCGATCACGGCAAGACCGACATCGCCAACGGAGTCTTGCTGTGTCGTTTTCACCATCTTCTGCTCCACAACAACGGCTGGAAGATCGGCAGAGACGGCGCCCAGTACTTCCTGAAGCCCCCGAAGAGCGTCGACCCGTCACAAACCCCGATCGCACTCAGCACCAAGTCATCTGGCTGGGCTCATCATCGAAGGCTCGCGAAGCGGCGGCCGCCAGGCGAACGAGCGACAACGTTCGCGCGAGGCGTCCTTACGGGTGGCGTGAAGTAGCCGCCGACCTTACCGGCAGCGTGAAGTAGCCGCCAACCGCTGGCGGTGCAAGCATCTGCCGCACGATCAACTGCAGCCGCAACCTGCGGCGCGACGACCTGAAGGCGCCGCCTACGGGGCCGCTACCGGGAATGAACCAC
>Ga0164242_10008702_pt1 | contig 11000 bp, 9 predicted proteins | sample OricomgcompostMG_FD_108783 | JGI IMG/M metagenome (GOLD analysis project Ga0164242, IMG submission 108783) | Miracle-Growth compost microbial communities from Emeryville, California, USA - Original compost - Miracle growth compost (MG) ...
ACGCCATAAACAAAACACCAAAGAAACAAAAAAACAAAACAACGGAGGGACAACCAAAAAAAACTGCCCAAAAAAAAAAAAAAAAAGGACTACAGACCGCTCAGTCGCGTGCCTTGTGTGTCGTCACAATGCAGAAAACTCAGAGGATCCGAATTCCATACGCAGGTACTTCAGCCACCTGTTTCCATGGCAGTTTGCCATTGGGTGCACCCAAGCCTAAGGAGATTCGATCAACAACCTCAAACTGCGCGCTGGACCTCTGCCCAGAAGAAGGAAAGAAAATCAAGATGGAGAAAATCCATGGGAAAAGGCGCGAGTACCTGGACTTGGAGAATTGGAGCCCAAGACGCAGGGCAGGTAAGCAATGCTGACCAGAGAAGCATGTCATCGTCGTCGTCGTCGTCGTCCACCGAGGCGTCACAGATACATGCATTCTTTCCTTTCTTTTCCTTGGCGCTCTCGCCTCCCATTTCCCTTCCCACCCACCGATCCTCAAGGACCCGATTGACAAATGGCGCACATACGGGACCCGAGCCTGACGTGTCAGTCAGCGTTCCCTCCCGATGGGAAAGAGTGCCGCTGAACAAAACAGCTGAACAGCAGCAACGTCAGCAGAGCGCGGCTTTCCTTTTCCCCTTCTGAGTGTTGTTCATCGACGTCGCACCTGTCACACACTGGCCCGGAGCGCCAGATTTCCCCCTCCAGCCTGTCGTGTGACACGGTTGGACAGCGCTCTGCCACCCTGGGCGGCGAGACTTGTCTGTGGAAGGCCTGAAAGAACATTTTGCCCTGGCCACTCTCACGGTCTTCTTGCCCACATGGCTTTGACCCACAAATCATCGCTACCCCTCGACAAACTTCCATTTCTTGTTCTTAAAAAAGTTAGGTACTTGGAATTGAGGCGGCGTGGGGGTCTCACCGTCTCTTTTCCCCCGCTGGAGAGTTGCTTCGCGGTATCCTAAGCTTGACTAAATGTTTTACCAAACGCCAATTGCAGGTGAAACTATCCTTTCCTTCTATTTCAAACTATGGGGGGGGTGGGAGCGGGCCCGAACTCCTCACCTTCCAAGTTGTCCTCCCTAAGGGTTACAGTGTGTACCTCTGCTTTGACTCTAGACCTCATGCACCACTCCAGAGACGCTTCAGACCGTCGTTTTGAAATGCCGCTCTGTTGATTGGTTCTCCTATCTGTGGGGATGGTAGCGAGGCTGACAACACTGCATTTCGTGCCAATTCTCATGCCGTACTCCCCAAGCGGTTCAGCCTCCGCTACATCATCCACCTCTCATGTCCCTCCCGCCGGTACCGTGATCGCCAACCCATTACGAAATCCCGGCCCACTCGTGGACAAGGGCATCTGCAGGAGTCCACATGTCCCTTCGCTGACCGATCTTAATACCCGACTTTCTATTTGAGCAACGCCCAAAGTTAGGAGACGGCCTGTCGTACGCGCCGAGTGCCATGCCGCCGACTTCCGACGGCCTAACCATCACCACATAAAGGAGGTTACGGCCTCCACAGTTTCTAGGTTCAACACGATCTAGCTTCCTCGGGTACTGTGCCTACCCATTGGCTCGCGTGCTCTCTTTCCTACTTGGACTTAGAACCACACCGGCTCAAGCTGTCACCGGGGGACGGGACGCAGGACTGCGCGTATGAGCAACGAGAACGAGGACTATAGGCCTATAGATACGTAATTTAGCTACCCCACACGCCAGTGACCGCCCGGCCACCTCGTACGTGATGTAATCGTGTAGGTTTCCAGATCTAGTCAGAGGCACGCAACCCTCCAGCCTCGGGATAGTTGAGGATACCGACTGGATTTAATTCTCCGTCATGTCATCCGATCAGAGTCTCTAGAGCTTGCTCGCCTCGCAGGATCGAAACATGGCGTGGGGGAGGCAGCCACTAGTAAGCCGTACATTTGGAATGGAGGCAAGTAAAGTCGCCTAAGGCGCGGGGAATGCATTTTGCCCTTGGCGATCTCCTCCAGTAGCTGACGGCCTAGATGCGGCTCGGGCTGAAGACGAGCAAGAAGAGGCACGCGATCAACTATGTACGTCGTAGGTGTCTAACCATACACGTGTTCCCCGCCCGAGTATTAATTACACGACCTACTCGACGTACCGTCGTACTGAGGGGTAGAGTCGTATGAGGAGAGGACAAGTTTTAGTGTCAGATAATCCTACCCCCATGCCCAGGCATCTCCTCGCACGTCGGCAAATGGTCACGAGACGGCGATGCCGGACGGCTCCAACGGACGGAAGAACTCGGGGGTTACATGTCGGCCCCACCTCTGCCCGCCGTCCACTACGTGTTTGTTGGTGAAGAGTATGTAGAACGGCAAAAGAGTCTGAAACATGGGAACTGGCCCTTGGTAGAAAGTACCTAACTTGACGAGCAGGTTGTTGCTGCCCGCTCGTCTTACATGCGGACGGGATGTGTGAATGGCGTACAGGTTTCCGTCCCGTTGCCGCAGCTCGCTGAACACCTACCACGGACCAAGACTCGGCTTCACTCTGGACGATCCTGCAAATTAATAGCGCATGCACGACCAGCCCAGAGGCAGGGGAGCGTGGAGAGACTAAGCGAGAAAAAAATCCGAAGCCTGAAAAAAGAAAAGAAACGGCGAAAAGCACACGAGGGACAGAGAGTGCGCTTGACGTAAGACTATCAAGAAAGGTTACTTCGAAAACCTGGGCTGTCCCGAGACCAAGGGCCCAGGTCGGGCTCAAGCATCCTTTGGGCCAAGCCATGCCAGGTGAAGGGCTGCAAGGCGACCCATTCGGCGTCGAGGCAATGTAATGCTGGTTTTCAACTCGTCTTAGACTAACACCAGCCCTGGGATTGCGTCGACCCCTGGCATGGCGCATGGCGGTAAAGGATTGACAAGGTGGACGGACATTTGGAAAAGCCACATGGAACTGAGAGCGGAAGGGATACTCTCACCGCCTTGAACATCGACATACGCAAGGGCTCATGAACATGGAGAAGACAACATGGGCCGGGAATCAAGGCAAACTTCTGTCACATTTCTCGCGGCTGTGCAGCAAAAGTTTGAACACGGACTGGATACGCCAAGCCTCATCGTAAACCACTGTATTCCACCAGCTCTGTGGCCTGTGTCAACTAGTGTGCGACGAGACTCTTCGTGCTAGAGCTCGAAGGAGGGGGCTAAAGTAAACATCCGGTACTCCATCCACCAATGCTTTTTTTTTTGTTAAGCAGCAAACCAGATCCGTGCAAAAAAAAGGGGATTCCTCCAGCATTACTACTAAAGTTTCCCAATTTAGTGGCCAGCCAGGGTCTGGGCGCGTCTGCGGTCCCTCTCTTCGGCGATGGTAAGCTTGACGCCACGGCCCTTGGGCAGGGAGATCCACGGCTTCTCGCTGCCGATGACGAAGACGTTGGCCTCGCGGGTGGCGAAGGTGTTGTCGATGGCGTCCTTGAGGTGGACGATGTTGAAGCCTCCGTCGTGGCGCTCGCGGTGGGTGATGACACCAACACGGCCCATGTTACGACCACCGGTGACCATGGCGATGGCGCCGGTATCGAACTTGATGAAGTCCTGGATCTTGCCAGTCTCGAGGTCGATCTTCACGGTGTCGTTGACCCGGATAGAGGGGTCGGGGTATCGGATACTGTAGAGAAGAACAAATTCGGTCAGCAACCCGAGGGAGATCAAGACATACCAACCGTATAGATCTCGCTTCAGTCGCGATCCTCCCAAAAAGGGGGGATCAAAACGACTCTACCAAAGCTTGGTCCAACGGCTGACAGATGTCGACAGAACTTACGTTCTTGCATCATGCGTAACCAAGAATGGGATAGCACCACGGCCGAGCTGCACGCGCTTGACCTTGCCCAGCTTGTACTTGGCCTCCTCATCCTGGATGCGGTGGACGGTGAAGCGTCCCTTGGTGTCGTAGATGAGGCGGAAGTTCTCGCCCGTCTTCTCGATGGTGATGACGTCCATGAAGCCGGCCGGGTAGGTGGTGTCGGTGCGGACCTTGCCGTCGACCTTGACGAGCCGCTGCTGCAGGATCGACTTGGTCTCGCGCAGGTTGAGCGCGTACTTCAGCCTGTTGCGGATGAACACGATGAGGGGCAGGCACTCGCGGAGCTTGTGAGGACCGGGGGATGGCCGAGGCGCGTAGACACCCGACAGTTTGTCGAGGAGCCAGTGCGACGGCGCGCTAAGGCGCTTCTGGTGCTTCTTTCTGTGAAGAGAATCTGGTCAGCCTTGGGATGTGGAGGAGGAAGGCGAAAAAGGTGAAGATAGGTGCTCGATCCAGATTCTGCTTGGCCGCGCTGAGAACGCGCAGCGATTGCGAGCATCGTGAAAATCGGTAACAATCCTATATCTGCCTCAAGTAGAATATTGTGGTGATTACTTACGGTCCACGGCCCATCTTGACTGAATTGGTTGTCGAACGGGAAAGATGGAGGAGTTGGAGTTTGGAGGGTTGAAGTCCAAAAGTTCGCACGAGGTTCAAGCAAAGGCCCTAGAATATTTTTTTGTGTGCTTGCCCGAGAAACCCTACGCCCATCGGCCAATCACAGGTCGCTTCTCCTGGTTAACGGGTCCACCCAACAAAAAGTGGGGCAACACCACCAAGCACCAATATCGCGAGATCGTAAAGATTTGGGTCTGGTAAATGCACAGAACCTCGGGCGGTTGGCAACCCGTTTACACATGGCAGTGCCTTCAATACTGTCTTAGGCTACTGACGTAATAGCTAGGAGAGGATACTAAATTGGAAAACCTCATAAGACCTCATACACGATCGGGAAGTCGCCAGCAGATATCGCTATGTTCCTAGGGATTGCTCCCTTTCTAAAAATGTACCTCGACGACATACATTCGTCCCTTGTGCGCATTGTTCCTTACGCCCGATTTCCTCGTCCCATTTTTTACACCTGTAACGACAGGAATCCATAGTCTAGTCCGCACCCGAACACCAAAGATAGCCCCTCCGAACGCGAGAGGTTACCAGCTGATTCGCATCAAAATCTTTAGCAAGGAAAATCACACACAAACGCTGTACAAACGAAATCGACCTTGACAGATCCTTTGTTGAGTGTCAATCGTGACCAGTCACATAATTCCCGTATGTGTAGAAGCGCCAGTCCCGACACTGAGAGTCCTCGTCATCAAGGGGGGGGAGAGGAATAGAAGCGAAAGACCAGCACGTCCTTGGTGCCTGCCCATGAGGGAAAGTCCTTCTCGACAGGCGAGCCGTCGTTGTCTGGAACTAGAGGAGGCAACTGGGGGGTCAAGAATGCGGTGTCCTGTCCGTAAGGTTATGACGTCCTTGGCGGCGCTCTAGTCTAAAGTGTTGTCGCTCAGCCGGTCCATTACCTGCGGGAGGTTTATTTGCACCGTATTCAAGCGCACTTAGTTTCGCATGATCGGTAGTAGTTGCTCGCGAGTCATCCAGAAGGAGGCGGGAGATGTCCATTTCCCCAGCGCTCGTCATGAACACGGAAGCTGAGGGCTCGTGCATGTCGGCAGCCAAGGCTCCAGGAAGGGACTCGGATGGTTCCATCAGGCCCGTGGGGAGTTGCCATTTGGGCATATCTTCCTTGGAGCTTGTCCGGTTTAGATGAGGCTCGAGAGGGTTGGCCATGGAATGATGGAGCGAATTCCCTATGCTAGTGTTGACAGACGGCTCGAGAAGATCGCCTCTTCCCGTGTCCTTGATCTGGAAGCTGCCCTTGTCGATCCTCGAGTATATCGTCGGGTACTTGTTCCGCACGCGATCGCGAAGGTCTGTTGGTTGTCTCGTGGACAGGTTGAACTGCGGGTCCCGCTGGATTTTGGTCCAGGCCGGGCCGTACTTGTCGAGACCCTCCAATATTTCCTTGTCGTCTTGGTCAGTAAATGGTCGCCTTTCCCGTCGGTGGGACTTCTTGAAAGGCCCGTGGATACCAAGCTCCACTAAGTCTTCCATCTTCTTACGGTGAGCCCTGCTCTTCCGTGGTTTTGAGGGAGAATCAGAATCCGGCTGGGATGCCGGAGGTATTTCCTTCTCGGTGGTGGGCTCCTCGGTGTCGATGAGAATGCCCGCTAGGTATGGCCCCTTCTTAGCCCTGGACCTCAGCTCGGAGACCAACTCGGCGCTAGATCTATCAGCCTTCACATTCTTGCTGCCTGGCTGGCGGCGGAGTTCGGCGGGACAGCAGGTGCGGAAGCGGTCTTTAAGATCCCCGGCCGTCCGGTTGTTGAACCTAAAATCAGGATCATCCAAAATGGTGGTCCACTTCCCGACCCCATGACGACTAACCCCTAATAATAGATGATTCGTCTCTTCCTCCGACCATTTTCTCCTGGGTTTTGCGGCCCTTCTCTTGACCTTTTCAATATTCGCCTTGTCTGCCTCCCCTCCTCCCGCATTTGTAGTGGTCGTTCTATCCTCCGGGGTGTTGGCAAACTCCTTCAAAATGTTTAGGTTGGGGGCTTCGGCGTCATCAAACGACCCAGACGCGATTGGGGGAAAGACGGCGGCGTTGGGTGGTGGTTCGTGGAGGCCGTTGATGATGGGCGGGACAACTTGTTGGGTGGATTTCTGCTTCTTGAGGGGTTGGGGTAATTGAACAAAGTCGTCCTTCACCGTCAGGGCTCGATGTCTCTTCTTGCTGGATGGGTCTTCGGCCGAGTCCTGTGTATCATCCAAGATCATGCGCAGCGACTGGGATGAAGCGTTAAACTCGGGGTCTTCTAGAAGTAGCTGTAGCGGATGGCCGGATTTGCCGGCTCTGCTAGAACTCTCTTTGGAGTAGACGCCATCCGCCCGGCTGATTTGCCTCGCCGAATTTTCATCGGCAATTGTGTAAAACGAAGGTATCTGCTTCGAGGACTGCTTGTCCGCTCTCTGGCCGCCGCCGACATCGGTCTCGATTGGGGGTAGCGAGAGGGAATCGTCCGGCGAGGACTGGTACGGGAAGAGCTGGATGGGCGGGAGGTCGGGCGTCTTGGAATCATTCAGCAAGTGCATCAACCGTGGCTCGATGGTAGCCATCGCGAAGCAATGCCTTCGGGGATGGCATCTGGGAAGCAGCTATGGCGGGCAGGGGCCTTCGGCAGGAGACTGGCGACTCAATTCGGCGATCCCGTCAAGATGCCACTGGAGTAGGAGGAGATTCAGCCCATAGGTGCTTCGTTGCCCGGGATATTGAAGCCTATGATGGTGTTTGCAAGGTACAAAAAAAGGGCCTGGGGATTTGCTTTTTGGTGGTCTATTATTCCCCGCATGGGATGAACCATCCTCCCCTACCCGGTTTCGCAGATAGTGCGCGGATGCTTGGCACTGAGGATTTTGGTCAACGCTCATCCCATGTGACATGTGACAACCACCTGATCCCACCTGGCAACGACGTCGCAGCTCATCGTTACACAACCACCCCCTTTGTGGCCCATGCAACTGCCACCCGGGACGTAAACTTAGAAACAGACTCAAGGAAGCATCACGTACACCGTCTAGAATGGCCTCTCGTCTCCCAGCCTTCCCTCGGTTTGTCTTTACCGTGTTTGAACCGATCTCGCTGTGAGTCTCCAGCTATCCCTTCGATCTGCGGCAACTTACAGATTCCACCCCTTGTCTCAAGCCTGGCGGGGTTCGTGCCTGCGGTCTTTCTACCCGACTGGTTTGTCTCAGAGCAAATTGCTCGAAGCGTCCCAGTCGCCTTGACCGACAATAGCCGTGTGGTGGCACAGCAACTTGGGAATTGCTACGGGCTGGCGTTCCTTGTTGGCATCGCCGTGCTATACACATCCAGCGAGTTGCGTGTAGTCAGGAATTACCTGATAGCTCTGCTGATAGCCGACGTGGGCCACCTGGCTATTACATACGGGGCGCTCGAGTATGATCGTATCGTTTCTGTCAGAGAGTGGAATCCGATGACGTGGGGGAATTTTGGCGTTACGGTAGGCGCGACTTCAAGTGCCCTGCAAACCGACTTGCTAACCACCTCGCAGTTGTTCTTTGCCTGACTAGGACGGCCTACCTCCTGGGGTTGTTCGGACCTGACGCCCGTTCCCCGCCGGTTGCCAAGAAGTCTCAGTGACGCTGTTAGCTGCCGGTGCTTCTCGAGGATGACGGCTAGCAACCTTGCTGGGTATCAAGTTCCCGGCGTGTATTACTAGGACCTTAAGGTGGGAATGAGGCTCTAATGCATGTATCATCCTCATAGATTGGGTTCTAATCAGGACCTGCAAGGCCCCTTGGGACAACTACTCGGCATGGTTAATCAAACGGCTTCTGCCTTGACAGGGAGAATGATTTTAGCAATACCGATTAGACACTAGTCCCGTTAGCTGCGTCGTGCTGTAGTTTTATCAATATTACAGGTTCATAAGGGTCCTTCCACTATAAACGATCCTCTGATGGGGTGCTGACACTTGGGGCCCATCAATCGCCCTAGCCAATCATTACCTACAGGTAGGCGCTGCCTCGTCCAATAGACCTCAGACCGCCTACTCACCGTCTCCTAGTCGATTATTAGACGCTTCTCCAAGGCCCAAAGTCTCTCTATTTTCCCCAAGATTTTCCTTTTTCAATGGTGGATCGACTTGCGCGGTTCTGGTTCTGTATTCCATGGAGTGGGTCAGCTAGAAACTGACGCTCCAGCTGCAACGGCAGCACGAAACTGTAGTGACTCATCTAATCCTTTGACGGCACAACATCTCACGTCTTCCTCTTTCACCTCTCAAAAATACCCAATGCTCGCGGATGATAGCTACCGAGGCACAGCCTCTTCCGAAGCTACAAGATGAAGCGTCTAGTTTCCAAGTTCAAGCGTTCTGCGAAAACGTCGAAAGCTGCGATAATCGTGGCGGAGCCGGCGACTTCAGATACGGACGGCCCCATACCAACCATAAACGAGTCTGTTGCTGAAACAGCAGAGGCAGAGCGAGAATCGACGCCAAACCTGAAGCAGAGCCATGATAGTAAGCTCGAGAGGCTTCCTGCCGAAGTCCGGCGTCAGCTCCTTTCAATTCTAGACCTCCCACGACTAAAGGCGGTAGTCCGCGCCTCCCCGACCTTTCACCAGCAGTACCTCTTCGACCGCAATTATCTCCTCTGCACAAGCCTTGAGACGACGCTAGACAGCGTTACCGTGGATGCGTATGCAGTCTCTCTATACGCAACTCGGGGTAAAGATACGAGGCAAGGCTGGCTCCTAAAGTTATATTCAACAAGGAGCTCGCGGCAATTCCTCCCCTTGGTTGGCAAGCTCACTCCCGACGAAACTCTAAAAATTGTTTTATTTTATTTTCAATTAGTAAAACCCTTGATAGAATACTATGCTCGCTGGACACTGGACAATCTGGCCGAAGAAGTAGGCAAGGATGCGTGTGGCCAAGTTGCACTTACTTGCATGGAGAAACTGCGATTGACGCGGGCTATATATCGTTTCCAGCTACTCTGTCAAGTCGCCGACCCTGCCGACACGGCCCTCTTGTCATCTCGAGAAGAGACGGTGCGGGCTTTCCTCGACTTGCTTGAACCATGGGAGATTGAGGAGTTATTCTCCTTCTATCAATTTGCACAGGACGTATACGACAGAGCGCTCAAGGATATTCGTTGGCATCTACAACCGCATAACCCTAAGTTCGAAGACCAACGCCAGCCTCCGACTCCAGAATGGGCTTTTATCCTAGACAACATGAGTAAGTTAAGCTACACCTTAAGCTATCTCCTAACGCTACACACATCTAACACTCAAATGACAGACCGTGACAATTATCTCGAGGGATTGACACTACGCGGCGTTCTGCTGCTACACACCGTCCTTTTCAAAATCAAGGACAACAAACATCTCGTCTCTACGATACAGCAGCACATGATCAGCTCATACATCCCGTTCAACGCACTTGAAGGCGTCCTTGGAGAGACACAACAGGCCCTGCGGCGCGAAAATCACCCGTCCGATCGAGATCGGATGCAAGAGGAGCGGGCCCCGCTTCCGTTTCGAGGGGACAGGGAGTCGGATGCGCCACCGCTGGCTTGGACAACGATCTGGGACGATACCTACAGTAACTTGTATGGGTGGTATATCTCGGATGAGATGCGACGTTGGGGATATGTATTCTGGGACGCGGCGAGGATAGAGGGCGCCGGGAGCAAGGAGTTTCTGAAGCATCAGTGGGGGCGGTGTTGGGAGGATGACCCTAGAGACGACTTGATATAGGGGTGGGTATGCAGACAAAAGGAAGCCGTGCCTCATCTATCTTTCCCAACCCTCAATTACCGCATCTGTAGGGGATGTAAGAAGGTTCACTGGTGTTTGCTGGACAAGCGGGTGGCTAGCACGCGACCGAGGTGGAATTAATATCGAACTCACCAGTCCCAGGAGCAGCTTCCACCATGCGTGAGCGAGGATTACTCTCTGCTTCGATGCATGAGGCCCTGCGATGCTCGGGGCAGCGCCGGTTTCAATCACAAAGTCTTGCTTAAAATGAACTGGATATGACCCAAAGGTAAGCCTCTCCTGGCACATTCTGTGATTTTCCCAGTTGGGCCACTCCCTTTCGCGTTTCTCTCTATGACAGGAAAAGGAGGTAGCGCTAACTTTCCTTTTTCTCAGACCATAGGCGGCTGCTCATGGATCGACAAAGACCATATGCCAGTTACTGCGGTAGGCAGGACGCCACAGCCTTACCTTGAAAAGACAGCCCGATATCGAGTGCCCAGTCCCAGGGTGGCCGTTGGGCGCCGTTGGAGGAAATTATTATGGCCCCTTTACCGCCCATAGGGCTTGACATCAAAGAGGGCGGCGTGTTGTGCGGTTGCATAAAACCTACAAGTAGGTATATACGTAGGTAGGTAGCCGTGTAAGTCGTTCCCCGGCTTGCTTAAGCTGTGTCTCCTTTGGCTTCTTCTTTAATGGCATCCAAGAACTCTCGGCTGTACTCTGCCGCGCTCGTTCTGCGTGTATTGGCATGCATGCTTGCCGGCTCCGGAGCCTCGACGGTCACAGAGTTAACAGACTCAACA
>Ga0164242_10008703_pt1 | contig 10998 bp, 8 predicted proteins | sample OricomgcompostMG_FD_108783 | JGI IMG/M metagenome (GOLD analysis project Ga0164242, IMG submission 108783) | Miracle-Growth compost microbial communities from Emeryville, California, USA - Original compost - Miracle growth compost (MG) ...
TACGAACAATCGCGCGACTTCGTGAGTGTGAAGTCACGAGGTCGCGGCGTTGTTCGTGGTTGGGGCGCCGGGCGCGGGGGCCGCGCCGTGGAAGGGACGGCCGCCGGGTGGGGTGGAGTCCCGGGGGGTCAGGCGGTCGGGGGGGTGGCCGACGCGGCGGCGCGCGCGGCCGCCGGGAGGGCTGCCTCGATGCGGGACAGCGCGGCGTCGTCGTGCGCCGCGCTGACGAACCACGCCTCGAACGGCGACGGCGGCGCGTACACCCCGGCCTCGAGCAGCGCGTGGAAGAACGGCCGGTAGCGCCACGACTCGCTGGCGAGCACCGACGCGTAGTCGCGCGCGCCCTGGGCCGCGGCGGCGGGGCCGAACATCGTGCTGAACAGGCTGCCGGCCCACTGCACGGCGTGCGGGACGCCCTCGGCGGCGAGCGCGGACGACAGCGCCGCGCGCAGCCGGGCGGCCGCGGCGTCGACGGTCGCGTAGACGTCGAGGTCCGCGAGCCGCAGCGTCGCGAGGCCCGCGGCGGTCGCGACCGGGTTCCCCGAGAGGGTGCCCGCCTGGTAGACGGGCCCGAGCGGCGCGAGCTGGCGCATCACGTCGCGCCGGCCGCCGACGGCCGCGACGGGCAGGCCGCCGCCGATCACCTTGCCGAACGTCAGCAGGTCGGGCGCCCAGCCCTCGGCGAGCCCTTCGAGCCCCCACCAGCCGGAGTACCCGACGCGGAAGCCCGTCAGCACCTCGTCCTGGATCAGGAGCGCGCCGTGCTCGCGCGTCACGCGCCGCAGCTCGGCGTTGAAGCCGGGCAGCGGCGGCACGACGCCCATGTTGGCGGGCGACGCCTCGGTGATGACGGCCGCGATCCGGCCGGGCTGCGCGGCGAACGCGGCCTCGACGGCGGCGACGTCGTTGTAGGGCAGCACGATCGTCTCGGCCGCGACGGCCGTCGACACCCCGGCCGAGTCGGGCAGCGCGAGCGTCGCGACGCCCGAGCCGGCGGACGCGAGCAGCGCGTCGACGTGCCCGTGGTAGCAGCCGGCGAACTTGACGACGAGGTCGCGGCCCGTGAACGCCCGCGCGAGGCGCAGCGCCGTCATGGTCGCCTCGGTGCCCGTCGAGACGAGGCGCACCTGCTCGGCCGGGGGCACGCGGTGGCGGATCTCGCCGGCGAGCTCGACCTCGGCCTCCGTGGGCGCCCCGAAGCTGAGCCCGCGCGCGACGGCGGCCTGGACCGCGTCGACGACCGCCGGGTGAGCGTGGCCGAGCAGCGCCGGACCCCACGAGCCGACGAGGTCGACGTACTCGCGCCCCTCGACGTCCGTCACGTACGCGCCGCGCGCCGACGCGAGGAACCGCGGCGTGCCGCCGACCGAGCCGTACGCCCGCACGGGTGAGTTCACCCCGCCGGGGGTCACGTGGCGCGCGCGGTCGAAGGCGGCGTCGTTCGCGGAGGCGGCCGGGCCCTCGGGCTCCGCCGCACCGGGCCATGACGCCGTCGTCACGCCAGCCTCGCTCGTCATCGGGTCTCCTCCGCCAGCCACCCGGCCAGCTCCAGCGCGAAGTACGTCAGCACATGATCGGCACCGGCGCGACGGATGCTGAGCACGGACTCGACCACTGCCCTCTTTCGGTCGATCCACCCCTGCGCGGCGGCGGCCTCGATCATGGCGTACTCGCCCGACACCTGGTAGGCCGCGACCGGCACGGGAGACGACGCGGCGACGTCCGCGAGCACGTCGAGGTACGCGAGCGCGGGCTTGACCATGACGACGTCCGCGCCCTCCTCGACGTCGAGCAGCACCTCGCGCGCGGCCTCGCGGCGGTTGGCGGGGTCCATCTGGTACGTGCGGCGGTCCCCCTCGAGCGTCGACTCGACGGCGTCGCGGAAAGGGCCGTAGAACGCCGACGCGTACTTGGCGGCGTAGGCGAGCACGAGCGTGTCCTGGTGGCCGGCGGCGTCGAGCGCGTCGCGGACGACCGCCGTCTGGCCGTCCATCATCCCGGAGAGGCCGACGAGGTGGGCGCCCGCCTCGGCTTGCGCGAGCGCCATGTCGGCGTAGCGGACGAGCGTCGCGTCGTTGTCGACCCGGCCGCTCGGGTCGAGCACGCCGCAGTGGCCGTGGTCGGTGAACTCGTCGAGGCACAGGTCGGCCTGCACGACGAGCGCGTCGCCCGCCTCGGCGACCGCGTCGGCGATCGCGAGGTTGAGGATGCCGTCCGGGTCGGTCGCGCCCGAGCCCACCGCGTCGCGTCGCTCGGGGATCCCGAACAGCATGACGCCGCCCAGCCCGGCGCCGGCCGCCTCGGCGACCGCCTTGCGCAGCGACTCGCGCGTGTGCTGGACGACCCCGGGCATCGACGCGATCGCGCGCGGCTCCGACAGACCCTCGCGGACGAACACCGGCAGGACGAGCTCGGCGGGGTGCAGACGCGTCTGCGCGACGAGCCGGCGCACGGCCGGGCTCTGACGCAGGCGGCGCGGGCGGATGCGGCCCGGCCCCGCTGCCGGGCGGCCGGTGGGTTCCGTGGTCACGGCGTCTCCTCGGGGGTGGGGGGCTGGGGGTTCGTGACGCGCGAGGCGCGAGCGTCGGGGGCCGGCCGTCGGCCGGCGGCGGGGCCCGCGGCCTCGGCGCAGGGCGCGTTCGCGGCGGTGTCCGTCGGTGCGTGGGCTCGGGCCGCGCCGACGAGCGCGTCGACCAGGCCCGTCATCGTCTGCTCGGTCGCGACGGCGGCGAGCGGCAGCCCGAGGCGCTCGGCCTGGCGCGCGGTGCTCGGCCCGATCGCGACGAGCAGCGTGCCGTCGGGCGGCGCGCCGAGCGCGTCGACGAGCGCCCGGACCGTGCTCGCGGACGTCAGCAGCGCCGCCCGGATCGAGCCGTCGGACCAGGCCCGGCGCACCTCGTCGGGCGGCGGCGCCGCGCGCACCGTGCGGTACGCGACCACGTCGTCGACCTCCCAGCCGCGGGCGCGCAGCCCGTCGGCGAGCGTCGCGGCGGCGAGGTCGCCGCGCGGGAACAGCACGTGCGCGGGCGCGTCGGCGGCGGGCGCCGGCCAGGCGGCGAGCAGCGCGTCCGCGGTCGACGCGCCGGACGGGCGCAGGTCGACGTGGAGCCCGACGGCCTCGAGCGCGCGCGCCGTGCCGGGCCCGACCGCGGCGACGCGGACACCGCCGTCCGCCACGAGCTCCGGCAGCGGCTGCCCGACCTCGGCGGCGCGGTCGACGAGCACCGGGACGGCGGCGGCGCTCGTCACGGCGAGCCACGCGTACCAGCCGGACCCGAGCGCCAGGAGCAGGTCGTCGAGCTCGGTGGGGTCGTCGGGCGGGACGGTCTCGATGAGCGGGACGACGAGCGCCCGCGCGCCGGCGGTGGCGAGCGCGGCCGCGGCGGGGCTGGCCACACCGGCCGGACGCGGGACGAGCACCGTCCACCCGGCGATCGGACCCGGCGCCGAGCCGTCGGGCGTCGCGGCGGCGCCGGACGCACCGGACGCACCGGACGCGACGGACGCGCCGGTCTCGTCCGACCCCTCGACGGCCGCTGCGGTGCCGGCGTCGTTCGGCGTGCCCGACTCGCCGCGCGCGACGCGAGCGGCCCACTCGTGCAGGGCGGGCTGGCTCAGCGGCGTGCGCGGCACCCTCATCGGCTCGCCGCCAGGTCGGCGAGCTCGGCGGCGCCCGCCGCGAGGAGCTCGTCGGCGACGTCGGTGCCCAGCGCGCGGGCGACGGACTCGTCGGCGGCGCGGGCGGCCGCATCCCCGGGGCGCGCGGCGTCGGCGGCGTCGGTCGTGGCCCCGAGCGCGGCGGAGGCGGCGCGCCGCAGGCTCGCGGAGCCGTCGGGCCGCACGACCACGGCCTCGAGCCGCAGCACGCCGTCCGTCCCCAGCAGCGCGGCCGCGCCGACGGGCGCGGCGCACCCGGCCTCGAGCCGCGCGAGCAGCGCGCGCTCCGCGAGCACGGCGAGCCGCGTCGCGCGGTCGTCGAGGGCGCGCAGCGCGCGGGCGAGCTCGCTCGCCGGGTCGAGGTCGGCGCGGACCTCGACCGCCAGCGCGCCCTGGCCCGCCGCGGGCGCGAGGACGTCGGCGTCGAACACCTCGGTCACGGCCTCGAGCCGACCGAGCCGCGCGAGGCCCGCGCGGGCGAGCACGACGGCGTCGAGGTCGCCGGGCCCGGTCGCGGAGCCGGCGACCCGGCCGAGGCGCGTGTCGACGTTGCCGCGGATGTCGACGACGTCCAGGTCGGGGCGCGCGGCCCGCAGCTGCGCGGCGCGGCGGGGCGAGCCGGTGCCGACCCGCGCGCCCGCCGGGAGCGCGGCGAGCGTCAGGCCGTCGCGCGCGCACAGCGCGTCCCGCGGGTCCTCGCGCCGCGGCACGGCGGCGATCGTCAGACCCGGCGCGTCGGCGGTCGGCAGGTCCTTGAGCGAGTGCACGGCGACGTCGCAGCGGCCGTCGAGCAGCGCGTCCCGCAGCGCCGTGACGAAGACGCCGGTGCCGCCGAGCGAGGCGAGCGAGCCGGTCAGCCGGTCGCCGTCGGTGCGCACGCGCACGGTCTCGACGGTCAGGTCGGCGAGCGACGCGAGGTCGGTGGCGACGTGGCCGGTCTGCGTGAGCGCGAGCGCGCTGGCGCGCGTGCCGATCCGGACGAGCTGGGGCATGGCACCCAGTCTCTCCCCGCGGTCGCGCACCTGTCGAAATCGTCGGTGCGGCTGTGAGGAATGAGACGCCCGGCAGCGTCCTGACGGGCCGTCAGAAAATGCGCCGGCAAATGTGACGCACGCCATTTCGTGGCGCGTTCGCGACGTATTGTCAGAAAGAATTCCGCCGCGCCAGGGCGCGCGCGGCCTCGCGCGCGTCGGGCACCACGGACGCCAGCCCGTTGCCCGCGACCCACGCGCCGCAGACCGCCACGCCCGGGAGCGTCGCGACCGCCCGCCGTACCGCGGCGACCGCGTCCCGGTGGGCCGCGGAGGGCCGTGGCAGCGCCTGCGACCAGCGCACGATCGCGTGCCCGACGAGCCGGTCCGCCGCGAGGGGCACGCCCAGCAGCACGGACGCGTCGGCGAGCGCGGTCCCGACGAGCGCGTCGTCACCCGGCAGCGGCCGGACGCCGCCACGCCGGCCCGCGGCCTCGGCACCGCCTCCGCGCGCCGATCCGCCCCCGGTGTCGCCCCCGGCGTCGGGACCGGGCGCGGGCGGCTCGTCGGCCCGCCCGTACGACAGCCGCACCACGTGCCGGCCTGGCCCCGCGGCGCGCGCGGTCCACGCCCACTTCGCGGTGGCATGCGTGAGCGCCTTGGCGCGCACGTCGTCGGCCTCGCGGCCCACCAGGACCCCCGTCCCGCGCGGGGCGGCGTCGAGCGCGGGCTCGTCGAGCACGAGCGTGACGAGCGTGACGAGCGCGCCGTCGTCCAGCCGGACGTCGTCGAGCGCGGGCGCGAGGCCCGCGGCGAGCCGCGGCGCCGCAGGCGTGGCGAGCACGACGCGCGGCGTCACGACGGCCGACCCGCCTGCACGCCCGCGCGCCTCGACCCGGTACGCGTGGCCGCCGTCGTCCCGCGCGAGCGCCGTCACGGACGTGCGCAGCCGTAGCTCCCCGCCGCGCGCCGCGAGGTCGTCGACGAGCGCGTCGACGAGCACGTGCAACCCGCCGTCGAGGCCCAGCACCGCGGACCCCGCGGGCGCCGCGGCGCGCAGCCGCCCGACGGCTCGCGCGAGCGACCCGCCGCTCGCGGCGCGCGCCGCAGCCAGGCCCGGCGCGACGGCGTCGACCGCGAGGTCGTCGGGCTCGGCCGCGTGCACGCCGCCGACGATGGGTCGCACCAGCCGGTCGAGCACGCGCCGGCCCATGCGCGCGCGGACGAGCGCGCCCAGCGACGTGGCCCGCGCGCCGACGCGCGCCGGCAGCACGAGGTCGAGCCGCGCGCGCCACGCGCCGAACGCGCCGAGCGTGCGTCGCACGTCGTCGGCCGCGGGGTCGGACGGGATGCCGAGCAGGCCGGTCCGCGGCAGCGGTCCGTCGCCCGAGGGCAGGTGCACCCACGACCCGCCGGGCTCGGGCGCGCAGACGCGCGAGCCCAGGCCCAGCTCGTCGAGCAGCGCCGCGACCGTGCCGCCGCGCGTCGCGAACGACTCGGCGCCGGCGTCGAGGCGCAGCCCCGCGACCGTGTGCGCGCGCACCGCGCCGCCGGGCGCGTCGCGCTCCTCGAGCACGAGGACGCGCAGCCCCGCCACGCCGAGCTCGCGCGCCGCGACCAGGCCCGCGACGCCGCCTCCGACGACCACGGCGTCCCAGCGCTCGACGGTCCCCGCCGGGGTCGTCACGGCAGGTCGTGCACCAGCGCGGCGACCCGCGTCAGCACGTCGGGGTCCGTGTCGGGCGGCACGCCGTGGCCGAGGTTGACGACGTGCCCGGGCGCCTGCGCGCCGCGCGCCACGACGTCGCGCACGTGCGCCTCGAGCACCGGCCACGGTGCGGCGAGCAGGGCAGGGTCGAGGTTGCCCTGCAGCGGCGTCGTCCCGCCGAGGCGGCGGTTGGCCTCGTCGAGCGGGAGCCGGTAGTCGACGCCGACGACGTCCGCGCCGACGTCGCGCATCGCCGCCAGCAGCTCGCTCGTGCCGGTGCCGAAGTGCACCTTGCGGACGCCGAGCTCGGCGACGTGCTGCAGCGCGCGGGCGCTCGCGGGAGCCACGCGCGCGATGTAGTCGGCGAGCCCGAGCGAGCCGGCCCAGGAGTCGAACAGCTGCGCCGCGCTCGCGCCGGCGAGCACCTGCGCCCGCAGGAACGCGCCCGTGACGTCGGCGGCCCACGCGGTCAGCGCGGCCCACGTCGCGGGGTCGGCGTGCATGAGCGTGCGGGCCGCGAGGTGGTCGCGGGACGGGCCGCCCTCGACGAGGTACGCGGCGAGCGTGAACGGCGCGCCGGCGAAGCCGATCAGCGGCGTCGAGCCGAGCGCGGCGACGGTGCGCGCCACGCCGTCGGCGACCGGCGCGAGCGCGTCGTCCGTCAGCGTGCCGAGCCGCGCGACGTCGTCCGCGGTCCGCACGGGCGAGGCCAGGACGGGCCCGACGCCAGGCTTGATCTCGACGTCGACCCCCGCGAGCCGCAGCGGCACGACGATGTCGGAGAAGAAGATCGCGGCGTCCACGTCGTGCCGGCGCACGGGCTGCAGGGTGATCTCCGACGCCATCGCCGGGTCGAGGCACGCGTCGAGCATCGGGACGCCCGCGCGCAGCGCGCGGTACTCCGGGAGCGACCGTCCGGCCTGTCGCATGAACCACACCGGGCGCCGGTGCGGGCGCTCGCCGGAATATGCCGCGACCAGCGCGGAATGCGTCGTGCGGCCGTCGATCAGCGGATGCCCGTCGGGAAGACTCACGATCGCGATTCTGCCCGACAAATCCTGGGGTGATTAAATCGGGCCCGTGGTGCTGCTGTCCCTCGTCGCGAGCCACCACGACCTCGACCTGACCGTGCTGGAGCGCCTGTCCGCGGACACGCACGCCGTCGGCCGCGAGCTCGTGGCGGCCGCGCCGTCGATCCGGGGTGCCGTCGTGCTCGCGACGTGCAACCGGTTCGAGCTGTACCTCGAGGTCGACGACGCGCAGCACGCCGAGGACGCGCGCGCCGCCGCCGCGAGAGCCGTGGCCCGCCGGTCGGGGTACACGCCCGACCGGGTGGCGGCCCACCTGCCGGCCCTGCTCGACACCGACGCCGCCGCGCACCTGTTCGCGGTCGCGAGCGGGCTCGAGTCGATGGTCGTCGGCGAGCGCGAGATCGCGGGCCAGGTGCGCCGCGCGCTGACCGCGGCCCGCCGCGACGGCACGACGACCGGCGGGCTCGAGTCCCTGTTCCAGGCCGCGTCGCGCGTCTCCCGCACGGTCGAGGGCGCGACCGGGCTCGGCGCGACCGGGCGCTCAGTGGTGGGCGTCGCGCTCGACATCGCGCAGGACGGCCTGCCCGACTGGTCCGACGTCTCGTGCGTGCTCGTCGGCACGGGCTCGTACGCGGGCGCGTCGCTCGCGGCGCTCAAGGCCCGCGGCTGCGGCTCGGTGCGGGTGTACTCGGCGAGCGGGCGGGCCGCGCAGTTCGCGTCGGCACGCGGCGTCACCGCGATCCCGCACGGCGCGGACCTCGCGGTCGAGGCCGCGGGCGTCGACCTGGTGGTCTCGTGCAGCGGTGCCGCGGGCTCCCTGCTCGAGGTCGAGGCGCTCACCGCCGCGCGCGGCGCCGACGCCCGGCCGCTGACGGTCGTCGATCTCGCGCTGCGGCACGACGTCGACCCGGGCGTCGGGGACCTGCCGGGCGTGCGGCTCGTGACGCTGCTCTCCGTCGCGGAGCAGGCGCCTGCCGAGCACGCCGCCGTCGCGGGGGCGCGCGACCTGGTGCGCGCCGCGGCGTCCGACTACGAGGCCGACCGGCGGGTCCGCGAGTGGAACCCCGCGGTCGTCGCCGAGCGCACGCGCGTGCTCGGCGCGCTCGAGGCGAGCCTGGGCGCGGCCCCGGCCGACGAGCGCGCGGCCCGCTCGCTGCGCCGCCGCACCCGCACCGCGCTGCACGGCCCGACGGTCCGCGCCCGCGAAGCGGCCCGCGCCGGCGACACGGCCGCCTACGCCGCGGCCCTGGCAGAACTGGCAGCAATCGACCCCCCGACGCCCCCCGCGCCCCCCGCGGCGACTTCCGTGGAGCGTCTGTCCTCGTACGCGTGACGGGACCTCCACGCAGCGTCGCGGCGCGCGCAGCGCGTCGTAGCAGGGAGCGCGCCGGGCCCGAACGGGGGGGAGGGCCGGGCCCGGCGCGCGTCCCGCGGGGTCACGGCGTCGTCGGCGTGACCCGGTCCGGAAGGCGCTGCACGCTCAGGTGTGCACCGCGTGGCGTGTCGCGGGGCCCGGGGCCCACGTGTGCGGCACGACCTGGTTGGTCTGGATGTCGGTGAGCTCCGCCGCGTAGACGACGCCCTCGTAGACGCCGGCCTCGACGCGCTCGAGCTGCAGGCGCTCGGCCCGGTCGATGTCGTCGCCCAGGTGCGAGATCCGCGCGACGACGTACCGCTGCGCGTCCTGCCACTGGTCGACGACCCGCACCGACAGGCCGTTCCACCGCGCCGTCAGGTCGAGCTCGAACAGCTCGGTGACGTCCTCGCGCGGCACCCGGCGGTACCACCGACCGGACGGCGCCTGGTGGAAGCCCGTCTCGGCGAGCGGCGGGTTCGCCAGCGCGAGCACCACGGTCGCGCCGCCGTCGACCACGTCCGCCTCGAGGTACGCGTTGTGCCACTTGGCGACCGGGCCGACGCACCGCGACAGCGACGCGAGCCCGGGGCGGGAGCCGAGCTGCGCGGCGGTCCACCCGGTGCCGACGTCGCCGTAGCGCGCCAGCAGCCGCTGCGAGCCGTCGTCGTAGATGCGCACGAGCTCGGCGCCCGGGGGGATGCGCGAGTGCCGCAGCCACCACAGCGGGAGGATGTAGCCCGGCACGTCGCGGTACTGGAGCTGCGGCGACGACTCGAACCGCAGCACGTCGATGGAGCGGTCGTACGGGCTGAAGGGGGAGCCCGCGTAGCCGAGGCCGTGGACCTCGAAGAGCTGCGCCGGGGTCGTCGCGAACGCGACGTCCTCCGCGCGCACGACGTACCCCGCCACGCGGTCGTGGCCCGCCGTGAGGTGGAGCCTGGACAACGCTGGCGTGATCGCCTTCTGCATGAGGGTCACGATGGCGTCCTTGCCGAGCGATGAGACGGACGTCGAAAACCGGAAGAATCCGACGGATCGGTCGCGCCGATTGTGCCGAACCTCCCGGGCGAATGTCCAGGTCGCGTCCACCCGTCGGAGCGACGGCCCCGCGACGCGTTCTCGCAGGTCGCGCGCGTGGTCGCCCCGGTGGCGCGGTCCGAGCGATGAGAGGACTCTCACCGGACGGGCCGGCCGCGCGGTCCCTCAGGCGTCGAGGAAGCCCACCAGGTCGGCCGCGAGCCCCGTGTAGGAGCCCGGCGTGAGCGCCGCGAGCCGCGCCTCGACGTCGGCCGGCAGCCCGAGCCCGCCGATGAACTCGCGCATGTCGTCGGCCGTCAGCCGGCGGCCGCGCGTCAGCTCCTTGAGCCGCTCGTAGGGGTTCTCCATGCCGGTGACGCCCGCGACCGAGGCGGCCCGCATCGCGGACTGCACGGGCTCGCCGAGCACCTCCCAGTTCTCGTCGAGCTCGCGCGCGAGCAGCGCGTGGTCGACCGAGAGGGCGCGCAGGCCGCGGCGGACGTTGTCGATCGCGAGCAGGCCGTGACCGAACGCGGGGCCGATGTTGCGCTGCGTCGTGGAGTCGGTGAGGTCGCGCTGCAGGCGGCTCGTCACGAGCGTCGCCGACAGCGTGTCCAGCAGCGCGCACGACAGCTCGAGGTTCGCCTCGGCGTTCTCGAACCGGATCGGGTTCACCTTGTGCGGCATGGTCGACGACCCCGTCGCGCCCGCCACCGGGATCTGGATGAACACGCCGCGGCTGATGTACGTCCAGACGTCCGTCGCGAGGTTGTGCAGCACGCGGTTGAACCGCGCGACGTCCGCGTAGAGCTCGGCCTGCCAGTCGTGCGACTCGATCTGCGTGGTCAGCGGGTTCCACGTCAGGCCCAGGTGCTCGACGAACGTGCGGCTGACGACGGGCCAGTCGGCGCCCGGCACCGCGACGACGTGCGCGCCGAACGTGCCGGTCGCGCCGTTGAGCTTGCCGAGGTACTCGTCCGACGCGATGCGGCGGAGCTGGCGGCGCAGCCGGTGCGCGAGCACGGCGAGCTCCTTGCCGAGCGTCGTCGGCGTCGCGGGCTGCCCGTGCGTCAGCGCGAGCATCGGGACCGACGCGTGCTCGTGCGCGAGCGCCGTCACCTCGTCGGCGAGCTCGCTCGCGGCCGGGAACCACACGTCACGCACGGCCCCGCGGACCATGAGCGCGTAGGAGAGGTTGTTGACGTCCTCGCTGGTGCACGCGAAGTGCACGAGCTCGCCGACCTGGTGCAGCGCCGA
>Ga0164242_10008704_pt1 | contig 10997 bp, 14 predicted proteins | sample OricomgcompostMG_FD_108783 | JGI IMG/M metagenome (GOLD analysis project Ga0164242, IMG submission 108783) | Miracle-Growth compost microbial communities from Emeryville, California, USA - Original compost - Miracle growth compost (MG) ...
ACGTCACCGCCAAGCCCGGCACCCACGGCTGCGTCGTGCTCACCGGGCACCTCGACGACCCCTACACCGGCAAGAGCATCGACTTCACCCGCGGAGAGAAGACCTCCACCGCCGTACAGGTGGACCACACAGTCCCCGAAGCGTGGTCTTTCGCGCACGGCGCCGCCTCATGGACGGCAGCCCAGCGCGAGCAGTTCGCCACGGACCTCAACGAGCTGCAAGCCACCGACGGCCCCACCAACGAGTCCAAGGGAGACGACGGCCCGGCCACGTGGCTGCCCCCGTCGACGGCCTACCGCTGCACCTACGTCACCCGCTTCACCTACATCGTCCACAGCTACGGGCTCACCATCGACCAGCCCGACAAGACCGCGATCCAACAGGTGCTCAGCACCTGCCGTTGAGAGGACACGCCAGATGAGCCACCCCAAGACCTCGACGCCGCGAGGCGCCTTCCTCCGCGGCGGCCTGCGCCCGCAGAAGCACACTCCCTGGCGCGAAACCAGAGGAGTTCCAGACACCCCTGAGCCCGACGATCTGCCCGAGATACGAGCGGTCATGCTGGGAAGCCTCTACCGCGCCGAGAACGGGACGTACTGGCGATCTGTCACCGCACCCGAAGGCGCCGCTAGCCGCAATCGGTGGCAGTTCCAGAGCGAGATCCCCGCCGCCAGATACAAAGCGATCACCCGCGCACGGTCCACATGGGGCTACGGCGCCGGCTCAGCTGGCCTCCTCATCGGTTGGGTCGCACTGGAATGGCTGGACGGCGCCGTGCTCGAGCAGTTGCTTGCCATCGGCGTCGCCCTCTTCGCCATCGCCATCGGCTTCGTCAACATCACGAGGTACCTGCAGTTCACCAGTCGCGCCGTCCCTGTCGACGCCGCCGGAGACCTCGTCGAGGACCGTCCGAGGCGGATCGGCCGTCGCAGCGCGACACCGGGGCGGGGCGCCCGTGTGTGACCCCGCACCAGGGGCGCGCTGCAGCGCCGACACAGCCCGCGAGCTCGCGGCCGCCAAGAGGGCGGTCGCATCCGCGCGCCGCCGATTCCATGCCAAGCCCACCGACCTCACCGCTGCCCTGGCGGTGAAGAAGGCCCAGGGGGAGCTCGAGGAGAAGCAGGCGGCCTACGACTCCTCCCCGCGCGGCCAGCGCGAGCTGCATGAGGCGATCTCCGCCGCCGAGCGCCGCCGCAACCTGACCGCTGCAGAGAAGATGGCCAGTTGGTCCGCGCTCGAGCTCGACGCGCTGCGCACCCGGCTCGCCGTCGGCCGCCGCACCCGCATCGAGCAGAAGAAGGCACTCGCGGCAGCCCAGGGCAAGACCGCCGCCGCGGCATCCGCAGACGTCGACAAGCAGCTGAACCGGCTGCGCCACCCTGACGCCGGCTACATCACCCACGCCCCGGAAGGCCGCGAGGCGGCGGTCGGCTTCATCGTCCCCGGCTGGGAGGGCCGGAAGGCGCGCGTGAGCGCGCGCGAGCTCACCGCAGCAGACCTCCTCGGCTTCTACCGCAACAACCGGCAGCTGGTCGCCCGCCCTGGCCACTACGTCACCGCCTGGCACAACACCCAGACCGGCACCGTCTCGATCGCCGTGGCGATCACGGCCCCCACCGCGGAGATCGCCCGCTCCCTCAGCGAGCGCATGGGCCAGCCGCTCTTCTACGACGCCCAGGCCGGCCACAACGTGAGGGCGGCGTGATGGGCCCGCAGCTGCGCTACCTCGGCGCCGTCACACCCGAAGACCCGGCAGGGATGATCGCCGCGGCCTTCACCGCGGTGCGCGAGATCAACGGCCACCTCCCGACGGATGCCGAGATCCGCGCCGAGCTCGAGGCCGAAGGCCTCGCCTCTGATGCTGCGGCGATCGCCGAGATCCGCGCCCGCATGCCCCGGAAGACAAGGAGAGACTGATGCCAGAGACCCCCAGCTACTCGTACCAGGAGATCCAGACCCGCATCCCGCACGTGGACGCGCTCGGCCGGGTCACGCGCGCCCTCGAGGACCGCAAGAGCGACCTGTCCGCCTTCGGCCGCATCGGCTACAAGCACATCGGCACCGTCGACACCGACGTCGACGACACCGCGGACGGCTACCGCCTCATCGTCGACACCCTCATGCGGGAGGAGCTGTGAGCACCCCCGTGAGCCCCCTCGAGGCCGAGGCCATCGAGCACGCCCGGGCGATGGTCGCGCACTACGCGGCCGAAGCAGCCAGGCATCCCGGGAACGCGAAGACCGCAGAGGAGCTGGCGGCCTGGCGTCGGCGGCTCTCGGCGGCGGTGGCGAAGGGCCGCCAGGCGGCCGCCCTAGAGGAATGTAACTAGGTTGTGTAACCTAGTTACATGAATGATGCGAGCAGAGGAGCTGAACCCGTGAGCGAGACGCAGGAGACCCTGATCTACGCCGGCCGCCGCAGGACGACCCGCGGAGCCCTCGCGTACTTCTACGCCGACGAGGCCGGCGCGCTCAGCGGGTACAAGAAGCCCCTGGCCGCGGCGGCGAAGATCGGCGCCCAGATCGTCATCACCAAGGCCGACGGGAAGCCCGGATCGTTCTGGACCGCCGGAGAGAAGGCCCCTCGCGTCACCGGGTACCTCGACGACGACCCTCGCCTGCTCGAATGGGCGATCGACGAGAAGACGCACGTCGCGACGTTCACCGCAGAGCGCCAGTCCAAGAGAGCGGCAGCCGCCGGCGAAGACCCGCTGCAGAAGATCCTGCAGCCTGTGCGCGCCGAGCTCTCGCGGATGATGCCCGACGAGAGGGCAGCAGCCGTGGGCTGGATCATGAACTACCTGCTCACCGGAGCCAAGCGATGAGCACCCTCGACCGCCTCGACGGCGTCGTCCACGGCAGCCAGGCAGGCTTCGACGCCGGATGCCGCAGCCAGGGCGGATGCCCGAACCACGGCTCGCGCACCGAGCTGACCTGCTTCGAGGCCGCCCAAGCCCGCCGCGGCAACTACGCCATCTCCAAGCTCCCAGCCGCGACCCCGATCACGCGCGCCATGATCGCCATCCCGAAGGCCAAGCCTGCGATCGCAGCACCCCAGGCGCCGGCGCCCGGCCCCACGCCGGCGAATGCCGCCCAGCCTGCGCAGAAGGCGGCCGCGCCGGCGAAGCGCTCCGCTCCGAAGAACGCAGTCATCCCTGCCCCGCCGCCCCGCACCGAGCCCCCGGTCACCGCACGCGAGGCCAGCCGCGTGCAGCCGCAGAAACAGCCCGCCCCCGCCCCCGAGCCCCTGCGGATCGACTCGGCCGACACAGTCGCGCACCTGCGGCAGCTGCGCGCGACCGGCGCGACCCTCGCCGAGCTCGCCGACGAGGCGGGCCTGAGCGAGAACACACTGGCGCGGCTCGCCGCGCGCAACCCCACACCGCTCGTCCGGGCGTCGACCGCGCAGAAGATCCTCGCCGTCACCGCGGAGCGCGCCGCCCAGATCCACCCACCCCGCCCGAAGCCGCAGCCGCGGCCGACCACCGTGCGCGTCGGCGTCGAGGCCGCGGCCGCGCACATCCGCGACCTCGGCGCCCGGGGCGTGCCCGCGGCGCACGTCGCACGCGCCGCCCGCGTCAGCTACGAGCTCGTGCTGCGCATCATCAACGACCGCGTCGAGACGATCGAGGAGAGCAAGGCGCAGCGCATCCTGGCGGTCACCACGGCCGCCAAGCGCGAACGGAAGCGGCCCCCGGAGGTGCACGGGACGGTCTTCGGCTGGCGACGGGGCTGCAGGAAGGATGAAGCCTGCCCCAACCACGGCACAGACAGGCCCACCTGCCTCGCCGCACACAGCAGCTACTACCGCGACTACCGCAGGGCCCGCGCCGCCGGCGCCGGCCCCGAGATCCACCACGGGACGACGACCGGCTACCAGATGGGATGCCGAGACCGCGCGAGCTGCCCCGGCGGCCCCGACGGGCGAACCTGCTCCGACGCCGCGGCCGATGCCGACCGCGAACGCCGGCGCCGCGCAGGGCGCCCGGAAGCACGCCCGACGATCCCCTCCAAGCCCGCCGTCGACCACATCCGCGCACTCCGCGAGGCGGGGATGAGCATCAACGAGATCGCCGTCGCCGCCGGCTGCGGCCGCACCGCGATCCGCATGCTGGTCTACGGCCGCGACGACTATGCGAACGGCCGCAAAGGGCCCCGCCACGGGAAGATCCCCGCCCACATCGAGGCGGACAAAGCAGCCCGCATCCTGGCCATCCAGGCCCCCGCGACATCACTGCACGAGAGGAAGGCGTCATGATCGACGAGCTCGGCCGAGGCATCCGCGCCAGCGGGTGCTACATCGTCGACCAGCTCGCACCGGCCGTGTACGAGCGCGACCGTCGCCAGCAGCTCAAGGCGCTCGAGGCCGGATTCGAGACCGTCGACCTGGTCCTGGCCGCGGCCGGCATCGAGCCCGCGCGCGCCTACGGCGCCCGCCTCGCGGGGGTAGACGACGCGGCATCCGCCGTGTGGGCCCACGCCGAGATCGAGGCGTTCGTCCGCATCGACAACCTCCTGGGCTACCCGGCCACCCGCTCAGCCACCCTGCGCTGGTGCCCGCGATGACCCACCACAGCCGCACGCCGTTCAGGGAAGGAACCGCAATGGGATACGCCGTCTACGAGGAGCCCGGCGTCGATCGCTGGGCCGGATATGGGGTGCCCGCCGAATGCGACTGGCCGGGCTGCGCCGAGCGCATCGACCGCGGGCTCGCATACCGCTGCGAAGACCACACCGGGGACGAGACGCCGCCGAACATCGAGCTTGCGGCCATCGACCCGAAGCCCACCGAGGGATGCGGGCTCTTCTTCTGCGAGGAGCACCGCTACCAGACCGAGGAGCACGAGAACATCGCCCCCAAGCCCGACAGCGACGAATGGGTCGCCATCCAGCTCACCGACGCATCCTGGGCGCCCTGGCGGGCCGAGAACCCCGGGCACGTCGCACAGCTGCACGAGCGGATGCGCGCAAGCGGCCAGCACATCGCCCTGGTGTGGCCGCCCAACGGCGTCATCCTCGCCGGCCGCTGGCGCGACATCGCACCTGCCCCCGCGCTGCTCGTCTCCGACGGCTGGCGCCGCCTCGACCCCCTGCTCGACGAGCAGCCCGCGGCCGCGCTCGAGGAGGCGCACCCATGATGGGCGGACACCACGCCGTCAGCGGGGCAGCCGCATGGCTCGCCATCACCGCCACGGCGCCGGCGATCCCCGTGGCCGCGCACAGCTTCACCCTGACCACCGGCCTGTACGCCCAGACGCCCGCCGTCGCGCTGATCGGCGCGCTGCTCGTCGCCGGATGGGCGCTTGCCGCAGACGCAGACCACCACAGCGCGACGATCGCCCACAGCGTTCCCGTCGTCGGCCGGATCGTCACCGGCGCCGTCGAGGAGGCCTCCGGCGGCCACCGCAAGGGCACGCACACCATCTGGGCGGTCCTCGCGGTCGCGGCCCTGTCCTGGTTCGCCGGGCTCTTCGTCTGGCGCAGCCAAGGCCCCATCGGCCCGGTCGACGTCGGCCTGCTCGCCCTGACCGTGCCCGTGACGGCATTCGCCGCGCACGCGATGAAGCTCCCCGGCATCGGCCACTCCTGGCCGCGGTCATGGATCGCCGGCGGCGTCCTCGGCGCGGTCGTCACGATCGCGCTGCGCCAAGACGTCCCGTGGCTGCCGGTCGCGGTCGTGCTCGGCTACACCGTCCACCTCGCCGGCGACCTCCTCACCGCCGAGGGCCTGGCGCCGCTCTACCCGATCCTGATCCGCCCGCCGAAGGCGATCGCGAATCTGCCCGTCCTCTCCGCGATGTGGCACGAGAACGGCTACGTCAGCATCCCGCTACTCGGAAAGACAGGCTCCGCCCGCGAATGGCTCCTCGCCGCCCTCCTCAGCGCCTACGTCGCCTACGTGGCCTTCTACGAGATCCAGCAGCTCGTCGGCATCCACCTCTGAGGAGCGCCAACCGATGCCCGTCAAACCCGAGAACCGCAACCGGTACCCCGAGGACTGGGACGAGATCTCCCACCGAATCCGCTTCGAGCGCGCCCAAGGCCGCTGCGAATGCGACGGCCGGTGCGGCCGCGGAACCCACCAGGGGCGCTGCCCGAACATGCACGGCCAGCCCGCATACGGGAGCGGGCACATCGTGGTGCTCACCACCGCGCACCTCGACCACACACCCGAGAACGTCGACGACGGGAACCTGCTCGCGCTGTGTCAGGGATGTCACCTTTGGTACGACCGCGAGCACCATGCCGAGACGCGCCGGGAAACCCGCCGCGCGGCGGAGTCCGCCGCCGGCCAGATCCCGCTGTGGACCGACTGAATCTCCCAGATGCGGAGCCCGCGACGACGATGGCCGTTGTCGCGGGCTAGATCGGCTCGATCAGCGTCGCATCCGAGGGCTCGGCCTTCTTCACGTTGTTGACCTTCGGCGAGACCAGGAACTCAGTGATCGTCGAAGCGATCTCTTCTGAGCTCGAGTAGAGGCCCTGCAGTGCGGACTCCTTACGCTGCAGGTGCTCGTCGACGACGGCCTTCTGCCGGTTCGGCGGCGTGAACGAGCGCGGGTCCAACCACTCCTCGAGCAGATCAGGGGTGAGAAAGGCGGGCATTCGGTCGTGCACCTCGCCCGATGCATCGCGGGCCTCTCGCGTAACGATCACGAACCGGGGCCGCTTCTCGCCTTCGACCTGTGCCCACAGTCCCGCGGCCATAAGAAGACCGTCGCTGTGCAGATAATGGGGCTGGCGCGCCTCCCGGGGCCCCGTCCACTCGTAGTAGCCGTCGAGCGCGACCGCGCACCTCCTAGAAGCCAGCGGGGTCTTCCACGTCGTCGTCAGCCGCTCGATCTTGGCATTGATCGAGGGACCGGTCGCTGTCGAGTATGGGGAGCGCGGGAAGTCCCATTTGGCGAGCCCGACGATCCGCTTGCGCCCGCCGCCGTCGGCGCGATCCATGACGATGGGCGCGACGGTTGTGGGAGCAACGGAATAGCTCGGCCCCCACTGGTACAGGGTGTCGTCAGAGGTCTCATCAAGCCCGAGGTCTTTGAGGAGCTGAGACCCCGACCTTGCTACCACAAAGCGCCCGCACACCTCGTCAGGCTAGCCCTCGCGTTCGATGCCTGTCAGTCCTCGAGAACGCGCACCGCGAGCAGCTGATGACCGTCGGGAACCTGTGACAGCAGAGTGGCCCGGGCTGCGTCATAGCCGGTGCCCTCTGCGGTGATCTCCGTGCTGGCCCGCGCGCGCCCGATCGCATGGATGGTCACACCCTGGCCCGCAGCGGTGCGCTGTGTGGAGACTTGCACGAGCTCGTGCCCTGTGGGCATCTGCGCGAGCGCAGCCGCTCGAGCCGCCTCGAGATCGCTGCCCTCGGCATCGACTTCGAGCTTCTCAGTCGGTCGGATGGTTCCCGCGAGCTTCATAGAGACCACGCTACGCGCGCTGCAGGACGGGCCCGGGCGCCCTCGAGCGGGGGCCGCGCCCCTGCCTGGCGGCGGCCCGGTGCTCTGCAACACTGGCCCAGTGAGCGACGTGACGGCCTCTCTGACCGCGACCCTTCCCGACATCCGCGCCAATGCGAGCGCATTCGCATCGAATTGGGCCGGCGAGAGGCGCGAACGCGCGGAGAAGGACACGTTCTGGAACGAGTTCTTCGAGATCTTCGGCATCAACCGCCGCCGCGTGGGCGCCGTCTTCGAGTACGTCGCACGCCGCTACTCGACCAGCCGCCACGGCTTCGTTGACCTACTGTGGCCCGGCTACATCGGCGTCGAGCACAAGAGCGCCGGTGAGGACATCGAGGCGGCGATGGACCAGCTCGTCGACTATCTGCCCTCCGTCGCCGACAGCGACCTTCCGCGCCTCCTTGTGGTCTGCGACTTCGACCGCTTCGTCGTGCGCGACACCGAGACCGGCAGCGAGACGCGCTTCGACCTGGCCGAGCTCCCGCACCACATAGAGCTCTTCGCCTTCCTTGCCGGCTACTCCCGCACCACCGACTACGTCGACGAGGAGCAGGCCAACCTGGTCGCCACCGACCACCTTGCGCGCTTGTACGACGGGCTTTCGGCCATCAACTACCCGGCGCACGAGACTCGCGTGCTGCTCGTGCGGCTGCTCTACCTGCTCTTCGGCGACGACACCGGCGTGTGGGCGCACCGCCTGTTCGAGGACTACTTGACAGTGAAGACCAACCCCGACGGCACCGACCTCGGCCTGCACCTCAACGACCTCTTCGACCTCCTGAACACGCCGGACGGCGAGCGGATGTCGAACCTCGACCCCACGATGGCCGAGTTCCCCTACGTCAACGGCGGCGTTTTCGCCGAGCGGCTGCGCAACTGGCGCGGCACCGCCGACATGCGTGCCGCGCTCCTCGACGCCTGCCGCTTCGAGTGGTCGCGGATCAGCCCCGTCATCTTCGGCTCGCTGTTCCAGAACGTCATGGAACCCGCTGAGCGCCGCCAGCTCGGCGCCCACTTCACCAGCGAGCGCGACATCATGCGTGTCATCCGGCCCCTCTTCCTCGACGAGCTCGAAGCCGAACTCGCGGCCGCCAAGAATGCCACCAGCGCCCGGCTGCGCCGCTTACGTGAGTTCCACGACAAGCTCGCGCAGCTGACCTTCCTCGACCCGGCGTGCGGCGTCGGCAACTTCCTCCTGCTGACCTTCCGCGAACTGCGCCGCCTCGAGCAGGACGTGCTCCTTGCCATCCGCGAGGCGGACCCCAACCAGCACGCCACCACCCAGGTGCTCGACATCGACCAGCTGGTGAAGGTCACGCCCGGCCAGTTCTTCGGCATCGAGATCGAGGAGTTCCCAGCCCGCATCGCCGAGACTGCGATGCACCTCGTCGACCACATCGCCAACGTCGAGCTCGGTGCCGCGTTCGGCACCTACTTCGTTCGCCTCCCGATCGCCCAGACTGCCACGATCCACGTCGATGACGCGCTCCTGATCTCGTGGGGCGACGTGCTCGCCGCCGACCAGTGCAGCTACATCCTCGGCAATCCGCCCTTCGTTGGGATCTCCCTGCGCGAGGATAACCAGACCGCGGCGCTCAAACAGGTATGGGGCTCCGGTTACCACGGCACCCTCGACTTCGTCACCGGCTGGTACAAGAAGGCCCTCGACTACATCGGAACTCGCCCAATTCGCGGGGCGCTTGTCTCCACGAACTCGATCACACAAGGCGAACAGGTCGCCCCGCTCTGGGACCCGTTCATCGAGGCCGGCTTCGAGATCGACTTTGCGCACCAGACCTTCTCCTGGGTTTCCGAAGCGCGCGGCCGCGCCCACGTGCACGTCGTCATCATCGGCTTCTCCCACGGCGGGCAAGCCCCCCGAAAGCTCCTCTACGAATACGACGACATCAACGCCGAGCCGGTCGCGCGCGAGGTCAAGAGCATCAACCCGTACCTCGTTGATGCTCCGCTGGCGCCCGTGCACCCCCGCAGCAGACCGTTCAGCGCACTGGTGCCCGACGTCGCGTATGGGAACAAACCGACCGACGACGGCAACCTCATCATCGAGCCCGAAGACATCGACGCCTTCCGCGCCGACCCGATCGCCGCCAAGTATGTCCGGCGGTTCATCGGCGCCCGTGAGCTGCTGCACAACACGCCACGCTGGTGCCTCTGGCTCAAAGACCTGCAGCCCGGAGATCTCGGCCGCAGCGCTCTCCTGCGCCAGCGCGTCGATGCCGTGAAGCGCTTCCGCGACGCGAGCAAGGCCGCCGCCACTCGCGACTACGGGCAGCCCACCCTCTTCCGCCAGATCGCACAGCCGAGCACGGAATACCTCGGTATCCCCATCCACGTCAGCGAGAACCGCGAATACTTCATCGCTGGCTACTACGGCGCAGACGTGATCGCCAGCAACGCCAACTTCATCGCACCCGACCCCACCGGCCTTGCCCTCGCGATCATCTCGAGCGCAATGTTCATCGTTTGGCAGCGGGCAGTCGGCGGCCGCCTCGAGAGCCGCCTTCGGTTCAACAAGCTGCTGACGTGGAACACCTTTCCGCTGACAACCGTCACCGACCAGCAGCGCACAGATCTCGCTGACGCCGGCCGCGCGATCGTGGCGGCTCGAGCGCAGTTCCCCGAATCGTCGCTCGCCGAGCTCTACGAGCCCAACGGCATTCCTCAGCCACTGCGAGCTGCGCACCGAGATCTCGACAGGATCATGGACCGTGTCATCGGCGGCCGGGCGCGCATCAGCAACGACCGAGATCGCGTCCGCGTCCTCTTCGAGCGCTACGCGGCCGCGGTCAACGACGGACAGCTCATCCCCTCAGCAGCGCCAGCCGCGCGCGGTCGCCGCCGGAGCTGACCGCCGCGGCGAGCGCGGTGGCTCGCGTCAGGCCTTGACGAGTGCGAGTTCGTCCCAGTGGGTTGTGGAGCGTGGGGTGAGCAGATCGCGTTTCATTTGCCAGGAGGGGCCGGGGCGCATCCCGCCGAAGCCGAGGCCCAGCAGGTCTTTGCCGGTCTTCTTCTGGACGTCGTCGATGAGGGTGGCGATCCCGGCGTCCTCGTGTGGGCGCCGGAACGGTTCGAGCGGCGTGCTCGATCCGGCGGGGGCGAGGTCGGAGAGCATGATGCCGGCCCTGGCGTAGCGTGCGCCGGGCTGGATCTGTGGCAGCAGCAGGTGTGCTGCGCGGGTGAGTTCGACGGGGTCGGCTGTGGGGAATGGGAGCCTGACGACGGTGGAGGGGTAGCTGCGCTCTTCGGCCCAGTGGCTGGTGCCGGCGAAGGCGTTGAGGGTCTTGGCGACCTGGCGGTGCTTCACCAGCCGGGTGGCCGCCTGTTGGGCGTAGACGGAGAGAGCCTGGCGGATGCCTTCGACGGTGGTGACCTTCTCGGAGAAGGACCGGCTGACGATCAGCTGCTCCTTCTTGCCGGTGCGGTCCTCTTCGGCGTCGATGGCGACGATGCCGCGCAGCTCGAGCGCGGTGCGCATGACGACGACGTTGAACCATTTGCGGATCTGCGCGGGGTC
>Ga0164242_10008706_pt1 | contig 10997 bp, 12 predicted proteins | sample OricomgcompostMG_FD_108783 | JGI IMG/M metagenome (GOLD analysis project Ga0164242, IMG submission 108783) | Miracle-Growth compost microbial communities from Emeryville, California, USA - Original compost - Miracle growth compost (MG) ...
GCCGCCGGTGCCGCCGCCGATGTCGACGACGTCGAGCGGCTCGCCCCGCAGGTGGGGTTGGAGCGCCTCCCAGACGATCGCGTCACGCGCGGCGCCGCGGCGCTCACTGGGGCTGCCGGAGCCGTGGGGGCCGGAGCCGTGCGGGGAGGTGCTCATCGGATCTCCGTTCAGCCCCGGGTGGCCGGGACGGCGGGGGCCGCGGTCAGGACTGCGGCGCTCGGGTGGATGTAGCGGGTGACCGGCGGGAGCCACATCAGGACCAATGCCGTCACCCCGACGACGATGGCGAGGATCGTGCACACCACGAACAGAGCGGGCGGGCCGGTCAGGATCGCCCCGACGCTGGCGATGGCGGAGCCGATCAACAACACCGTGATCCCGACCCGGCCCCACTCGAACCCGTTGCGCAGGAACTGCGACATCACCCCCAGCAGCCCGAGCATGACGACATAGAGGGTGACCGCCGGCTCGACGAAGTGCGGCGGGCGCACCGTGCCTGCGCGCACCGCGTCCACGCCACCGGTGTGCAGCAGATGACGGGTCGCCGGGTTGCCCTCGGCCCAGGCGCGGATGAGCGAGTCGCGGAAGATCACCACGAACAGCACGGTGACGCCTCCGACGACGACAAGCGCGGCCAGGGCCTGCAGGGCGCGGGTCAGCTCGACTGGTCTCTCGTCCACGTGTCTCCTCCTCCGGCTCTCCCGGGCCCGGCTAGGGTCCAGGCGTGAGCACCGAACATCCGTCGATCGCCGCCTTCCGCTCCGTCCACGAGGCTCGGGGCGGGACCGGCGACATCGTCATTCTGCCCGACGCGGTCCACACCGCGGCACTCGCAGCGGAGGCGCTCGGCTGCGAGGTGGGCGCGATCGCCAACAGCCTGCTCTTCGAGGCACCCGCCGACGGGGCTCCCGGCCGGCCGGTGCTCATCCTCACCTCGGGCGCCCACCGGGTCGACACCTCGCTGGCGGCCGAGCGGATCGGCGTACCGCGGCTGCGGCGGGCCAGCGCGGAGTTCGTGCGCGAGCACACCGGGCAGGTTATCGGCGGCGTGTCCCCACTGGGTCACCCGGCACCCGTGGCGACGTACCTGGATCGATGGCTGGAGCGCTATCCGGTGATCTGGGCGGCGGCCGGCCACCCCACCTCCGTCTTCTCCACCACCTACGCCGAGCTGCTCGCGCTGACCGGCGCCACCGAGCTGACCGTGGACTGACACCGACTCCGACGACCCGGATCCCGGACGACCCCGGCCAACACCACGGCCACCATCGGGAGACAGACCCGCTAACGTTCCGCGCGTGGTGCGCGTGGTCGTGATCGGTGGCGGGTTCGGTGGCATGGCCGCGGCGGCCCGGCTGGCCAAGCTCGGCCACGCCGTGACGCTGGTCGAGGCGAACGACCGCCTCGGCGGTGCGCTCACGCCGGTGACGCAGGACGGCTTCACCTGGGACGGCGGCCCCGACATGACGCTGCTGCCGGCCGTCGTCCGGGACCTGTTCCGCAAGTCGGGCCGGCCGCTGGAGCGCGAGCTCGACCTCGAGCCGGTCGAGGTGATCCGCGAGCACCGCTTCGAGGACCGCACCCGCGTCCAGATGACCGGCGGCTCGCGCGCCGCCCAGATCGAGGCGTTCGACCGGCTCGGCAAGGGCCTGGGCCGGCAGTGGGTCGACTTCGTCGCCTCCTTCGCGGCGGACTGGGAGGTGCTGCGCCAGCACTACTTCGAGGTCCCGTGGACCCCGGACGCGCTCCCCCGTGACGTCGCCGCCCGGCTCGACGGCCGCGAGATGCTGGCCAGGCGGATCCGCCGTACCTTCAAGGACCGCCGGCTCCGACTGGTGGCGGGCTTCCCAGCCGAGGCGGAGGGCCACAACCCGCGCGACGTGCCGGCCTGGACCGGGCTCGTGCACTACCTCGAGCAGCGCTTCGGCGCCTGGACGGTGCCGGGCGGGATGTATCAGATGGCCGACGTGCTGACCCAGCGGCTGGAGACCCGCAAGGTCACCGTGCTGACCGGGACGACCGTCACCGACGTCGTGGTCCACGGCGGCCGGGTCGCGGCGATCGCGGTGTCAGGACCGGACGGCGACCGCGAGCTCGAGACCGAGGTGGCGGTGAGCGCGATCGATCCGCGTCGCCTCCCGATCACCGCGCGGTACGCCGACCGGACCATGCCGGCGATGCCGCCACAGATCGTCCACCTCGGCCTCGAGGATGCACCGGAGCTGCCGGCCGCGGAGGTCGTGCTGCACGGTGACCCGCTGCTGGTGGTGCGGCGCGGCGCGGCCGATCCCAACGCCTGGACCGTGCACGCCCGCGGCAAGCTGCTCGAGGACGTCACGATCGCGCTGGCGCGGCACAAGATCGACGTCCGCGACCGGGTGGTCAGCCGGGTCGATCTCGGTCCACGGGAGCTGGTGGGCCGCTGGGGCGGGTCGCCGTACGGGCTGCTGTGGATGGGCCGGACCACGACCCGCCGTCGCCTCGGCCCGACCACCCCGATCCCAGGGCTGTACGCCGCCGGCGCACACGCCACTCCCGGAGCGGGGCTGCCCTTCGTCGGCCTCTCGGCCGCACTCGTCGCCCAGGCCATCACCACCGACACCGGCGGCGGAGACCTGCGCGCCTGAGCGCGGTCAGACCCGGACGTTGAGCCGGTCGAAGATCTCCAGCGTGGCGGTGGAGCGGTTGAGCGTGTAGAAGTGCAGGCCCGGGGCGCCGCGGTCGAGCAGCTCCTCGCAGAGCTCGGCGGCGATGGCGATGCCCTCGGCGCGGATCGCGACCTTGTCCTCGCCGTGCCGCTGGATCCGCTCGATGATGTCGGCGGGCACCGAGGTGCCGATCAGCTCGCCCTGCCGCTGGATCGCGGCCAGGTTGAGGATCGGCATGATGCCGGGGAGGATCGGCAGGTCGGCGCCCCGCGCCCGGACTCGCTCGACCAGGTCGACATAGTCGTCGGCGCGGAAGAACATCTGGGTGATCGCGAACTGCGCTCCGGCTCGCGCCTTGGCGGCCAGTACGTCGGCGTCCGTGTCGAGCGAGGCCGCCGTCGGGTGCCCCTCGGGGAACGCCGCGACGCCGATGTCGAAGCCGCCGCGCCGCTTGACCAGCTCGACCAGCTCGGTCGCATACGTCAGGCCACCGTCGGTCGGCGTCCACGGCGCCCGCGGCCCCTCCTTCGGGTCGCCGCGCAGCAGCATGACGTTGGCGATGCCGGCCTCGGCGTAGGCGTCGAGGACCGCCTCGATCTCGGCGACGGTGTGGCCGACGCAGGTCAGGTGGGCCATCGGGGTCAGGCTGGTCTCGCGGGCGATCCGGCCGGTGACCCGGACGGTCGAGTCGCGGGTGGACCCGCCGGCGCCGTAGGTCACCGACACGAACGACGGCCGGTAGGGCCCCAGGGTCTCGATCGCCTGCCACAGCTGTGCCTCGCCGTCCTCGTCCTTGGGCGGGAAGAACTCGAACGAGAACGACCGCTCGCCGGACCGGATGCGCTCGGCGATGCCCACGGCGGGGCCCTGCGGCGTGACGCTAGACATGGCCGAATCCTTCGGCGGCGGCGCCGTTAGGGTTGAGTCGTGAGCAGCACGTGGGACGCGGCCGGATTCCGCAGCAGCGTCCAGGCGGCGCTCGACGAGTTCCTCGACGCGCAGGCAGCGCTGCTGGCACCGCTCGGAGCAGACGCCACGCGGCTGCTTGACCAGGCGCGCAGCTCGGTCAGCGGCGGCAAGCGGTTCCGCGCCGCGTTCTGCCACTGGGGACACCGCGCGTTCGCTCCCGCCCCCGCCGACCCGGCCGCGCTGGTGCGGGCGTGCTCCTCGCTGGAGCTGCTGCACGCCTCGGCACTGGTCCACGACGACTACATGGACGCCTCCGACACCCGCCGCGGGCGCCCCTCCGCCCACCGGGTGCTCGAGGCGCAGCACCGGGCGGCGGGGTGGCGCGGCATGCCGGAGCAGTACGGCGCCGCCGGCGCCATCCTGCTCGGCGACATCCTGCAGGCGTGGGCGGACGAGATGCTGCGCGGCTCCGGCTTCCCGGTCGACCTGACCCTGGCGGCGCTCGGGCTCTTCGACGTCACCCGTTCGGAGGTCATTGCGGGCCAGTTCCTCGACGTGTCGGTGCAGGCCCGCGGCCAGGCCTCGGTCGAGACCGCGATGACGGTGCTGCGCTACAAGTCGGCCAAGTACTCCATCGAGCGGCCCCTCCACATCGGCGCCGCTCTGGCCGGCGCGTCCGCCGCGGACCTCGAGGCGCTGAGCGCCTTCGGGCTGCCGCTGGGCGAGGCGTTCCAGCTGCGCGACGACCTCCTCGGCGTGTACGGCGACCCGGCCACCACCGGCAAGCCGGCCGGAGACGACCTGGTCGAGGGGAAGCGGACGGTCCTGGTCGCGCTGGCGCTCGCCGGCGCGCCGGCCGCGGAGGCGGAGCTCCTGGACGCGTCGCTCGGACGCGCCCTCGGCGACGCCGAGGTCGACCGGCTGCGCGCGATCATCACCGCCTCGGGGGCGCAGGCCCACGTGGAGTCGATGATCGCTGACCTCCACGACCGGGCGGTGGCAGCACTCGAGGCCGCGCCGATCGACGACCTCGCCCGCGGCGTACTCCAGGGTCTGGCCGGGGCAGCCACCCAGCGCGCGCTCTAGGTGTGCCACGTGCGCGCCGGCGCAGCTACACCGTCAGCACCGGTACGTCGAGGTCCTCGGGTCCCTCGCCCGCCAGCACCACTGCCAACAGGCCACCGGCCCGTCCGGCGTCGTGCAGCACCCGCAGCAGCCGGTGCATCGCGTCGGGGTCGTTCTCGGCGAGCCCGGCCCAGTCGGCCCAGAGCAGCAGGGTCGGTCCGACCAGGTCGCGCAGACCGTCGGCGAGGGCCTCGAGGGTGCGGCCGCGGTGCTCACCGAAGCCGAGCGCGACACCGAGCGACTCCAGCGTCTCGGCGCGCGTGCCGGTCCCCCACAGCGGGGCGAAGAGCCAGCCGGCGTCGAGGCCGGCCCGCTCGAGCTGCTCGGCGTCGTACCTGCCCTGGAGCCGGTAGACCCCACGCGGCAGCTCTCCGGCAAGCAGGTCCGCGACGGTCGCCGCGTGCATCGGCTCGGTCATCGACGGATCCGCTCGCGAGCCCGGCTCAGAACGCCATCGCCTGGGCGCGGCGCTTGACCTCCGAGCCGCGGTTCTCCCGCAGCGCGTCGATCGGCCGGCCGGGCAGGTCGGCGTCGAGGAACAGCCAGGCGATGCACTCGCGGTCGTCGTACCCACCGTCGTGCAGGACCGTCAGCAGACCGGACAGGCCCTTGACCGGGAGCCCGTCCTGGATGAAGAGCGCAGGCACCCGCTGGCCGGCGCCCTTGGCGCCAGGGGTCGGTACGGCGGCGGCCAGCTCGTGCTCGCGCACCAGGGTGCGGACCTTGGCGGGGGTGACCCCGAGCAGCTTGCCGGCCTGCGCCCAGTCGAGCCACTCGGTGACGAGCGCAGCGAGGTCCTGGTCGGCGAGAGACGTCTGGTCAGGCATGCCCTCACTCTCCCACCTCACGTGTCGTGGCGGGAAACTCGCTCGCCGCTCCGTACCATGGGAAGCCCGGTCACTTCCCCGCCGGGTCAGCAGGAGGGTTTTCCACGTGCAGCCAGACCGCCGTGTCCGTATGCGCGAGCAGGCGCATGCGCAGGACCCGATGATCGGGCGCGTGCTGGACCGGCGCTACCGGATCACCGCCCGGATCGCCCGCGGTGGGATGGCGAGCGTCTATCAGGCCCACGACGAGCGGCTCGACCGCACCGTCGCGATCAAGGTCATGCACGCCGGCCTCGGCGACGGGGCGGACGACGACGGCGCCTTCGCCGCCCGCTTCGTCCGCGAGGCCCGGGCCGCGGCCCGGCTGGCCCACCCCCACGTCGTCGCCGTCTACGACCAGGGCGAGGACGACGGGACCGTCTTCCTCGCGATGGAGTACGTGCCCGGCCACACCCTGCGCGACACCGTGATCGCCGAGGCGCCGATGCCGGCACGCAAGGCGCTCGCGGTGATGGAGCCGGTGCTGAGCGCGCTCGCCGCCGCCCACCGAGCCGGGCTGGTGCACCGTGACGTCAAGCCGGAGAACGTGCTGATCTCCTCCGACGGGCGCCAGATCAAGGTCGCCGACTTCGGCCTGGCCCGCGCTGTCACCTCCGAGACCCAGCACACCTCCACCGGCGTGCTCATCGGCACCGTCTCCTACCTGGCGCCCGAGCTGGTCACCGACGGCACCGCCGACGCCCGCGCCGACGTGTACGCCGCCGGCGTGCTGCTCTACGAGCTGTTGACGGGCAGCAAGCCGCATGCCGGCGAGACGCCGATCCAGGTCGCCTACAAGCACGTGCATGCGGACGTGCCGCCGCCGTCGCGGTCGGTGCCAGGCCTGCCGGCGTACGTCGACGCGCTCGTGGCCCGTGCGACGGCCCGCGACCGCGCCCTGCGGCCCGCCGACGCCGGCGTCTTCCTGCACCAGCTGCGTCGCGTCCAGCACGCCCTGGCGACCGGTGTCACCGACGACCCCGAGCTGGTCGCGGATCTGGCGCTGCCCGTGCGGCGCGACGGCGATCGGGAGTACGACGAGCGGACCGCGGCGCTCGCCGTCCCGCCGGCGTACCGGCCCGAGGACCGGACCCGCCAGGTGCGCACCACCCCGAGCGCGAGCCGGGCCAGCGGCGAGCTGACCAGCGGGCGGCCGCCGAAGCAGCCCCGCGCCGTCCGCGGCGGCCGTAGGCATGGACGCCCGCGCCGGCGCGGGCCGCTGACGCTGATCCTCGCGCTGCTCCTGGTGGTCGCCGTCGGCGTCGGCGCCTGGTGGTTCGGCTTCGCCCGCTACACCTCGACGCCGGGCGTGCTGGAGCTGAGCCAGACGGCCGCCACCGCGCGGCTGCAGAAGGACGGCCTGCACGTCGACGTCGCCGATCCGGCGTACTCCGACACCGTCGCGAAGGGCAAGGTGATGGCCACCGATCCTTCGCCCGGCGACCGGGTGCTGCACGGCGGGACCGTCACGATCACGATCTCCAAGGGCGTGGAGCAGTATCCCGTGCCCACCGAGGCCGGGAAGTCCTTCGACCAGGCCAAGGCCGACCTGGCCAAGATCAAGATGAGCGTCCCGGATGCGCTCCAGGCGTGGTCGGAGACGGTGCCGAAGGGCGAGGTCATCTCGACCGCCCCGAAGGCGGGCACGGTGCTGCGCCCGGGGACATCGGTGACCGTCACGGTCAGCAGGGGCCGCAAGCCGATCAATGTCGGCGACTGGGTGAAGAAGTCGGCCGAGAAGGCGAAGGACGTGCTCACCCGGCGCGGGCTCGTGGTCAAGACCGAGAAGGACTACAGCGACGACGTGGCCGAGGGCGACGTCATCAGCCAATCCCCCGGCACCGGCACCCTCTACCGGGGCGACACCGTCTCGCTCGTGGTCTCCCAGGGCCCACCGATGGTCACCATCCCCGGCGGCCTGCGCGGCAGTGGCGTCGACGACGCCCGCGCCAAGCTCGAGGCGCTCGGACTCAACGTCGAGACGCACAACTCGCCGTTCTACGCCGGGCTCGGCTACGTCATCTCGACCAGTCCCGGCTCGGGCGAGAGCGTGCGGGTGGGCTCCACGGTCACCCTGTCGCTGTTCTGAGACCCGGGACCTCTTAGCCTTCTGCCGTGCTGCGCAACCCCATCGGCTCCCACGTCCCCGTCGGCAAGGGCCTGCGGGCCGGCGCCCTGGCCACCGCCGACGCGCTCGGCTGCGAGACCCTGCAGGTCTTCGTCGGCAACCCGCGCGGCTGGGCGCTGTCGGCGGGCAAGCCGGCCGAGGACAAGGCGTTCCGGTCCGAGATCGAGCAGCGCGGCACGCGTGTGTTCATCCACGCTCCCTACCTGGTGAACCTGGGCAGCCCGACGCCCGCCACCTACGAGAAGTCCGCCGCCGTGGTCGCGCACAACCTGCTGCGCGCCGCCGACATCGGCGCCGAGGGCGTCGTCGTACACACCGGCTCGTTCGTCACTCCCGCTGCCGGCCAGGCAGATGCGCAGCAGCAGTACGCCGTCGCCCTCGCCCAGGTCCGGGAGGCATTGCTGCCGGTCCTCGACACGCTCGGGCAGGACGCGCCGTGGCTGCTCCTCGAGCCGACCGCCGGACAGGGGCGCTCGCTGTGCGCGGGCGTGGAGGACCTGGCGGCGTACCTCGGCGCGCTCGACCTGCACCCGAAGGCGGGCATCTGCCTCGACACCTGCCACGTCTTCGCGGCCGGCGCACCGCTGGACGAGCCGGGCGGCGTCGCTGCCACGCTGGACCGGATCGTGGAGATCGGCGGTCCCGGCCGGCTCGGGCTGATCCACGCCAACGACTCGATGGACGTGCGCGGAGCGTTCAAGGACCGGCACGAGAGGATCGGCGCCGGCTTCATCGGCGCCGACGCGTTCCGTGACCTGTTCGCCCACCCGGCGACCGAGGGGGTGCCGTTCATCCTGGAGACGCCCGGCTCGAACGATGCCGACTCGCCCGACCTCCCGCTGCTGAAGGCGCTGCGGGCCGAGGCCGACGCCACCCGGGCATGACCAGATCCCCCCGTTCCGGTGCAGGTCTGGGCACCGAGGGCCTCGCCGCGCTCGCACTCCTCGCCCTCGCCATGGGGTGGGGATCGACGTTCTTCATGACCAAGGACCTGCTGGCGCGGGTGCCGGTGGTCGACTACCTCGGCGTGCGGTTCGCGATCGCCGCGGTGGCGCTCTTCCTGGTCGCTCCCCGATCGGTGGTGCGCCTGCCCCGCGCCCGGCTGTGGCAGGGCGCCGGGCTGGGCGTGCTCTACGGCTTCGCACAGATCCTGCAGACCGCCGGCCTCGACCGCACCCCCGCCTCCACGGCCGGCTTCGTCACCGGCCTCTACGTGGTGATGACGCCACTGCTCGCGGCCCCGCTGCTGCGCCAGCGCATCCCGCGCGCCGCCTGGATCGCGGTTGTGCTGGCCACCGCGGGCCTGGCCGTGCTGTCGCTGCGCGGCCTCCACGTCGGCAGCGGCGAGCTGCTCGTGCTCGGCTCCGCGCTGCTCTACGCCCTGCACATCTGCGGTCTGGGCGCCTGGTCGACCCCGGAGACCTCGATGGGTTCGACGATCGTGCAGCTCGCCGTCATCGCCGCGATCTGTCTGGCCGGCGCCGCTCCGGGCGGGATCACGCTGCCGCACACCGGCGGCGACTGGACCCGGATGCTCTACATGGCGGTGGCCGTCGGCGCCCTCGGCATGCTCATCCAGGTCTGGGCGCAGGCGCACCTCGCGCCGACCCGCTCGGCGGTGATCATGTCGATGGAGCCGGTCTTCGCGGCGCTCTTCGCCGTACTCTTCGGCGGCGAGTCGACCACCGCTCGGATGCTCCTCGGCGGCCTGATGGTGCTCGCGGCGATGCTGCTCGTCGAGCTCGCCCCACGGCGCAAGGTCGAGGCCGAGGTCGTGCACCCGGCGGTGTGATCACTGCTCGTCGGCGGCGGCGAGTGCGACGGATGTCACGTCCGAGGCGGCGCGGCCGGTTGGTTTGTGGGGCGACCCATAGGGAAGGGTGGCAGCCATGGACTTCTGCGGACGGTGCGGTCATGAGCTCGGCCGAGGCCTCGAACGGGGCCGGTTCTGCCCCAAGTGTGGGCACGAGACTCCAGGCAACGCGCGCTATCCGCTGTACGCCGACGGGACGGCCGCGGTGACCCGCCCCCGACCGGCGGCGGTGTCGCAGGTGCCCGACGAGACGGTCGTGGCGGCCGTCCCGGTCGGCGCGGCCGCCCGGGCGGCTCACGGGGATCGCGCGCCGGAGAAGCCCGCTGCCACCGCTCCCGCGGCATCCTCCACCCCGGCGTCCTCCACCCCGGCGTCATCCACCCCGGCGTCATCCACCCCGGCGACTCCCGCGGCCGAGGACGTCACCCGACGGCGGATCCCGATCATCGGCGACGCCCAGGTGGTCGAGCAGCGCTCGGCGGAGAGCTGGAAGATCACCGTGGCCGTGACGCTGGCGGCGATGGTGGTCGTCGTGCTCCTCGGGATCTTCCTGCTGCTGCACTGAGATCCGGCCCTGGTCGCCGAAGCCGCTAAGGTGCCAGGGTGCCCCGGATCCTCATCGACGTCGTGACCACGACCGAGGGGCGCGAGCTGGCGATGCGGGTGTGGCGCGCTGCCAACCACGCCCGCAGGCGTCCGGCCGGCGAGCTGCGCGCCAGCCGGGTCCGGGAGAAGATCGACGCCGCCGAGCTGCTGCTGGTCGCCCACTACGGCGCCCGCCCGGCCGGGATGCTGCTCGCCGAGCAGTTCACCGCGGACACGCCGTCACCCGGGACCGGTCACGTCTCGATGCTCTACGTCGACCCGGCCGTCTGGGGCTCCGGCATCGGCACCAAGCTCCTGCGCGACCTCCAGGGACGCGACTGGGACCGACTCTCCGCCTGGACCCGCGCCGACAACCGGCGCTGCCGCCGTGTCCTGCTCGCGGCCGACTTCACCGACACCGGCAGCCGCTCGCACCTCCAGGACGGCGAAGAGCTCCTTCAGTTCGGGTGGGTGCGCGGCCGCTGACGGTTTTGACCCCTGGGGGTCAGAACCGAACGTTGGCGGCCAAAGCTTTGCCCAACAACATGCGGGTTTGACCCCTGGGGGTCAAAACCGACCTCAGATCCGCGCCAGCACCGCCGCGGCCTGCTCCGCGTCGGCCTTGCTCACGCCCAGATGCGTCACCAGCCGGACCGCCTTGGCGCCGACCGCGCTGGCCAGCACGCCCTGCTCCCGGGCAGCCGCCACGAAGCCGGCGGCGTCCTCGCGCGGTACCACCACGATGTTGGTCGGCACCGTCTCCGGGTCGACGCCGCAGGCCTCGGCGAGGAGCTTGGCGTGGGCGTGGTCGTCGGCGAGCCGTTCGACGTGGTGGTCGAGCGCGTGCAGGCCGGCCGCGGCGAGGAGGCCGACCTGGCGCATGCCGCCGCCGAGCCGCTTGCGCCGGACCCTGCTCTCCGCGA
>Ga0164242_10008707_pt1 | contig 10996 bp, 6 predicted proteins | sample OricomgcompostMG_FD_108783 | JGI IMG/M metagenome (GOLD analysis project Ga0164242, IMG submission 108783) | Miracle-Growth compost microbial communities from Emeryville, California, USA - Original compost - Miracle growth compost (MG) ...
GCCGGAGTTCAACGCGGGCGCGATGGAGAACGCCGGCTGCGTGACGTTCCGCGAGGACTACGTCTTCCGTAGCAAGGTCACCGACGCCCGCTACGAGCGGCGCGGCGAGACGATCCTGCACGAGATGGCGCACATGTGGTTCGGCGACCTCGTCACGATGCGCTGGTGGGACGACCTGTGGCTCAACGAGTCGTTCGCGACCTACGCGGCCGCGCTGAGCCAGGCCAGCGCGACCCGGTTCAAGGACGCGTGGACGACGTTCGCGAACGTCGAGAAGACCTGGGCGTACCGGCAGGACCAGCTGCCGTCGACGCACCCGATCACCACCGACGCGCCGGACGTGCAGACCGCCGAGGTGAACTTCGACGGCATCACGTACGCCAAGGGCGCGTCGGTGCTCAAGCAGCTCGCCGCCTACGTCGGTGTCGAGCAGTTCCTCGCCGGGCTGCGCGAGTACTTCACCGAGCACGCGTACGGCAACACCACGCTCGCCGACCTGCTGCGGGCCCTCGAGCGCTCGTCCGGCCGTGACCTCGGGCAGTGGTCCAAGCTGTGGCTCGAGACCGCGGGCATCAACACGCTGCGGACGGAGTTCACGCTCGACGACTCCGGCGCGTACGCGTCGTTCGAGATCGTGCAGTCGGCGCCGACCGAGGTGGCGTCGTCGAACACGCTGCGCCCGCACCGGCTCGCGATCGGCGTCTACGAGGAGCGCGACGGACGGCTCGTCCGCACCAGGCGCGTCGAGCTGGACGTCGACGGTGCGCGCACTCCCGTGCCCGAGCTGGTCGGCGTCGCGCAGCCGGCACTGCTGCTGCTCAACGACGACGACCTGACCTACTGCAAGATGCGCCTGGACGAGCACAGCGTGGCTGTACTGCGTTCGGGCGGCATGGCGAAGCTCGACGAGTCGCTCCCCCGCGCGCTGCTGTGGAGTGCGGCGTGGGACATGACGCGCGACGGTGAGCTGCCGACACGCGACTACGTGGCGCTCGTCCTCGCCGGAATCGAGCAGGAGACCGACATCGGCGTCATGCAGTCCCTGACCCGGCAGGCCGTGCGTGCCCTGCAGATCTACGCGGACCCGGCGTGGGCGCCGACCGGTTTCGCCGCCGTCGCCGACAAGGCGCTCTCGGCGCTGCGCGCGGCGGCTCCCGGTTCGGACGCTCAGCTGATCTGGGCGCACACCCTGCTGAACTCGGCACGTACGGACGCCCAGCTCGACGCGGTGCAGGCGCTGCTGGACGGCACGGGCGTGCCGGACGGTCTCGCCGTCGACGACGAGTTGCGGTGGTCGGTCGTGCAGACCCTGGCCGCGCACGGCCGCCTCGACCTCGACGCGATCGACGCCGAACTGGAGCGCGACCCGTCGGCCGCCGGGCAGCGCGCTGCCGCCACCGCCCGGGCCGCCCGCCCGACGCCCGAGGCGAAGGCCGAGGCGTGGCAGCTCGCGGTGCACGACGACTCGCTGCCGAACGCGATGCAGGGCGCGGTGATCGGCGGGTTCGCGAGCACGATCCCCACCGAACTGCTCGCGCCGTACGCCGAGCGTTACTTCGACGAGGTCGGCGACGTCTGGGCCCGCCGCACCAGCGAGCTCGCGCAGAACGTCGTGGTGGGGCTGTTCCCGACGTGGACGTCGACGATCTCGCCCGAGACCGTGGCCGCGGCCGACAAGTTCCTGGCCGGCAAGGACGTGCCCGCGGCGCTGCGCCGCCTGATCGTCGAGGGACGCGCCGACGTCCAGCGGGCGCTGACCGCGCGGGCGACCGACGCCGCGGCGGGATGAACAGCGCAGGCTGAAGATCGGCGGGACATGCCTGGTTCGGCCCGGTTCGCGGTGTTTCGCGATGCTTACGCATAACCGCTGAGCGACGCCGTCGTTGGACACGTTGTACAAAGGGTGATGGCGGGACCGTCCACGTCCCGGCACCGACCGTGTCCGACGGCGGCCCCGCAGGGCCGTCCGAGCTGTTCGAGGTAGTGATGGCCGACGACGAGATCCGCGCGCCGGGACTGGCCGCGGCGCTGCGCCGGCATCCGAACCTGCACCGCCAGGCGGCGGTCGGCGCGATCGCGGCCGGGGTCGTGCTGTTCGTCGTCGCCAGCCTGGTCACCCAGGGTGCGGACGCGGTGACGAAGGCGCAGCGGGCACCGGTGCACCCCCGCCCGACGTCCGCCCCGGCGTCGCCGACCGCACTGCCGGTCGACTCGTCCAGCGCAACCACATCCGCCCCGCCGGCGCCGAGCTCGTCGGCGAAGGCTGTCGGCAAGAAGCGCGCGCCGGTGACCGCCGAGGTGATCTCTAGCCTGGCTGCGAACGGCATCCCGTCCGTCGCGCTCAACGCGTACCGCGTCGCGGCGGCTCGCATGGCCAACGTCGAGCCGTCGTGCGGTATCGACTGGGCGCTGCTCGCCGGCATCGGCCGCGAGGAGTCCGACCACGGTCAGTACGGCGGTGCGGTGCTCAACGCCGACGGCACGACGACGCCGCACATCATCGGCCCCGCACTGAACGGCAAGGGCAACGCGCTGATCCCCGCCCCGGCGGACGGCGTCGCGCTCGACGGCGACCCGACCTACACCCACGCGCTCGGCCCGATGCAGTTCATCCCGCAGACCTGGGCGATCTACGGCGTCGACGCGAACGGCGACGGCACGGCCGACATCTTCAACATCGACGACGCGGCGTTGAGCGCGGCGCGCTACCTGTGCGCCGCCGGCGGCGACCTGCGCACGAGCACGGGGCAGACGCGGGCGCTGTTCGCCTACAACCACTCCGCGCAGTACGTGGCGCAGGTCCTCGCGCTGGCGAACGCCTACCGCACCGGTGTCTCGGTGAGCGGGCTGCCGGTCGGCATCACGACCGGAACCCTGCCGACCGTCAAGCACACCGGTGCGCCGCCGGCCGCGAACCCCGGCGCTCCGACCGCTGTCGGCGGCTCCGCCGGCACGGGTGCCAACCACCCGTCGTCGAACTCGAGCACCAGCGCCCCGTCGCTGCCGCAGGCGGGTCACTCGTCGAGCAGCTCGCCGGCGTCCAAGCCGTCCATCCCCTCCGTCGGCGGTGGCGGCGGTGGCGGCGGCGGCGGGAAGACTAGCTCGCACCCGTCCGGCCCGTCGTCGTCCAACCCACCAGCGTCGAACCCGCCCAGCTCGAACCCGCCGAGTTCGAGCCCGCCGGCGTCGGGCTCGTCCGGCCCGTCGTCGAGCCCCTCGCCGTCCAAGACCTGCCACCTCAAGCTCGGCACGATCTGCCTCGGCGGCTAGCCGGGTCCGGCGGTCAGCGGGCCCGCTCAGCCGGCCGGAACACGGTCACGCTCGTCGAGTCGATCGCGACGAGATCGTCCGCGCCCATCCGCTCGATGATCGACGAGTCGAGGCGCGGCCGGATCGCCGAGACGGCGCGGGCGTCCGCACGTCCGGTCACGATCAGCTGCGCCGACTGCCACCAACCGCTACCGGCCGGCACCCGCGGCACGAGGTGGATCACGGTGCTCCACGGGTCGCGGGTGAACCCGGTCGGCGGTGGCTCCGGCATGTCGATCAGCAGCGCCCACGGCGGGACGACCTCGTCCGGTGGCCACCGGCGCAGCTGATGGGTGATCGCGATCGGCGACTCGGGCTTCGACGCGGCGAAGCGCTGCCACTCCTCGTGCCGGGACGTGACGACGGTCAGGTGGCAGGCCTGCTCGGCCAGGCGCAGCGCGAGCAGCTGCGCGAGCGCGCTCGGGCCGACGACCCCGACCCGTGTGCTCTGCGTCGGGACGAGCAGCGGGAACGCGGCCGGATGCCCCGCGCTGTCGCTGCCCAGGACGATGCCGCCGGCCGGGAAGCGCAGCCGGAATCCGGTGCGCCCCGGCGTCCACCGCCGCCGCGGCAGCCCGACGCGGCCGGCGGTGTCCCGGCGCGGGCTGACGTGCCGGCCGCCCTCACGACTCGCGGACGTCATGCCCGGGCCAGGGTGAGGACGGACGCGAGGTCGCCCGGGCCGCCGCCGAGCGGGACGATCGCGGCGATGCCTTCCCCGGTCGTCTCGCCGCGGACGGCCGGATCGGCCAGCAGCGCGGCCGCGGCGGTGTCGCACTCCCGCGCGTTGCGGGCCGCGACGTGCAGCGCGGCGAACGTCTGCCACTGGTCGCTGCTCGCGAGGTCGATGCAGACCGAGAAGACGCCGCGCTCGGGGCCGACCTCGGCGAGCAGGCCGGTCAGCCGGGCGACGTCGTCGGGCGAACCGGGGTCGGCGGCCAGCGTGCGCGCGGCACGGCCTGGCGCGCTGTCCTCGGCGAGCAGCTGACTGGCGGCGGCAGCGTCCAGCACGCGATTCGCGATGCCCTCGCGCCGCAGCCGCGCCGAGAACCGGTCGACCGCGGCGACGAGCGCGGCCCGGCTGCCGCGCGCCCCACCACCGTGACTCTCGACGACGTCGCCGGCCCAGGTCGGCTCGAGGCGCAGCAGGATGTGCACCCGGCGCTGTACAGCCACGCTGCCTTCTCGCCGACGCAGGACGATCGCCCCCATCACCCGGGTCGCTACGGGCGGGGCCTGCAGCGTCGTCCGCACCTGCAGTGCGGACGGGCGGGACGGGTCGGCCGCGACGATCGTGCCGAACAGGTCGAGATCGAGGTCCGCGCCGCGGCGCACCTCGACCTCGACGCCCGCGGCATAGCCCTGCCCGTCGCTGACGACGCCCACCTCGCCGCTGGAACGGCTCTGCACAGCCAGGACGCGCAGCCGGGTCAGGAACTCCGCGCTGCCCGGGGCGCCGATGCCGGCGCGGCCGCGCCGGGCCCGGCCGGCCACGACGAGCAGGACCGGTACCGACACGATCGCCAGGCCTACGACGATCCACCCGATCGTGCCGCCGATCGCGACCCCGCCGACGATCGCCGCGACGACGCCCTCGGCCGCCACGATCACGACCCGGGTGCGTCGCGAGATACCACCCGCACGCGCAGGCAGGTCGGCATCGGCGGGACTGGTCGTCACGGCCGGTCACCACCCTCCCCGCGGGTCGCGCTCGTGCGCTTCTCGCCCGTTCTGCCCGGTGCAGCCCATTTATACTCGACCGGCACCGATTCGCTCACCGACGCCCGACCTCATCGCCGACGACGCAGGGACGATCACGGATGGCCACCGCACGCGACCAGGTCGAGGCGTACAACTTCGCTGTACGCCGGCAGATCCTCGCGTTGCTGCAAGGCGACGACTCGGTCGCGGTCGATCCGCGCCGCCGCCTGAACCGCGCGCTGATCGGGGGCGCGCTGCTCGCGGTCGTGCTGCTCGCCGCCGTCGGCGTCGCGGGGCTGCTGTCGAACAGCGCGTCCGCCACCCTTCCCGACAATGGTGTGGCGGTGACGTCCGACGGCAGCGTGTTCGTGATCGTCGACCACGTCGTGCACCCCGCACTCAACCTCGCCTCGGCCGAGCTGGTCGGGGGCAGCTCGGTCACGACGGTGTCGTCCGGCGCGCTCGCGAAGGCGCCCCGCGGTCTGCCGATCGGCATCCCGAACGCCCCGGACGCGCTGCCGCCGGCGTCGAGCCTCGTCACCGGGCGGTGGACGGTGTGTTCGACAGCGCCGCCGGCGAGCGCGGCCCGAGCCCAGATCGTGCTGTCCCTCGGCGCACCGGCGCCCACCCCGCTGCCGAACCGTCAGGGCGTGGTGGTGCAGACGGGTGACGGCACCACCTGGCTGCTCGACGCCGGGCGGCGCTACGCGATGTCCTCGACGGTCAGCCAGCTGCTGCAGGTCGACAGCCAGCCCGTTCCGCTGGACGAGCAGGTGCTCGACCTCGTCCCGGAAGGACCACAGCTGTACGTGCCCAAGGTTCCCGAGACCGGTTCCACAGCTTCGCTGCCTTTCCCGGCGAAGGTCGGTGACCTCGTGCTGGTCGACTACGGCAGCGGCACGCCGGGGCACTACGTCGTGATGTCAGACGGCGTCGCGCCGGTCAACGCCTTCACGTTCGCCCTGCTCGCCGGCTCGGCACCGGACCCGACCCTGCACGAGCCCGCCAGCGACATCGTGAACCATGCGGCGAGCGCCGGACCGGACGTCCCGGGCACCTGGCCGAACCAGGCGTTGCAGCTCGCGCCGCCGCCCGCGGGCGGGTCACCGCTCTGCTTCACCTACGACCCGCACGGGCCGCAGACCGGCACGACGTGGACGACCACGATCAGCGAGCCGGCCACCGCACCGGTGCCGGCCGGCGCGCAGCCGGTCAGCGCGACCAGCGGCACGCTGCCGACCGTCCTGACGGGGGTGGCCGTGCCGCCGGGGCGCGGCGCGCTCGTCCGGGCCGCCGGCACCGGCGGCACCGACGCGGTGATCACGCTCGTCACCGACTCCGGGTTGCGGTACTCGATCGCGAGCTCCGACGACGCGGGCAAGCTGGGCTACGCCGCCGCGTCGGCCGTCACCGTGCCGCTGCCGTTCGTCGACCTGCTGCCCGCCGGCCCCGGGCTGTCGTCGGCCGTCGCGGCCGAGGAGTTCGCGGGTGGCCCGAGCGCACCGGTCGCCCCGACGCCGACCGACACCGTCAGCGCCGGGGGCTCCTGACGCGGGTCAGCCCAGCTCGGCCGGATGCGCCTCGGGTTCGTGCCCGGAGGCGGCGGCCTCGGCCAGCGGGCCGGCCTGCCACCCGCGGCGGCGACCGCTGCGCACGCTGAGCGTGCCGAGCGCGACCAGGATCGCGGCCGCGCCGAGCGCGACCGTCCACCACAGCGCGGCCTGCGATCCGCCGGAGTGTCCCCCGCGCGCCAGCGGCCGCACCGGGACGTGCCCGGCCGAGGGCGAAGCGGCACCCGACGTGGACGTACCGGTCGGCGCCGTCAGCGCGGCGAAGGGGTCGACCACGCCGTAGCCGACCTCATCGTCGCGGCGCCCGTCGCCGGGCGGCACCGCGGTGTCCTCGATCAGCGCGACCACGTCGGCGGCGGGCATCGTCGGATAGCGCGAGCGGACAAGTGCGGCGACGCCGGACACGATCGCCGTCGCGAAGCTCGTGCCGCTGACGGTCACGAACCCCTTGCCGCCCCGCGGCTCGGTCGTCAACGAGTCGCCGGGCGCGGCGACCGATATCCAGCTACCGCTGGAGGTCTGGTCCGAGGCGGCGCCCGTGCTGTCGACCGAGGTCACCGCGAGCACGCCGGGATACGCAGCCGGGTACCACTTCGCTCCCGCGCCGCCCGATGCCGCACCGGACTCGTTCGACGCGGACGCGACCACGACGACGTCGCGTCCCAGCGCGAATTGGATCGCCGCGCGGATGTCCGGGCTGTCCGTGGTCTGCGCGAAGGACAGGTTGAGGACGGACGCGTGCTCGGCGGCGGCCCGGATCGCCGCCGCGATCAACGCAGACGGCGCCGAGCCGATGTCGCCCTGGATGGCGACGGGATAGATCGTCGCGTCCGGCGCGATGCCCGAGACGCGGTCGTCCTCGGCCGCGGTACGGCCCGCGATGACGCCGGCGACCTCGGTGCCGTGGCCGTCGCAGTCGGTCTCGCCACCGGGCGACGACTTGTATACAGCCGGGCTGTTGACCGTGCGGAACGTGAGCCCGGGCTGCACCGCGCCCGCGAGCTTCGGGCTGCTCGGGTCCACGCCGCTGTCGACGACACCGACCGTGACGTCCTTGCCCGTCGAGAGCGTCCAGGCGGCGTCCAAGCCGAGCTGGGTGATCAGCGGGTCGCGCGGGGCGAGCGGCGGCACCGGTGCCCCGGGGGCCGGCGCCTGCGGACATCCCGACCCGCCCGGCGGCGCGGCCGCGGCAGCGGGCGGCACCGCCCCCGCCGCGAGCACCGCGATCGGCAGGAGGACGAGCGTGCGTCGCAGCTTCACGGTCGCCTCAGTGATGCAGGTGGAACAGCGTCGAGTAGACCCGCCACACCCCGAGGACGAGCGGCGCGACCGACACCAGCAACAGCGTCTCGAGGATGTCGACGAGCCGGCGCTGCCGCGGTGAGGCGGTCCACCGGCCGGCGGTCACGCCGACGACGAGCGTGCCGATCGCGATCGCCGCGGCGACCAGCGCGGTGACGACCAGCTCGCGCTGGGTGGCGTCCGGGATCGTCGTGGCGGCGAGCCCGACCAGCGCGACCACGGCTGCCGCGACGCCGACGAGCACCGGCTGCCGCGCGGCGAACAACCGCGAGCGCAGCAGGACGAGCGCGACGAGGACGCCCGCCAGCGAGCGGGCCCACGCGTCGCCGGACGCCGCGAGGACGATGCTGCCGATCGCGGTGACGGCGAGCGCGCCGGAACTCAGTCCGGTGAGCAGGGCACGCGCGGTGGCAACGCGCTGCTCGGTCAGCGCCTGGTCGATCTCGCCGGGCAGTTCGGCGAGCTCCGGCGCGGTCAGCGCGAGCTGTGGCCGCGGCAGGCGGGCCAGCCGCAGCGAGAGCGTCGGCAGCGTCGTGGTCGCCGCGAGCGCGAGCGGTGCGGTGATCGCCGCGGCCCGGGTGGCGTGGACGTCCCCGAGCACCGCGATCAGCGCGCCGACCAACCCGAACAGGGCGAGCAACGCGTACGCACCGGCCACCGCCTCGTAGCCGCCGACGAGCGCCGGCAGCACGGCCGCGACGACCAGCAGCGCGGCACATGCGAGCAGCAGCCGGTGCCGGTCCCAGTCGCCGGACAGGAACAGGGCCGCACCGACCGCCGCGAACGGCCCGGCCGCGCTGGCGACGAAGCCGCCGCCGACGAGATCGCCGACCGCCCGCGACACCGCCAGGCCCGCGAGCAGCAGGACGACCGCGACGGCGATCGTGATGCCGGGGACGAGCTGTCCGTGCCGGGGCAGCTGCGAGAGCGCCCACGTCACCGCCAGCACCGCGAGCCCGCCGATCGTCGCGGCGGCACCGCGGCGCTGCCGCTCGGTCCACCGCACACCGACCGCGCGGGCACCGACGAGTTCGACGACGTCGTCGAACAGCGGCTCGTCCACGACGTTGCCGACCGGCTGCAGCACGATCACGTCACCGTCGCGGACCTCGTTGGCGTCCATGCTGCGGCCGAGGTCGAGCGAGCGTCCGTCCGTGCGGCACAGCCGCCACCCGCCGGAGCCGGGAACCGTGGCCTCGTTGTCCTGGCCCACCTGGCGCAGCAGGACGGGCAGGAACGCCGCGATCGGCACGGCGTTCGGCACCGCGATGTCGGCACGGGTCCGCGGAGCCGCGAGCGTGATGCGCGAGAAGCCGGACAGCGGTGACGGCGCGACCACGGACGCGATCCCTCCCATCGACGACGAGTACCCAGCCCATACTGCACAACCCGCACATCCCTCATAGGGTGGGGACGAACCGCACAGCAGGTGCATTCTGTCCTACCCGCGAGGAGGGGCGCGACCGATGACCACGACGGTCTTCCGTCGCCCCGTGCGCGTACCCCCGCCCACCGTGCCCTCCGGTGACCTCGTGCTGCAGCCGCCGCCCGACCTGCCGCGCGCCGAGACCGGCAACACCTGGCTGACCGCCCTGCCGGCGCTGTCCGGTCTCGGCTCGGTCGCGTACATGTTCGCGGGGCCCGCCAACCCGATCACCTACGTCGCCGGGTCGATGTTCCTGTTCTCGTCGCTCGCGATGGTCGGCGGCAGCGTGCTGCGCTCGCGGACGTCCACGAAGGGCACCGCCAACCAGTCGCGCACCGACTACCTGCGCTACCTGCGGCGGATGCGCGGCGAGGTCCGTCAGGTCGCCGCGGCCCAGCGCGAGCTGGCGCTGTGGCGCGGCCCGCAGCCGGACCAGCTGTGGTCGATCGCGACCGGGCCGCGGCTGTGGGAACGCCGCTCGGCCGACACCGACTTCGGCCTGATCCGCGTCGGCACCGGGCCGCAGACGCTCGCCACACCGCTGGTCACCGGTGAGACCGGACCGGTGGACGAGCTCGACCCGCTGTCGGCCACCGCGCTACGCCGGTTCGTCGTCACGCACAGCACCGTGCCGGCGAGCCCGATGCTGCTGTCCGCCCGGCGCCTTGCGGGGGTGCGCTTCGGCGGGCAGCGCGAGCGTGCGCGCGGGCTCGTCCGGTCGATGCTGATCCAGGCCGCGGCGTTCCATGCGCCGGACGATCTGCGCATCGCGATCTGCACGCGTGACCCGGACGCGCCGGACTGGTCGTGGGCGAAGTGGCTGCCGCACGCGCAGCTGCCCGACGAGACCGACAACGTCGGGCCGTCCCGGCTGATCGCCGCGTCGCTGTCGACGCTCGAGGAGATGCTCGGCGGCGAGCTCGCGCGCCGGCCGCGCTTCAATCGCGCGGTCACCCCGGACCCGGACGTCCCGCACCTGCTCGTCGTGATCGACGGCGGACGCGTCGACGGCGCCGAGCTGCTGCTGGACCCGGACGGCCTGCAGGCGGTCACGGTCATCGACCTCGACGGCGTCGCCGAGGAACTCGCCCTCGCCCACGGCATGCGCCTCGTCCTGGACGACGACGACATCGCGCAGCGCATCGGCGACGACCTGCGCTGGCTCGGCACGGCCGACGACGCCGGAGTCGAGCTCGCCGAGTCGATCGCGCGCCTGCTCGCCGGCGTCCGCCTGGACACGATCGCCGCGCAGGGCGAGGACCTCGGCAGTGCGGACAACAGCCTGCCTGGACTTCTCGGCATCTCCGACCCGGGCGAGCTCGATCTGGAACGGCTGTGGCGACCGCGTCCCGTCCGCGACCGGCTGCGCACGCCGATCGGCCCGTCCGCCGATGGTGGCGTGCTCGACCTCGACATCAAGGAGGCCGCGCAGGACGGCATGGGCCCGCACGGCCTGATCATCGGCGCGACCGGATCGGGCAAATCCGAGCTGCTGCGCACGCTGGTGCTCGGCATGGCGACGACGCACGGCAGCGACGTCCTCAACCTCGTCCTCGTCGACTTCAAGGGCGGCGCGACGTTCGCGGGGATGTCCGAGCTGCCACACGTCGCCGCGGTGATCACGAACCTGCAGGACGACCTGACGATGGTCGACCGCATGCGCGAGGCGCTGTCCGGCGAACTCAAC
>Ga0164242_10008708_pt1 | contig 10995 bp, 9 predicted proteins | sample OricomgcompostMG_FD_108783 | JGI IMG/M metagenome (GOLD analysis project Ga0164242, IMG submission 108783) | Miracle-Growth compost microbial communities from Emeryville, California, USA - Original compost - Miracle growth compost (MG) ...
CCCTGCCGGGCGCGCTCCTCGTCCAGCGACACGATCGCGTTGAGCTCGGGGTTGCGCTCGGCGATCCGGTCCAGATGCAGGTCGAGCAGTTCTCGTGCCGAGATCTCCTTCGCTCTGACCGCCGCAGCCTGCTCGCGGGCGGTCGAGGCCACCGAAAGGGTCATCGCCGCCGGCCGAGGAGCGCGCCCACGACCACACCGGCGAGCATCAGGCCGGCGCCGACCGCGACGCCCTTGAGGAAGTCGTCCGGGGACCCGGCCGGGCCGGGCCTGCTCGCCTTGCCGGGCGCGGTGAAGGTGGTGCCCGACGCTGCCGCCGCGGTGCCGGTGGCCGACTCGCCGCCGGCAACGACCTCCGCGACGGCGTCACCGGTGGCCTGGTCGGCGCCGCCCGGCGAGGCGATCGCCTTGCCGACATTGCCGAAGAACTCCGCCGCCATCCGACGCGAGACGCTGGTCAGCATCCGCTGCCCGACGCCGCCGACCATGCCGCCGACGGTGGCGTCGGCCTCGTAGGAGATCTGGGTGCCCTCGGCACCGAGATCGGTGAACGCGACGTCGACTGTCGCGTCGATGGTGCCGGGCGCGCCAGCGCCGCTGAGCCGCATCACCAGCGACTCGCGATCCTTGAGGTCCTCCAGCGCGCACGAGCCGGAGTAGGTGCCCTTGATGGCCGCCACGCCGGCGGTCACCGTCATCGCGTACTGGTTCTCCCCTGTGGTCTCGAGCCGCTCGCAGCCCGGAATGGTGGCCACCAGGACGCGCGGGTCGAGCAGTGCGTCCCACACCTGGCCGACCGGGAAGGGGACGACGTTCGAACCACTGATCTTCATGCGGACTGCTCCTGTCGCAGGGTGTAGAGCTCGGAGGGAGAGATGGGCATCGCGGTGATGACCGCCTCGGGTCGGACCTGCCGCTCGGCGTCCTCGATCGCCGAGGCGAACGCCGCAGCGGTCGGGATGACTCCGGCCTCACCGGCGCCCTTGATCCCGAGGGGATTGAGCGGCGACGGGCTGACCAGGTGATCGATCTCGATGCCGTCGGGGATCTCGGTGACGTAGGGCATCAGGAAGTCCATGAACGAGGCGTTGAGCAACTGGCCCGACTCGTCGTAGACCATCCGCTCGTACAGCGCGCCGCCGATGCCCTGCGCGACGCCGCCATGGATCTGGCCCTCGACGATCATCGGGTTGATGATCGTGCCGCAGTCGTGCACCACGGCGTACTTGAGGATCGTGATCTCCGCGGTGTCGGGGTCGGTCTCGACGATCACGGCATGCATGCCGGAGGCGAACGTGGCGCGGTCGGGGCTGTAGAAGTCCTTGCCCTCCAGACCCGGCTCGTCGTCCTCGGCCACCGGCGGCTTGCCCGGGTCGCCGATGGAGAACTGGGTGGCGGCCTGGGATGCCTCGTCGAAGGCGTAGCGCAACGGGTTGGAGAGCACCGCGACGGTGCCCAGGGCGATGGAGGGGGTGTCGGCGGAGGTGCCCCGCACCCTGACCACGCCGTCAACGATCTCCAGGTCCTTCTCGTCGGCCTCGAGCGCGTCGGCGGCGATCCGCAGCGCCTTCTCCTTGGCGCGCTTGGCGGCGAGGTGGATGGCCGAGCCGCTCATCACCGCCGCGCGGGAGGCGAAGGTGCCGACGGCGTATGGCATCCGGCGGGTGTCACCGGTGACCACCTCGACGTCCTCGAACTTCACGCCGAGCTCGTCGGCGACGAGCTGGGCGAACACGGTGGCGTGTCCCTGCCCCTGGGTGGTCAGGCCGGTGGCGACCTTGACCTTGCCACTGGTCTCGATGTGCACGTGAGCGCCTTCGTAGGGTCCCACGCCGGTGCCCTCGACGTAGCAGGCCAAGCCGATCCCGACCTGACGACCCTGCTCGGCCATCTCCTTCTGGAACGCCGGGAACTCCTCCCAGCCGACCAGCTTCTTCAGCTTCTCCAGCGAGGCCGGGTAGTCGCCGGAGTCGTAGACCAGCGGCCTGCCGTCCTGGAAGACCAACTGGTGGTCGTAGGGGAACTCGTCGGGCTGGATGAAGTTCGCCGCCCGCACCTCGGTGCGGTCCTTGCCGAGATAGCGCGCGATCGCGTCCATGGTGCGCTCCATCGCGTAGCAGCCCTGGGGTCGGCCGGCGCCGCGGTAGGGCGTGACGATGACGGTGTTGGTGTAGAGCGACTCGAAGACGACCCGGTAGTTCTGCGGCTTGTAGGGGCCGAGCAGCTGGGTCGAGGTGATGATCGGGACGATCAGCCCGTACGGCGTGTACGCGCCATGGTCGTGCCAGAACTGCACGTCCAGCGCGATCAGCCGGCCGTCGTCGTCGAAGCCGACCTCGATGTGCTGGACCTGGCCACGCTCGTGCGCGGCGGAGATGAAGTGCTCGCGGCGGTCCTCGGTGAACTTGACCGGGCGGCCCAGGGCGCGCGCGGCCAGTGGCACCAGGACCTCCTCGGGCCAGGGGTGGTTGATCTTCACGCCGAACCCGCCGCCGACGTCGGGGGTGATCACATCGACCTGGCCGAGGTCGAGCCCGAGCTTGACCGCGACCGCCGCCCGGACGCCAGTGGAGCTCTGCGTCGAGGTCCACAGCTGCAGCCGGTTCGTGTCGGGGTCCCACCGGGCGACGGTGCCGCGGCCCTCCATCGGCGTGCAGGCGCTGCGCTCGATGGTGAGATCGAGCTCGAGCCGGTGCGGCGCCGTGGCCATCGCGGCCGGCGCATCGCCGACGTTCTGCTCCAGCCGGGCCCCGATGTTGCCCGGCACGTCCTCGTGCACCAGCTGCTTGGCAGCACGGGCTGCGTCCACGCCGACCACGGCGGGCAGCGTCTCGTAGGTGACCTTGATCAGGCCGAGCGCGTCCTCGGCCAGGTAGCGGTCGTCGGCGACGACGAACGCGATCGCCTCGCCGACGTAGTTGACCTCGTCCTTGGCCAGCGCGTACTGCGTCCGGCTGTGGGTGAGCGCCGGATGCGGGATCAGCAGCGGCAGCGGCTCGGCCATCGGGCCGGTCAGGTCGTCATAGGTCCAGACCGCGTGCACGCCCTCCAGGTCGAGCACCGCATCGACGTCGATGTCGATGATGCGTGCGTGGGCATGCGGGGAGCGCAGCACCGCCGCGTGCAGCACCTCGGTGGAGTCGGGGCTGACCAGGATGTCGTCGACGTACCTGCCCTTGCCGCGCAGGAAGCGCTGGTCCTCGACCCGCTGGACCTTCTGGCCCATCAGCTTGGTGGTCACGACGCGGCCTCCTGCGATGCGGACCCGCCGCGGGCGATCTCGGCGGCACGCTCGACGGAGGCGACGATGTTCTGGTAGCCGGTGCAGCGGCACAGATTGCCCGAGATCATGTCGCGTGCCTCCTCGTGGGTGGGGTTGGGGTTCTCCCGCAGACAGGCGGTGATGGTGGTCAAGAAGCCGGGGGTGCAGAAGCCGCATTGCAGGCCATGGCACTCGGCGAAGGCCTGCTGCACCGGACCCAGCGAGCCGTCCGGCCGGGTCAGTCCCTCCACCGTGGTGACCTCGTGGCCCTCGGCGGAGACGGCGAACATCAGGCAGGCGCGCATCGGCGCGCCGTCGATCAGGACGGTGCAGGCACCGCAGACGCCGTGCTCGCAGCCGACGTGGGTGCCGGTGAGCGCCAGGTCGTGCCGCAGCGCGTCCGAGAGCAGCCGGCGGGCCGGCACCCGGACGTCGTGAGTCACGCCGTTGACGCTCAGTCGCACCTCGTGCAGGTCCTCGGTCATGCTTCCTCCTCCTGTGCTCCCCGGGATCGGGCGTGGCTGCGGGCCGCGGCGACGACCCGTGGGGTGAGCACTCTGACCAGCTGGGCGCGGTACTCGGCGGTGGCGTGGATGTCGGCGGCCGGCTCGAGCTGGGCGAGCGCTGTCTCCGCCATCTCCTCGGGGGCGACGCCGGTCAGGTCCACCACCGCGGGGACATCGCTGACCGAGAGGTAGCCGACCTTGACCGCGTCACCCTGGACGAGGGCGGCCACGCCGACGAGGGCATAGTCACCGTGCCGGCGGGCGATCTCCTCGAAGGCGACGCCGGCGCCCGGCGCCAGCGCCGGGAAGTACGCCGAGACCGCGATCTCGTCGTGGTGCAACGAGGACTCCAACGGCCCGACGTACAGGTCCTCGACGGCGACGGTCCGCCTGCCGGCGGGACCCTCGACGTCGAGGGACCCACCGAGCAGGCTCAGCACGACCGGCATCTCGGCGGCCGCGTCGGCGTGCACCAGCGAGCCGACAGTGGTGCCGCGGTTGCGGATGGTGGCATGGGCGACGTTGGCCAGGGCCATGGTCACCAGCGGCTGAACGCGCTGGACATCGGCAGACGCCAGCACCGCCGCATGCCGGGCCAGCGCGCCGATCCTCACCCCGCCCTCCTCGACGGCGACCGTGTCGAGGTCGGGCAGTGCGTTGATGTCGACCAAGGTAGAGGGGCCGGCCAGCCGCATCGACAGCAGCGGCACCAGGCTCTGGCCGCCGGCGAGGACCTTGGCCCCCGGGTCGGCCGCCAGAGCCGAGACCGCGTCGCCGAGCGTGCTCGGCCGAACGTAGGCGAATGGTGCGGGCTTCACAGGACTCGGGTCACCTCACCGGAGGGATGCGGTGCGCTGGGCGCGCCGTTGCGCAGGTTGACAAGGTGGTAGTACACGATCACCAAGATGGTGCCCAGCGCGATGCCGCCGAGCTGGAAGTTGTCGCTGAACGTCAAGGTGACTCCGCCGACGCCGGCGATGATGCCGCCGGCCAGGCCGACCATGTTGACCGGGTTGCCGAAGTCGACCTTGTTCTCCACCCAGATCTTCGCGCCGACCAGGCCGATCATGCCGTAGAGGACGACGGTGATGCCGCCCAGGACGCCACCCGGGGTCGCGCTGACGATGGCGCCGAACTTGGGGCACAGGCCGAGCAGGATCGCCACCACCGCGGCGACGTAGTAGGCGGCCGTCGAATAGACCTTGGTGGCGCTCATGACGCCGATGTTCTCGGCGTACGTCGTGGTCGGCGAGCCACCGAAGAGGCTGGCGAGCGCGCTGGCCAGGCCGTCGCCGGCCAGGGCACGACCCATGTAGGGGTCGAGGTTCTCACCGGTCATCTCGGCGACCGCCTTGACGTGACCGGTGTTCTCCGCGATCAGGGCGATCACGCCGGGCAGCACGACCAGGATGAACGACAGCGAGAAGCTGGGCGCGTGCACCACGTGGACGCCGTCGGCGAGGGTGCCGCTCGGCAGGCCGATCCAGTCCGCGGCCTTAACCCCCGCCCAGCTGAGCCGGTCGTGGCTGGTGGCGTGGTCGGCGCCGGCGACCACGGAGGTGATCTGGCCGAAGATGCCGTCGAAGAGCCACGAGATCAGGTATCCGAAGACGAGCGCGAGCGCCACCGCCACCCGGGAGAGGAAGCCCGGCAGCAGCACCGAGGCAAGCACGAGGAAGGTTGCGGTGAGCAACGCCACCCATTGGTCCTGCGGCCAGTAGGTGCCGGCCACCACCGGGGCGAGGTTGAAGCCGATCAGCATCACCACGGCGCCCGTGACGGCGGGCGGCAGCACCTTGTGGATCACGCCGGCGCCGGCGAAGTGCACCAGGACGCCGACGAGCGCGAGCACCAGGCCCGCGACCAGGATCGCGCCCGTCACGTCGGCCGAGTTGCCGCCCTGCGCCCGGATCGCCGCCACACCGGCGACGAACGAGGCGCTGGTACCCAGGTAGCTGGGCACCCGGTTCGCGCAGATGAGCAGGAACATGACCGTGCAGATGCCCGAGAACAGGATCGCCAGGTTGGGGTCCAGCCCCATGACCAGCGGAAACACGAAGGTCGCGCCGAACATCGCCACGACGTGCTGCGCGCCGAGGCCGACGGTCTTACCCCACGGAAGCCGCTGGCGGGGGGCTACCGGCGCGCCCGGGGCGGGGTCGACGACTTCCCACTTGAACATTGACATGGATGCACCCTTCGGGTCGGCGGCACGATGCCGCTCGCGAGAGTCCTCAACCTAGTGAGTGACGCACGTCTCAACCCATGGCAACACTTGCCCAAGCGCCTGCTGCGGACATGTCAACCGTTCGCGAACTCGTGGACGTGGAGCGCGACCGCGACGTTGAGCCGCAGATGGGGATCGCTCGAAATCGGCCCCAGCAGGCGCTCGAGCTTAGCGAGTCGGTAACGGATCGTGTTGTAGTGGAAGAACTGGACCCGGGCCGCCTCGGCGAGGTTGAAGTTCGTGTCCAGGAGCACCTGTAGCGACTCGCGCAACTGCTGGGCCTCGGTGGTCTGCTCCGCCAGGGGCCCCAGCACGTCGCGGACGAAAGAGCGCAGCTCCGCCTGGTCCGGGACCAGCGCGATCAACCGGTGCAAGCCGAGTTGGTCGAAGAAGGTCACCGACCCCAGCCCGCTGACGCGGGAGCCGACCTCGAGCGCCCGCCGCGCCTGGCCGTAGGCCTCGGGAAGCTCCTCGATCGAGCGCACCAGGCGGCTGACTCCGGCCGAGAACGGACGCCGGCCGCCGCCCTTGTCACCGGCGATCGCCACCGCGGCGCGCTCGACGACGCCGCGACCGGCGACCGGCTCGAGGTCGTCCTCTGCGACGGGGAGCAGCGTGACCACCTCGGAGGAGAAGTCGACCGTCGCGATGCCCTTGCCGAGTGAGGCGCTGACCTGTCGCCAGGCCGCCGAGAACCGCTCCTGCCACCGACGGCGCTCCTGGCTGGAGGCAGGCTCGTCGCCTCCCGGGTCGATCTCGGCCGCCACCACCACCAAGGGGCGGTGCAGATCCCAGCCGAACGTCTCGGCGTGCTCGGCGACGTACGCCGGATCGGCGCCGCGGCGCAGCAGGAGGTCGCGCAGGAAGTCGCCCTGGTACTTGTTCTCGACGGCGGTGATGGCCTCCTCACGCGTGATCAGCAGGGCCGCCACGGCGGCCGCGCGCTCCAGGCCGTGCACATCGTCATCGCTCATCGGCCTGTCGGTCCTGACGCAGGCCAGCCGGGCCAGGTCCACGCCGCCCGCTGCCACCCGCAGCGCCCGGGCCTCGCCCTGCCCCACCGCCGCGCCGCCGCTCATCCGCTCGGTCCGCAGCCGGCCGGTCGCGTCGACCAGGTCGCTCTCGGCCAGGGCGGCGCGCTGCTCGGGGGTCAGCGCGCCGGCACGCTCGCGGCCATCGTTGGAAGTGAACGCCACCCCGATCTCGAGCACCCTGCTCACCTCGGCGGCGATGCCCGCGAGATCGCCGCCCTCGAGCGCGATCTGGGTCAGTCCGGTGTGCAGCGCGTCCACTTTGGCCAGCGCGGCGCTCGCCAGGTCAGCACGGTCCTCGCCTATCAATATCTGTCCCTTCTAGCCTCGCTAGTTGGCAAGACCATACATCGATTGTCGCGGCCAGCCGGGGTAGCGTCGTTGAGGTGATTCCTGTCGGCGCGCCCGTGCGGATCCGCACGCTGCTGAGCCTGAGCCCGGACGGTGCGGTCCCGGTCCTCCACCGGGGACGCGACGCGGTCTACGTCGAGGTCGGGGGTCAGTGCGTCGGGGTGCTCGGCCGCCATGCCGTTGCGGTCCCCTGCGGTCTCCGCTCCCGCGAGGAGTCCCTGGCCGTCACCGGCGCCCGGCTCGTCGGCGGCGTGCTGCACCTGGACGACCGCCCGGTCGTGATCGGACGCATCGTCGACGTCGCGGTGCCGGCGCTGCCCTCGCGAGAGGTCGACCACCTGCTCGACCGGTGGACCGACCGATGCCTCGACCGCCGCACCGACCAGCGGGCCAGTCAGTGGGTCGAGCACACGATCGGCCGGGGCGAGGGGCTGACGCCGTACGAGGACGACGTGTGGTGCGGCTGGCTCGCAGTACACCGCGCCGCCGGCCTGGCCACCCCGGAGGTCGACGGGGCGCTCAGGAGCGCGGCGCACCGCACCACCCTGCTCTCGGCGACGCTGCTGGAGTGCGCGATGCGGGGCGAGGTGGTCCCGGAGTTCGCCGCCTATCTCACCGCGCTGGGCACCTCGGCCGAGACGGAGCGGACGGCCGAGCTGCTGCGGGTGGGGCACACATCGGGACGCGGGATGTTGCACGGCGCCCGGATGGCCCTGGCCTGCCTGCGCAGCGCCTCGACGCTCGCGGCCACCGCTCGCGCGCCCTCGCCGCCGTCACGACGACCACAGCTAGAAGCCAACGATCAAGGAGCAGCATGAGGACTCACGTGGAGCTTCGGTCCGGCGCGTACGCCGATTCCGTCACTCTTCTACAGGTCAGCCGGAAGGTGCAGGACATCGACGGGATCCTCGCCGCGCAGGTGGCGATGGCGACCGAGCTCAACATCGAGGTGCTCACCGAGATGGGCTTCGACGTCCCCGCGGACGCCACGGCCAACGACATGGTGGTGGCGCTTCGTCTCGACGACCCGGACGCCCTCGCTGCGGCACTGGCCGGGGTCGATCAGGCGCTGCGCGACGTCAACCGTCGCGACAGCGGCCCGACCGAGCTGGCGCCACCGCGGACCACCGCGGCGGCCCTGCGCCGCGCGCCCGGCGGCATCGCCCTGGTCTCGGTCCCCGGCGAGAACGCCTTCGTCGAGGCGATGGACGCGATCGAGGCCGGATCCGACGTGATGGTGTTCAGCGACAACGTGCCGGTGCAGCAGGAGGTCCGGCTCAAGGAGTACGCCGCCGAGCGCGGCCTGCTGGTGATGGGCCCGGACTGCGGCACCGCCATCGTCGACGGCGTGGGGCTGGGCTTCGCGAACGTGGTGGCGCCCGGCCCGGTCGGGATCGTCGCGGCCTCAGGCACCGGCTGCCAGCAACTGCTCGCCCTGCTCGACCATGCCGGAGTAGGCGTCGCCCATGCCCTCGGGGTCGGGGGCCGCGACCTGTCCTCCGACGTACGCGGGCTCTCGACGCACGCGGCCATGGATCGGCTCGACCGCGATCCAGCGGTGGAGCTGGTCGTAGTCATCTCCAAGCCCCCGGCCGCCGAGGTCGCAGCCGGGGTCCGGGAGCACGCCGGCGACCTCGACACCGCTGTCGAGCTGGCCCTGCTCGGCCCGGGACAGCCCGATCTCACCGCTGCCGCCGAGCGGATCCTGGCGCGGCTCGGCCGGCCGGTCCCCGACTGGCCGTCGACGGGTACGGCGGCCGCCCCGTCCGGCGGCACCCTGCTACGCGGCTTCTTCGTCGGCGGCACCCTCGCCGCGGAGGCGAAGATCATCGCCACCGACCTCCTCGGCGCCGACGCCGGTCACACGTTCATCGACTTCGGTGACGACGCCTACACCACCGGTCGGGCCCACCCCATGATCGACCCCACGTTGCGATTGGAGCACCTCGCCCAGGCGGCGACCGACCCCGACACGGCGGTGCTACTGCTCGACGTGGTGCTCGGCCACGGCGCCGAGCAGGACCCCGTCGCCCTGCTCGCCCCGGCGCTGGCCCGCATCGACAAGCCGATCGTGGTCGCGGTCGTGGGGACGCAGGCCGATCCCCAGGGCCTGGAGCGCACCGTCGAGGCGCTGGCCGATGCCGGCGCCGAAGTCCACCTGTCCAATGCGGCCGCCACCCGGCGTGCCGTCGAGCTCGTAGAGGCGGCCTCACGATGACCACCACCCTCCCGACCGTCGTCAACGTCGGCGCCGACCTGTTGGCCGACGCCGTGGCCAGCCAGGCCGTGGACGTCACCCGGGTCGCCTGGCAGCCGCCGATGCCGGGTACCGCTGCGGACCTCGCCACCGTGGCCGCCGACCCGCTCCGCCCGGCCGCCAACCAGCGCGCGCTGGAGGCGACCCTCGCGGTGACGGCCCGACTCGTCGACGTCGTTCCCGCCGCCGAGGCGCTGGGCCTCCAGGCCGGAGAGTTCCTGCACGCCGGTCCCCCGATCACCTGGGACCGGGCCTCCGGTCCGCTGCGCGGCGCACTGATGGGAGGTGCAGCCCTCGAGGGCCTGGTCGGCACCCCGGAGGAGGCCGCCGCGCTGTTCGAGTCCGGCTCGTCGGTCTCGCTCGCGCCGTGCCACTCCCGCTCGGCGGTCGGCCCGATGGCGGGTGTGATCACCCCCTCGATGTGGATGTTCGTCCTCGAGGACACCGACACCGGCCGGCGTACCTACTGCTCCCTGAACGAGGGGCTCGGCAAGGTCCTCCGGTACGGCGCCTACTCGCCCGACGTCTTGAACCGGCTCTCCTGGATGTCGGGCGTGCTCGGGCCGCTGCTGCAGAGGGCGGTCCGGATGGTGCGGGACACCACCGGCCCGATCGACGTGACCGGAATCCTCACCCAGATGCTGCAGATGGGCGATGAGGCGCACAACCGCAACCGGGCCGGCACGCTGATGCTGATGCGGGATCTGGCACCCGCGATGGTGACCTCCGGCATGTCGAGTGCCGACATCGCGGAGGGATTCAGGTTCATCGGAGGCAACGACCACTTCTTCCTCAACCTGGCGATGCCAGCCTGCAAGTTGGCGCTGGACGCCGCCCGCGGGATCGAGGGCTCGACCATGATCGTCGCGATGGCGCGCAATGGCACCGACTTCGGCGTCCAGGTCGCCGGCACCGGCGACGAGTGGTTCACCGGGCCGGCCCAGCTGGCCGACGGGCTGTTCCTCGGCGACTACGGCCCCGAGGACGCCAACCCCGACATCGGCGACTCGGCGATCACCGAGACGGCCGGCATCGGCGGTTTCGCGATGGCCACCGCGCCGGCCATCGTGCGCTTCGTCGGCGGCTCGGTGCCCGACGCCCTGGCGACCACCCGCCGGATGCACGAGATCACCCTCGGTGAGAACCCCCGCTGGTCGGTGCCGGTGCTGGAGTTCCAGGGAACGCCGACCGGCATCGACGTGACGAAGGTCTGCCGGACCGGCATCCTGCCGCAGATCAACACCGGCATGGCCGGCCGGATCGCCGGCGTCGGTCAGGTCGGGGCAGGCCTGGTGACCCCACCGGCGGAGATCTTCCCGAAGGCACTCGCCCGCCTGGCCGAGGTCGCTCGAGCGCGCTAGA
>Ga0164242_10008709_pt1 | contig 10994 bp, 9 predicted proteins | sample OricomgcompostMG_FD_108783 | JGI IMG/M metagenome (GOLD analysis project Ga0164242, IMG submission 108783) | Miracle-Growth compost microbial communities from Emeryville, California, USA - Original compost - Miracle growth compost (MG) ...
GACCACCCCATCAACCAGGCCTCCAAAGACGCATGGGACCGGGCCGGCGTCGAGGACGACCAGGACAGCGGCAGCTGGGACCAGCCCGAATCACCCCACGGCATCAACGCCAACGGCTGGGGCGGCGAGGCACCCGGCGGCACCCGACCCAGCAGCGCGCAGTCCGGGATCGACGCCAACGGTCGGGGACTACCCGGCGTCGACGCGGACGGAAGTCCGTCGAGCGAGGAAGAGCAGACCGAGGAAGAGAACGCCGTGGAGCTCGACCCCACTGAGAAGTTGACTCCCCGGTGGGGCCAACCCGCCACACCGTCGCAAGTCCAGGCGCCCCGTCCCACCTCGGAGTCGATGGCCAGCGGCTGCCGCTACGAGGTGAAAGGCGGACCGGACATGGAGACATCCCCGGCCAACGGTCCCGTCGACTACATCGACATGGGTGCCACGCCACCGCAGATCTGCTTCGCCGCCTGAACGGCACCAGGGTCGCGCCCGGTCCCCCGGCGTCCGAGTGCTGCGCAACACGTACGAACCGCTCGGCCCCCTCGCCCCCTCGCCCCGCTCGACTCACTGGACTCACTCAGCCCGCTCAGCCCGCTCAGCCCGCTCGCCCCGCCGGACCCGCCGGACCCACCCTTGAACCGATGACTCGGACCTCCCGCTGTGCTTACATGCTGGTACCGGCTTCCTCACGCAGGCCGGCGCCAGCCTGGCGGTGATGCGTCGCTCCGACACCCGGGGCCACCCTCACCGTCGACCTCGTTCGGGCCCACCACGGGCCGCCGGCCAGCCGACCCAGGAGCAACCCATGCGCAGTGCCGTCATCGTCGACATCGTCCGCACCCCCTCCGGCAAGGGCAAGCCCGGCGGCGCGCTCTCCGGCACCCACCCCGTGGACCTGCTCGCCACTGTCCTGCAGGGACTCCAGGACCGCGTGGGCATCGACCCGGCCCGCATCGACGACGTCATCGCCGGCTGTGTCAGCCAGATCGGTCAGCAATCCTTCAACATCGCCCGCTCCGGCGTCCTCGCCGCCGGTTGGCCCGAGACCATCCCGGCCACCACCATCGACCGCCAATGCGGCTCCAGCCAGCAGGCCGCCCACTTCGCGGCCCAAGGCGTCATCGCCGGCGCCTACGACATCGTCGTCGCCGCCGGAGTCGAATCCATGAGCCGCGTCCCCCTCGGCTCCTCCCCCAACGGCGAGGACACTCAGGGCTCCAAGCTCCGCGCCCGCTACCCCGAAGGCCTGGTGAACCAGGGCATCTCCGCCGAACTCATCGCCGACAAGTGGGGTTTCAGCCGCGACGACCTCGACGAGTTCGCCGCCCGCTCGCACCGCCTCGCCGCCCAGGCCACCGATTCCGGCGCCTTCGCCCACGAGATCCTGCCCGTCCCGATCACCCGCGAGGACGGCAGCACCGGACAACTCACCGTCGACGAGACGATCCGCGCAGCCACCACCGCCGAGAAGCTCGGCGGACTCAACACCTCCTTCGACACCCCCGCAGCACGCGAACGATTCCCCGAGCTGGACTGGAAGATCACGGCCGGCAATTCCTCTCCCCTCACCGACGGCGCCTCCGCCGCCCTCATCATGGAGGAGTCCCTCGCCACGAGCCTCGGCCTCACCCCGCGCGCCCGCTTCCACTCCTTCTCCGTGGTCGGCGACGACCCCCTGTTCATGCTCACCGGCCCCATCCCCGCCACCCGCAAGGTCCTGGAACGCTGCGGCCTGAGCATCGACGACATCGACGCCTTCGAGGTCAACGAGGCCTTCGCCTCCGTCCCCCTCGCCTGGGCCAAGGAACTCCACGCCGACCCCGAGAAGCTCAACCCGCTCGGCGGCGCCATCGCCCTCGGCCACGCCCTCGGTTCCTCCGGCACCCGCCTGCTCTCCACCCTCGTCAACCACCTCGAGGCCACCGGCGGTCGCTACGGCCTGCAGACCATGTGCGAGGGCGGCGGCATGGCCAACGCCACCATCATCGAGCGGCTCTGACCTCCATGAACCAGGGGCACCCCGACCCGTCGGGCGAACCGCTGGCCAAGCCCCTGACCGGCGTCGAGGTCCTGGTCCTCGGCGGCATCGGTCCCGTCCGCTTCGCCGCCATGACGCTCGCTGACATGGGCGCCCACGTCCGGCTGGTCCGCCGCTCCGAGCCCGGCGACACCCAGGAGGACCACGCCCACCACATCCTGGATCGCGGCACGCACACGCTGATCGCCGATCTCAAGGACCCCTCCACCGTGGCCGGACTCCTCGACGATGCCCCTGGCACCCACGTGGTGCTGGAGGGCTTCCGCCCCGGTGTTGCCGAGCGGTTGGGTCTCGGCCCCGCCGACTTCACCGCGCGCAACCCACGCATCGTCTACGGCCGCATGACCGGCTGGGGCCAGGACGGACCGCTGGCCGAGAGCGCCGGTCACGACATCAACTACATCGCCCTCTCCGGCGCCCTCGAACCGATCACGGGCGCAGACGGGGCACCCGTACCCCCACTGAACTACCTGGGCGACTTCGGCGGCGGCGCCATGTACCTCGTCTCCGGCGTCCTCGCGGCCCTCTTCGACACCCTGCGCGGCGGAGACGGCCGCATCGTGGACGCCGCGATCGTGGACGGCACGGCTGCCATGACCGCCATGCTCCACTCCCTCCGCCGCAGCCGCGACTGGTCGGCGCCCCGCGGCGGGAACGCCCTGGACGGCGGGAACCCGTTCTACGGCCTGTATCGCACGGCCGATGGCAAGTGGATGGCGGTCAGCGCGCTGGAGCCCCAGTTCGCCGCCGCCGTCCTGGACACGCTCGGTCTGCCCTCGCATGAAGGCACGGGGACGTCTCCGGATCGGTGGCCCGCCCTGCGGTTAGCCCTCGACGAGGCCTTCGCAGGGGCCACCCAGGAGGAATGGACGCGGCGCTTCGCCGGCGTCGACGCGTGCGTCACCCCGGTTGTCGCGCCCGACGACGTCCTGCGGCAGCCACATCTTGCGGCTCGGGGCACGTACGTCCGGACGCCCGCAGGGATCGAGCCGGCGCCGGCCCCGCGCTTCTCGGTCGTGGCGGGCGCTCGGTCGCCGACCGCGGGCGCGGGCCGGACCGAACCGGACTCACCGTCGACGGCAGCCCGGGCGGAGACCGAACCGCGCGAAGACCGACGGCCTGAAAGCTGACGGCCGCCGGGCAGCAGATCGCTCGGTCCAGCCTGTCGGCCAAGCCTGTCAGTCCAACCCGTCGGCCCAGGCCAGGAACCGCGCGGCGACCTCCTGGCCGCCCCGCTCGGCCCGGGCGATGACCATGACCGTGTCGTCCCCCGCGATGGTGCCGAGCACGGAGGGCACGTGGGAGTGATCGATCGCCTGCGCCAGGAAGTTCGCCGCCCCGGGCGGCGTGCGCAGCACCACCAGGTTCCCTGACGCCTCGGCGGAGACCAGCAGCTCCGAGCACAGCCGCGGCAGCCTCGGGTCCAGCAGTTCCCCGTCCACGGGCGACTGCGAGAGGTCGTCCTCCCGCAGCGCGTACGCGTGGGCCCCGGAGGCCTGCCGCACCCGCGTGGCCCCCAGCTCCAGCAGGTCGCGCGAGAGCGTCCCCTGCGTCACCTGGATGCCCTCGTCCGCCAGCAGCTGCGCCAGCTCCGCCTGCGACCCCACCGTGGTGGAGGCCAGCAGCGTGCGGATCCGCCCCTGCCTGGCGATCTTGGTGCTGGGGGCGCCACGGCCGCCCGGTGCCACGGTCATCGCACCGCGCCCCCGCCGCCGGTGCTGCCGTCGACGGACGCGGACACAGAAGACCCGTCGACACCGGCCGCGACGGCAGCCGCAGCACCGGCCCCGGCCTCGCCGTCCGCCGACGCCCCGGAAGCGTCCAACAGGAACGTCAGCAGCGCCTTCTGCGCGTGCAGCCGGTTCTCGGCCTCGTCCCACACCACGGACCCCGGCCCGTCGATCACGTCGGCCGCGATCTCGTAGCCGCGGTACGCGGGCAGGCAGTGCAGCACGATCGCCCCGTCCGCCGCGTGCGCCATGGCCGCCGCATCCACGGAGTAGTCGGTGAAGAGCGCCATCCGCGCCTCCTTCTCGTCCTCCTGCCCCATGGACACCCACGTGTCCGTGGCGACCACGTCGGCACCCGTGAGCGCCTCGACGGGGTCCGTGGTCACCAGGACGGAGCCGCCCGTCTGCTCCGCGCGCTCGCGCGCCGCAGCCACCACGGCCGGATCGGGCAGGTAGCCCTCTGGCCCTGCCACGCGCACGTGCATCCCTGCGGTCACGCCGCCGAGCAGGTACGAGTTGGCCATGTTGTTGGCCGCGTCCCCCAGATACGTCAGGGTCCTCCCCTGCGTGGAACCGAGGTGCTCGCGCACGGTGAGCAGGTCGGCGAGGATCTGGCACGGGTGGTAGTCGTCCGTGAGCGCGTTGATCACCGGGATGCTGGAGTTCTCCGCGAGCTCCTCGAGGTCGGCCTGCGCGTAGGTGCGCCAGATGACGGCGGAGAGCATGCGGGAGAACACGCGCGCCGAGTCGGCGATGGTTTCCTTGTGCCCCAGCTGCGCCTCGCCCGGGTTGATGATCAGCGGGTTGCCGCCCAGGTCGGCGATGCCCGCGGAGAAGGACAGCCGCGTGCGCGTGCTGGTCTTGTCGAAGATGACGGCGGCCGTGCGCGGCCCGGCCAGGGGGCGCCGCGCGTACCGGTCGGCCTTCAGCGCTGCGGCCAGGTCCAGCACCTGGGACTGCTCGGCGGGGCTGAGGTCGGTGTCCACCAGGAAGTGCCGGACGCTGTTCGACGTCGCGGGTGCGGGTGTACTGGTCATGGTTCAGTCCTCCTGGGGCTGGGTCTCGCTCGCCGCGGCGGCCTTGGCGGCCGCGACGAGGGCGGGGAACGCGTCGAGGAAGCGGGTGAGCTGCTCGCGCGTGATGATGAGGGGCGGGGCGAGCCGGACGGTGTCCGGGCCGGTCGCGTTGACGATGAAGCCGGCCTCGAGCCCGGCGGTGACGATCCGCGGGGCCAGGCCGTCCTGCACCTGGATGCCCACGAGCAGGCCGCGCCCGTGCACGTCGATGACGTCGTCCAGCTCCCGCAGGCGCTCCGCGAGCCACTGACCGGTGGAGCGCACGTGTTCCAGCAGGCCCTCGTGCTCGATCACGTGCAGGGTCGCCAGCGCCGCTGCTGTGGCCATCGGGTTCCCGCCGAAGGTGGTGCCGTGCTGGCCGGGCGTGAGCAGCCCGGAGACCTCCGGACCGAAGGTAAGCAGCGCCCCGATGGGCACGCCGCCGCCGAGTCCCTTGGCCAGGGTCATCGCGTCCGGGATGACGCCGTGGGAGGCGAACCAGTCGCCCGTCCGCCCCACGCCGGTCTGGACCTCGTCCACGATCATGAGCGCGCCCGCCTCGCGGGTCACCTCGCGCAGCGTGCGCAGGTAGCCCTCCGGCAGCGGCAGCACGCCGGCCTCGCCCTGGATGGGTTCCACGATCACGGCCTGCACGCTCGTGTCCACGGCGGCCCGCAGCGCGTCCACGTCACCGGCCGGGATCCACTCGACGCCACCGGGCAGTGGCTCGAACGGCTCGCGGTACGCGGCCTTCCAGGTCAGCGCCAGCGCGCCGGCCGTGCGGCCGTGGAAGGCGTGCTCCAGCGCGATGATCCGCGTGCGCGGCGCCGCCTCCGTCCCCCGGTTGCGGCGGGCCAGCTTGAAGGCCGCCTCGTTGGCCTCCGTCCCGGAGTTCGCGAAGAACGCCCGCGACCCTTCCGGCGCTTCGGCGAGCGCGAGCAGGCGCTCGGCGAGCGCGATCTGCGTGGGCGAGGCGAAGAAGTTGGATACGTGTCCCAGCGTGGCCAGCTGGCTGGCGACCACGGAGGTCAGGAACGGGTGGGCGTGCCCAAGGGCGTTGACCGCGATCCCGCCGAGCAGGTCGAGGTACTCCCGCCCGTCCGCGTCCCACACGGTGCAGCCCTGTCCGCGCACGAGCACGCGCTGCGGCGTGCCGAAGACACCGAGCAGGCTCGCGTCGTAGCGGCGCAGCAGCTCCGCGTCGCCGCGTCCCGTCAGGGACGCCAACTCATCGCCCGCCAGCCCCGAGGGGACGGCGGGAGCCGAGCCTGCGGCGTCGGGCACCGACGCGTCCGTGTGGGAATGCTTCCCGCTCATGCTTCCTCCTCCTGTTCGGGGACCACCTGCGTGCCGACGCCCGCAGTGGTGAAGACCTCCAGCAGCATGGTGTGCGGCGCGCGGCCGTCCACGATGTGCGCGCGCGGCACGCCCGCGTCGATCGCGGCGAGGCAGGCCTGCATCTTGGGGATCATGCCGGACTCGAGGCTCGGCAGCAGCTCCCGCAGTTCCGCGGCGTCGAGCGAGCTGATGAGGCTCGAGCGGTCCGGCCAGTTCGCGTACAGCCCCTCCACGTCCGTGAGGATCACCAGCTTCGAGGCGCCGAGCGCGCCGGCGAGCGCGGCGGCCGCCGTGTCGGCGTTGACGTTGAGGACCTCGCCCGTGGGCCGTCCGTCCGGCCCGATCTCCGGCGCCACCGTGGAGATGACGGGGATGCGGCCGGCGTCGATGAGGTCCTGTACGGCCGTGGGGTCCACGCCGGTGACCTCGCCGACCAGGCCGAGGTCCACCTCCTCGCCGTCCACGACGGTGCCGGTGCGGGCGGCGCGCAGCAGCCGGCCGTCCTCCCCGGAGAGGCCCACGGCGTAGCGGCCGTGTTCGTTGATGAGGCCGACGAGTTCACGGCCGACCTGGCCGGTGAGGACCATGCGCACCACGTCCATGGCCTCCGGCGTGGTCACGCGCAGGCCGCCGCGGAACTCGGACTCGACGCCGAGCCGGTCCAGCATGGCGTTGATCTGCGGGCCGCCGCCGTGCACCACCACGGGGTGGATGCCTGCGTGGTGCAGGAAGACCATGTCCTCGGCGAAGGCGCGGCGTAGCGCGTCGTCCACCATGGCGTTGCCGCCGTACTTGATGACCATGCGGGTGCCTGCGAAGCGCTGGATCCACGGCAGGGCCTCGATGAGGGCGAGTGCCTTGGTCTCCGCTGCGGCCAGGCGCTGTGCCTGGGTGCCCGCGTCGACGCGCTGTTGGGTGAGCATGCGGCTCCTAGCTGGAGTACGCCGAGTTCTCCTCGACGTAGTCATGGGTGAGGTCGTTGGTGAAGATCGTGGCTGCCGCGTCGCCTGCCTTGAGGTCGATCACGACGCTGACCTCGCGGGCGGCGGCGAGGTCCACGAGGGATCGGTCCTCCCCCACGCCGCAGCCGCGGCAGACCATGACGCCGTTGATGGTGACGTCCAGGTCCTCCGGCGCGAAGGCGGCGGAGGTGGTGCCGACCTCGGAGACGATGCGGCCCCAGTTGGGGTCGTTGCCGAACACGGCGGTCTTGAAGAGGTTGGAGCGGGCCACGGCGCGGGAGACCTCGAGGGCGTCCGCCTCGCTCGCGGCGTTCACGGTGTGCACCGCGATGTCGTGGCTTGCACCCTCCGCGTCCGCGAGCAGCTGCAGGGCCAGGTCCTGGCACAGGCCGGAGAGCTGCTCGGTGAACTCGTCCTGATCCGGGGTGGCGCCGGAGGCACCGTTGGCCAGCAGCACCACCGTGTCGTTGGTGGACATGCAGCCGTCGGAGTCGGCACGATCGAAGCTCACGGCGGTGGCTGCACGCAGGGCGTCCTGCGCCTGCTCGGCCGTGAGCACGGCGTCCGTGGTCAGGACCACGAGCATGGTGGCCAGGGCCGGTGCGAGCATGCCTGCACCCTTGGCCATGCCACCGAGCTGGTAACCGGCGCCGCTGCGCACGGCCTGCTTGGGCACGGTGTCCGTGGTCATGATGGCGCGCGACGCCGCCGGGCCGCCGTCCGCCGCGAGCCCGGAGGCCGCAGCGTCGACGCCGGCCAGGAGCTTGTCCATGGGCAGCCGCTCACCGATGAGCCCCGTGGAGCACACGAGGACGTCCGTCGCGGAGACGCCGAGCGTCGCGGCGACGTGCTCCGCGGTGGCGTGGGTGTCCTGGAAGCCGGGCGCACCGGTGCAGGCGTTGGCGCCGCCGGAGTTGAGCACCACGGCGTCCGCGCGGCCGTCCGCCACTGCGGCGCGGGACCAGTGCACGGGCGCAGCCGCCACGCGGTTGGAGGTGAACACGGCGGCGGCCACGTGTTCCGGGCCGTCGTTGACGACGAGCGCGACGTCGGCCTTGCCTGAGGCCTTGAGCCCGGCCGCGACGCCGGCCGCGCGGAAACCACTCGGTGCCGTGACGCCGGCCAGCGCCTCGGCGTCCTGTGCCGGCGTGCGCGCCGGCCACAGCTCGGTGTTGCTCACGGTGCCACTCCTTCCGCGCCGAGGCCCATGGTCTCCGGCAGGCCGAGCGCGATGTTCATGGACTGCACGGCTCCGCCTGCGGTCCCCTTGGTGAGGTTGTCGATCGCCGCGGTGACGATGACGCGGCCTGCGTGCTCGTCCACGGCCAGCTGCATCACCACGTGGTTGGAGCCGAGCACGTGCTTGGTGTGCGGCCACTGCCCCTGCGGGAGCAGGTGGACGAAGGGCTCCGCCTCGTAGGCCCGCTCCCAGACGGTGCGCAGCGAGGACGGGTCGACGCCGGGGCGCAGCCGGGCCGTGGCGGTGGTGAGGATGCCGCGCGGCATGGGCGCGAGCGTGGGCGTGAAGGAGATGGTGACGTCCTCGCCCGCCACGGCGGTCAGGCCCTGTTCGATCTCCGGGGTGTGGCGGTGACCGCCGCCCACGCCGTAGGGGCTCATGCTGCCCATGGCCTCGGAGCCGAGCAGGTGTGGCTTGAGGGACTTGCCCGCGCCGGAGGTGCCGGAGGCGGAGACGATGACCACGTCGGAGGGCTCCAACAGGCCCGCGCCGAAGCCGGGGGCCAGCGCCAGCTGCGCCCCCGTGGGGTAGCACCCTGGCACGGCGACGCGCTTGGAGCCGACCAGCTGAGCCCGCTGCCCCGGCAGCTCCGGTAGGCCGTAGGGCCAGGAACCGGCGTGCTCCGAGCCGTAGAACTTCTCCCATGCGGCGGGGTCCACGAGGCGGTGGTCCGCGCCGGCGTCGATCACCAGGGTGTCCTCCCCCAGCTGCGCCGCGATCGCGGCGGAGACACCGTGCGGGAGGGCGAGGAAGACCACGTCGTGCCCGGCCAGGACCTCCGCCGTGGTGGGCTGCAGCTCGCGCGAGGCCAGGGAGTGCAGGTGCGGCTGCAGGGCACCGAGTCGCTCGCCCGCGTTGGAGTGGGCCGTGATGGCCCCGATGGACACCTGGGGGTGCCCGGAGAGCAGGCGCAACACTTCGCCGCCCGCATACCCGCTGGCCCCTGAGACCGCTACCGTGAACGTCATGGGTCGATCCTAGACCAGCACTATGCAATCCGACGAATATTTATTCACACGGAGGGGCCGCATGCAGCAGCAGATCATCCAGTTCACCGAGCACGGCGGCCCCGAGGTGCTGCAGCCGATCCAGGCGGAGGTCCCCTCGCCGGGGCCGGGACAGGTGCTGGTGCGCACGGCGGCCACCGGCGTGAACTTCATCGAGATCTACCAGCGCACCGGCGCGTACCAGGTGCCACTGCCCTTCACGCCCGGCTCCGAGGCGTCCGGCTGGGTCGAGGCCGTCGGCGAGGGCGTCACGGACCTGGCGGTCGGCGACCTGGTCGCGAGCTCGCAGGCCGAGGGCGCCTACGCGCAATACGGCGTCTGGGACGCAGCGGTGGCGGCGAAGGTGCCGGACGGCGTGGACCCCGTGCTCGCCGCCGCCGTCCCGCTGCAGGGCTTCACGGCGCACTACCTGATCCACGACAGCTACCGCGTGCGGCCTGGCGACACGATCCTCACCACGGCGGGCGCGGGCGGCGTGGGCAGACTGCTCACGCAGCTGCTCAAGGCAGCCGGCGCCACGGTCATCACCTCGGTCTCAGGCGGCCCGGACGGCGAGAAGGCCGCCGTGGCGGCCGCCGCCGGCGCCGATCACGTCCTCGACTACGCCGAGGTCCCGGAGCGTGTCCGGGAGATCACGGACGGTCGCGGGGTGGACGCGGTGTACGACGGCGTGGGGCAGGCGACGTTCGACGCGTCGCTCGCGTCACTGCGCCCGCGCGGGACGTTCGTCCTCTTCGGTGCGGCCTCCGGCCCGGTGCCGCCGTTCGAGCTGCAGCGCCTGAACGCGGGCGGCTCGCTGAGCATCACACGCCCGAGCCTGAAGGACTTCGTGGCGGACCCGGCCGAGCGCGCGCAGCGGGCGTCCGACGTGTTCGGGGCCGTCGCCGACGGCACCCTCAGCATCGAGGTCGGCGCCACGTTCGAGCTGGCGCAGGCCGGCGAGGCGCAGACCCTCCTGGCCTCCCGCTCCACCACGGGCAAGGTGCTGCTGACGCCGTGAGCCTGCTGGGCCTGCGCCGGCCGAGCCGGTCGGCGCAGGCCCTTCCAGCCCCACCCCTCGGGATCCTGCAGATCCCAGAGTGGGACGACCTGCCACGCCGAGCGCACCGCACCCGACAGGCATCCAGCGGACCCGGCAGCGGCAGACTAGGCCGTGTCGACGCCCGTGAGTGGCAGCATCCTCGTGTGTCGTCCCGTGACGCCCGTCACACAGCATGGCGTAGCCAAAGGTATGACGATTTCGGCTAGAGTCGACGCCTGTCCGGTCCGGACCCTCATCCATCGATGCACAGAAGGCGGCCTCACGTCCCCATGCCTCAGGACACCCATTCCCCCGACCTCGACCGCCCTCTGACGCTGCGCGCCCAGCAGGTCGTCGCGGCCGCCAGGGCCGAGTTCTCCCAGCAGGGCTACGCCGGGGCCACCACGGACGTCATCGCCCGCAGGGCCGGCGTCTCCCAGCCCTACGTGGTGCGGTTGTTCGGCTCCAAGGAGCGCCTGTTCCTGCGCTGCTGCCGCGACGCCCAGGATGCCGTGCTCGGCGCCTTCCGCGAGGGCATCGCCCGGTCCGAGGACCCCGAGGAGAAGCGTCCGCGCGCCGCCGTGCTCGGGGAGGCCTACCACC
>Ga0164242_10008710_pt1 | contig 10994 bp, 9 predicted proteins | sample OricomgcompostMG_FD_108783 | JGI IMG/M metagenome (GOLD analysis project Ga0164242, IMG submission 108783) | Miracle-Growth compost microbial communities from Emeryville, California, USA - Original compost - Miracle growth compost (MG) ...
AACCGGGGGGGGGGGCGGGGGGGGGGGGGGGGGGGGGGGGGAGCAGAGGGCGCTCGGCGGCGGCATTCGGCAGGATGAAGGGGTGACCGCCGAGCTCCCCGACCCCGTGATCGTCGCGGGCCGGCTGCGCGCGGCCGGCTGCGTCTACGCGGAGGAGGAGGCGGCGCTGCTGCTCGCCGAGGCGGCGGATCGGGCCGCCGGGCACCGACGGACGGCGGACAGGACTGCCGGGGCCGTACGGGCGGCGGATCGGGCCGCCGCGCCCGGCCAAGCGGCGGAGGTCCTCGCCGACCTCCTCGGGCGCCGGATCGCCGGCGAGCCGCTCGAGCACGTGCTCGGCTGGGTCGAGTTCCTCGGCCGTCGGGTCGCGGTCGCGCCGGGCGTGTTCGTGCCGCGCCGCCGCACCGAGCTGCTCGTCGAGATCGCGGCCGGGCTCGTCGCGCCGGGCGACGAGCTGCTCGACCTGTGCTGCGGCTGCGGCGCGATCGGTGCCGCGCTCGCGGCGGCCGTCCCCGGCGTGCGGGTCACGGCGAGCGACATCGAGCCGGCCGCCGTCGCGGCCGCCCGGCGGAACCTGCAGGGACTCCCCGCTGCCCGGGTCGTCGAGGGCGACTTCCTCGACCCGGTCCCCGCCGGGCTGCGGGGCCGCCTCGCGCTCATCGTCTGCAACGCGCCCTATGTGCCGAGCGAGGCGATCGCATTCATGCCCTCCGAGGCCCGCGACCACGAGCCGCGCCGTGCCCTCGACGGCGGACCGGACGGGCTCGACTGGCACCGGCGGCTCGCCCGCGAGGCCGGCGACTGGCTCGTCCCGGGCGGCGGCGTCGTCGTCGAGTCGAGCGAGGACCAGGCCCCGGTGTCGGCGGCGGCCTTCGCGGCGGCGGGATTCACGGTCCGGATCGTCCGCGACGAGGCGCGCGACGCGACCGCGGTCGTCGCGAGCCGGCCAGGCAGGGGATAGCGCGAAGATGGAGCCGGCGGCCGCGACGTCGCGGCCGGGACGGAGTGCGCGATGCCGGCGACCCATGAGCTGACGAATCAGGCGCCGCCGCGCGTGGACCTCGACGAGTTCGGCACGAATGCGGCCCTCGTCGAGGCCGTGACCCGGCACGACGCCGGCTGGGCCGCCGACCGCCTCGGCGAGATCGGCCGCCGGGTCGGCTCGGCCGCGTTCCAGGCGGACGCCGTCCTCGCGAACACCCGCGAGCCGGTCCTCACCGCCTTCGACCGCTGGGGCGAGCGCATCGACGAGGTCGTCTACGACGAGAGCTACCACCGCATCATCGGCGCCGCGATCGCCGACGGCGCGCACACCGGCGCCTGGGCCGCGCCACGTCCCGGGGCGAATGCGGCGCGCGCCGCCGCATTCATGCTGTATGCCCAGATCGAGCCCGGCCACGCCTGCCCGGTGTCGATGACGCACGCCGTCTGGCCGGTCATCGCGGCGGCGCCGGACGCGATCCGGGACGAGTGGCTGCCCCGCCTCGCGAGCACCGGCTACGACGGCCGGCTCGTGCCGGGGAAGGCCGGCGCGACCTTCGGCATGGCGATGACGGAGAAGCAGGGCGGCTCCGACGTCCGCGCGAACACCACCACCGCGACCCCGGCCGGCGACGGGACCTACCGGCTGACCGGGCACAAATGGTTCTGCAGCGCCCCGATGAGCGACGCCTTCCTCGTGCTCGCCCAGGCGCCCGGCGGGCTCTCCTGTCTCCTCGTCCCCCGGCTGCTGCCGGACGGGACGCGGAACGCGATCCGCATCCAGCGACTCAAGGACAAGCTCGGGAATCGCGCGAACGCCTCCGCCGAGGTCGAGTACGAGGACACCGTCGGGTGGCGTATCGGCGAGGAGGGCCGCGGCGTCCGCACCATCATCGACATGGTCCAGCAGACCCGGCTCGACTGCATCCTCGGCAGCGCGGCGGGGATGCGCCAGGCGACCGCGGAGGCCGCCTGGCACGCCCGGCATCGCGCCGCCTTCGGCCGGGCCCTCATCGACCAGCCGGCGATGACGGCCGTGATCGCCGACCTCCAGCTGGAGACCGAGGCGGCTACGGCGGCGGCGCTCCGGCTCGCGCGCGCCGAGGACGCCGATGCGTCGGAGGCGGACCGCGCCCTCGCCCGGCTCGCCACCCCGGTCGTCAAGTACTGGGTGTGCAAGCGGGGACCCGGTCATGCCTATGAGGCGCTCGAATGCCTCGGCGGGAACGGCTACACCGAGGCGTTCCCGCTCGCGATGCGCTACCGGGAGCAGCCGGTGATGGCGGTGTGGGAGGGCTCGGGGAACGTGATCGCCCTCGACGTGCTCCGTGCGCTCACCCGCGAGCCGGACTCGCTCGCCGCCTTCGACGCCGAGGTCGCGCTCGCCGCGGGCGCGGACCGGCGCTTCGACGCGCAGCTGTCGCGGACGCGCGGGCTGGTCCGCGAGGTGCTCGCCGCTCCGGAGCCGGCCGCCCGGGCCCGCGAGCTCGTCGCCGCCCTCGCGCTCGCCTTCCAGGCCTCGCTGCTCCTCCGATTCGCCCCGACGGCGGTCGCGGACGGCTTCGTCGCGGCTCGGCTCGGCGAGGGCGCTGCGGGACAGCTCTACGGCGCCCTCCCCGGCGGCGTCGACGCGGCCTCGATCGCCGCTCGCGCCTGATCCTGTCTCGCCGGATTCAGCTCCGGCTCTGGTTCTGGACCCGGTTCTGGCCTCGGCCCCCGACTCGGCGCCGGACTCGCCGCCGCCTTCTGGTCGAGGTTCTGCGGGCGAACGCTCCTTCTGCGGGCGACATGCCGGCGGTTCGCCCGCAGAACCCCCGATCAGCCGCCCCCAGCCACACCCCTCTGCCACACTCGAGGGGTGACGAATCGCCCGAGCCCCCTCGCGATCCTCACCGGGATCGTGCTCATCGTCCTCCCATTCGTCGGCCTCGGCCTGAAGGTGATCTCCTTCGGCTGGCTGCTCTTCTTCTTCCTGTTCGGCCCGATCATCCTGTTCGCGCTCGGCTACGCCCTCCAGGTCGTCATCGCGATCACCGGCTTCTTCTCGGCCGGAGGCCCGGTGCTGTCGACGACCGTGCGCCGCCGCGCGACGATCGCGGCGTGGCTCACCTCGCTCGCCTGGGTGGTGTTCTGCATCTTCCTGCAGGACGGCGGCGACACCGACTACGGCTCGACCTTCCAGGTCTGGCTCGGGGTCTACTCGGACGGCGCGATCCATGATGCGACGGACGGTCTCACGCTCGTCGTCGGCGCGCTCGCCGGGATCGTCTGGTTCCTGGCCTGGGTGTGGCTCGTCGTGGAGTGGATCGTCGGACTCGTGCTGCGGCGGCGCGGCCGGCTCGCCGCCTCCGTAGGCTGACGGGGTGAACGACCTCCTCACCCTCGCCGTCGAGCTCGCCGCCGAGGGCGCGGAGCTCGCGCTCCGGCTGCGCCGCGACGGCCTCGAGGTCGGCACCAAGTCGAGCCCGGTCGATGTCGTGACGAATGCGGACCGCGCCGTCGAGGCGCATATCCGCGCCCGTCTCTCGACGGTCCGGCCGCGTGACGGCTTCCTCGGCGAGGAGTCCGACGCCGCCGAGTCGGAGAGCGGGCTCACCTGGGTCGTCGATCCGATCGACGGCACCGTGAACTTCCTCTACGGCATCCCGGAGTGGGCCTGCTCGGTCGCCGTCGTCGAGGGCGTCGACCCGGCGAGCTGGACCGTCCACGCGGGCGCCGTGGTGAATGCGGCGGCCGGCGAGCGCTTCGCGGCCGCGCGCGGCGGTGGCGCCACCCGGAACGGCGAGCCCATCCGCGCGGGCGCTCCGGCCGACCTCGCCACGAGCCTCGTCGGCACCGGCTTCGGCTATCGGGCGGAGGTCCGGGCGGAGCAGGGCCGCGCGCTGCAGGCGCTGCTGCCCCGCGTCCGCGACATCCGCCGGCACGGCGCCGCCTCGCTCGACCTCTGCGCGGTCGCATGCGGTCGCCTCGACGCCTATGCGGAGCGCGGACTCTCACCGTGGGACTTCGCCGCCGGCGCGCTCGTCGCGACCGAGGCGGGGGCCGCCGTCGCGGCCGGCGACGTCCGCGAGGGACGACGGCTGGTGGCCGCTGCGGCGCCGACGATCGCCGACGAGTTCGCGGCGGCGGTGACGCAGATCGGGCTGTGAGCCGCGCGGCGGTCGGCATGCCGGACCTCCGAGACTGCTGAGGATGTGCTGGTCCGGGCGGAAACCGGACCTGGCGTCCAGGTAACGAATCGATATACTGGCTGCGCTGTGGGGGCAGTGGCCCGCGATCGTTCACGTCCGCGGGACCGTGGCGCGTCACCGATCCGCGCCACGGCAGGTGAGGAGCGATACGCGTGACGGAGACCCCGATCGCTGAGATCGACGCGGCTCGATACGCCACTCGTCGTGCCCGCCGGGCCGCCGAGCGGGCGCAGGAGACCGCGGCGTTCGCAGCGACCCCGGACGGTCCGTCGCCGATCGGCGCCGAGCTCGCCGTGGTCGACGTCCCGGCGTCGACGGAGGTCGGGACGGTGCCGGCCGAGGTCGAGTCGGCGCTCGTGGTCGCCGAGGCGCTCGAGCCGCTCGACGCCGTCGAGGTCATGCCCATCGTGGAGGAGTCTCTCGTCCCGCACGTCGAGGCCGAGTCGCCGGTCCTGTCGCCCGTGGAGCCGGACGCCCCGGCCGCGCCGGCGGCGATCGATCTCGGCGAGCTCGAGGCGGAGACCGCCGCGACACCGGTCGTCGCCGCGCCGCGCGCCCGTCGCGTCGCCGCGACGTCCGTCCGCGCCCCCAGGTCCCGTCCGGCCGCGGCCCGTCCGCGCCATCGTCGTCGTGCCGCCCGGGTGCTCTCCTCCGGTGTCGCGATGCTCTGCGCCGCCGGCCTCGCCGTGGCGCTCGCGCTCCCCGGCAACGGCCTCGGCACCACGAGTGCGGCCGACGCCTCGACCGCGTCCACGGGGACCGTCGCCGCGACCCCCACGAGCGGCGGCCAGTCCCTCGCCCTCGCCGACAGCGCCGCGGCCGCCGCGGGCACCACCGCGAGTCGTGACGCGTTCTCCGCGATGAGCCGGGCCGACGTGATCCGTGCTCAGTACGCCGGACAGCTCTACCGCCCCACCTTCGTGCCGACCGCCGGCGCCATCCGCTGGCCCTTCGCCTATTCGGTCGCCGTCTCGGCGCCCTACGGCTACTCGAGCTCCTACGCCTTCGGCTGGCATGACGGCGTCGACTTCGTCCCCGGCTACGGCGCCCCCGTGTCGGCGATCGCCGACGGCGTCGTCATCTGGGTCGGCTGGGACGGCGCCCTCGGCTACTGCGTGCGCATCCAGCACCAGATCGACGGCCACACCGTGGTGTCGATCTACGGCCACATGATCGATGGCTCCTCCGACCTCTACCCGAGCGAGCAGATCTCCGTCGCCACCGTCGTCGGCCTCACCGGTCAGACCGGCGAGGCGACCGGTCCGCACCTCCACCTCGGTCTCACCATCGACGGGGCGTACACCGACCCCTACGTCTGGCTGACCGAGAACGCGACGAACGTGAAGTAGGCCGCAGGCCTCAGCCGAGCCAGACCGTCGCGTCGGCCGGCAGCATCCGCCGCCCGTTCGCGCCGATCCGGGTCGGCGCGCTCTCCAGCAGGACACGCCCCTCCGGGAGCGTCACCGGCCGGCGGCCGAGGTTCGTCACCACGGTGACGCCGCGATTGCGGAATGCGACCACGGTCCGGGACCGGGCCCATGTCTCGAGCCACTCGACCGCGCCGAGTCCGAGCCGCCTCGTGCGGCGCAGCCGCAGCGCCGTCCGGTAGAGCTCCAGCGTCGAGCCGGCGACGCCGGACTGTCGGTCGCGGGCGAGCGCGGCCCACTCGGGCGGCTGCGGCAGCCAGCTGCGGCCGCTCGGCGAGAAGCCGTAGGCCGGCGCCTCCGCCTGCCACGGGATCGGCACCCGGCAGCCGTCGCGGCCGTACTTCTTGCCGTGCGTGCGGAACCAGGTCGGGTCCTGCCGCGCGTCGTCCGGCAGCTCGATGACCTCCGGCAGACCGAGCTCCTCGCCCTGATAGAGGTAGGCGCTGCCGGGCAGGGCGAGCATCAGCGCCGTCGCCGCCCGGGCGCGGCGGAGCCCGACGACCGGGTCGGGCTTGCCGGGCGATCTCGGCCCGATGCCGTCGCCCTGGGGCGAATCGGCGCCGAGGGCGAGGCGGGAGGCGTGCCGGATGACGTCGTGGTTGCTGAGCACCCAGGTCGACGGCGCCCCGACCGCCCCGAAGGCGGCGAGCGACTCCCGGATGACCCGTCGCAGCCCGCCCGCGGTCCAGCCGGCGAACATGAAGTCGAAGTTGAACGCCTGGCCGAACTCGTCCGGTCGCACCCAGAGGGCGACCTTCGTGAGCGGATTCACCCAGGCCTCGGCGCACAGCGCCCGGTCGCCGTCGTACTCGGCGACGACGGCGTGCCATTCCCGCCAGATCTCGTGCACGCCGGGCTGGCCCCAGTACGGCTCCGAGCTCTCGTTGCCGCCCATGCTCGCGCCGGCCTTCGGCGGCGTGTAGTCGGGGAGGCCGGCCTGCTTGATGAGGCCGTGGGCGACGTCGACCCGGAAGCCGTCGACGCCGCGGTCGAGCCAGAAGCGCAGGATGTCCTTGAATCGCTCGCGCACCCACGGGTTCTCCCAGTTCAGGTCGGGCTGCGTGGGGTCGAAGATGTGCAGATACCACTGCTCCGGCTGTCCGTCGACGCCGTGCACCCGGTCCCACATCGAGCCGCCGAAGACCGACTGCCAGTTGTTCGGTCGGCGGTCGCCGTCGCGGCCCTTCCCGTCGCGGAACATGTACCGATCCCGCTCCGCGCTGCCGGGCGCGGAGTCGAGCGCCTCTCGGAACCAGACGTGATCGGAGCTGGTGTGGTTCGGCACCATGTCGACGATGATCCGCAGACCCAGCTCGTGCGCGCCCGCCACCAGCGCGTCGAAGTCCGCCATCGTGCCGAACAGCGGATCGACGGCCGTGTAGTCCGAGACGTCGTAGCCGGCGTCGCGTTGCGGCGAGCGGAAGAAGGGGGACAGCCAGACCGCGTCGACGCCGAGCTCGCGCAGCGCCGGCAGCCGGCTCGCGATGCCCCGCAGATCGCCGACGCCGTCGCCGTCCGCATCGGCGAACGATCGGGGATAGACCTGATAGATGACGGCGCTGCGCCACCACTCGCTGCCGGACGACGGGCTCATGTCGCGAGGCTACCGGCCGACGACGACGGGGGCGCGATCGACGCGTGCCGTCCGGTAGACTCTCCTGGTTGCTCGCGGGCCCGCCCGTGCGCGCCCCAGTGGCTCAGTGGTAGAGCACACCCTTGGTAAGGGTGAGGTCGACAGTTCGATTCTGTCCTGGGGCACCGGGGTTTCGAGCGGATCCTTGCGGATCCGCGAGCCGGTGCCCGTCGCGACCCTCTGGGTCGCGAGATCGTCCGGGTAGACTCTCCGAGCTTCGCCGCATCGCGGCGACGCGGCTGGGTAGCTCAGTTGGTTAGAGCGCACGACTCATAATCGTGAGGTCGCGGGATCGTGCCCCGCCCCAGCTACCGATACACATCGACGTCGTGGCCAGGGGCCTGCGGACTGGTAGCCGATCGTTCCGTTCGCTCTCAGGTCGGCGCGTCCGTCGCCGAGTTCTTCGTGGTGCTCTCCCGCTCCTCGAGGCCGACCGCGAGACGGAGCTCGGCGATGTCGCGCACGGCCTGCTCCAGCGAGGCCCGGACCTCGCCGTCGTCGCTCTCGGCGCGCCCCAGGTCGCTCTGCTCCTGGATGAGATCCCCGAGCGCGTCGACGATCGCGTTGAGCTTGTGCTGCACCGCGAGGTCGGCGCGGGTCTGGCTGTTCTGCAGCAGCGTGACCATCAGGAACGTGATGATCGTGGTCGCCGTGTTGATGATGAGCTGCCAGGTGTCGATGTCCCGCAGCACGAGGATCGACGGCGCCCAGACGAGCACGAGCAGCACGCAGAAGGCGAAGAACCAGGCGCGACTGGCGAGCACCGAGGCCGCGCCGGCGAAGCGATCGAACCAGCCGATCCCGTCCGATACGTCGCTCGGCATCACAGGTTTTTCCGGCATCCGATGCTCCTTTCGAGCCCGTGCTCGACGTTAGGGACGGCGGCGGCGGGGCGGAAGGGCTTGACGCGGCGCGACGGTCCTGAGTGCCGGTCCGGATCGCGCCGCGCGGCGCCTACCGCCTCGACCCGGGCGGCCTCGTCCGCGTCTCCCCATCCTCCCGGTGGAGGATCCGCGATCGGCGCGCCACCTGACCGCCCAGCAGTGCGAGCAGCAGCCCGGTCACTCCGAAGGAGCCGCCGAGCAGCACGCTGGGCAGTGCCTGGATCCCCGTCTCGGCGAGCGCGATCGCCGGTGCGGGGGCCGGGGCGACGTGGACCGTCTCGGCCGGCTGGCCGAAGTCGTCGTGGAACGCGTATCCGGCCGCGACCGCGCTGGTCTCGGGCTGCCGCGCCGCGTCGATGGCGCAGACGGTGGAGTAGTAGCCGGGCTCGGCGAGGGCCGACTCGGAGACGCCCGCGTAGTGGTCGTCGGGTCCCTCGTCGCCGGTGGTCACCGTGAATGCGGTCGCGATGGGCGCATCGGCCGGCACCTCCGGCGTGCGCGCCGGCGGCTGCTCGAAGGGGCCGTAGACGGTGCAGTCGACGACGACCGGCAGGTAGCCGCCGGTGTCGGCATCGCGCGGCCAGCCGACGACCGTGCCGTGCTCGTCCTCGCCGGGCGCGACGGTCACGGTGTCCTGCAGCGGCTCGCCGAGGGCTGCGGGCACGGCCTCGGTCGCGACGACGGGGAAGAATCCGGAGGGCCGCGGCTCGGCGTCCTCGACCGCGCCCTGCAGCGCCACGCCCACGGTGACGGGCGGCTGCGGCAGCACCATCTCCTGGTGGACGGCGTCGTGGGTCGCGATGAGCAGGGTGTCCGGGTAAGCGGGCGTCGTCACGCTCGCGTTCCCGAGGGCCTCCGCGGAGATCCGGTACGGCTCCCCGTCGTGCGCCGGTGGTACGCCCTGGATCGGCAGCTCCAGCCCGGCGCTCGCGGTCGGCAGCGTCATCGTGGTCGCGCCGTTCGCGGCGAACACCCCGTTGCTGAGGGTGACGGTCAGTGGCGCGCCCGCGATCGGCACCGCGGTGATCGTCAGCGTGCCGAGCGAGGGGTCGCCCGGATCGGTCGCGATCGCGAGGCCGACCGGCTGCGTCGTCGCGGTGGCCGGGGCGACATAGCCGCGGAGCAGGTCGAGGTAGGCCTGCGCGTTCCGGTAGAGGTTCGTGTCGGGGGCGTCCCCGTTCCCGTTCGACTCGTGCAGGTAGGTGCGGATCGCGCTCGCGATGTTCAGCGCGTTCTGGTCGTCGGCGACCTGGCCGTGGGTCGCGACGAGCCAGTTGATCGCCTGCGCCTGCGCGCCGCTCACCACCGTGCCGGAGTTCGAGTCGCCCTCGGCATAGAAGGTGCCCGGCTGCCACAGGCTCGTCGTCACCGAGTCGCCCGCGTCGGGGGAGTGCCAGCGCGGCTCGAGGCAGTAGGCCTGCATCCCGTCGATCCACTCCGAGCCGCGCCAGATGACCTCCCCGCTGGTGTAGGTGACGTAGCGGCCGTAGGCGTGCGCCCAGGAGGTCCCGTCCCATGCCGCCGCGGACGCTGCCGCGATGTGGCCGATCAGCGCGAGACCGAGCCCGGCGAGCAGCGAGCTGACGGCGGTGACCCATCGTCGCCATCGCAGCGCGTGTCGGGGCGGGTCGGCGTGGGTCGGGGCGGTGCGCATGGCGTCTCCGGGATGGTGGGGCCGCTCGGGCGGCGGCCGTGTGATCGGGGAGCATCGCCGGGATCGGGGCGGCTCGCGAGCGCGGTCCCCGGATTCGGTGGAGAACGGGCGCCGACCCGGCCCTGTGAATACGTCATGGCGCGGCCGTTCATCCCCCGTTCGATCGCCGGCGGCGCGGCGGTCAGGGCTCGCTGACTAGGCTGACGGCATGGCCGTGAACCCCGACCTCCTCGGCCGGAGCTACCCCCGCACCGACCCCGTCGAGGTGACGCCGGAGCGCGTCGCCGCATTCGCCCGAGCGGTCAAGGCGAGCGAGCCCGGCACCGGCGTCCCGCCCACCTTCGCCATCGTCGTGCAGCAGGCCGCGCTCGACGCCCTGCTCGCCGACCCCACCACCGGGATCGTGCTCGAGCGGACCGTCCACGGCGAGCAGCGATTCGCCTACCGGCGCGACCTCGTCGTCGGCGACGTGCTCACCGGCGAGCTCAGCATCACCGGCCTCCGCGCCCTCGGCCCCGCCGCCATGGTCACTGCGGAGACGGTGATCCGGGACGCCTCGACGGCGACCGTCGCGACCGCGACGAGCGTCCTCGTCGTCGGATCCGAGGAGGCGTGATGGCCCTCGAGCCCGGCGCGATCATCGCCGCACGCCGCATCCCGCTCACGCGGGGCGACCTGCTCGCCTACGCCGCGGCCTCCGGCGACGGCAACCTCATCCACCAGGACGAGACGGTCGCGAAGCAGATGGGCCTCCCCGGCGTCATCGCCCACGGCATGCTGACCATGGGCATCGCGGTGCAGCCGGTCGTCGACTGGATCGCCGAGACGGCCCCCGGCGCGCGGATCGCGGAATACGGCGTCCGCTTCACCCGCCCGGTCGTCGTCGACGCCGCCGGCGCCGAGGTGACCATCGAGGCGAAGGTCGGCGCGGTGGACGCCGCGGCCGGCACCGCCCGCATCGACCTCACGGCGATCGCCGCAGGGCAGACCGTGCTCGCGAAGGCCCAGGTGCGGGTGGCGGGACTCGGCCCGGGGGACGACGCGGCATGAGCCGGACCCTCGCCGAGCTCACGACCTTCGGGATCGGCGGCGCGGCGCGGACGCTCGCCGAGCCGCGGTCCGAGGCCGAGCTCGTCGAGGCGGCGCGGACCGCGTGGGCCGAAGCGGACGACCCCGAGGAGGTGCTCGTCCTCGGCGGCGGCTCGAACCTGCTCGCGGCCGACC
>Ga0164242_10008711_pt1 | contig 10993 bp, 8 predicted proteins | sample OricomgcompostMG_FD_108783 | JGI IMG/M metagenome (GOLD analysis project Ga0164242, IMG submission 108783) | Miracle-Growth compost microbial communities from Emeryville, California, USA - Original compost - Miracle growth compost (MG) ...
TCTTGCGGATATCAGAAAGGTCATAGGTGGCCACCACTTTACTGGTTGCCGGGTCAATTTTGACGATATTATCGGTCTGCCAGACATTGGCATAAATGAACCCGTCCACATACTCCAGCTCATTGATCTGTGAGAGCGGACCGTAATCACTTTGTATATTCAGGGTTTTATTGATAGAAAAATCAGCTGGGTTAAGATAATAGATATGACTGCTGCCATCACTGACAATCAGCTGCTTTCCGTCTGTGGTCATCCCCCAGCCCTCATTAGGCCAGCTCAGCTGCCCGGTCTTTTTAAGCGTAGACGCATCATAGACATAAACAATATGCTGCTGCCAGGTCATCTGGTAAATCTTTCCGTTCAGCTCACTGATGCCTTCCCCAAAGTCATTCTTAGCCAGCTTAACTTCCTGATAAACCTTACCGGTTGCCAGATCATAGCTAAAAAGCCTGCTTTTATTAGGCTCTCCGGCACTCTCATAGGCGGTATCGCCTTTCAGATAAAACCCTTCTGTAAATGCTGTCGGGTCATGTGGATAGACCTTAACCACGGAATAATCAGCCTGCGCAGCGGCGGTATTTCCAAGGTCTGCACTGGCATTATTAGCATCAGAGTGGCTGCTATTGCCACAGGCAACCGCCAGGACCATTAAGGGCAATACCATATATTTTCTAACGAACATCGCTTTTATTATTCTTTTATTGATTTTATACAGATCAGACTTTTTATCAGCCATCATCCAGGCTTTTATACCGGCACGAAAGCATATATCATCCGCACTTGGGTGCGCTAAATTCAGGATATTTCCCAAGGATTCCAAAATTATATCATCTGAGCTAAATAATCCAATCTGGCGACACAGCTTTCTTGGATCAACACCTGACTTTAACAAAAAGCCCTTATTGAAAGCCTGTCTCCCTGAATACCGTAGTCACAACCGTAATTTAGCGGTCATATTCACTGATTTCTGAAGTCGGAGCACTCTGATAGCTTTTAAGCGGCTCAGTTGTTTCAGGTTTCGGGATCTCTTCCACTTTCACCCGGGTAATACCTGCACCTCCCAGAAAATGCAGCGACTCCGCCGCCACGATGGACAAATCTATCACCCGGCCTTTACTGGCCATGGCTGGATGCATCCGGTCATTGATATAGACCGTTACTGAGCGACCATTAGAGAGCCTGGTGACTTTGACCCAGGTACGGAGTTTAAAAAAATTACTGGCTGCCGTATATTTATCATTACGATAGCGCGTACCAATGGCAGTTTTAGTCCCGTCAAGACTGTGACTGTAGTGCGTCGCCTTGCCGTATACCATTTTTCTGCCATCATCGGATTTAGTGATGCGAATGGATTTACTGATAGACTGGGCAGATAGCTTAGCAGGGCCAGCAAATAATAAACCAAGGCAGCTCCATAAGCACCCACCAATAAAAAGCTTCAATAAATGCTGTTTCATGCTTATCTTTAAATCTGAATCTTTAATCTTCTTTTTTAATCCATTAAAAATATAAAGACCAAATGGTCGCCTTTATCCGTCATATTATTTGTACCCATAGCCGGCAAGTACATAAAATCCTGATTGAGCCTTTGCGTCAGCATCTAAATGCCCGGGCAGGTACTGTTTCAGACCTCTCATCCCGCACAAAAAAATATGCCAGAAAACCTGCCCCAAGGCCTGGCAATCCATGTACCCATACTAGAAGTCATGCTGGTTCCATGGGACAGCTGATGAGCCGGGTAAAGGGAATATACTTATTGATTATCATGACTTTACTTTATTCAATGCCTTCCTTAAATGCCCAAACATACAAAATAAACAAATATGGTCTTAAACTAATTAAAGACCGCGAGGGCTATCAGGCCCAGATTAAAATGGATCCAGATCTGCAGTTATTGCCGCTGGATAGTCTGATTGGAGATTTGAAAACAGCATTTGTCTACGCCACCCGGGATAATTTTACGCATACCGTTCTCTATCAGCACCCCAGGCCGTATTTAAGAAGGCCAGCAGCCCTGGCCCTGCAAAAAGTGGCGGCGCAGTTCAGACAATTAGGGTATGGTCTACTGATCTATGATGCCTACAGGCCTTACAGCGTAACGGAAAAAATGTGGCAGGTGGTACCTGATAACCGTTATGCGGCAGACCCCAGACATGGCAGCGGCCATAATAAAGGTATATCGGTAGATGTAAGCCTGTATGATTTACGCACCGGAAAAGCGATACCTATGCCCACAGGTTTTGATGATTTTACAAATAAAGCCCATCAGGGATTTCAAAATCTACCGGAGAATATCTTGAAAAACAGGGCGCTTCTTAAAAAACGGATGGAAGCCGGTGGCTTTACGCCGCTCAGTACTGAGTGGTGGCATTTTAGTTATACCGGCAAAACTGCGAAAGGCACGTACTATATGCTGATGGACCTGAATTTTGATACTTTAGCCGGCCTTAAAAATTAAACACCTCAACAAACGGATCGGTATTTTTTGTATTTGATTGATTTTCAAATGAGTATTTTAAAAATAAGGAGGAGCAATCTTAAAGGAATTTCGTTTAACACTTCAACAGGCAACCTACTGCCCATTAAACTTCCTACGTTAATGCTAATCCAAAGCTTGTTAATAAACTAACACGTGTTCAAAAGTTATTTTGAATTCAGGTTAGTGCTGCCTATCTTTGGCAACCTAACCCCGGTTATATTTAACCAGGGTTCGTTTTTTTGCGAACAAGAGATTTAAGCCGCTTAGCTGCGCTCAACAGTACAATGTAATCAAAGCAGCGTTTTATATCCAGGCAAACAAACAACACAATTATTTCTAAAACCAATTAAACGAAACAATGAAAAGAACGCTTCTTTCAGCTTTTGCAGTCCTGGTTACAGTATCTATGGCGACTGCACAGGTGAATCTGGTCAAAAAAGCGAGTGAAAATGCAACAGATGCGGCAAAACAAGGATTCAATTTTACCAATGTAATTGACCTGTCTACCACACCCGTAGAAAATCAGGGATCTTCAGGAACATGCTGGAGTTATTCAGCCAACTCTTTCCTAGAATCAGAAATGATCAAAAACGGACAGGCTCCCATACACCTGTCTAAAATCTATACCGTACGCAATGCCTATATGGAAAAGGCAGAAGCCTACGTTCTGATGAAAGGCGGTCTGAGTTGGGGCGACGGTGGTGAAGGTCATGATGTTATTAATATGTATGCCAAATACGGCACCTTGCCGGAATCAGACTACACTGGCCTGGTCAATGGCAAACAAATCAATCATTTTGGCCCTATGCAAAAAAAGCTAAAAGCTTTACTGGATTCTGTGGTGGCAGCAAAAGGTCAGATAGATCCGGCCGCCTGGAGAGCAGAATTTAAAAAGATTCTGGATGATAGCTTAGGTGTTGTTCCCAGTTCTTTCCAGTATAACGGCAAGACCTATACACCAGAGACTTTCGCCAAAGATATAGCACACCTGGACGCAGATAATTATATTGAATTCATTTCCCAGACTTCTACGCCTTATTACAAAAAAGCCATGATGATGGCTTCAGATAACTGGGCTTATCAATGGGATTATAATGTGACCCCAACAGATATGACCGATGTTATCGACAACGCGCTTAAAAACGGTTATACAGTAGGTTGGGGAGCAGACGTATCTGAACCTTATTTTAGCTGGCCTAATGGTGTTGCTTTTGTACCTAAGAATGCCGAAGAGCTGGAAGGTAAAAAACTGACCCGTGATGAAAAAGCAGCTATTTATAATGGCGACCGCACAGAACTGGTCATTACACCGGAACTGCGTCAACAGGGACTGGAAGATTACACCACCACTGATGATCACGGTATGCATATCGTAGGTATGGCTAAAGATCAGGACGGTAAGGAATTTTATATCGTTAAAAACTCCTGGGGTACCAAAAACGATTATAAAGGGTTCTTATATGTATCCAAAGCCTATGTACAGTATAAAACCACTTCTTTGCTGGTGAACAAAAAAGCAGTGCCTAAAAGCCTGGCCAGGAAAATCAATATGTAATTAAAGCCGATTGACTGGTAAAACAAAAAATAAAACAAAACACAAAAGCCACTCACCGAGTGGCTTTTGTTATGATTCATACTTTTATTGCCGCAATTTCCATTGCCTGAGCGCATCCTCAAAGAATGCTTTTATTTGACGATGACTCCCTGCTACACTGACCTTGAATTTTGTGCTGTCCTTTTTAGTGACCAGCATATAAGGGCAGTAGGTTAAACCGGCATAATAAACCGTATCTATAGATTGAATGTCAGGATAAAATGCAAATGATATTTGACTTTTTTGGCTGTTTCTTTTATCCATCCAATAAGTGGCAATCCGTTTATTGGTGAATAAATTACCTGCCTCTTTTTTGCTGGCCTCTGAATAGAACTTGTAAATAATCTCCCCTTTATCCAGCAGTTGTAAACCCTGTATATATGCTATATCAGCTTTACTCAAGGAGTCTCCCGTCTCAATCGGATTATGGCGGCAAGAGCTGAATAATAACAGGATAAAAATGACTGAATTTATTTTTCTCATAGTAGAATTATCCATAACCAAATGTAGGACTTTTATTGACTTGAAGGCAAGATTTATAAAAGTGCTTAATTATTATAACGCTTGGATGCATAGAATATCAGTTGATCTGGTCCTGTTCAGCGTTTTCACCAGGTAATCAGTGAGCAGTTATTTGCCTGAATATGGATGGCTCCCGGATTAATAGCCATTGATCAATGACAAGGCATGTCGTCATTATTTTTAGGATAATACATTCTTTTATCTTTACCAATTTTTGTTTTATTGACGCTGTAATCTGGTAGTGATGAGTGGACTTAGATATTTCAATTTCGAAGTTTAAAATAATGGTTAGGAGTTTAATGGCCGTTATAAATTTTCTTTTATTGCCAACCTTCTGTGGATTGACATATGAGTATTATTGCGGTTGAAAATACTGCCACCCAATAAATGATATTGCAAATCTTTCCTTCTTTGGAATAATTCTTTTTTAGTGGTTCTACATATGGGATAAAATACCGGGCAGGCAGCATATCTGCAGGGGGCAGTCCATTTATTCTGCCGTGTTTTACATCTAAATGATAATGGATGATCATTTTGGTAGTCCAGGAAATCATTGTAACAATGATTAAGATCTTTCTTGCTATTAACACTGGATGGTACTTTGTTGAATCGTAGTGAATTTTTACCCTGCTTGCTTATTTGCCTATCGACACTATAGCTTTAATTTATTAAAAATACGAAATTTTCTTATCGGGCTTTACATTCATATCTGGTATTGCATGCAGTAAATTCTGGCTTTTAGCTTATTTTTACCCTATAAAAGGCAATTTTAGGCCCTGGGATTAAAATATTCGTAATATGTGTGTGTATAAGCACTCCCCTATTTCTTATCCCTGGCAAATCCTATTTGTAGCCTGGTTAACTTAAAAAAATGAGTCAGATAAATAGCAAAAATCTACATAACACTAATATAGCCCAGGACAATAACCCAGACCAGACCAAGAGCCGGCAACTTAAAAAGCATAAGACCCTGGCCACCGTTTGCCTGGTTTTTATGGCCTTGCTTTATCTGGCTATGGTTTATTTGCTCAAGCATAGTCCCTCCGCCTGGATGGGCTTTGTAAAAGCTTTTGCCGAGGCAGGTGTAGTCGGTGCCTTAGCCGATTGGTTTGCTGTAACCGCCCTGTTTCATCATCCGATGGGGCTTAAGATACCCCATACCAACCTGATAGAAAGAAAAAAAGCCACAATTGGCAATAACCTCGGCGGTTTTGTGGTGGATAATTTTTTAACCCCCATGGCGCTACGCCCCTATTTTGAGAAACTAGATGTCGCTACCATGGCGGGTAATTACTTGGCCATAGAAAATAACCGCGTTCAGATCGTCTCTGAAGCCCTTAAAATGGCTGCCGAGCTCCTGGATAAAACAGATGATCAGGCAGCGGCCCGTTTTTTAAAAAATAAGGGCCGGGACCTATTGGAGACTGTAAAACTAGGACCCACCCTTGGCGGCGCATTAGACTTACTGTTAAACCAGGGCCAGGATCAGCGCTTGTTAAATTATCTGTTAGATAGCCTCAAGCATTACATTGCAGAAAATGAAGATCTGGTCAAAGACCGGGTAAAAAAAGAAAGTGGGTTTTTAGTGCCTGGCTTCGTAGACAATATGCTCGCCAACCGCATAACGGTGGGGCTGGCCAATTATGTCCATGAGATTCATGAGACCCCCAACCATCCCCTGCGTCAGGAACTAAGGGGGCGCCTTAGAACGCTTTCCCAAGATCTGAAGGCCGGGGAGAAATTCGAGGGCGATTTACAACAGTTAAAGGCAGGCCTGCTCTCAGAAACCCAGCTTGAGGGTTATGCTATGATGGCCTGGCAATACCTGAAAGACATGCTGCTCCAGGAAATGAATTATGATGCAAGTTCAGGTGGCAGTACAAAGCTATCACGCTACCTGGACCTTCAGCTACTTAGCCTGGCAGACAATCTTAGAAATGATCCCAAAATGGCCAGTAAAGTCAATCACTGGATCCGCCTGAATGCCTACCGTTTAACGCTGCGCAACCGGGCGCGGGTAGGTGAGCTCATCAGCCGCACCGTCGGCAACTGGCAGGGTAAAGACCTCAGTGAAAAACTCGAATTAGAAGTAGGCAAAGACCTGCAGTTTATCAGAATCAACGGTACCATCGTAGGCGGATTGGTGGGCCTGCTCATTTATACAATCACCCTGTTTTTATAAATAAACTGAAAACAACGCTTAGCCCCGATCAATAACTCTTAACGGCGTACTGTTCAGATGCTTCCCGCCTTAATTCCATCCCTAGCTAATAGATGTACACCTGTAACAGGCATGGCATAAAAAAACATCTGCCTATCATAGCAGGCACTTTACAGTAAAGTTTAAGTGCCCGCCAAATAGACAGATGCGTCTTCAATGCTTAATGTGAGGAAAGTCCGACTAAAAATTTACCTATAGATTCATCCTTAGTGCATGGCAGCACTCAGGTCTACTTTCTTATTTTTGTTTTTAACCATCAATACAAATGGTACACAGATTAAGAACATCATCCCGATATATAAGAATACATCCATATATGACAGGATAGCGACTTGTTTATTAATCATACCATCAATGGCTTGCAGGGCTGCTTGCTTGGCCTGATTAATGGCCATACCCTTTTGAGTGAACATCGCCACAAAGCCATTATAGCGCTGCTGGAAGATGCCATTAGAACCGATGGTATTACTCACCATATCTGTCCGGTAGCCAAATGTCTGCCTGGTCATAAAGGTTGTAATCAAGGCCACCCCGAAGCTCCCCCCTAACTGACGAGCCATCCCGGTAAAGGAAGCGCCTTCTCCGATGGATTTACCCGTTAGGGTAGACAGGGCCAAGGTGGTAATGGGTATGAAAATCATACTTAAGGCAAAACCTCTCAGCATCAGCATCCAGAAAAAGTCCTCAAAACCCGTATCAGGCGTAATAATCTTATACCCCCACATACTATAGACAAAAAACAGGATAAAACCCAGGGCAATTAATAGCTGTTGCTTTACCCCCTTTTGCATCAGCATCCCGATAATAGGCATCATGATAGCTGTTACGACAGCCGAAGGCACCATAATCAGCCCTGCCTGATAGGCCGTCCAGCCCAGGATATTTTGCAGATAAAGTGGTATGATAAAAGTAGAGCCATATAGGCCGAAACCTAGTATAAAAGTCAGGATGGTACCAATGGCCAGATTCTTATCTTTTAACACCCTAAGGTTCACAATCGGATTTTTAGCTACCGATTCCCGCCAGATGAAAAAATAGAACATCACAGCAGAGACAATGGAACATAATACGATTAAATGCGAACTAAACCAGTCTTCCTCTTGTCCTTTTTCCAGGACAAACTGCAGACAGCCCACCGCACCCATCAAAAAGAAAATCCCAAACCAGTCCACCTCACTGGCCTTTTTCTTCTGGCCATATTTAGGGCTGCGCACAAATTTTAAAGTCATAATCGCTGCTGCAATCCCGATAGGGATATTCACAAAGAAGATATAAGGCCAACTATAAGTCTCTACCAAATACCCTCCTAAAGGAGGCCCCAGGGTCGGCCCCACAATAACACCCAGTCCATAGATCGCCTGGGCCATTCCTCTTTTCTCCATTGGGAAAACTTCCGTGATAATTGTCTGAGAAGTTACCAGAAGGGCGCCCCCTCCGACCCCTTGTAAAAACCGGAATAGAATCAGTTCCCAAAGGCTGGTCGCATTTCCACAGAAAAAGGAACAAGCCGTAAATAAAATGACCGAAGCCGCAAAATAATTTCTTCTGCCAAACTGCTGACTCAGCCAGCTGGTCATAGGGATAATAATCACATTACCAATAGCATAAGCCGTAATGACCCAGCCAATCTCACTTAAGGTCGCGCCCAGATTCCCCTTCATGTCATTGAGCGCCACATTGACGATTGTGGTATCCACAATCTCCAAAAGCGCACACAGGATGGCCGTGATGACAATCACCACCCTTCGGGCGCCAAATTCTACTAAAGAATCCTGTGGATGTAAGGTTGTTGTATTACTCATTATAATTTTTCATCTTTTAAAAGAAAAGGTTAGCCAAAAGGTCGAGCTGGAAGCTATTGCTGGTTTCTTACCCTGGACTGCCTTCGTCCCAGTCAAAGACAAAGGATATATGCAGGGTACGAATTCTCCGGTAATCCGGATCTTACGCTCCAACCTCATGATACACTGTAGAAATTAGACGGTTCAGCGCATTTACCCTGCTCAGGCAACTTCTTTAAGTTGGCCTACTGCGCCGTGTTTTTTATTGCAAAACAAGGCACAGTAAACTTGAAAACCAATTATCTATTCAGTTAACCAAACGCGGGCTTGCTCACTTTCTACAGCTTTAATCTGCTGCTACCTTATTTTGCTGCAGTAGCAGCCGTATCTGCACTGGCCTTAGGCGTAGTAGCCGGAGCTGCGGCAGGTGTATTATCTCCACCGGATGTCAACAGCACGTCGACGTCTACACTCATGCCAGAGCTCAACATCTGTAAAGTCGCGTCGCTGGCACCGACCAGGTCAATACGAACCGGGATGCGCTGCACTACTTTGATAAAGTTACCTGATGCGTTATCTGGAGGCAGTAAAGCCATTTTAGCACCCGTGGCAGGAGAGATAGAAGAAACTTTGCCTTTTAAATCCATATCAGGAAAAGCATCCACATGGATTTCCACGTCCTGACCATTACGGATTTTAGTCATCTGGGTTTCTTTAAAGTTGGCTACCACCCATCTTTTCAGATTAGGCACCACCTCAAATAAAGACTGACCCGCAGAAACAAACTGACCAGGCTGCAGGTTAACGGTACCTACCTGACCGTCAACAGAAGCGGTAATCACCGTATAAGAGAGATTCAGTTTAGCAGCGTCAATAGAGGCCTGTTCCTGTTTGATTTTAGCCTGAGCATTGGTTACCTGACTGGTCGATACACTTTTTTGACTAGCCACGGCAGCCACATTTTTAGAAGCAGCGTTTCGCTGGGCTTCCAGGATATTCAACTGCTTTTCAGCCAGTTCTTTAGACGCTTTTGCCTCTTCAAACTGCTGCTGCGTAATGGTATGATCTTGAATCAAATTGCTGTAACGTTCAAAATCACTGTTGGCTCTCCAGAGTGTGACCTTAGCGGCCTCAATCTGCGCGTCTACCGTTTCAATAGAGGTTCTGGAACTGGCCACGTTACTGCTGACAACGCCAATACCGGCACTGGCCACACTAACACCGCTCTGGGCAGCCGCCAGTCCGGCCTGCGCATTTTCCAGGGCAATCTGAAAATCTCTGTCATCCAGTACGACCAGGGTATCACCTTTATGGACATACTGATGGTCCTTTACCTTCACGTCTTTAATATAACCAGATACGTGCGGGATTACCGGACTGATATCGCTGGAGATCTGCGCATCATCTGTCTCTTCATGCTTTTGCGCATGTAAGAAGGCCATGACGCCATAAATAATACCTGCTACGACCAGTATGGAGAAAATGATCGCAAATAAGGCGTTTGATTTTTTCTTGGGTTTTGTAGTGTTATTTTCCTGAGACATTTTTCTCGCTTTATTATTGTTATAATTGTTTAATTACTAGTTGGATAAGACTATTAGATTATGGAGCCTGATTGATATGATGTACCTTTTTATTCAGGACCCCAACCGTTTCATAAATCTTATTATAAGCCACTGCTGCATCCGCCTTGGCGTTCGCATCATTAATACGTGCCTGCAACTGAGCCACATCGGCATCAAAAAGCTCGGTGGCAGTTGCCAGGGAATTATCGTATTTATTTTTAGTGATCCGGTAGTTTTCGGCTGCCTGTTCGATGGCTTTTTGTAATACATCCAGCTTTTTCAGCTGATGTGTATAATTATTATAAGCCTGGAAGATCTCCGTCTGGATATTATCCTCTAACTGTTGTCTGCGGATATCCAGGATTTTTTCCTGTGTCTTGGCAGATCTTTCCTTTGCCTTATTCTTATATAAAGCCCCCAGATCATAGCTGACGCCGACGCCAACGTTTATAATATTATATGCACTTAAGGCATTCGGGATATCCGCTGCCATATAGCCGCCGGTTAGCGCTACTGTCGGCAGTTTATTGCCCTGAACGACTTTGGTATTATAAAGTGCCGCCTGGCTGCGCTCAACGGTAGCCAGATAGTCAAAACGGTTAGATTTTGCCATACCGACCAGTTCAGAGAGCCCTTCCACCTGGGTAGGTGTACTCACTGCATTGGAATCAACAATAATTTGCGTACTATCTTCCAGTCCTAATAACAAGTTGAAATTAAAATTGGTGATTTTGCGGTTGTTTTCAGCGTCCAGAACAGCCAGCTCCATATCACTTTGCTGCAATTCCGCTTTCATCAGGTCATTTCTGGCAATAATACCATTGGATTCCA
>Ga0164242_10008712_pt1 | contig 10993 bp, 13 predicted proteins | sample OricomgcompostMG_FD_108783 | JGI IMG/M metagenome (GOLD analysis project Ga0164242, IMG submission 108783) | Miracle-Growth compost microbial communities from Emeryville, California, USA - Original compost - Miracle growth compost (MG) ...
GGCGTTTCCAGTTACCGAACATGCTTGCCGCTCCCGCTGCTGTTGGTTCACAAGGCGCGCCGTGAGCGATCAGCGCGACCTCGAAGCCAAGCCCTTGTCTCCCGGCCTCTATATAGTCGCGACGCCGATTGGCAATCTCGGCGACATCACTCTGCGCGCCGCGGACATTCTCGCGCGATGCGATGCGATCGCCTGCGAGGACACGCGGGTGACACGCAAGCTGCTGCACCATCTCGGCGTGTCGAAGCCGCTATGGCGCTACGACGATCACGCTTCGGACGAGGACCGCGCGCGGCTGCTCGCGGCAATGCAAAGCAAGGCGGTAGCGTTGGTGACCGATGCGGGAACGCCGCTGGTGTCCGACCCCGGCTATCGGCTGGTGCGCGAAGCGCGCGCCGCGGGTATTCCGGTGACCAGCCTGCCTGGGCCGAGCGCGCCCGTGATGGCGCTCACATTGGCCGGATTGCCGAACGACCGCTTCCTGTTCGCGGGCTTCCTGCCAGCGAAAGACAAGGCCCGGCACGAAATCCTGTTCGAACTGGCCGGGGTGCGCGCGACGCTGGTGTTCTTCGAAACGGCGCCGCGATTGGCGAAATCGCTTACCGCCATTGCCGCAGTCCTGCCCGGGCGCGAGATCGCCGTGGCGCGCGAGCTCACCAAGCTGCACGAGGAATGCCGCACCGGCACCGCGGCCGAGCTTATCACGCATTATGACGCTCATCCCCCGCGGGGCGAGATCGTGCTGCTGATCGGCCCGCCGACGGAGCAGATCCCCGATGCCGATCACGCCGATACCCTGTTGCTCGAAGCGCTGATGACGGAGAAGCCGTCGAAAGCCGCGGCGATCGTCGCCAAGGCCACCGGTCTCGACCGCAAGCAGCTCTACGCCCGCGCGCTCGAACTGAAGGCCTCGTGAAGCGCGAGGCGGCCGAGCGGCAGGGGCGGCGCGGGGAGGGCTTGGCCGCCCTGTGGCTGCGGCTGCACGGCTGGCGCATGGTTGCTCGCCGGGTGAAGACCCCGCGCGGGGAAATCGACCTCGTTGCCCGCCGCGGCCGGACGGTCGCTTTCATCGAGGTGAAATGGCGCGCCACCGCGGCCGAGCGCGACCGGGCGATCGACGCCTACCGCCTGCGCCGCGTCGGGGCCGCCGTGGAGGCCGTGGCGCACCGCTACATGCGCGACGGCGACAACCCGCGGATCGACGTGCTCCTGCTTGCGCCCGGGCGCTGGCCGCGCCACATCGTCAACGCCTGGCAGCCCTAGCGCCGCGTGTCTCGACTTCGCTCGACACGAACGGTTAGAGAGACGGGCATCTGTTCATCCGTTCGTGTCGAGCGGAGGTCCGCAGGACCGTAGTCGAGACACGCCGAGCCTGAGGTCACTGCATGTCCCTACGTGTCGCCGTCCAGATGGACCCGATCGAGAGCATCAACATCGCCGGCGATTCGAGCTTCGCGCTGATGCTCTCGGCACAGGCGCGCGGGCATCGCCTGTGGCACTACGACGTGCGCTCGCTCGCGTGGGAGAACGGCCGCATCACCGCCTGGGCGCGGCCGCTCACCGTGAGGCGCGCGGCCGGTGAGCATTACGGCTGGAAGGGGGACCTGGCGAAGATCGACCTCGCCGCAGACATCGACGTGGTCCTGATGCGGCAGGATCCGCCGTTCGATCTCGGCTACATCACCGCCGCGCTGCTGCTCGACCGGCTCAAGGGCGAAACCCTGGTGGTCAACGATCCGCTCTCGGTGATCAATTCGCCCGAGAAGATGTTCGTGCTCGATTTCGCCCGCTTCATGCCGCCGACGCTGGTGGCGCGGCGGATCGAGGACGTGCGCGCCTTCCAGCAGCGGCACGGCGCGGTCGTGGTCAAGCCGCTCCACGGCAATGGCGGCAAGGCGATCTTCCGCATCGATGCCGACGGCACCAACCTCGGCGCCTTGCTGGAAGTGTTCAACCAGACCTGGCCCGAGCCGCACATGGTCCAGCCGTTTCTCCCGGAAGTGGCCGAAGGCGACAAGCGCATCGTGCTGGTCGACGGCGAATACGCCGGCGCGATCAACCGCAAGCCGGGGGAGGGCGAGTTCCGCTCCAACCTGGCGCAGGGCGGCTATGCCGAGAAGGCCGACCTGACGCCGATCGAAGAGGAAATCTGCGCCGCGATGGGGCCGGAGCTCAAGAAGCGTGGGCTGATCTTCGTCGGCATCGACGTGATCGGCGGCAAGTGGCTGACGGAGATCAACGTCACCAGCCCAACCGGCATCGTCAGCATCGACCAGTTCAACGGCACCGACACCGCCGCGCGCATCTGGGATACGATCGAGGCACGGCTGGCCGCGAACTAGGCTGAGCCGGACGGACCGTTCGCCGCCCTTGCCGGTTTGATCCTTCATGCAGGACCTGATCATCGAGGCCATCGCCGCCGGCGGTTACCTCGGCGTGTTCGCGCTGATGGTGCTCGAGAACCTGTTCCCGCCGATCCCGTCGGAAGTGATCATGGGCATCGGCGGCGTCCTGCTGGCGCGGGGGGAGATGGCTTATGGGCCACTGCTCGCCGCCGGCACGGTGGGAACGACGCTGGGCAATTACGCCTGGTACTGGTTCGGCGACAAATGGGGCTACCGCCGCCTCGAACCGTTCATCGACCGCCACGGCCGCTGGCTCACGCTGCGCTTCAGCGACGTCGAGAAGGCGGCGAAGTTCTTCCGCAGCCACGGCCAGTGGATCGTGTTCGCGATGCGCTTCTCCCCGCTTCTGCGCACGATGATTTCGCTGCCCGCCGGGCTGTCGCACATGAAACTCTGGCGCTTCCTGCTGTTCACCACCGCGGGGGCGGCGGTGTGGAATGCGCTGTTGATCGAAGGCGGGCGCCGGCTTGCGCCCTATCTCGCCCGATACGAGCATGTTGCCAGTTGGGTTATCGGCGGGCTGCTGGGGCTGATCGTGCTGGTCTATCTTTACCGCGTGGCGACCTGGAAGCCGCACGGGGATGCCTAGCGTTCGCGCGGGTGCGCTTTGCGGTAGGTGTCGAGCAGCACGGCGGCATCGACTTTCGTGTAGATCTGCGTCGAGCCGAGGCTCGCGTGGCCGAGCAGTTCCTGCAGGCTTCTGAGATCGGCCCCGGCGCCGAGCAGGTGCGTGGCGAAGCTGTGACGCAATGCGTGCGGTGTCGCGGAGGGTGGCAGACCGAGCGCGACGCGGGCCCTGGCCATCGCCTTCTGCACCATGCCCTGGCCGAGCGCGCCGCCCTTGGCGCCCCTGAACAGCGGCTCCTTGCCGGAGAGCGCGTAAGGGCAGAGCTTCGCGTAATCGGCCACGGCCGCGCGGACGACGGGGAGCAGCGGCACCACGCGCTGCTTGCCGCCCTTGCCGGTGACGGTCAGCGTCTCGCTCAGCGGCAGATCGGCGGCGATGAGCGAGAGCGCCTCGGCGATGCGCAGGCCGGCGCCGTACATCAGCAGCAGCACCGCCCGGTCGCGCGCGCCGATCCAGTCAGCGCCTGCGAGCGAGGCGACACTGTCGGCCAGATTGGCGGCCTCGTCGGGCGTGACCGGGCGCGGCAGGCCCTTTTTGATCCGCGGCCCGCGCAGGCGGGGCGGGGCAGTTTCGGCATGGCCTGCCTGCTCACGAGCGAAGGCGATGAAACCCTTGAGTGCCGAAAGCTCGCGAGCGGCCGAGACGTTGCCGATCCCTTCGGCCCGCCGCGAGGCGAGCTGCGTGCGCAAGGCGGCCGCATCGAGATCGGCGACATCGGGCCAGTCCTCCGCATCGATCTGTTGGGCCAGCCGGTTCGCCGCGGCGAGATAGGCGCGCACCGTATGCGGCGAGCGCCGGCGCGAGCGGGCGAGATAATCGCCCCACTGCTCGAGCAACGCCGCCTTGCTCACGCGGCCACCAGCGTGGCGGGCAGAAGTTCGCTCAGCAGCGCGTCGAGCAGCGGCATGCCTTGCGGCGTGACGCCCATTCGCTCCCCGTCGCGCCAGGCAAGGCCCAGGCTTTCGTAAAGCGCCAGCTTGGCGGTATCGATCAACGCCGCGGAGGGAAGGGCGAACCTGCGCGAGAGCGTCGCCAGGTCGACTCCCTCCGCCAGCCGCAGGCCCATCAGCAGCGCCTCGCTCGCCTGCTCGCTGGTTCCGAGCGCGCGCTCCTCCTTCAGCCCGCAGCCGTGCCCGTCGACCGCCTCCAGCCAGTTCTCCGGCTTCTTGTGCCGCAGCGTGGCGATCCCGCCGCGGCGGCCGTGCGCCCCCGGGCCGATGCCGACGTAATCGCGGTAGCGCCAGTAGGCTAGATTGTGCCGGCTCTCCTCGCCCGGTCTCGCATGATTACTGACTTCGTAGGCCGGCAACCCGGCGGCCCCGGTCAGGTCGCGGGTGAGGGCGAACAGGTCCGCCGCCGGATCGTCTTCCAGCGGGGCGAACGCACGCTGGCGCACGTCGGTCGCGAAGCGCGTGCCGGGCTCGATCGTCAACTGGTAAAGCGAGAGATGGCCGGTGCCGAGGCCCAGCGCCCGCCGCAGCTCGTGCTCCCATTGCTCCGGCGTCTGCCCCGGGCGTGCGTAGATCAGGTCGAAGCTGACCCGCGCGAACACCGCTTGCGCCGTTGCCAGCGCGGCCATGCTCTCCCGCGCATCGTGCAGCCGCCCGAGAAAGCGCAGCGTCTCGTCGTCGAGCGCCTGCAGGCCGAGCGAGACACGGTTCACGCCCGCCGCCGCCAGATCGGCGAACTTGCCCGCCTCGACCGAGGACGGGTTGGCCTCCAGCGTGATCTCGATGCCTGGCGCGAAGCCCCACAGCTTCGCCGCCTCGTCGAGCAGCGCGCCGACCAGCGCCGGCGGCATCAGCGAAGGCGTCCCGCCGCCGAAGAAGATCGACTCCAGCGGGTCTCCGCCTGTCAGCACCGCTTCATGCCGCATGTCGGCGAGCAGCGCCTCGCGCCAGCGCTCGACCTCGACTCGCTCGCGCACATGCGAGTTGAAATCGCAGTAGGGGCATTTCGCCAGGCAGAACGGCCAGTGGATATAGAGGGCTTGAGCCACGGTCGCTTTCAGTCGATGTTAACCCACGAAACGTCAAGGTGCGTGGAATGAGGACGGGATCGCTGTTCGTCGCGGGCATGGCCTGCGCGCTCGCCTTTGCGGGAGCCGCTTTCGCAAAGGCGCAGCCGAACGCGTTCGCCTTGCAACTGCTCGCCGATCATAACGCCGAGCGCGTGCGCAAGGGCGCGCCGCAGCTTACCTGGAGCGATCAACTGGCGCAGGAAGCGCAAAGCTGGGCGGACCGCCTGGCGCACGACGACCGGATGTACCACTCCGATCGCCAGGTCCGGCGCGGGGCGGGCGAGAACCTGTGGAGCGGCCCGGCCGGTTACTACGGCGCCGACGATATGATCGGCGGCTTCCTCAACGAGCGGAAGCTGTACAAGCCCGGCACTTTCCCGCAGGTTTCCACCACCGGCCGGTGGGAGGATGTCGGCCATTACACGCAAGTGATCTGGCCGGCCACGCAGCAGGTCGGTTGCGCGGTCGCGCACAACAAGGCGCACGATTTCCTCGTCTGCCGCTACTGGCCCGCAGGGAACGTTTTCGGCCACCCGATTAACTAAATCATTCGAACGCTGGATTGATTCACTCAACTCCGCTCATGTCGAGCAGAGGCCGAAGGTAATCGAGACACCGCGGATCGCGTCAGCGCGTCTCGACTTCGCTCGACACGAACGGGAAGGGTATTTCGGCTCTAGGAAAACTGGCCGGCCACCAGTTTGGCGAAAGCGTCGGCGCGATGGCTGATGCGGTGCTTCTCCTCGGGATCGAGTTCGGCGAAAGTCATTTCGTATCCCTTGGGCACGAACACCGGATCGTAGCCGAAGCCCAGGGTCCCGCGCGGCGGCCAGGTCAGTGTGCCGTCCGCCCGGCCTTCGTAAACCGCATGCTCGCCATCCGGCCAGGCGAGCGCCAGGGTGCAACTGAACCAGGCTTCGCGCGGCGTGCAGGGACCTTTGGCCTGAAGCATGCCTTCGACCTTGCCCATCGCCATGTACCAGTCGCGCCCGGGCTCGCCTTCGAACCACTGTCGTTCCGCCCAATCGGCGGTGTAAACGCCCGGCCGGCCGTTGAGCGCGGCCACCGAGAGGCCGCTGTCGTCGGCCAGAGCCGCAAGGCCTGACGCTTCGGCGGCCGCTCGCGCCTTGATTAGGGCGTTCTCGACGAACGTGCGGCCCGTCTCGGCCGGCTCGGGCAGGCCGAGCGATCCCGCGGAGAGGCAATCGACGCCATAGGGGGCCACCAAGGCGGCGATTTCCTTCAGCTTGCCCGCGTTATGCGTGGCGATGACCAGCTTGCCGGAGCCGAGCTTTCTCACGGCCTACCTCCAAGTTTCGTCATTCCCGCGAAAGCGGGAAGCCAGCGAATTGCAGCGCAACCTCGCCCTGGCCCCCTGCTTTCGCGAGGATGACGCAGGGATGTGAATCACTTCACCGCCTCTTCCTGCGCCTTGAAGATCTGCGCGCAGCCGATCTGGGCCAGGCGCAGCAGGCGCAGCAAGCCTTCCTCGTCGTAACAGGCCCCTTCGGCGGTCGCTTGCGCTTCGGCGATCTTGCCGCCCTCGATAAGGACGAAATTGGCGTCGGCGTCGGCGGAGGAGTCCTCGATATAATCGAGATCGAGCACCGGCGTGCCCCGATAAATGCCGCAGGAGATCGCGGCGACCTTGCCTTCGATCGGATCGTCTTCGAGCTTGCCTTCGGCCATCAGCTTGTTCACCGCCAGACGCAGCGCCACCCAGGCGCCGGAGATCGACGCCGTGCGCGTGCCGCCGTCTGCCTGAATGACGTCGCAATCGAGCACGATCTGCCGCTCACCGAGCTTCTCCAGATTTGTTACTGCGCGCAAGGAACGGCCGATAAGGCGCTGGATTTCCTGTGTTCGTCCGCTCTGCTTGCCCTTGGCCGCTTCACGCTGGCCGCGGGTGTGCGTCGCCCGGGGGAGCATCGAGTATTCGGCCGTCACCCAGCCTGAGCTCTTGCCGCGCAGCCACGGCGGCACCCGATCCTCGACGCTGGCGGTGACGAGCACCCGCGTGTCGCCGAAGCTGACCAGCACGGAACCTTCGGCGTGCTTGGTGAAGCCGGTCTGGATGTCGATGACGCGCATTTCGTCGGGCGCGCGGCCGGATGGACGCATGGGTGTCTCCTTTTCGTGAGCCCGCCTAGCGACTAGATGGTCGGCTGTCATGCCCACACCTGCCGTCACCGAGCTGAGTAACCGCGCGCGCGAGATCTTTCGCCTGGTGGTGGAAGGCTATCTCGCCAGCGGCCACCCGGTCGGGTCGAAGACGCTGGCGGGGGAGCGCGCGCTCAACCTGTCGCCGGCCTCCATCCGCTCGGTGCTTGCCGAGCTCGAATCGCTTGGCTTGCTCGCCGCGCCGCATACCAGCGCCGGACGGATGCCGACCGAGACCGGCTTGCGTCTGTTCGTCGACGGAATGATGCAGGTCGCGGAGCCGACCGCACAGGAGCGCGCCGCGATCGAGCGGCGGCTGGCGGAGCCGGGGCCGATCGAGCAGGCGCTGGAGACGGTCAGCGTGCTGCTCTCCGACCTTTCGGGCGCCGCCGGCATGGTCATGGTCCCGCGCCGCGAGCAGCAGCGGATCGCCCAGTTCAACCTGGTGTCGCTGTCCATCGAACGCGCGCTGGCCGTGCTGGTCGGCGAAGACGGCAACGTCGAGAATCGCGTGATCGAGCTCGGCGCCGCCATTGCGCCGTCGGCGCTCGAACAGGCGAGCAATTTCATCACCACCCGCCTTGCCGGCCGCACTTTGGCCGAAGCCGTGGCGGCCATGCGCGAGGAGATCGCCGCGGGCCGCTCGCAATTGGACGAGGCGAGCCGCGACCTCGTCGAGCGCGGGCTTGCCGTCTGGAGCGAGGACGCCGCGCGCCGCCCGGTGCTGATCGTTCGCGGGCAGGCCAACCTTCTCGACGAAACCGCGATCAGCGACATCGAGCGGGTCCGCTCGCTGCTCGACGACCTCGAGAACAAGCAGTCGGTTGCCGAGCTGCTCGATTCGGCCCGCCAGGCGGAAGCGATGCGCATCTTCATCGGCAGCGAGAACCGCCTGTTCGCCCTGTCGGGCTCCTCCGTCATCGCCTCGCCGTACCGCGACCGCGAGGGGCGAGTGGTCGGCGTTCTCGGGGTGATCGGACCGACTCGGTTGAATTACGCGCGAGTCGTTCCCATGGTGGATTTCACCGCCCGTTCGCTGGGCAGAATCATCGGATGAGCAGGATTTCATGATCGACGACGACAACAAGCCGCGCGACGACGCGGTCGAAAAGGAACTGGCCGGCGTGCCGGAAGAATTGCTCGAACGCGAAGAGAGCGCCGAAGCTGGCGACAGCGATCTCGAGGATTCGCTCGCTCGCCTGCGAGGCGACCTCGAAACCGCCCAGCAGGAAATGCTCTACGCTCGCGCCGAGGTGCAGAACGTGCGCCGCCGGATGGAGAAGGACGTGCAGGACGCGCGGGCCTACGCCGCGACCGGGTTCGCCCGCGATGTCCTGTCGGTGTGGGACAATCTCTCGCGCGCGATCGACGCCATTCCCGCCGACCTGCACGACGATCCGCGTCTCAAGGCGCTGGTCACCGGCATCGAGGCGACCCAGCGGGAGCTGGAGAAGGTCTTCGCGCAGCACGGCATCGGCCGGATTGCTGCGATGGGCCTGCCGCTCGACCCGAACCAGCACCAGGCCATGCTCGAAGTGCCGAGCGCCGAGGCCGAGCCGGGCACGGTGGTGCAGGAAATGCAGAGCGGCTGGATGATCAAGGATCGCCTGCTGCGCCCGGCGATGGTCGGCGTGGCGCGCAAGCCGGATTAGCCCTCTGAAAGCCCTCTCCCCTTCAGGGGAGAGGAATCCTAGGCTTATGCCGCTTCGGCCACCTCGGCCGCGAGCATTTCCTGCAGCTCTTCCACCGAGCGAAGATCGGCGAAAACCAGCCCGAGAATGTGCAGCGTGGCCGCATGTTCTTCGTCGCTGAGCGCGGCGTTGGCGTCGGTGGCCATGATCACGCGGTAGTTGTTCTGCATCGCATCGCGCGCGGTGCTTTCGCAGCAGCAATTGGTCAGCGTGCCGCTGATAATCACCGTGTCGATGCCGTCGGCTTGGAGCTGCTCATGCAGGGTGCAGGTGCCAGGGGTGAAGGCGCTGAAGCGGTGCTTGTCGAGCACCCTGTCGGCCTCGGCGACTTCGACATCTTTGGAAAGCTGCCAGTAATGCGCGCCGGGCGTAAACGCGTCCTGATGGACTGCCGCCCCGGCAGCGCCAAGGCGGTTCCACATGATCGGCCAGCCCGGGATCTCGCCGTGTGGCGTGGTGTAGCGCAGGAAATAGTTGCGCCCGCCGGCCCGCCGGACCGCCGCGCTGAGGTGATTCACTTCGCCGACGATCTCGCGCGCCATCGGCACCTCGACCGGCGCGCCTTCCTCCATGAAGCCGTTCTGCATATCGACAATGAGATGCGCGGTACGCGCCGGATCGAGCGTGTCGAACGCGTTGCGCATCCCGCCACGGGCGGCGGCGAGACGATCGAGAATGGCGTTATGATCGACGGCGTGGGGCATTGCGGAGTCTCCCGATTTTCCGCGATATTCGTTCCGAATCGCAAGGAATGCAAATCGGGCGCTCCGATGGTCAGCCGGCCCACTCCTCGATGATCTCCCGGCGCAGCGCCTTGCGCCTGGCCCGGGCCGCTTCGCTGGACTGCGGACGCACGTAGAGCCAGCGGATTTCGCCGAATTCCACTTTCACGAGGTCTTCGATATCCTCGATGATCCGTTCGACCTCGCTCAACGGCAGGTCGTCCTGGAAATCGAGGTTCATCATCGCGATCACGTCCTGCGGCCCGAGGTGGACGGTGATGACGTCGTTGACCACGCAGACGCCCGAATGGTGCTGTGCGGTTGCCCGCAACCTCTCCTGTAGCGCCGGACGGGCTTCCTCGCCGATCAGCAGCTTCTTGCACTCGCGCGCGAGGATCACCGCGACCACCCCGAGGATCAGGCCGATAACGATCGAGCCGAGCCCGTCCCACAGCGGATTGCCGGTCAGCAGCGCCAGTCCGATGAAGGCCGCGGCCACTATCAGGCCGGCGAGCGCGGCGGTGTCTTCCATCAGCACGACGAACACCGTCGGGTCCTTGCTTTGCTCGATCGCTTCGAACCAGCCCGTGCCCGGCTCCTTCTTGCGGTTGAATTCGCGCACGGCGAAGCTGAGGGAAATGCTCTCGAACACGAACGACAGGCCGAGCACGGCGTAGTTGACCAGCGGCCGGGTGGGCATCTCGCCCGCGCGGATATGGACGATCCCTTCGTAGATCGACATGCCCGCGCCGCCGGTGAAGATCAGCAGCGCGACGACGAAGGCCCAGAAGTAGAGCTCGCGCCCGTGGCCGAGCGGATGGCGCTCGTCCGGCGGCTGCCTCGCGCGATGCCGGCCGTAAAGCATCAGGATCTGATTGCCGGTGTCGACGACCGAGTGGATGCCCTCGGTCAGCATCGACGAACTGCCGGCAATCGCCGCGGCGACGAACTTGGTCGCGGCAATCGCCAGGTTGCCGCCGAGCGCGGCGAGGAGGACGAGCTTGCCGCCGGATGCCATGGAGCGACAATGCTCTGGCCGCCTTTGGGGTCCGGTGCCGGCGCTTAGATCAGCTGCGCGCGGTTCTCGTCGCGGTGTTTCTTGAGGTACTTCATGAATGGCGTGCCCCCAGTGCCGACATCGGGGTCATTGCCGGGGTTCGAGGCCATCTGCTTGTTGATGTAGCTGGCCGCATATTCGAGATGGCGGGTGCGGAAGCGGGCGACCTGCTCGATGCAGGCGTTGAAGGCCGCCTCCAGGCTCGCCGAACCGGAGCCGGCGACGAACTCGCGCAAGGTCGATTGCGCAGCGAGGTCTTCGACGAAGCGGCGGTGCGGCACCGGGCGATAGTGGTGCAACTCGTCGAGGA
>Ga0164242_10008713_pt1 | contig 10993 bp, 9 predicted proteins | sample OricomgcompostMG_FD_108783 | JGI IMG/M metagenome (GOLD analysis project Ga0164242, IMG submission 108783) | Miracle-Growth compost microbial communities from Emeryville, California, USA - Original compost - Miracle growth compost (MG) ...
GGGCGATCGTCACCGCGGAGCGCCTGCGCCGCGACAGGAGACCCGGGCTCTTTGACTTCGTATCAGGCTTGCTGGAAGAGGAGGCGATCCGGAAAAAATAAGGCATGAACCGGAAGGCGGCCGGATGCGGAAATCGCGAAAAGATCGTCTCGAGCGATGGATTTGACGTTTGCCGGCCATGTCGATCTGTAAGGTTGTGCTTGACACCTGTCAGCTAATACCTTACAGCAAGCTGTGATCGAGAGTTTCAAGAGCAAGGCCCTCAAGCGATACTGGATCAAGGGCGATGATAGCGGCATCCGCGCTGATTGGCGCAAGAGAGTTCGTATCATATTGTCGCGTCTGGAAGCTTCGCACGAGCCATCGGAAATGAATATTCCCGGTTTGGGCTTCCATCCTCTCAAAGGCGATCAGTCAGGGCGCTTCGCTGTTTGGGTTCTCGGAATTGGCGCATCACCTTTTCGTTTGAAGGCGAGAACGCCACAGATGTTGATATGGAGGACTACCATGGCGACTGAAACGCTACGGCATCCGTCGGTTGAACCTACCCATCCTGGCGAGCTTCTTTCCGAGATCGTGATTCCCGCGACCGGAAGGAGCAAGTCGGAGATCGCGCGTCTGCTCGGCATATCCAGACAGACGCTTTACGACATTCTCAACCAGAAGCAGCCCGTCACTCCTTCGATTGCGGTTCGGCTCGGAAAACTCTTTGGTGACGGCCCCGGAGTATGGATCAGGATGCAGGCAGCTCATGATACCTGGCATGCTGAGCGCGATATCGATGTTTCTTCTATCCCAACATTGAAGGTGGCATAGCCCTCAATCTTTCGACTTCGCTATCTCAGTCAATGCCGCGCGAGTACAAAGCATTCGCGAGTGCGACGAACTCTTCGATCGAAAGTGTTTCGGCTCGCCTTGTGCCATCGATCCCGGCGCTGTCGAGCAATGTCTCGCCGCCCAGGCTTTTCAGGCTCTGCCGCAGCATCTTGCGCCGCTGCCCGAAAGCGGCCTGCGTGACACGTTCCAGCGCAGTAAGAGCAACAGGAGCCGGATCCGCGCGGGGGACGATCCGCACGACCGAGGATGTGACCTTTGGGGGAGGCGTGAACGCCTGCCTGGGAACATCGAAGAGGATGCGCGCTTGCGTGCGCCATCCGGCAAGGACGCCCAGCCGGCCATAGGCGCTCGAATCCGGCGCGGCAGTGATCCGTTCGGCCACCTCGCGTTGGAACATCAGCGTAAGAGACGTGTAGAAGGGAGGCCATTTCTCGAGCGTAAGCCAGCGCACCAACAGTTCGGTGCCGATATTGTAGGGAAGATTGGCAACCACGCCGACGGGCAATCCAGTTGGAGCGGCCAGCGCGCCGAAATCCGTCTTGAGTGCATCGCCGGAAACGATTTCCAGCCGGTCCGGATAGCGCTCGCCGATCTCGGCCAAGGCGGGCAGGCAGCGTTCGTCGCGCTCGATGGCGATGACCTTCCTCGCGCCATTGAGAAGCAGCGCCCGTGTCAGCCCGCCAGGGCCTGGTCCGACTTCGATAACCATCATGGCGGAGAGGTCGCCAGCGTGTCGCGCGATCTTGCCCGTCAGATTGAGATCGAGAAGAAAATTCTGGCCGAGCGACTTCTTCGCCGCCAGCCCATGGCGTTCGATGACCTCTCGCAATGGAGGCAATCCGTCTGGAGTTGTCATTTCCCCCGCGTCAGCTCCGCCTGGCGGTCGGCCATGAAGCGGGCGAGTTTCAGCGCGGCGATGAGGCTGTCCGGCCGGGCGATGCCCTTTCCTGCAATATCGAATGCCGTTCCATGATCGGGCGATGTGCGGATGAAGGGAAGGCCGAGCGTGACATTGACGGCATCATCGAAGCCGAGCGTCTTCGCCGGAATGAGCGCCTGGTCGTGATACATGCAGAGAGCCGCGTCATATTTCCGCCGCGCCGCGGCATGGAACATCGTATCCGCGGGCAGGGGGCCCGTAGCGTCGATGCCTTCGCGCCGAAGCGCCTCAACGGCGGGAGAGACGATTTCCTCGTCCTCCTTGCCGATGCTGCCTCCTTCGCCGGCATGGGGATTGAGGCCGGCAAGCGCCAGACGTGGGTTCGCTATTCCGAAGCGCTTCTCGAGATCCCGCGCCGTGATGCGCGCCGCCGTCAGGATCATCTCCGCCGTCAGCCTATGCGGCACCTCGGAAAGTGGAATATGGATCGTGACCGGGATCGTGCGCAGTTCGGGGCCGGCGATCATCATGATCGGCGTCGTAGCCTCTCCCGTCATCCGTTCAGCCAGATGGCCGAGATATTCGGTATGGCCGGGATAGCGGAAGCCGGCCTCGTAAAGTGTTTTCTTGGCGATCGGATTGGTGACGAGTGCGGAGGCCAGGCCTTTCCCGACGTCCTCCACCGCCCGATCGATCGCCTCGATGATGCCGCCGGCATTGTTCACGTCCGATTGCCCCGGCCGTTCCGACAGATTATGGGAAAGCGCCACGACGGGCAAAGCGCGTTCGAAACGCGCCTCCGCGGCCGTCGCCGTCGTTACCTCCACGGGAACGGCTTTCCCGCTGAGCGCTGCCCGCGCTGCGATCTGTTCTGGATCGGCGAGAAGATAAAAGGGAGGCACGCCTGCCTCCCGGCGCATCCGCCACGCATCCGCCGCGATTTCGGGACCGACCCCGGACGGATCGCCGATGGTCAGCGCGAGCGGCGGTCGAGGGAGGCCGGGGATCAACTCAACGCTCGACGATGCGGGCTTTTTTCCTCAGTTCGGCGATATATTTATCGTTGAGGTCTTTCGCCATCTTTTCCTGGTCTTTGCCCGATTCCAGCACGAGTTCCGCGACGCGGTCGTCAGAAACCTCCTTGCCGGCGCAAATGCCGATATATTCAAGCCCTCTTTTGGTGACGTGGACCGGGGTCGCCGAACCGACCTTGGTCTTCTTGATATCGTCAGCCCAATCGGTCGGAAGTTCCGGCGCCAGCACTTGGCCGAGATCGCGCACGGTGACGTCGATAAGTCCCTTCATGGAGGCGCGCGTGTCCTGGCAGCCATTGAATTTGGCGCGCATCGCCTCCGCCTCGCGCTTGCGCTTGGCGATAATGGCCTTCCAGTCCCGTTGCGGAACGACGAAAATGACCTGCTGCAATGTATATTCCATCGCGCTCGGCTTCTTTTCGCCTTTCTCGAGCATCTGGCGCACGACATCGGCCGTCTCCGCGCCGGACTGCGAGCGGAACCTCGCACGCAGGGCCTCGCCCCACCCGATCTGCACGCGCAGGAACTGTTTGAAATGATCCGGCGTCACGCCGGCATGATCGAGAATCATGCCGAGTTGCTTCAACGTCAGCTTGTTCTTCGTCGCGAAGGCGGCGTAGGCCTCGTCCACCTGTTTGTCGGTTATGTTGATGCCGAGACGCTTCTCTTCCGCATAACGCAAAGTCTGGTCGATCATGTCCTGCTCGGCCGAAACGCCTTTGCGCCGCTGCAGTTTCAGGAAGGCGGCGCGATGGGCGATATCGGTGCTGGTGATCGGGACGTTGTTGACGATCACCTTGACGCCGGCGGCCCGCGCGGGAACAAGCGTCACAGGCGCAAGCGTCACCATTACCGCCAGAAACAGACCCGTCGGAAAAACCCGTATCCTTCTCCCGTTCATCCGGTTGATTTTCCTGTCCTTCAGAATAGCCTCCATTCTCGACCCCATGTCGCCTCTATGCGGCGAAAGGATGACACCGGACCGCCGAGTCCTGGCCCTATTGTGTCTGCTGGAGCTTACCCGTGTCGCTTCCGAAATCGCCCAGCGTCCTGAACGATACATTGAAACCGATATTGCTGCTGACTTCCTTCGTAACCGCATTGCGCGTCTGCGAGAAAGCGAAGGTGAAGCCGAAGCAATCGTCGAGATAGCTGACGCCCAAGGCATCCGCCACCAGCATGTCGTAAGTCATGTCATAGGTGGAAGATCCGAAAGCGCGCCAATATTGGGCGAAATTGGTGGACGCGGCGACAGTGACCTCGCGTCTGTCCTTGTCGAAGCCATAAAGCGGTTGCGCCTGGATATAGGCGTATCGCGCCGAGACGCTGATGGGCTTCGAAGTGTAGGCAGCCGTCGTTTCAAGCCGCCTGACTTCGAAACTGTCCTTGTCGAAACGGCCCCCTGTCATGAAGGTGAAGCCGTTGGGGCTGGTGAGGCCGACTTGGCCGACATAATCCGAGCGCGCCGTCTGCAGGCCGGAATAGGCGCCGACATTCACCAGATCGGGCGCGTCATAGGAGTTCAGTCCGGCAAGCTGATAGGACTGGCCGAAGATGCCGTTCGCGCTCCAGCCGCCGCCAAATGAGCCGGAATAACGGAAGCCGACATTGGCGCGCGTCCCGCCCTCGATGCGGTCATAGCCCGAGAATTTGTCCTCTTCGAAAAGCGAGGACGCGTCGAAGACCATGCTCTGGGCATCTTCGTTCGGAATTCCGAGCGAACCCGCATAGGGTTCGTTCGGCCGCACGAAGATCTGCGCCATGGGCTCGATCACCTGCGATGCGCTGGTGGTCGAGAACAGGATCGGCCAGCGAACCTCCATGCCGGCCGTCGCCATATAGCGGTAATAGGCGGAGCGGATGTCGGAATCGACGCCGAGATTGGAAGCCATGCCGTTGATGGCGGCGATGCTGTCGCCGCTGTAATCGGCATGGATGCCGTCGAGCCGCCCGCCGAGAATCGGCGTGATGATCAGACCCTGATCGGTGACGAAGCTGCGTTTCCATTCCGCTTTCGCGGTCAGCCGCTGGTCCGAACCCTCGATGCCGCCGATCCGGTCGACAAGCCCCAGGGTATTCAATCTCTCATCCAGATTGTTCCGGATCAGCGACTGCGCGTTGACGTTGAAGGTCAGCTGACCGCCGGCGACCGGTTCATCGGGCGTATAGGAATAATCGAATGACGGCAGCACCCAGGGCTGCAGATCATTCACCATGCCGCCGAACCTGGCCCCGTTCACATAGTCAGGATAGGGCTCCTGGATGGTGAAGTGGTAAGCGTGGAGGTCGAAATAGTTCCGGTCGTTGATGCCCGTCAGATAGATCTGCGAGTGATAGCGATACTGGGTGTAGCCGTCGATATTGTAGGTATGGGCATAATCCTTGTCGGTCTGCGCCAATACATCCCAGCCGAAGGTCCAGCGCGGATTGATCTTGAAAACCCCATGCGTACCGACCATGCCGCGCCAGCGATTGAGATCGTTGCCGGTTCCACGGTCCACTTTGGGAGAGAAGAAGGCCTCGGGATCCTGCTGGTTGATGCCTGAGAGCGTGATGCTGTATTCGCCATTGTTGAATTTCTGGCGATAGAGCGCCGAGGCCGCAAAACCCTGCTTCGTATAATAGGTCGGAAAGAGCGTCAGGTCGCTGGTCGGCGAAAGGACGAGGTAATAGGGGAGCGTCGCCCCGAATCCCAACTCGTCCTTGATGGTGAACGTCGGCAGAAGCAGTCCGCTCTTGCGCTTGACGGTGGGGTCCGGCACCTCGAAGGAGGGGAAATAAGCGATCGGAAATCCGAACAGCTCGAACCTGGAGTGCAGGAAGCGCACTGTCTTGGATTGACCGTTCCAGATGATCTTCTCAGCCTTGACGCGCCAGACCGGCGGTTTGTCCGGCTTCTTTTCACAGGGCGCGCAGGCGGTGTAGACGCCATGCTCGAATGTCGTGACGACGCCGCCCTCTCGTTGGCCGCGATCGGCGCCGAAATAGGTCTTGTTCGCCGTCTCCACCCTGAGCGCATTGGCGAAGCCGTCGCTGAAATCGTCGGTGACATCGACATTGTCGGCAAAGGTATGGGTGCCTTTCGGATCGACGATCTCGACATGGCCATGGGCGATGACCCGTCTCGTGCTGCGGTCGTAAGTGACCTGGTCGGCGACGAGATGGTTGCCTTGATATTCGATCTTGACGCCGCCGGCCGCCGTCACCGTGTCCTTGTCGCGGTCGAAGACAAGCGTATTGGCTTCGAGAAGCATCTGCTTGTCGCCGGACTGGCCGTTACCGGTATGGAACGGGCCGAAATTCTGCGCCTCGGATGGAACGGTGCCGGCAAGCGCCAGCGCCATGATGCAGGCAATCGCCGTCGTCGCGCCGTAAAGACGCGCCAACCTTTTCGGCCTGGCGTGCTTCGCCGCAGCGATCCCCACTAACCGTCCTCCTTATGGAGCAGAAAAGTTACCCCGAAAAACATGGCCACGACCACCGGAAACCACGCGGCCACCGGTGGCGGCACGATATCGGCGCTTCCGAACGCCTTGACCAGGACCGAAACGACATAAAGCAGAAAGCCGGCAAGGATTCCACCGAGAATCATCGGGATCGATTGTCCCATGCGGACAAACCGCATCGAAACGGTGGCCGCGATCAGCGTCATCGCGATGAGAAGGAAGGGCAACGCGATCAGCGAATTGTATTCCATGGCGAATCCCCCCGCCTTCAGACCGAAGGAATGGGCGATTCGGATGGTTCGTCCGAGTTCGAAGAAGGGAATGGTTTCCGGCTCCGCCAGGCGTTCCTGGATGAATTCCGGTTTCAATCCCGATTTGACGGTGGCGCTCGGCATCGTCGTGCGCTGACCGTCGCGCGTCAGCTTGGTCACCCCGGTCAGATGCCAGGCGCCTTTTTCGAGCACGGCCTGCTTGGCGTCGAGACGCATCGTGATCGAACCGTTGTCGTCCAGCCTTATGAAGGTGGCGTTGATGAGAAGAAGCCCGCGATTCGCGCTCTTCTCCGCCCCGATGACAGTCGTGCCTTCCGAAGGCGTCTGCTGTCTCAACCAGGGAATGCGGTTGTCGTTCTCCGCGAGGCCGGCTGTATCGCCCTTGAATGACGCCTCGATCAGTTCGGCCTTGGCGAGCGCGTGGGCCGCCGCCGGGTTGAAGATCATGATCGTGGCGAGGCCGATCAGAAAGCTTGCGAAACAGAAGGGCAGGAGGAACTGCCATGCCGACACGCCGGCCGAGCGGGCGATCACCAGCTCATGCTTCCGGTTCAGCATCATGAGCGTGGTCATGGAGGAAAACAGGATGATGAAGGGGATGGCCGTTTGCAGGATAAGCGGTACATGGAGCGCCGAAACAAGAAGCCCGGTGGCGATCGTGTAGTTCGGCAGCGACGAGACTTTGCGTGAGAATTCGGTGAAATCCGCAAGGTAGCAGATAACGGCCACCCCGATGAAAAACTGGAGCGTCATGAAAATGAAGCGCACGAAGAAATAGCGGAAAAGCGTCCAGCCGATCATCGGGCGCCTCCGCTGCCGCCCTGGCCCGAGCCGTTCGCGGCAGGCCGGAGCGACGAAAGCCTACCATGGAGCCGGGAAAAGATCTCGCCCAGCTTGTCGGTCCATTTTTGCGAACCGCGGGCGGTTTTCCCGAGGAAAATCAGGATGGTGAAGATCACGACCGGGGCTATGGCGACGAGATAGGGGACGAAGGCGTATTCAATCGTCCGCCCGGCATTGTTGATGGCGACGAAACCGGCCGCCCGGAAGCCGAGCGCGATGAGGCCTGCAAACGCCATACTCCAAAGCCGCTCCTCGCGATTCGATCGTGCGCCGCCAGCGAAATAGATGGTGATGACGCCGAACGCCAGAGGATAAAGCCATTCGGAAAAGCGCCGGTGCAATTCCGCCCGCAGGAGTCCCGGCCGCGTCTTGTAAACGACGTCGTTCGGGTCGGGGTGAAACAGATAGGCCGTGCTCTGCTCCTTGGGAAAATGGAAGGACTGCCCTTTGGAGGCTGCGCCGAAATTTGAGAAATCGAGCGCATAGGACTGGAAGCGGACCACCGAAATCGCGCCCGTCTCCGTATTCTTCTGCTGGATTTCCCCGTCCGTCATAACGAGAAAATCGTCATCATTGAAGGATTGGATCGAGCCGCGCTTGGCGTAATAGATGATGTTCTTGGGTGGTTGGCGATTGTCGATGATGAAGATTCCGCCGAAATCGCCGCCGGGCAGTTCCTCGCCGATCTGGATGTAGAGATTGTCCTGAAGTTTCTTGAACGCGCCCGATTGCACGGCGAAATGCACCAGATCGGCGCTCGCGGCGTTGGTGATGTCGCGCAGGCTGCGGTTGCACCATGGTTCGACGAAAAGCAACAGTGCCAGGCTGACGATCGTGAGCCCGACGGCGATGATCAGGATCGGCTTCGCCATGAGCCAGTTCGATCCGCCCGCCGCCTCGATGACCGCCAGCTCCGAATCGGCATTCATCGTGTTGAGCACCTGCGAGCCGCCGATCAAAAGCGCGAATGGCATGACGATGAGGGCCATCGAAGGAATGAGCAGAAGCGCCAGCATCAGGAATGTGCCGAGCGATTCACCCGATTCGGTCAGGATATTGACCCTGAGTAGAACCTGCGTGATGAGCACGATCACCGTCGTGATGCACAGCGTCGTCATGGTAAGCGAGAACGCACGCCGGAAGATGTAACGCTCGATCAGGTTCATTAGGGGTCAGACCCTACCCACTTCACGCTTGAGACTCGACCGGCGCGACGACATCATGTCCGCGCTGCTGCACCACCGCGAACCCATATTAGCCGCCTGGAGACGACATGGAACGGGAGATTGGCTAAAAATGGGCGAAGAAGCACGGTTAACAATCCTTTAACACTCTTCTATAGACCGAATTTTGCTGTTTTCACCATGCCTTATTGCGATGCAGCACATCTTTGTCGCCGGCCCGCGCATGCCTCGGCGGAGATCGGTACTTTAATCGCTGTTCGCCGCGAGACTTGCGTTTGCGTCGGAAAGCCGGATGATCACAGGAAATTCGAACCAGCTGCCAGACCGTCACGGAATCATGTCCCCGAAAATAGAGATATCCTTTTCCCGTTCGACGAAGCCTACGGGCGCCGTCGCGGTCTTGCCTGTCATGGAAGGCTCTGATCCGGCAGCGATCGGCAATGACATCGCTCCTGCGGATGCAGTCGCGAAAGCCATTGCGATTACGAAGTTCAAGGGGAAATCGGCCACCGATATGGACATATTGGCGCCGGCGGGGTCGACCGCGGACCGCCTGCTTCTTGTCGGCGCGGGCAGGGCGTCGGAGAGGGGTACGGATTTCTGGATCAAGCTCGGGGGAACCATCCGTTCAGCGGCTCGCGGCTCCGAGAAGGTGGTCGTCTATCTCGATGGTCTTGAACCCGCGGCGGCGGGCGCGGATGCGGCGGATCTCGCGTTGGGCATGCTCCTGAAGGGCTATAGCTTCGATCGCTACAAGACCAGGAAAAGCCAGAGCGACAAATCCGCCGAAGCTGACAAGCAGAAGGTGACGATCGTTACGTCCGCCGCGACGGCGGCGAAGAAGGCGTTCGTGGCGGCAGCGGCCGTTGCGGCGGGCGTCAATCTCGCACGCGACCTGGTGAACGAACCGGCCAACCATTTGGGACCGGTCGAGTTCGCGGCCAAGGCAAAGGAACTGGAAAAGCTCGGAGTCGAGATCGAAATCCTGACCGAGCGCGAAATGCGCAAGCTCGGCATGGGGGCGCTTCTCGGCGTGGCCCAAGGGTCCGTCCGCCCGCCGCGATTGGGGATCATGCGCTGGAATGGCGGCAAGCCCAAGCAAAAACCCGTCGCCTTCATCGGCAAGGGCGTTGTCTTCGATACGGGCGGCATTTCCATGAAACCCGCCTCGGGCATGGAGGACATGAAGGGCGACATGGGGGGCGCGGCGGCTGTGACGGGGCTGATGCAGGTGCTTGCCGTCCGCAAGGCTGCCGTCAACGCCGTCGGCGTCATCGGCCTGGTCGAGAACATGCCCGACGGCAACGCGCAACGCCCGGGGGATGTCGTCACGTCCATGTCAGGCCAGACGATCGAGGTGCTCAACACCGACGCGGAAGGGCGTCTCGTACTCGCCGACGCGCTCTGGTATTGCGCCGAGCGCTTCCAGCCGCGATTCATGGTCGATCTGGCCACGCTGACCGGCGCCGTCATGGTCGCGTTGGGGAAATATTATGCGGGCCTGTTCAGTAACGACGACGCACTGGCTGAAAAGCTGGCCGCCGCCGGCATGGAGACCGGCGAAAGGGTCTGGCGTATGCCGCTCGGCCCCGAATATGACAAGCTGATCGATTCCAGGACGGCCGACATGAAGAATATCGGCGGTCGCCACGGCGGAGCGATCATCGCCGCGCAGTTCCTGCAGCGCTTCGTCAGGGACACGCCATGGGCGCATCTGGATATCGCCGGCACCGCGCTCGGTTCTCCCGCGAACGAGATAAACGATTCCTGGGGGTCGGGTTTCGGGGTACGGCTGCTCGATCGCCTTGTCCGCGATCATTACGAAGGTTGAAACAATACGCATGGCGGATGCGCTGTTTTATCATCTGACGGAGAGCACGCTGGAGGAGGCTTTACCGTCCTTGCTCGAAAGGAGCCTTGAGCGCGGCTGGAATGCCGTGGTGCAGACCGCGGGGGAGGAGCGCCGGGACGCGCTCGACCTCGCTTTGTGGACCTACAGGGATGAATCCTTTCTCGCGCACGGAACGGACCGCGATCCCTTTCCGGAGGAGCAGCCGGTTTTCCTGACGGCAGGCGACGGAAATCCGAACGGGTCGACGATCCGTTTCCTTGTGGATGGCGCTGTACCGGCTTCGCTGGAGGGCTATGAGCGGATCGTTTTCATGTTTGATGGAAGCGACGAGGGGCAGGTCGCGGCGGCGCGCGAACAGTGGAAAACACTGAAGGCCGCCGGCAACGACGTTACCTATTGGCAGCAGACGCCCGAGCGCCGTTGGGAACGAAAAGCATAGTGTTGCATTGCCGGAGCAGGAAGCCGGACGGGGATGCCGGCTTGGATGGAGGGTGGATTGACGGAGAGATTTGAAAAATGCCTCGTCTGGGGCGCCGTGGCGTTTCTGGCCGTTGCCGGGCAAGCCGCGTCGGCCAATGCGGCCGAAACGGATTTGACGAAGCTGTGCAGGCAGGAGGTCAACGACGATACGGTGAGGGATTACCA
>Ga0164242_10008714_pt1 | contig 10993 bp, 8 predicted proteins | sample OricomgcompostMG_FD_108783 | JGI IMG/M metagenome (GOLD analysis project Ga0164242, IMG submission 108783) | Miracle-Growth compost microbial communities from Emeryville, California, USA - Original compost - Miracle growth compost (MG) ...
TCGCCCGAGCGTGGTTCGGCGGTCAGCCGGGAACCCGTGCCGCGGCTACCTCGTCGGAACCGGTCACGCTCCGGAGGTATGCCAGCCCTGGGTCCGACCAGCGAGCGCGCAGGTCGCGGAACGACTGCCACGCAGCGGGTCCCGGCCAGTCGGTGGGAAGCAGCTCGGCGGGCAGTCCTGGGTCGATGCGCGGGAACAGCCGCCAGTCGTCGACCAGTCGGAGATAGCGCGCGAAGGCGTCGCCTCCGGAGGGTTCCGTCGCCGGCCTGTCGTCCACGGGCGGCTCCGTCACCGCCGCATGCGCCATGGGCGGCTCCGTCATCGCCCCGTCGGCAGCGCCTGCCTCCCAACGCTGCAGAAACGCCTCGTACTGCGCGCGCAGCGCGGCCAGATCCCACCAGGCCGACACGTCGACGGGATCCAGGGCATCGGCGTGGAACCAGGTGACGTACCCGTCCAATCCACTACCAGACAGCAACTCCCGGGCGGGCCCGGTCAGCGCGGCCGGGGCGGCCCACACGCCGGATCCGACGGTGCCGAAGCCGAGCCAGCCGAGCTGGGAACGCAACTGGTGGCGATGGTTGCGCCGCGACTCCGGCACGGAGAAAACCGCTAGCACCCATCCGTCTGCGAGATCGGCCTGCCCGTAACGGAAGATGCGCCGGTCCCCGGGTTCCAGGTCCGCCCGGCCCGCCTCGGTGAGGGTGTAGCCTGCCGTTGTTCCGCGGCGTTCGGCGCTGAGGAATCCGCGAGACTTCAGACGCAGCACCGACTGTCGCACCGCTGGCGCCGGTACTCCGACGAGTTCCAGCAGGTGGATCAGGTCGGCGACCGCGATCCAGCCGCCGATCTGGCGCAGGTAGCAGCCGGCGAACGTCACGATCAGCGAACTCGGCGAGCCCGCCCGATCCGGGGGCAGGGACTCGGAGGAGGTGTTGACGTCCTCCCCGCCCTTCAGGGCGGGGATTCCAGGTTCGCGGGTCATGCCGCGTCCTGGTGGTTGACGCTGCCCACCGCAATGGTGGGGCTTCCGCGTCCATGAACCGCCCGTCCGGCGGCAAGGATGTTGCATGCTGCATTGACATCGGCGTTGGCCCGATGACCGCACCGAATGCACCGGAACACCGCTTGGCTCTCACGGTTTCCCGACTCGGTGTGACCACAGGCGTGGCAACGCTGAGACGTATGGGCGGCCGGGACCACTTCGACCCGGCAGCCGGTGTAACGGGCCTGATGCGCCAGTGCGAGGGCGAACTTGCCCCAGCCCTTGCCCAGGATCGCGCGGTTCAGCCCGGCTTTCTGTGCCTGCTGGTTGTGCAGGAACGCACCCGGCTGGTTCGGGTCCGGCTTTGGTGCGGCTCGTCGGGTCATACCGGCGGTGTTCAGGTTCTCCAACACCACCATCGAATGGTCCCGGGCCAGGTCGTGTGCCTGTTTGGCAAGGAAGTCGTCCCGGCGACGTCGCTGACGGGCGTGGATGGCGGTGATTTTGGCCTTGGTGGCCAGCCATCTGTTCGACGGCTGCTGCCGCCGGCCCCGCGCTCCCGGGTTCTTGCGCTGTGCCTGCTTGGACGGTTTCGACCGGGGGCCGTGCTGCCGGGACAACTGCTGCTGCAGCCGGGTCAGGCGCTGCTGCTCGGCCAGGTTGGTGAACGCCTGGTCGATCATCCGCCCGTCCGACAGCGCCAGGGCTACCTTCACTCCCCGGTCGATGCCCACCTGCGGCCGCGGGTCCGGCACCGGTGGTTCGACTTCCAGGATTCCGTCGTCGACGAGGAAGCTGATCGCCCGGTCCAAGTCCTTCAAGGTCTGTTGCAGCACATGCGACGGCGCATCGGAAAGCCACCCCAGGACAGGGTCAATTTTCGCGTCCGCCAATTCCCGGCACTGCGCAGCGTAGCTGGTGAACGCGCCCCGCCGGCGATACTCACACCGCTGCTCCAACCCGGTGTTCCACACCGACCGGCAGATGCCCGCCCACCGCCGCAGGGCAGCGTCCTGCGCCGGGTCCACCCGAAGCCGAAACACCCGCCCCACCAGCATGACCAAACTCTCCCATCCACCACCGACAGCGGCCGCTTACCAGCCGAATTGATGCGCCAACCGCGCCCTGAAGGACGGGGCATGCGCGCTACGTTTTCCGGTCACGGCGCGAGCCTACGAGGCGAGGTCGCGGATCATCGCCATCGCGTCCCACACCTCGGTGAAGCTGGCCGGCAGAGGCGACAGCCCGATGCGGATCGCGTCCGGGGTGCGGAAGTCCACCAGCACCCCGGCGTCGATCAGTGTCGCGGACAGCTCGCGGGCGTCCGAGCGGGAGATCGTCACGTGACCACCCCGGCGCCCGGCGTCCCGCGGCGACCCGAGGGCGAAACCGAGGGGCGCGAGCCACTCGTCGTGCAGCGCGATCACCATCTCGGTGAGCGCCACCGCCTTGGCCCGGATGGCGCCTATGCCGGCCTCTGCGATGACCGTGGCGCCCTCGCGCACCGCCAGCACGCCCGGGATCGTCGGCGTACCCGACATCATCGAGCGCACCCCGGCCGCCGGCCGGTAGCCCTGCTCCATTTCGAACGCGTCCGCCCGGCCCAGCCAGCCCCACAGCGGCTGATCCAGATGGTCGTGGTGGCCGCGCGCGGCGTACAGAAAGGCCGGCGCGCCGGGTCCGGCTCCGACGAACTTATAGGTGCAGCCGACGGCGAAGTCGACATCCCAGTCGTCCAGCGCGATCTCGCACGACCCGACTGAGTGGCACAGGTCCCACACCGCCAGCGCCCCGGCCCGGTGCGCGGCGTCGGTGATGGCCGCCGCGTCGGCCAGATACCCCGACCGGTAGGCGACGTGGCTGGCCGTCACCACGGCGACATCGTCATCCAACGCCGATGCGACGTCGTCGACGGTGAGCCCTGCGGCCGCATCGGTGTTCAGCCAGCGGATCTGCAGGTCGAGCTCGCGGGCGATGGACTCCACCACGAACCGGTCGGTGGGGAAGTTGTCCCGGTCGATGACGATGGTCTTCCGGCCTGGCCGTAGGTTCAGCGCCGCGCGCATCGCCTTGTAGAAGTTGATGGTGGTGGAGTCGGCGATCAGGGTCTGTCCGGCGGCCGCACCGAGCGTGGCCGCGGCCAATTCGTCACCGACCTTCTCCGGCAGCTCCATCCAGCCTTCACTCCAGGAGCGGATCAGCCGGTGACCCCACTGGTTCTCGGCCAGATCGCGCCACGCCTCGGCGATCGACGCGAGCGGGCGTCCCAGCGAGTTGCCATCCAGGTAGGCGACGACGTCGTCGCCGTGCGGCAGGAACCGGGAGCGGAACGGCGCCAACGGATCCGCGGCGTCCAGCGCCTGGGCGTCGGTACGGTCGGGTGCGGGCATCACTTCTCCGTCGGGTCGGCGCCGGTGTCGGCGGCGGTCTGCTCGTGCGCGGCGTACGGGCATTCGCCGGCCGGTGCATTCGCCACGTCGGCGATACCGGTGCGAGCGGCCCACAGCTCCGGGAAGAACGTCAGATCCAGGGCGCGCTTGAGGAAGGCCACGCCGGTCGACCCGCCGGTGCCCCGCTTGTAGCCGATGATGCGCTCCACGGTCTTCATGTGCCGGAACCGCCAGGTCTGGAAGTTGTCCTCGATGTCGACCAGTTCCTCGCAGGTCTCGTAGACGTCCCAGTGCTCGCGCGGCCGGGCGTAGATGACCACGAAGACCCTCACCAGTTCCTCGTCCAGGGAGTGCGGCGTCGACCAGTCGCGATCCAGCAGTCGCTGGGGAATGGCGTAGCCGCGGCGGGCCAGGAACTTCAGGAACTCGTCGTAGACGCTGGGGGCCTCGAGCGCCTCGCGGAGCTGCTGCTGAGCGGCCGGATCGTGCCGGAACACGGCGAGCATGGCGGCGTTCTTGTTGCCCAGCAGGAACTCCATGATCCGGTACTGCAGGGACTGGAAGCCGGAAGAGTGGCCGAGCAGCCCGCGGAACTGCGAGTACTCCGTCGGTGTCAGGGTGGCCAGCACCGACCACTGGTCGGTCAGCTGCTTCTGGATGTGCTTGACGCGGGCCAGTCGCTTGAGCGCGGGGCCCAGTTCGTCGGCGGCGATCAGGCGTATCGCGGAGTGGAGCTCGTGCAGGATCAGCTTGATCCATAGCTCGCTGGTCTGGTGCTGGATGATGAACAGCATCTCGTCGTGGTGGTCGGACACCGGGACCTGGGCGGACAGCAGGGTGTCCAGGTGCAGGTAGCTGCCGTAGTTCATGGCGGCCACGTCCCGCTCAATGCCGTCCTCCAGCGGGCGCAGGTTCGCTGCTGTCATGAGGTCCTCCCTGACGCGATGATCTGATCGACGCCCCCACCGTATTTTGATTGTGTGACGATCGTCAAGGATAAGAACCATGACAGGATCGTGCGGATGATCGGTCGGCGGCGCCGGACGCGGGGCGAACGCCGGGCCACGACTGGCGTGAGTGCGCGAGCGGCGCTCGTGGGGTACGTGGGTCTGGCCGTGCTCGACGCGGTGCTGGCCGAGCGTGGAGCCGTTCGGTGGCGGAGCGCGACCAAGCCACTGCTGATGCCGCTGCTCGCCGTGCACTTCGCGCTGACCGGGCGCTCCCGGGGCGGTGACGAGAAGTCGCCGGACCGCTCGTCGACCGCGCGCGGCCCCGTCCTGGTGGGACTGTTGGCGGGCGGTCTCGGCGACACCGCGCTGCTTGGCCGCTCGGACCGCGCATTCGCGACTGGGCTCGGCTCGTTCCTGGCCGGTCACCTGAGCTATGGCGTCGCGCTGGTCCGGTCGGGCGGATGGGCCGGGGTACGGGCTCGGCCGTCGGCCGCGCTGCCGGCGGCCGGTCTGGTGGGCGCGGTCGCCACCGCCTTGGCGCCTCGGGCGGGCGCGATGCGCTGGCCGGTGGTCGGGTACGCGGGCGTGATCGCGGCGATGGCCACGCTCGCGACCGGGACCGGCCGCCCGGCGACGGCGGCGGGCGCGTGGCTGTTCTGTCTGTCGGATCTGCTGCTGGCGTGGCAGCGATTCGGGCCACGCCCGCTCCCGCACTCCGACGCGGTGGTGATGGCGACCTACACGGCCGGCCAGGCACTGATCGCGCGCGGCTTCGCCGAGTCATGACCCCGGCTAATCGCTGCATGGTGCCCCAGCAGTGCCCTGGATCGCCCGCCCCAGACCCGCTGTCCCACACCGGTCGCCAGCTGACTGGGATGCGCCGGTGATCCGCTCGGCGTGCCGCCGCACCCGGCGCCGTGCGGCCGCACGGTCAGGTGCGTCGCCGAGTTGCTGCGCGAACCGCGCGGCTGGCGATCGGCCCAAGGTCGTCGAGTGCAGCGACAAGCCGGCCGAGGGACCGCAGGGTGGCCAGCGCGGTGTCGGTCCCGGCGGGATCGACGGCGTCGTAGAGCTCGAGCCCGACGAATCCTGCGGCGATAAGGCGGGCGAGCCCGTCCAGGTCCACCAGATCGAGCAGCGCGTTCTCGCGCAGCACCCTGACGAGTACGCCACGGACCTCCCGTATCCACGCGGACATCGCGTGGCCCGCGGCCCTGGCCAGGACCGGGTCGTGCTGGGCGCCGGCCATCATCTGGGCCATGAACGCGACGTTGCCGTTGGCGTGTTCGCGCCGGCGGAGTTCGTCGCCGACGGCGAGTAGGTCGGTGAGCGAGTCCGCTCGATCCAACTCCGCCCGATAGCTTGCGATGCTCTGCGCGACGGCGTCCGTCGAGGCGGCCTCCAGCAGCTCGCTGACGGTGCCGAAGTGGTAGAAGATCAGGCCCTGGCTGGAGCCCGCGCGCGCGGCGATGGTTCGGGCCGAGGCGTTCGCCAGTCCCGTCTCGCGCACGGTCTGCTGCGCCGCACGGATGAAGCGCTGCTTGGTATCGCCCCGAGCGGCGCCATCGCTCGAAGGGTCGCCGCCCCCCGACTCCTCGGCCGAGGGCGGCTGCGATGTCGCTGCCATGGTGGTGCCTCCCGATTCCGGCCGGCGGCGTGATTGTTGATCGCCTGCTCAATCCTGCCTAGTATGGCAGTTGAGCGAGTGCTCAATAAAACGCTGTGATGCGAGGGATCGAGGGGAGCGCGGTGACCGAGGTGGCTAGTCGATGCTCACGCCCGCCTCGGTCTGCCGCCCATCTGTTGGGTCGCGTCGCCGCCTACGGCGCCGCCGGATTCGGAGTGCTCGGAGGCATCGTCGGGCTCGTCATCGGTCTGTACGGTTACCCGCCCACGGCATGGTTCGCGGTATTGGAAATCGGCGTGCCGTGCGCGGTGATCGGCGGGGCGCTCGGTGTGGCGTGCGGTGCGTTCGCGCTCGGTCTGCGCAGCGTCCGGACCGACGACCGAGGAAGCGGCCGGACGAGTGATGGCGGGTAGCGAGGCCGTCCTGGTCCGATGGTGGTGGCCGTCGGCGGCGGTGATCCTCGCGTCGACCAGCGGGGGGCGTGCTGATCGTGCTCGAAGCTGCGGTTGGTTACGCGATCAGGCCACAAATCCTTGGCCCTCTGCTTCTTGCGCATCTGGTCGCGGCCATGTTCCTGGCGAGTGTGCTGGGCCTACTCAGCCTAGGGCGATCCGCCCGCCGGTACTCGAATCGCTCCAACCCGTTCTGGCCCGGTGTGGGGTACGGGCTGTCGGCAGCACTGACGATAGGCATCGTCGTCGGCATTCTCGGCGCCTCCTCGTGGGCGGAACTGATGCCCGCGATCGGCGGTTCGCTGATGTTCGTCACATTGCTGACCCTGGAGCTGCCGGTGATGGGTCTGCTGGGCGCCTTGGTGTGGTCCGCTCTGGTCCTTCGGCAGCAGAGAGATGGTGGGCGGCGTCAAGTCGCTTGAGCGAGGTCACGCGACGCGGACGATGTCGCCCTCCAATCGGAGTCGACCCTCGCGCACGGCGCGCCGCAGCGCGGACTCCACCAATCCCAGCTGCGCCGAGGTTCGTCGATGGAATCCGAAGACGTGCAACGTCTCCGTCGCCAGCTGATCCCGGGAGACGCCCGCACCGGCCACGCAGATCGACACCATGGCGTTGCCGATCTCCCGGGAACACACGTACTCCAGCGGCCGATCGGTGTGCGGAGGGGTGCGCCGGAAACTAGTCCAGGTCGCCGGGTCCGCGTCGTCGGGCCAGGCGAACTGCGGGTCGGCCGGGTCGCGAAACACCGTGCTCGGCAGGCACTCCAGGATGGATCGTCGCCGGTCGGCGGAGACCCGGCCCAGATCGAACCCGCCGGCCACCAGCTTCGCCAGCCGGTCGACGTGCACCGGACCCTCCGCGGCGATGGCGTCCTGCAGTGCCCGCGTCACCACGGTCGCAGCCCGGGCTGAGGGCAGCGCATCCAATACGTCCCGGCTGCCCAGGTATCCCGAGATCCACGGCGTGAAGTCCGCCTCGCCGGGCAGGGTTGCCGCGGCGGGGTCGGTGGATGCCACGTCGGCCGAGCCGGCAGCCGCATGACTGGTGGGCATGGCACGGGCGGGCGCCGGCGCCTGCGCCGGTCGGTGCGCCGCCTCCTGCAGGCGGTCGAGCACGCCGTCCTTGTCCCGCAACCAGTCCGGCAGCCAAATGCGCTGCACCACCGGCCAGTGCATCAGCCCGGACAGCACCTCGACCGGCAGACCGTCGCGATCGCCCACCGTGTGCCGGGCCGCCCACTCCGGCCCGTCCAGCAGCACCGCGACGCGAGGATCCAGCTCCGAACCCGAACCGGTGCCCAGCACCAGATCGAGGGTGAAGCCGGATAGCCCGACGTTGCGCAGCACGCCAAGGCCCCGCTGGATTGCGGCCGCCGCGATCTCGTCCCGGTGCCGGTCCGGCGCCGGCGCCTTCGGCGACGACCCCAGAGCGACGCCCGCCCCCGCCCGCGCCAACTCGAGGTAGGCCCGCAGATCCTTGATGCCCTGCGAGGTGGTCTGTTCGGCGCGCAGATCGTCGGGATCGAACGAGGAGAAGACCAGCACCTGCCGCCGGGCCCTGGTCACCGCCACGTTGAGCCGCCGCTCGCCGCCGATCTGGTTGAGCGGACCAAAGTTCAGCGGCAGCACGCCGCGAGCGTTGGCCGAGAACGCGGTGGAGAACAGGATCACGTCGCGCTCGTCGCCCTGCACGTTCTCCAGATTCTTGACGAACAGTCCCTCGCCGTCGGTGCGGTCCAACGCGGCGTCGATCCGGTCGTCGGCCAGGTCGCGCAGCCTCGCCTCCACCAGCGTCCGCTGAGGCGCATTGAACGTCACCACCCCGATGGACGGCACGACGTCCGGGTCGGCGTCGAACCGGCGGCGGATCTCGGCCACCACCGCGTCGGCCTCGACGGGGTTGGTGCGCAACAGGTTTCCTGCCTGTGAGCGCAGAAACTTCCCGTCCACCCGGATTAGGTTCACCCCGTGGCCGCGCACCCCCGGATCAGCGGTGCCGTGCAACGGAGACGGGAATGTGGACAACCTGTCGGAGTAGTAGCGCCGGTTGGAGAACGCGATCAGCGCCTCGTCCTGCGACCGGTAGTGCCAGGACAGCCACCGCCGCGGCACCCCGGCCTGCACGCACTCGGACAGGATCGACTCCTCGTCGGGCACCGCCAACAGGTCCGAGGCCGAGTCCTCGTCCAGGCCACCGGGATCCGAGCCGTCCAGCCGTGAACCGGCGACGGAATCGACCACGGAATCGGCCACGGACTCCGCCACCGAGGTCGGCGGCATCTGCTTGGAGTCCCCCACCACCACCGCCGCCCGGGCCCGACCCAGCGCGCCGATGGCGTCCGCCACCCGGATCTGGGACGCCTCGTCGAAGACGACCAGGTCGAACAGGTCCGGCCGGGGCGGGAAGAACCGGGACAGCGAGTCCGGACTCACCAGCATGCACGGCATCACGGCGGTGACGAGGTCCCCGTAGCGCGCCAGCAGCGGACGCACCGCCAGCCCGCGACGTTGCTTGACCAGCTCGCGGCTGAGCTCGCCGATCCGGCCGAAACCCGAGGTGGCGTCGAAGGTTCGGGACGTCACCAGCCGGGAGGGGATCGCGGTGACGAGCTGCTCCCGCACCCGCTCCGACGCGCCGGCGAACCGACGCACCGTCCGGTCGTGCGCGTCCCCGTCGAAGCCGTCCAGGCCGGTGGCGACGCCGCGCTCGGCCAGCGACGCCGTCGCCACGCCGGCGTCGAACGCTCGGGCAGCCTGGTCGGCCGGAATCGCACCGGACAGCAACAGTTGGCGTGCCCGGCCCAGTCCGGCCGTGCGCAGCGGTTGCAGGTGCGCCAGCAGGGCAAGGTACCGGCGCAGCCCGGGCTGACCGGGTTCCTCCGGCCGCCGGGCCGAACCGGTGCGTCGCCAGGCGGCCAGCAGGCCACCACCGGACCACGCGGCGAAAGCCTCATCCCCGCCGGTCATCTCGCCCAGCGATGCCAGCGCCGAAGAGAGCTCCGTCACCGTCTCCTGGTCGTCGAGCCCGACGATCACCCGGCTGTCCAGCAGGTGGCGCACTGCGAGCCGGAACGCGCCCGGCTCGCTGCGCGCGGCGCCGGTGTGGTCGCGCAGCGCGGCCGTGTCGGACGCCCAGGTCAGCCAGCCGATGCGATCGTCCAGCCACTGGAGTCCGGCCGTGGTCAACGGATTCCAGCCGTCGGGCACCTGCAGCCCGGGCACCTCGGCGACCCGGAGTTGCAGCGCGACGATCTCCCGCCACACCCCCGCGAGCCTTCCGGTCAGGGCGGAGAGTTGCTTGCGCGGCACCGCGACCGACGGACGCAACCCCGGCTGCAGCCGCGCCAGCACCGCGAGCTGTCGCTTCTTGCGGCCGAACCACGACGAGGCGTCCGCCGCCCGCGCGTCGGCGTCGATGGCGTCCACCGGCAGCGCGAACACCTCGGGCGCCGCCAGATCCAGACCGGGGTGCGGTGCGGCTGCGAACGCCGCGACCGCCGCGCGGGCATCGGCCGCCTCGCGTCGCCAGCGATCGGTGACCGTCAGGTCGAGCAGCGCCAGGTCGACCGCGTAGGCACCGGCGAAGCGGGCCACGTCCCGCACGTCCGACGGGGTGCGCGCGGCCGCCAGCGCGGCCTGCACCTCGGGCGCCGTCACCGGACGGTCTATCGCCGCGTCCACCGCGCGGACCGCACCCGCCAGCGCGCCGGCGTCGACGGCGGCGGGGTCTGGGCGATCGACGAACCCCCACGGATGGTCCGGCGCCGGGCGTGCCGGGTCGGCGACGTCGGGCAGCGTGGTCAGCGCGGACCGCACCGCCGCGAGATCGACGCCCTTGCTGGCTACCGCAGTCTGCGGGATCGGCAGTTCGGGGCCGTCGCCCACCGCCAGGGATCGCGTGTGCGCCGAATAGAACGACAGCCCGACCGCGTTCGGGCGGTGCAGACGCTCGGCGTATCGCGCCAACTGCCCGGCGGTGGCACGCAAGTCCTCCCGGGCGGCCGCCAGGCCCTGCTCGTCTCCGGTGACGCGCAACTCCAGCGCGTCGCGGACCTGGGCGCGCACCACCGCCGGTTTGGCGCCCTTGTCGTGCAGGTCCAGGCAGAACGGTGCCAGGCCGATCGCCGCCAGCCGGCGGGTGACCACGTCCAGCGCGGCCCGCTTCTCGGCGACGAACAGCACCCGGCGGCCCTCGGCGACGGCGTGCGCCAGCAGATTGGTGATCGTCTGCGACTTGCCGGTGCCGGGCGGGCCCTCCAACACGAAGGTGTGTCCGGCGACGGCCGCGGCGATCGCGTCGGCCTGGGAGGCGTCCGCGGCGATGGGCAGGGACGCGGCGAGCTCGTCCAAGTTGACGGTGCCGGCGGAGCCGTCGGTGTCCGCGGTCGGAGCGACCGGATCGGCGAACATGGCGGTGGGTGCGACGATCAGGTGCTCCACCAACGGGTTTCGCGCCAGATCGGTCCAGTGCTCGTCCAGATCCTTCCACAGCCGGAACTTCGCGAAGGCCAGCAGCGCCAGGCTCGCCGTCTGCTCCACCCGGTAGTTCAGGCCCGCATCGGCCAGGGCGGTGCGCAGCGCCCGGAA
>Ga0164242_10008715_pt1 | contig 10993 bp, 12 predicted proteins | sample OricomgcompostMG_FD_108783 | JGI IMG/M metagenome (GOLD analysis project Ga0164242, IMG submission 108783) | Miracle-Growth compost microbial communities from Emeryville, California, USA - Original compost - Miracle growth compost (MG) ...
AGATGGGGTGCCACGCATGGCGGCGATGAAGCCGCGGACCGGCGACGGTCCGCTGGAGGTCACCAAGGAAGGTCGCGGCATCGTGATGCGCGTTCCGCTCGAGGGCGGGGGTCGTCTCGTCGTCGAGCTCAACGCCGACGAGGCCAGTGCTCTTGGTGAGGCGCTCAAGGGCGTCGTCGGCTGATCGTGGCCTCCTCCGAGCTCCCGCCCCAGGTCACCCCGCCCCGCTTCACCCTCGCCGCCAGCGGCCCCGAGGCACTCGATGCCGAGGTGATCGCCCTGCCGGTCGCCGTCCCCGTCCCAGGGACGGGGGCCGACACCGACGAGGCCGCGGCGCTGGTCATCGGTCCCGGCGCGGTCGCGCTCGACGAGCGCTACGACCTGCTCGGGATCCTGGAGAGCGAGCGGGCCACCGGCAGGGCCGGCGAGATCGTCGCCGTCCCGGTCGCCGACGGTGATGGCGCCCTCAAGCGGATCCTGCTGGTGGGAGTCGGGGCGCAGCGGCGCGATGACTTCCGTCGGGCGGGCGCCGCGCTGGCGCGCGCCACCCGCGACGTGGCCTCAGTGGCCACGTCGGTCCCCGCGCTCGCGCCGGCGGAAGCGCTGGAGCCGTTCGTGGTCGGCGCGATCCTCGGCTCCTTCAACTTCAACTGGCGCTCGACCGGCCCGGAGTGGCACGCGGCGAGCGAGCTCATGCTCGCCGAGCTCTCCCCAGAGACGTACGCCGAGGCCCTCGCCCGGGCTGAGGCCATCGGCACGGCGGCCTGGCGGGCGCGCTTCTGGGCGACAGTGCCCTCCAACCTGAAGAACCCTGCGTGGCTGGCCGATCAGGCGCTCGAGGTCGCCGAGGCAGCCGGGCTCGAGGCCCAGGTCTGGGACGAGCACCGGCTGGCCGCCGACGGCTTCGGCGGCATCCTCGGTGTCGGCCAGGCGTCGGCGACGCCGCCACGACTGATCCGGCTCGACTACACGCCCGCCGGCGCCGGCCGCAAGACGCCGACCGTCGTCGTCGTGGGCAAGGGCATCACCTTCGACACCGGCGGCCTGTCCATCAAGACGGCCGACGGGATGGCGACGATGAAGCGCGACATGACCGGTGGGGCCGTCGTACTCGCCACCATGGCCGCGCTCGCCGAGGTCGGCTGCCCGGTGCGGGTCGTCGGCCTGATCGCCGCCGCCGAGAACGCCATCTCCGGCAGCGCGCTGCGTCCCGGCGACGTTCTGCGCCACTACGGCGGCCGGACCAGCGAGGTCACCAACACCGACGCCGAAGGCCGCCTGGTCCTCGCCGACGCGATGGCCTACGCCGTCGAGGCGATCAAGCCCGACGTCCTGGTCGACATCGCCACCCTGACCGGTGCGATGAAGGTCGCCCTGGGGCAGCATCTCGGCGGCTACTTCGCCACCGACGACGTACTTGCCGGTCACCTCGCCGAGGCCGCCGACGTCTCCGGCGAGCCGCTGTGGCGGATGCCGCTCTTCGCCGGCTACGAGGACAAGCTCGCCTCCACGATCGCCGATGCCGACAACGCGCCGGGCGGCCCGGGCGCGATCACCGCGGCTCTCTTCCTCCAGCACTTCGCCGGCGGCCTGCCCTGGGTCCACCTCGACGTCGCCTCGATCGGCGACGCGCCGGAGGAGCGCTACGAGTGGACCAAGGGCCCGACCGGATTCGGCGCCCGGCTGCTGCTCACCTGGCTGGGCCAGGAGGAGCCGCTCGCCGGCCTCCAGGGTTGACCACTCAACCGATCTGGCCGCGCAGCACCCTGAGGTTGTGCTCGGCCAGATGCGAGCCGCGGCCGGCGACGGAGCCCGGGAGGTCAAGGGTGTCCCCGAGCTCGAGGCAGCGCGACCACGCATCGTCGATCAGCGGCAGCAGCCCAGCACCCGCGGACGGGTTCTCGGTGGCGTGCGTCAGCAGTACGTCGCCGAGCACGAAGAAGAAGTCGGCCGAGTGCAGCCACTGCGGCAGCTCGCGCTCGGCGATGTCCAGGGCATCGGCACTGCGGTCGGCCTGACCGAGGGTGAACAGGTAGCGCACCACGAGGTCGTGGCGCCAGGGAGCGTCCGAGGCCGTGGCGGCGTAGGCGGCGTCATAGTGGCGGGCTGCCTCGACGTACCGATGGTGGACCTCGTGGTCCTTGCCGAGCTGGTAGCGCAGGTAGAGATCCTCGGGATCGGCGAGCAGGGCGGCCTCGAGCAGGACCCGGTTGCGCTCACCCTTGCGGGCAAGCTGGTCGCGCAGGTAGCCGTCGTGACCGAGCCGGATCCGGGTGCGCAGCGCGGGCCCGTCAAGCACGGGCTGCTCGTGGATCACGCCGGCGAAGGTGACACCCCGGGGGAGCAGGCGCGGCTGGCAGGAGTGACTCTCGTGCCCGTCGGACAGGTCGCTGACGATCGTGACTGCGCCCACCGTCGGCGTGGCGATCAGCGCGGAGCTGCCGGCCCGAAGCGCCGCCAGATCCTCGGTGCCGTCGGCGAGCCACTCGTCGGCATCGACGACCAGGCGCCAGTCTCCGGTGGCCAGCTCGAGGGAGCGGTTGCGTGCGGCGGCGAAGTCGTCCACCCAGCCGAAGTGCTCCACCCGAGCCCCCTCCGTGCGAGCGAGCGCGACCGTCTCGTCGACGGAGCCGGTGTCGAGCACCAGCACCTCGTCGACCTGCCCGCGCAGCGAGCGCAGGCAACGGGTGATCGATCGCGCCTCGTCACGGACGATCAGGACGGCAGAGACGGTGGCCACATCCCCCTATCGGCTCGCGACCCGATGACTGGAGGGTTAAGTGACCACTCAACCCTCGGGGACCCACTCCTTCTTGGCCACCAGCAGCCCGTCGCCCACCGGCAGCAGGAGCGCCGTCAGCTCCTCGTGCGCGGCGACCTCCTTGCCGAGGTCGCGGATGGCGACGGTCTCGGGGTCCCGCTGTGCCGGGTCGGCGACCCGGTCGTGCCACAGCGCGTTGTCGAAGGCCACCACGCCACCGGGCCGGAGCAGCCGCAGCGCCTCGGTGAGATAGGCGGCGTACTCGGTCTTGTCGCCGTCGCAGAAGACGATGTCGTAGTGGCCGTCGGTGAGTCGCGGCAGTACGTCGAGGGCAGCGCCGGCGATCGTCCGGGCCCGCTGGGTCGGGATGCCGGCGTCGGTGAAGGTCTGCCGGGCCAGCCGCTGGTGCTCGGTCTCGACGTCCACGGTGGTCAGCACGCCGTCGGCGCGCATGCCGCGCAGCAGCCACAGGCCGGAGACGCCGGTGCCGGTGCCGATCTCGACGACCGAGCGGGCGTCGAGGACCGAGGCCAGGAAGCGGAGCGCCGTGCCGCTGCCGGGGCTGATCGGGCTCACCCCGACCTCCTCGGCACGGGCGCGTGCCGCCCGCAGGATCTCGTCCTCGGCGACGTACTGCTCCGCGAAGCTCCAACTGGAGGCGGCGGGCGGCGGGAACTGCTGGCTGGCCATGGGGCACAACCTATCCCGATCTGCTCTCCTGGATCGGGAACGCCCGGCCCACGAACTGCGTTGAAATGATCGGAACGGTTAAGGAAGCGTTCAGCCGCGCTGCCTACGGTGAAGGAGAAGGTCCCGGGCCGATGCGAGGAGAGACGATGAGCACGGATGAGCAGGCGCCGCAGGCGGGCGTCCCGACCTGGGACGAGATCGTCGAGCGGCACTCCGAGCGCGTCTACCGGCTCGCCTACCGGCTGACCGGCAACCGACCCGACGCCGAGGATCTCACCCAGGAGGTCTTCGTCCGGGTCTTCCGCTCGCTCGACGGCTACGTGCCCGGCACGTTCGAGGGCTGGCTGCACCGGATCACCACCAACCTCTTCCTCGACCAGGCCCGCCGCAAGCAGCGGATCCGGTTCGACGCCCTCTCCGAGGAGCGGGCCCAGCGCCTGACCAGCGCCGCGCCCACACCGGATGCTGCTTACACCGACCAGCGCTTCGACGACGACATCGAGCGGGCCCTGGCCACGCTGCCGCCGGACTTCCGGGCGGCGGTGGTGCTCTGCGACGTCGAGGGGCTCTCCTATGAGGAGATCGCCGAGATCCTCGGCGCCAAGCTCGGTACCGTCCGCTCCCGCATCCACCGCGGCCGTGCCATGCTCCGCGACGCCCTGGCCCATCGCGCGCCGCGATCCGGCCGGTTGCGCTACTCGGGGCCCAAGGTGCTCTGGGGCGGCGCCTCATGATCGCTGGGTGGGGCGGCGGCCACCTCGGTGACCGCACCAGCGCACTGCTCGACGGGCAGCTCAGCGCGCAGGAGACCGAGCGCGCCTGGGCGCACGTGCAGGGCTGTCACGTGTGCCGCGACAGTGTCGAACGAGAGGGCTGGCTGAAGAGCCGGCTGGCCGGCCTGAGCCACGACCCGACCGCCAAGGCGGTGCCCGACGGGCTCAAGGGGACGCTGCTCGGGGCACCGGCCGACGTCTTCTTCGGCTTCCACAGCACCAGCTACGTCGAGACCCGCTCCCACCGCCGGGCCATCGGGCTCGCCGCGATCGGCGGCAGCGCCGTCGGCGCGGCGGTGATGGGCGTGCTCGCCTTCGCCGCGGCGCCGGCCTCGGCGCCGACCACGCCGCTGCCGGCAGCGGCGGTCAACTCGGCGGTGCCGACGCCGATCGCTGCGGTGGTGCGCCGGCCGGCTCCCTGAGCCTCAGGCCTCGCTTCGCTCGGTCGCCTTCACTCGGTCTGCCGCCGCTTCGCGCCGGCGACCGAGCTTGCCTCGTCGATCCGAGCAAGCTCGGCTCTCCTCGCCTTCACTCGGTCTCGATGAACGGGTGCTCGGCGACGAACGTGCGGGTCTCCGCATAGAGGTGCTGGATGTAGTCCTCCAGCGCGCTCGCCTCCACCCGCCACTGGCCGCGGCCGCCGATCTTGATCGCGGGCAGGTCGCCGCGCCGCACGAGGGCGTAGACCTGCGCGGAGGACGTGTTGAGCGTCTCCGCGACATCGGCGAGGGTCAGGAAGCGAGGAGTCCCTGGCATGCCAGCCATGATCCCATCCCGGGTCAACGACTGGGGACCGGGCGTGCTGCCTGTGGATAACTCGGAGATGGTGTTTACCTGACCGCCGGACTGGTGATGATGCCAGCGTGGCACGCACTCTCGGAAACCCGGCCGCGCTCTCGGCGACCTCCACCGCACCGGCCAGTACGCCGACGGGCGCAGCGACGGCACCGCAGGCCGTCCGGGTGAGACACCCCGGTTGGCGCGATCCCCGACTGTGGATCGGTGTCGCGATCGTGGCCGCATGCATCGTCGCCGGCGCCCGCCTGCTGGGATCGGCCGACGACACCGTCGCCGTCTGGGCGGTGCGGGCCGACGCCGGCGCCGGGGCGATCCTGACGCGCGCCGACCTGGAGACGCACCGAGTCCACTTCGCGACCTCGAGCGACCTCGACGACTACTACCGCGCCGACGCCACCCTGCCCGACCACCTGGCGCTGACCCGTGGCATCGGCAGCGGAGAGCTGCTGCCTCGCTCGGCGATCGCCTCCGGCCCCGCGAGCGACCAGGTGCAGGTGCCGCTCGCGGTCGAACCCGTCCGCGTGCCGCCCGCCGTCCGGAGCGGCTCGGTCGTCGACGTGTACGTCGCCGGCGGCCCCGGCTCGGGCCCCGGCTCGGGTCTCGGCGCCGCCGATGCGGGTGACGCCGGCGCGGCACCGGCGCTGAACGCGGTCACGGTCGTCGCCGCGCCGGGGCTCGACGACGTCTTCGGCAGCGCGCAGTCCAAACGCCAGCTCACCCTCGCCGTGCCGGAGAAGCGGGCCCAGGCGTTCTTCGGCTTGCTCGGCGGCCTGGACGACCCGACCATCACCGTCGTGCTGCGGCCGGCCGGCTGAGCCGGGCCCACCGATGACCCCGATCCTGATCCTGGCCGCCGGTGCGGCGTGGGAGACAGCCGCGCTCGGCGTCCTGGAGCGCAGCCCCCGGCTGGTGGTGCTCCGTCGCTGCGTGGACGTCGACGACCTGGTGGCGGCGGCCTCCGCCGGCCAGGCCGAGGTGGCGGTGGTCGCGCTCGAGGCGCCCGGTCTGGACGCCCGAATGGTCGACCGGCTGCGGCATCACGCCGTGCGCGTGATCGGCGTACTGGCGTCGGGAGCCGGCGCGGAGGGTGGCCGCACTGCGGCCAGTCGCGCCGGCATCGGGCGGGTGGTGGCCGAGGACGAGCTGAGCGTGCTGCCGGTGGCGATCGCCACAGCGGACGCGCCAGCGCCGGGCCAGCCCCTGGGCCGTCCGGGGCCGGCCGGTGCTGCCACCAACGTCCGGGAGGCCGCGCCTGACCCGGCTCCTGCGGACGCTCCCAGTCAGGACGCTCCCAGTCAGGGTCGGGTGTTAGCGGTGTGGGGCGCCGCCGGCGCACCCGGCCGCAGCACCGTCGCGGCAGCGCTCGCCGCGGAGCTGGCCCGCCGCCAGCGCCCGGTGCTGCTCATCGACGCCGATCCGTACGGCGGAGCCATCGCCCAGCAGCTCGGCGTCCTCGACGAGGTGTCCGGCCTGCTCGCCGCAGCACGCAGCGGCCTCGGGCCGGCAGCGCGCCTGCTCGGTACCCACCTCGCGGTGCTGACCGGGCTGCCGCGCCCCGACCGCTGGACGGAGATCCGCGCGGGGGTGCTGTCCGAGGTGCTCGGGCAGGGCCGGGAGGTGGGCGAGGTGGTGGTCGACACGGGGTTCTGCCTCGAGGAGCCGGCCGACCCGTCCGGTCGCACGAGCCGCAACCAGCTGACCCTCGAGGCGCTGGAGGCGGCCGACGAGATCCTCGTCGTCGGCGCCGCCGACCCGGTCGGGCTGAGCCGGCTCGCCCGCGGCCTGGTGGACCTGCAGGACCGGGTCCCGGGCGTCCCGCTCCGCGTGATCGTCAACCGGATGCGGCCCAGCCTCGGGTGGAGCGAGCGGGACATCACCGGCATGATCGGCGGTCTGGCGCGGCCCACCGGCCTGCGCTTCCTGCCCGATGACCGGCCGGCCCTCGACAAGGCGCTGGTCTCCGGGCGCACGCTCGTCGAGGCGGCGCCCGACTCCGCGCTCGCGAAGGCGGTCGCCGCGGTCGTCACGGACCTGGCGCCGGCGAGCGCCGACGTCGCCGCTACGCCGCGAAGAGCAGGTAGAGCCCGCCGACGGTGAAGCCGATCATGGTGATCAGCAGCGGGATCTGCCCGGTCACCATGTGCCGTCGCGGGAGTACGGCGATGGCCCGCTTGTGCGACGAGATGACGCCCAGGATGTGGCCGATCACCACCGCGAGCACCTTCAGGTCGGCCAGCAGGGTCGGGTGGTAGGCGAAGAAGAAGTTGACCGACAGGTTCGCCGTGCCGAACCAGTTGGAGCCGTCGCTGAAGGGGTTGCTGGCCTGCACCAACGTCTGCTGGCCGCCCTCCCACCAATAGCTCATGTAGTGGGCGACCACGTAGCCGGCCACGATCGGGACCAGCGACGGCGCGAGCAGCCCCGGCAGCCGGTGCCGGTCGAGATCGTCGCCGACGCCGGTCAGCATGGTGCCGACGCAGAAGAACGCCGCGACGGCCAGCGGGAAGAGGAACAGCGCCAGGTTGTCGGCGAGATAGGCGTGACGCGCGACGATGTTGTCGCCCTGGGTGAACTTCAGCCACGGCACCGAGTCGCGGAAGGAGTCGAACACGATCGTGCCGAACAGGGTGGAGACGACCGCCACCAGCCCGGCACGCGGCGCGAGCGTGTCCACGTTGGCCAGCGGGCTGCGCACCACCAGCCGGCCTTCGTCGCCCTGATCGGACGTCGTGCGGCCCCACACCGACAGCTTGGCCATCAGCGAGGAGTAGACCTCGAAGGGGTCGGCGTTGGCGTAGAACCGCGAGCCCCACAGCTGGCCGCCGATCAGCATCACCGCGACGTAGATCGCCAGCCACAGCCGCACCGGCCCGAGGTAGGAGTTGTGCGGGTAGACCAGCTCCATCCAGGTGAAGGCGAAGATGCCGACGATGGCCGGCCAGTAGCCGAAGCGGGCCTCGTCGTACTCGTAGAGGCCACCCCCCTCGCTGGCTCCAGTGTCGCGGCGCAGCCAGTTGATGCCGGCGTTGATCGTCCGGACCGGGCTGATCGCCTTCCAGGCCTCGCCGAAGAGCAGCGAGAACGGCACCAGGCCGACCCACATCCAGATGTAGAAGACGCCGAAGATGGGGTTGATCTCCAGGTCCTGCCCGAAGATCGCGACCATCGCCGTGTAGAGGAAGAGCAGCATGCCGACCGTGCGGAGCGCGATCCGCCAGCCTCGCGAGTCGACGAGGGTCCCGACCCGCTCGGCGAACCCGGAGCGGCCGGTACGGCGAAGGGCGTCGGCCGACCCGGCTCCCCGCGCCTGTCGAGCCGCCTCGACAAGCACGGCGTCCGTCCGTCGGCGTACCGTCCACGCCAGCACGACGAAGCTGACGACCAGCGCCGCGACCGCGGCCACGATCGCCGTCTCGAGCGGCACCGGCAGGTCCTGGCGACCGCCGATCCCGTGCGCGAGCGGCGTGACATCACCGCCCACGGGCTACTGGACCTGCAGCTGGACGATCGTCTTGCCCAGCGCGTGCGACTCGACCTCGATCAGACCGGGCTGGTCGAACGAGCCGACCTGGATCTCGGTGGTGCCGGCGTTGTAGTCCAGCTGCTTCTCCGGAGTGGAGTGCACGTGGATCTGTCCGGCAGCATCGGCCTTGACCAGGAACTCGACGTTCTGCCCGACGTTGACGTCGACCCGATCGCCGTGGGGGGTGACGTCCTTGCCGCTGAAGGTGATGTCGATGACGAGCGGCTTGGTGCCCGAGCTGGCCGAGGCACTGGCGCCGTCCGCGCTGTTGTCGTCCGAGGAGCCGCAGCCGGCAAGCAAGCCGACCGTGCCGAGCAGCACGGCCATGATCGCCATCAGTCGTCGCATGTCTGCCACAATCCCATGCGAACCAAAGAGTCTTCTGAGAAGGCGAGCCGAGAGGGGGTGCGGACGTGGGCGACCGCTTGTCAGCACGTGATCTGGCCTTTCTCAGCCAGGAGACGGTGACCACCCAGCACCATCTCGCGAGCATCGAGATCCTCGAGCCGGGGGAGAGCGGGTTCGGCTACGACACCCTGCTCCAGCTCGTCGCGGACCGGCTCTCGTTCGTGCCGCGCTACCGGCAGCGGGTGCAGCTGGTGCCCGGCCGGCTGGCGAATCCCGTGTGGGTCGACGACGACCGGTTCGACATCGAGTACCACGTGCGCCGTTCCGCCGTACCCCGTCCCGGGTCGCTGGACCAGCTGCGCGACCTGGTCGGTCGGATCATCTCCCGTCCGCTCGACCGCAGCCGCCCGCTGTGGGAGATCTACTACGTCGAGGGGCTGGCCGACGGCCGCGTCGCGCTGCTCTCCAAGGTCCACCAGGCGCTGGTCGACGGCGTCCACACGGTCGACCTGAGCCAGCTGCTGCTCGACGTCAGCGCCGACGCGATGCCGTTGGGCGAGGACGCCTGGAGCCCCCGCCGGCAGACGCCGGCGTCCCTGGTCATCGGCGCGGTCAAGGACTCGCTGACCGACGTCGACACGCTCTCCTCGACCGCACGCCGCACCAGCGGGACGGTGATGCGGGTGGCGACCGGCGTGGCGGCCAAGGCGCTGGAGGTTGCCGAGGCGATCTCGGGGCGCCGCCCGGATCGCGACACGCCGCTGTCGGGTCACCTGTCGCAGCAGCGGCTGATCGTGACGCTCGAGACCGCGCTCGCCGACTACCGCAGGGTGCGCGACACCCATGGCGGCACCGTCAACGACGTGATCCTGGCGGTCGTCGCCGGCGGCCTGCGCGGCTGGCTGATGACCCGCGCCGAGTCGTTCTCGGGGCTGCGCCAGATCCGCGCGCTGGTACCGATCAGCGTCAACGACGACCTCCTCGAGAACACCTCGCTGGGTGCTCCGGTCACCGCCCATTACGTCGACCTGCCGGTCGGCGAGCCGAGCCCGGTGGTGCGGCTGCACCAGGTCTCCTACTCCTTCGAGTCCCACAAGCAGACCGGGCGGGCGATCCCGGCCGAGCACCTGACCGGGATCACCGGCTTCGCGCCCGCGACGTTCCACGCGGTCGGATCGCGGGTGGCGGCGGAGGCCGACCCGCACGGGTTCCAGGTCACCGTCACCAACGTCCCCGGCCCGCAGGCCGCCCGCTATGCCGCCGGTGCCACGCTGCTCGCCAGCTATCCGGTCAATCCGCTGCTGCCCGGCCAGGCGCTGGCGATCGGCGTGACGTCCTACGACGGCCGGGTGTTCATCGGGATCAATGCCGATCGTGATCTCGTTCCCGACGCCGACGTACTGGGTCAATGCCTCTGCGAAGCGCTCGACGAGCTGCTCGACACGGTCAACGGCGGCCGGCAGCAGGCGCCGCGCGGCCGCAAGAAGAAGGACGACTGATGACCCGTATCTACGTTCCTGCCACCGCCGCCTCGGTGGCGCAGTGGCAGGCCGACGGGCTGATCCCCGCCGCCGCGCTCGCCGAGGCGTTCGAGGCGCCCGACGACACCGAGGAGGGCGAGTACGCCGCGCTCATGTCGGCCGCGGACGCCTCCACCGCGATGCTCACCGGCCCGGGGAAGCGCTTCGTGGTGGTGACCGAGTCCGCCTACGCTCCTGCCGACTGGTCCGATGTGGTGGCGGTCCACGCCGATCCGGCCGACCGCCCGGCCGACGCCGACCCCGACGAGGACCTCGGCTGGTACACACCCCACGAGCTCGCCGACCTATTGCGTTGAGTGGTCACTTTCGGCGGCTTGAGTGTCCAGCGAGCTGGACACTCAACGTGCGAAAAGTGACCACTCGACGTGGGCTCAGCCTGCGGCCAGGTAGGCCTTGCCGGTCTCGTACTCCTTCGTCAGCGCCTTGCGCATCATGTCGGCGACGAGAGCCTCGAGCTTGCCGCCGAGCAGCGGCACCTTTACGTTGACCTGCAGGGTGATCGTCTCGATGGTCTGGGCGCCGCGCTCGGCGAGCGCGACCGAGCCCTTGATGTCGGCGA
>Ga0164242_10008716_pt1 | contig 10992 bp, 10 predicted proteins | sample OricomgcompostMG_FD_108783 | JGI IMG/M metagenome (GOLD analysis project Ga0164242, IMG submission 108783) | Miracle-Growth compost microbial communities from Emeryville, California, USA - Original compost - Miracle growth compost (MG) ...
GAGAAGTGGTCAAATGACTTACCGTTCTATAAGCCTAATACAAGGAAGGTTAATGGTAAACCTGTTACAGGGGCAATGAAGATTAAAATAGCAATGAATGATAATTTCAAACCATTGCTTCAATTAACCCATACTGATGGCAAACCTATTGAAACAATTGAAAGATTGAATACTTTATTAAAGGATGAGAGGTGGCTTGATCAGGGTGACAACAGGAATATGGTGTCACTTACTGGTGTGAGAATTCCAGTACAGGGTTTAAACTCGATGGAGTTCATGGAAGTATATGAATTCCTTCCTGAGCAAGCTGGTATTATGATTATTGTTCCAACTGCACTTGTTGCTAAATCAGGTGGTGACTTTGACATTGATAAGTTAACAGTACTTCATCCAAAATATCATATGGTCGGAGGTGTAGCAACATTACTTAATTCAAACTCAGATATTAAATCTGTTGTTGATAAGGCACTTTCAGAGAGAAATACTAGACTGGAAGGGGTTGTTAAATATAAGCAGAAATTAATGGATGCAATTATATCCATCCAACATGATCTTGATGAATCTGGCTGGCTTCAAAAATTTATTGAGAAGAACTCAGATAAGCTTGATGCATTACTGTCAACAGTTAATACAGATGTAGAATTTGATGAGCTTACTAATTCAATTCAGAATGTTATCTTAAATATAAAGAGAAAAAATGAGGATGTTGATCTTATTGAAAAGCTTAAAACTAATTTGTTTAATAGGCTTTCAAAAGAGGCTATCCATAACTCACTCAATTTTACCATTAGGGATATTCTTCAAATGGATGATAATTTTATTGATCTTATTACTCCAAACTCAACTGATCTTATTGAACCCCTTATTGGAAAGTTGGACACAAAGAAGAATTTTGATTATTCTCCAACAAAAAGTGTCTCAAATCCGGAGGCAGAGGATTCAAATAAACTTAGTTTTTCAGCAGTTGTTACTCCAAGAGTAAATGCATTTAAGCATGCTTCAAATCTCAACAGTAAGGATGCCTTATCTATTGGTGCTGCTGGTAATGCCCTGAAAGCTAAATTAAATCAAGTTGGAGCATACCAAAATAAAGTGACTGTTCCAATTCTATTTGAGCATAATGAAACTTATTTACCAAATGGAGAAGTAAGACCTTCATTATCTGACACTTATGATTCAAAGAATGAGAATCCTTTATCTGAGATTAATTCTCAAGGAATGAATGGATGGGTGGATGCTGGTAAAGGTGCCTGGGTATTTGATTTAAATATGGATAAAACGGGTGCTCCATTAATGCTATATCTTAATAATGTTGGTGTACCAATTGAAGATATTGTCAAGTTCATGACTGACCCTTTGATTGTAAAGTATTTCCAGAAATTGAGGGTACTTAATAGTCCAATGGCAAAAAGATTGTATACCAATCCATACTCTATCAAAGTTAAGGATTCAATCATAAATGGTATTCTAAGATCAGCAGGTATTAAGGGAAACATCCCTGACATTGAAAGCCTTATAAAATCAGGTAAAGCTGATGTTACCTCTGATAAAGCTTCTTCAGCTGTTAAATTAGTGTATGCCAAAATGCTTATGGAGGGTCCGGTGAAGGAACTTCAAACTATCCAATCAGCAATTAACTTTGATACTACAAAGAACCCTGATGCCTTTAGTGCATTAAGGAAAATGAGAGCAATTCAGGAATTAAGAGCCTCTGAATTCTTATCTGATGAAGTAATTGATAAACTAGTTGGGGATAGTACTATTAGTTCGTTTAAAGATGCAAATGAGCTTGGTATCTCGTTAAGTGAATCCTTAATTCCAGCAAGAGAAAGTAGAGTTATGAATACTTTCCTTGCTGATATAGTTGAAAGTGATGTTTTCTCTCAAGGAGGCAAGAATGCCACAAAAATTGCAAGAATTTTTAAAAGTGATTTAATGCTTGCAATATTACAATCAATTGGTGTTAAAGGACTTAATGGATATGAGAATAATCATTGGGCTGAATTAATAACTGATAGCAGCAAACATGCTAATAGAACTATTGTTAAAAGATTACAGCAAGTCCTCATTGAGCATCCGGAATTAAATGAGAAGTATGTGCTCCCTTCTGCATTCATTGGTTCAAGAGCAAAGAAGAAGAACATTATTTATAATGTCAAGCTTAAAGAGGGGGCTGTAAATGTTGAAAATGCTCAGGATTTATATGAGGAAATGAAGCAACTTATTGATACGGATGTAATGAAAGTATCTGATCCTGAAGAGAATGCAAAGATTTCAAGATTATTTAAAGAGATTGCTTTAGTGGGATTACTACAATCAGGTATTTCAAAATCCCCCATCTCTTATTTGGAAGTAATACCCCAGGAAGTATATGAAGCATTAATGAGGCCTAATCTACAATCTTTCATTAATGTTGCCCATAGCTCCGATATGCTGAAGAAATTCATGCCTCTATTCTTGAAGGAGAATTCAAGGCTTACCGGTAAGGAGAAATCAGCTGGTAGGCAATGGGAAGACTATAGGTATAAAAATTATGCTGAATTTGAAAATATTGTATTAAATTCAAATACACCTATTCCTACAGAATCAAAGGATATAGTCTCAAAAGATGATATGCAACCAATGGATTGTGATTAGTATATTTGCTCATGACAATTCATGAGAAATTTTATACAAAGCATAAATCTTATTGGAAGATTGGTAGTCCTGTGCTCTATGAATATTACCTCAACTCCATAATGCCAAATGGAGTACTTTTTAAACATGAAGGTAAGTATTACCTTAAAGATTGTGACAATGTGTACAAATGTGGTACACAATTAGATAAACAAAATTTTGCTATTTGGGTTGAGGCTAATGTAGAAGATTTTCTCCTTGGCCCAACACCAGATGATTAAAACTAACTTATGGCTTGTAAAGTACCTATGTTTGAATCTGCCTACAGATTCACTGATCCAAAGAGAGCTGACTTTTTAACTGATAAATTCCATGAAATTTGGAGTAAGATCAGAGATTCAAAGCTGTTTATTAGAAAAACTGTCCCAATAAATTATTTTTATTCAGACAGAAATACTGCCAAATATCAAAAGCAAAAAGCATTCCAAGCTCAGCTTGAGAAAGAGTATAGGGCTGTTGGCAAACTGTTTACTGAGGAAATTACAAAGGATGGTAGGAGCTATTATGTCAGATTTAACAGACAGAATTTCCTAAATACGTTTAATGCAAGGTATAATGAAACTCTTGATTTTGCAATACTTGAGGATGTCAATCAGATTGATGAAGAAGGTAATAGTGCACCATATGAGAATGTAGTTGATAGATCTCCACAATATAATAGGTCACTTGAACCTCATTTTCCAAGTGCAGAAGAAGTGGATTCTCAGTGGTCTGATGAAGTTATTACAAATATTGGCAATAAGTTTAAAGATAAATTTGGCATCGATTTTAATATAGTATCTCCTGAAGAAGCCGACACTTTGCTTAAGGATGCAAATTCAAGGTATAACGAGCAATCAGGCTTCTATCTTGGAGGAAAGGTGTACTTTGTAAAAGGTGTATCAACAACTTCTGATGTATTTCATGAATATGCTCACCCATTCATTGCAGCTATTCAAAAGCACAATCCTGCATTATATGCATCAATTTACAGGGAAATTCTATCAACAAGTGAAGGTAAAGCTCTTGATTCAGATGTGAGGGCTGCCTATGCTGATGACAATCTGGATGAAAATCTTATTACTCAAGAAGTTATGGTAAGAGCACTTACCCAAAATAAAAATCTGAGTAAAGGATTTATCCAAAAGTTATTATTTGCTATTAGACAGATGCTTAGGAAAGCCTTTGGATTCACAAAGGATCTTAGTAAGTTGAATGAGAATACAACATTAAAGGAACTTGGGGAAATATTTATCAGTAATGATAAATTTGATATTGATACTAAGGTAGTCTCTCCTGATGATGTTGCCCAGTTTAATAGAGATATTAAGGATTTTGCTGAGGTTTGTAAGGAAGTACTTGAGCACACAGAATTTTCAGAAATTATATCCACTGGTGCTCAATTAATTAAAACTCAAAGCAGGAAAGTATTTGAAGGAAAGAAATCTTATGCTGAAGCAAAGAAGAATTTAATAAATAATGATGTAAATGAGATTGCAACTGCAGCAAGTGCTTTCAATAGAGCTGCAAATGCTGAGGAAGATGTTACAGCAAAGGCCACTGATACTGCCATTGCATTTAATGCTGTTAGTAGATTCACTGATCTAATTAATAAGGATATTAAGAGGGTAATGAAAGATGAGAATATAAAGGGTGATAAGAAACTTGAAATACTTGGAGCAAATGATGAATTGCTTGAGCAGTATCAAAAATTTCTTGATTACACTGTTGACTCATTTAACGATCTTACAGAAGAAGTTCCAAAAGCTTTTATTGACTACTTAAATAATATTAGAGGTAAAGTAGCTCTTGGCCAATCCTTGATGAAGAAGGTTAAAGTTGATGCTGCAACTCAACATATTTCAGAAATCCTTTCACCGGTAACTTTGGATGCAAGGGCACGGTTAAATGATGCAAAAAAGTTATATGAGGCCAACCCTGAGAAAGCAGGTGCAAAAGCCAAGTATGAGATAGAGAAAGCAAGACTTGAAAATAGGATATTTGAAGTTAATAGGGTTAATGAGTATCTTAGTGGGAAACATGGAGATGTAAGAATGTTCCCATCTATGTGGAGTTCTATAGCCCAATCTGATGATCCTGTACTTGGAGCAATGGGGACTTATATAGTTACTGCACATAATAAATCCCTTGAAAGAAGTAGGACCTTCCAAAGGGATATGAATAAAGATATTCATACTTACCTTAGTTCCATTAATACATCAAATCCAACAAAAGCATTTGAGAAGTTTGTATATAGGGAGAAGAAAGCTTATTATGATGAAGATGGTAAGTTACAGGAGAAGGAAGTAATATCTCTTATTAATCCTTATCAAAATTATCAATATGCACTTAAGAAGCTTGGGGATGAAATTAAGCAGGCTATTGCTGCAGGGGATGAGAATCTTACTATTGCAAAGAAGGCCGAGCTTAATGAGCTTAAAACCAAGTGGATGCATAGGAGATTCACTGATGAGTATTATGAAACCAGGAAAGCTTGGGATACTCCTTTAGGTCAGAAAGCAAGTGAGAAATTCAGTGCCATTCAATCAGAGATTGATAGAGAGAAGGATATGTATGATTCTTCTGATGATGAAGATAAGGAAGCAATTAATATAAGGATTGGGGAATTGCATAGGCAAAGAAGAGCTTTATACTCTCTTACTGATTTGCAGGGTAATGCAAAAGAGGGGGATGATCTTGAGATAGCCAAATTCCTTAAGGAGCAGGCAGCCAAATCAAAGGATATATATGAGTATGTTCCAAAGATGGGTGTATTTCAAAGTGCTTATACTACTTATACGGAGAAATTACAGGCTGAAGGCATGGATATTGATAGTGTTGAATATAAAGCAGCTGTTGATAGATGGATTAGTGAGAATACAAAAGTAGCTTTCACTGATGAGTATTATAAGGAAATAAAGGATATTACTGGTAGGATAAAGGAGTTATCAACTGAGGATTCAGTTTCAAAGGAAATTGTTGATTTATACCTTAAAATATATGATCTTGGCAATGTATATAGAGATGAGAATGGTGTAATTGTTGGAACTGACTTAGATGCAAAGCAACTTGAATACTTATCCTCACTTGAAAATAGGATTGAAGAATTAAAAAATTCAAGGGATGCATTAAGGAGTAAGGAGCTTTCAAAGATTGAATCAGAAATTGGTTCCCTTAATACTGTAAAGATTAATGATCCAGCTTCATTTACTCCCCAAATGCAAGCAAGGCTTGATACCTTAAGTGATGAGTATGATAAATTTAAAAATTCTGATGTTAATCAAGAAATATTAAAAGGTTATTATCAGAGGCTTGCTGAGCTCAAGAATAGTGGTCCAACGGAATACTATTTTGATGCATTAAATCAATGGGAAGGAGTATTACCTGAAGGATATGTTGATTTATTCCAATATGGTCATCTTGAAATAAGAGAGCAGGATGCTAATATGCTTATGAGTAAGGATGAGCATTTTAAGAAATGGTTCCTTCAAAATCATAAGCTTGGCACTTTTTGGGATGCTGATAACAGGCAATTAATTCCTGTATATAAAAGGAATTCAATTTGGAATCAGCCAAATCCTCATTTAGCTCATAGGAAAACTATAACTTTAAGTGATGGAAGAATTGTAACAGGGGAACCTGCAACAAAGTATTGGAAGAGATCTGTTAAATCCAAATATATTACTGAGAAAGTTGTTGGTAAAACTGTTGATGCAAATGGTGCCTGGTTACCAAGACTTGATAAGCCAACTTCTCCATTCATTAATAAAGCTTATTTCAACCTTAATCAAAGTGAGAGGGATTTTGCGGATAAGCTTGCTAAATGGTATTTAGACTCTCAGGAAGGACTTGAAGTAATTAAACCAGGATATGAGATTCCAAGGTTTTATAAGGATTTATCTGAAACTGGTATTGTAAAAGAGGTTAAAAATAAGTGGAGTGAGCTTAAGAATAAAGCAACTCAATTCCAGGAAGGCTTTGGTAATTTTGTAGGAGATGCTTCATCTTATAGTCAATATGCAAGAATACCAATACTTGGACTTGGATATATTGATGATCTTGATAAAGTATCTATTGACTTGCCAACTATTATTCAAAAGTTTGCAGCATCCTCTTTTCAAAATCAGGAATTACAGAAAGCTCAACCTTTTGCAAGGGCAGTAAGTGAAGTACTTAAAGATGACACCGGTAATGAGGCAAAAGGATTTATTGCAGATTTAAACAGTAGGTTTAATTTTGGAAATTCCTTTAAGAATTCAGGGGAGTCAACAAGGAAGAGAGTATATGATAATTTCTATAGGACTATATTTGAAGGAGAAATAATTAGTCCAAATACTCCTGAATGGCTTACAAAGATATCAAGTATTCTTATGGGAGCTGCAGCATTCACTTCCTTATCCCTTAACTTACCAGGAGGCCTTAAAAACTGGACATCCGGTTCAATTCAATCCTTTATTAAGGCTTCTGGTGGAAAGGATTTAAACCTTAATACATTCAGAAAAGGAGAAATTAAATCCTTTGAATATATTAATGCTCTTATAAGAGATAAGCAGAATACAGGTCAATTATCAATGTACAGTCAATTATTTGATGCATTTGACCCTACTGCTGGTAAGGAGAGACATGAGATTGGTAAAAGAGTTTCAGGGAGTTATTCAAGAGATTTCTTCCAATTTAAATGGTTACATTCTCCTTATGACTTTGGTGAGTATCAAATAGGCATTTCATTTTGGCAAGGTATGATGTATCATCAAAAGGTGGAACAGAAGTTGTCAAATGGGGAAACAAGGTTAATCCCTTATGCTGAAGCCTTTGAGAAGGATTCTGAAGGTAATCCAAAGCTTAAAGAAGGTATTGATGAAGGCTGGGCACTTGGTGGAGATAAATTCTTACAGTTTAAGAATAAACTTCATTCCAATATGCAAGCAGCCCAAGGTAACTATGATTCTGTTACAAGGCCCCTTGCAGCTAAGGAGATATCAGGTAAGTTCTTCTTCTTCATGAGGAAGTACTTAGTACCTGGATTAACAAATAGGTTTGGAAGAAGTGGTATTAATGTTCAATCTTCAGATGCTGATGTAACGGGTTACTATATTACTGCATTTAAATTTGCAACAAGCTGGATGAAGAGTAAGGCTTATAACTGGGGTAATTTAAGTGAGTCTCAAAAAGCTGATGTCAGAAGAACTGCTACTGAACTTGGAACTTCCTTATTATTTGGATTACTGCTTAAATTACTCTTTGGATGGAACCCTGATGATAAGGATAAGTATAAGAAGCTTCAGGAAAATTCTTGGGTAACAAATATGCTTATTTATCAAATTATGGCCACCAAATCTGAAACTGAGCAATTTATCCCTTTACCTTCAATGGGATTACAGGAGCTTGTAAGAATGAAAAATACCCCTTCAATTGCATTTGGTCACCTTGATAAATGGGTTAAATTGTTGGGTAGTGGATCTGACTACCTTGGGGTGGCATTTGCTGGAAGAGATCCTTCAATACTTACTTATCAAAGAAAGTCAGGTATTTATGATAAGGGAGATTCAAAAGCCCTTGCAAATCTCTTTAGAGTATTTGGATATAATGGAGGTACTGTAAGTCCTGAGGAAGCTATTAAAAGCTTTAGCATTGCTCAATCCCGGACTAAGTAATACCCAAATTAAAAATTTGAGTAAGGGGCCCTCAATTAATGAGAGTCCCTTATTCATTACATAAAACTAATTACAACTTTCTGATTATTAGGCAGATGTAATTCAACACTTGTACTTCCGGTATTGACTACATAATTCTTTGTTTTACCAAGATCAGTATCCTTACCCTTTGGTAAAGCAATCTTCCTTCTATGATTACCTGTTGCAGCAACTGATACTGCATTCATAATTTCTGAAGCTCTTCTTCTTGGTACAAACTTATCATTCTCAATCTGAGAAATATAACTTGAGTCAACACCTAATTTATTGGCCACTGCTTTCTGAGTGTAACCATTCTTAACTCTTAATGCCTTTACTTTTGATCCAAAAGTATTTGATTTCATAATTTATGATTTAGATTTTAAATAAAAATAGCCACCCATATGAGGTGGCTTTGTTGTTATCCTAATTCTCTTTTATAAAATGTATGATGAACTCCCTCAATTTCAAAGGTATGAGGGCCATCATCTTTTGAAGTTATCCATTTATGAAACTCAATTCTGTGATGCTTAAGTATGTATTCCATCTCAGGACTTATTGCTTTCTGATATGGATCAATTGAATCTTCAGGAACAAATAGCCACACAAAGGAGTATTTAAAACTTCCCCATAAGTCAGTTAATAACTCTCTTATATATTTCATACTAAAATATTTTCTTGTTCCATATCCTATCAAAGAAATCAGTCATTGTGATATGTATTGCTAGACATATACCACCCATAAGTAGTATGTATACATCAATAGTGAGTATAATTAGCCAGACCCAAAATACTACAGTATCTGGATCAACTCCTTCAGAAAAACACTCTGGGAAATTACTAAAGAGGGATATATTCCCAAGGAGAAATATTGCTCCTAATATAGAGTATACAATGTCTTTAACTTTCATTATTTAAAACTATTTGATGTTTGATCAAAATCTGCATAGAGCTGAATTAAATTCAAATCTCCTCCAGTTCTGTATTTACTAAAGGTTTTTTCAAACTCTTCATAATCATCCTCTTCTTCTCCAAGCTCCTGAAGCATATCAAACTCCCAGTGCATCCATGCAGGTATAACATACCAGTGGCAGTCTTCATCTTGAACAGCAACTACTTTTATTAAAGCCATAATTAATGTATTGTCACTTTATCAAATAAATGTGTTGCATCAAAAACCTGCTTTGTTACAAAAGCATGTCTTACTACTTCTGAATTCGCAACATCAACTATGTACTGATCCTTTATCATTTCAGGAGTATGATGATGAACTACCATTGGTGCTGGATGAATTGGAACAACAATGGCTACTTTAACTCTATGTTCTTGCTCATCATCCATATGAAGAGGTATAAAAGTCTTACCAACAACATATCCTGTGAAAGGCTTATTCTTACAACTAATGATACTAATGAGTAATAGAGCCATTAAAATATATTTCTTCATTATGCTTTCCTCCTATATTTGGTTACAACAACAGTTTCCTCATAGGGTTCAACTTCTTCAACTGAGTTTATATCCCATTCATAACCAAGTTCCCTTACTGATTCATCTCTATTTGCTTCAGCATAGGCATAAGAGAAGTATCTATCCCCTATTTTAACTACATAACTCCATTCTTCCCACCACCTACAGCTGTTTTCATGTTCACTATGGACTTTTGTTCCACATTGAAGAATTTCAAGGACAGCATCATCTGATATTGGTGTAGTATCAACTGACACAAGATTTCCTTCATTTTGAAGCTTTTCAATCCAGGCTTCACTAACCTTTTGATTTATATTCATTTATCTTTGTTTTAAATTTGCATAAAGTACAGTAAGCCCATTTGCTTTACCTTTATGACTAAGTCCTGGAAGCTCATACTTACGCCTTAAAAAATATTCTTTATACATATCATCAATTTTAACCATATAAGCAAACTTCCCTGACCAGTATATGCATGCAAATTTGAGAAGTGTATTCTCAATTACAATGGTTTGATAGCTTGATATTGATGCTCCTCCCATTCCTGGCCAACCTCCTGCTGTACTACCCCAGGATTGATTGAGTATATGGATTTCAAAGTCCATCCAGGAATAGTTATAAAAACTAGCATCAATATACTTTCTGTTCTCAGGGAAAATTTTCTCTTTAAGAAACTCTTCAAGTACAGGATGATCCCTTCTCCAATCTCCAAAATAGCAAGTATATATTTGCTTATAATGCTCAGTGGCATTAAGGAGATTCATCACTTCAGGTATTCCAAAGTCTTTTTCAAACATTCTACCCATATTGTTAAATTTCAAGTTTTGAAACAGCATCAGATATAGGATCAACAGTATCCTTTCCAAAGCCCTCTTTGTACCTGAAGGCATAAATTTCTTCAACTGCTGTCTGAATACCTTTATTATAAATGCCTTTCAACATACCTTCCAATGCATCATCATGGTCCTGCTGAGTTTTTAACCTTGAATCATTTTCAGCAATATCCATACATTCTTTGAAAGCCTGTAACAATTTTTCACTTGTCATATGATTAATTTGAGATAGAATCCTTTAACCAGGAGCTATCAATTCTATAAAGAACCCCATCCTTTGTATTAGTGGATGGGGCTATTCCTTTGACTGGTGTGATATGTTTAAAATATCCAGCAACCAGTATTGCAATAATAAGCATCACTAC
>Ga0164242_10008717_pt1 | contig 10992 bp, 7 predicted proteins | sample OricomgcompostMG_FD_108783 | JGI IMG/M metagenome (GOLD analysis project Ga0164242, IMG submission 108783) | Miracle-Growth compost microbial communities from Emeryville, California, USA - Original compost - Miracle growth compost (MG) ...
AGGCAGGCTTGCCTGTTTGTTATTTTCGCCGTACCGTTCGGGTGTGTCGAAGCGGCCGGAGCCAGCGCCTCGCCGCTCCCAGGCGGAGCGGACCGAGCTGATGCGGACTCGCCTGCTCGACGCCACGATCGAGTGCCTGGCTGAGTCGGGCTACGGGCGCATGTCGACGAACGACGTCGTGCGCCGCGCGCGGGTCTCCCGGGGTGCGCTGGCCCACCACTTCCCGACCAAGGCCGATCTGGTGACCGCCGCCGCCGAACGGCTGGTCGAGCGTCGTGGGGCGGAGTTCCGCGCCCGGTTCGAGGCGATCGCGCCGGAACGGCGTACGCCGGAGCGCGCGCTGGAAGTGCTGTGGTCCTTCTACGACGACCCGAGCGGCCTGGCCCTCATCGAGCTGACCGTCGTCGCGCGCACGTATCCGGAGCTGACGCCGGTCCTCGTGAGGATGGGCGACCAGATCGCGGCCGTCACCGCCGAGATGGTGCTGGCGTACTTCCCGAGCCTGGCCTCGGTGCCCTTCGTCGAAGAGGCGCTCCGCGCCGTCCACGCACTGTTCGCCGGCCTCGCGCTGTCGTCGATGGCGGGGCCGCAGGCGACCGGTGACGCCCAAGCCGTCCGTGAGTTCCTCAACATCCTCGCCATCAACATGCTCGCCTCCGGCGAGTCGCTTGCCTCCACCGAACGGAGCCCGTCATGAGCGTCATGACCGTCCCCTCATCCGCTGGCGCCGCCCCGAAGCGCGCCATCAAGACGCGGCGGATGAAGTTCAACTACGCGCCCGGCCGGGTCGACCGCCACTACGCGAACGACGACTTGATCATGAGTCACATCGTCGCGATGTTGTCCGCGATGTTCCCGGAGGGGGAGGACTTCTTCGTCCGCTCGGTGCGTCACTACGCGGACCGCATCACCGATCCGGACCTGCTGGAGGCGGTGAAGGGCTTCACCGGCCAGGAGACGATGCACGGCCGCGAGCACCGCGCCCTCAACGAGAGACTGCAGGAGCTCGGCTACCCGACCCGCCGCGTCGACCGGCTGGTCAAGTCCGACCTGGCTCGCGTCGAGCGTCGCGCGCCGCACAAGGTGCAGCTCGCGATCACCGCGGCGCTGGAGCACTACACCGCAACCCTCGCCGAACGGCTGCTCTCCAACGAGCAGGCCCGCGAGATGCTGGGCAACGGGGAGGTCCGCAACGTGCTGCTGTGGCACGCGGTGGAGGAGTCCGAGCACAAGGCGGTCGCCTTCGACGTCTACCGAGCGGTGGGCGGCACGGAGAAGATGCGAATCCGGGTCATGAAGCTGATGACCTGGTCCTTCCTTCTCGGCACGATCATGCAGACGCTGCTGTCGATGCTGGCCGACCGCGCCACCTACAACCCGGTGCGTCTCGCGAGAAGCATCAAGGAGCTGCGGCGCTCGCCGTTCCTCGGCAAGGAGATGGTGGCAGCCATCAAGGACTACAACCGCGTGGGCTTCCACCCGAACGACCACGACAACACCGAGCTTCTCGACTACTGGACCAAGGAGCTCTTCGGTGCCGAGGGACGGCTTGCGGGGAACCTGAAGTGAGCGGGCCTGTCGATCACGATGTCGTCATCATCGGCGCCGGCTTCGGCGGCATGGGCGCGGCGATCGAGCTCAAGCGACAGGGCTACGACAACATCCTGATCGTCGACCGCGAGGACGATCTCGGTGGCACGTGGCACGTCAATCACTACCCGGGCCTCGCTGTCGACATCCCGTCGGTGACGTACTCCTACTCCTTCGAGCCGAACCCGTACTGGTCGCGGTTGTTCGCACCGGGTGCCGAGCTCAAGCGGTACGCGCTGCACGTCGCCGACAAGTACGACCTGCATCGCCACATGCGCTTCGGCAAGGCGGTCGAGGGCGCGCGGTGGGAAGAGGACGAGCGTCGCTGGGTGGTCAACCTCGCCGGCGGGGAGACGGTGACGGCTCGCTTCGTGGTCGCGGCTACCGGCTACCTGTCGCAGCCGTATCGGCCCGAGATCCCGGGGATCGACGAGTACGCCGGCGACGTGCTTCACACCGCGAAGTGGGACGACGACTACGACCTGACGGGCAAGCGGGTCGCCGTGATCGGCACTGGTGCGACCGCCGTACAGCTCATTCCCGAGGTCGCCAAGCTCGCAGGCGAGATGACGGTCTACCAGCGCACGCCGATCTACGTGACCGCCAAGAACGATTTCGAGATGCCGAAGTCGGTGCAGAAGCTGTTCGCGCGGCTCCCTGTCACGCAGCGTGCCGCACGGCTGGTCAGTACTTCGCTGCTCGAGCTGCTGATGGTTGCGGGTGTCCTGCGCTATCGGCAGCTGAAGCGATTCAACGAGCGGGCCGCGAGCCTGGCGATCCGCAACATGAAGCGCACCATCAAGGATCCGGTGATGCGCGAGAAGCTGACGCCGTCGTACTCGTTCGGTTGCAAGCGCCCGACGTTCTCCAACGACTACTACCCGACGTTCAACCTGCCGCACGTCAGCCTCGAGACGACCCCGATCGAGAGGTTCGAGCCTGACGGGATCGTCACGACCGACGGCAACAAGACGACCATCGACACGCTGGTGCTGGCGACCGGCTACAACATCTGGGACGTGAACTTCCCTGCGTTCGAGGTGATCGGGCGCGAGGGTCGCGATCTCGGCAAGTGGTGGCGGGACAACCGGTTCTGCGCCTACGAAGGACTGTCGGTTCCGCTGTTCCCGAACTTTCTCTGCCTCGCGAGCCCGTACTCCTACAGCGGGTTGTCGTACTTCACGACGATCGAGTACCAGATGACGCACATCGGACGGCTGTTCGGCGAGCTTCGGCGCAAGCAGGCCGAGACGTTCGAGGTGAGCGAGAAGGCGAACGAGGCCTTCCTCGACCGCATGACCGTGCTGCTGGGCGACTCGGTCTTCTACAACGGGAACTGCGGCCCAGCACGTAGCTACTACTTCAACCAGCACGGCGAGGCCGCGGTCCTGCGCCCGACCTCGACGTACAACACCCGCCGAGAGGCGAACAGCTTCCCGCTGACCGACTACCAGTACGCCTAGGCCGTCGCGATCTCGGCGGCAAGCTGGTCGGGGAGCTCCATCGCGAAGAAGGTGCGGCCGCCGGCGACCTTGGTCAGGCTGCCGCTGGGAAATGCCGCGACCAGCCGCTCCGCGAAGCTGACCTTGAATGACGTGTCAGCATCGCCCCACACCACGTGAACCGGTTTGGTGAGCTGCCGAAGCGGGTCGAGACATCGAGTAGGTCGCTGGGTCGGATCTGGCTCATCAGCTTCGCTGCGTCGCGACGCACTGCCTTGTCGCGAAGCGCCGGCTCGATCCAGCTCGCGGTGACCTTGGCGTCCGGCTTGCCTGCGAACAGCAGTCCGTAGCCGAGTCGGCTGTGCCGGATCGCAGTCGGCTTGATCGAGAGAGCCATTGGCTTGATCAAGGCGGCATGGCGTCCGGTCTTGATCAGCATCTTGAACTCCTTCGGCGGGAAGATGTCGAAGGCGTCGCAGTTGGTCAGAACCAGCCGGCCGACTCGGCTGTGGTCGGTGTCGATGAGGAACTGGCACAACGCACCTCCGGTGTCGTTGCCGACCAAGGTGACGTTGGTGAGACCGAGCTTGGCCATGAAGTCGTTGATCATCCTGGCGATGCCGCGCGGGCTGAGATCGGCGTCGGCGTTCATTGCCTGCCGGTGCGAGCCGAGCGGCCAGTTGGGCGCATAGCTGCGAATGCCGCGTTCAGCCAGCTTGTCCGCGACGGCCGTCCACAGCTGGCCATCGACGAGGAGACCATGGACGAAGACGACAGGCGCCAGTTCGCTGTCAACCGGACCCGCCGCGCGATAGGTGATCGTGCCTTGGGTGAGCTCGACGCTATCCATGGGTCGAGTCTGCCCCGCGATTGCCACCTGAGCACCTTCTAGCGTGCTCAGATCGCAATCGCCGCGGTCAGCCGGCGACGCCGAGGTATGACTCGACAACGCGAGCGTCCTCGAGCACGGTGGCCGGCACCCCCTCCGCGATCACCTGGCCGAGCTCGAGAGCGACGAGCCGGTCGCATAGCGAGGTGAGCAGCGGCATGTCGTGATCGATGACGAGGATCGTCGCGCCGGTCTCGTCGCGGACCTGTTTCAGCAGCGGCGCCAGGAGCTCCGTCTCCTTCTGCGCAACTCCCGCGGTCGGCTCGTCGAGCAGGACGACGGCGGGACGCTGGGCGAGGATGCACGCCAGCTCGACGATGCGTCGCGTGCCGGTGGAGAGCTCGCCGACCAGGCTGGTGGCGTACTTCGTGAGACCGAGCTTCGCCAACAGCTCCTGCACCTGTTCGGAGACGGCCGCCTCCGACAACGTCGATGCCGGAAGCCGTAACGCGGCGGCGACGAGGTCTCGTGAGTCCAGGTGCCGCTCAAGGGCGACCGCGACCGTCTCGGCCACGGTGAGGCCTGGGAACAGCCGTGCCTCCTGGAACGAGCGGCCCAGCCCGATGATCGCGCGGTCTGAGGATCCGAATGCCGTGACGTCCGAACCACCCAGTACGACGCGACCCGCGTCTGCCTCGAGGAAGCCGCAGATCACGTCGAACAGCGTCGTCTTGCCGGCGCCGTTGTGACCGATCAGGCCGACGATCTCACCCTTGTGCACCTGTAGCCCGATGTCGTTGAGCACCCGTACGCCACCGAAGGACTTCCCGACGTCGAAGCACTCCAGCACCGTCGGCCGGGCAAGCAGCTCGGCGAGCTCCTTCGTCGCCGTGGCCGCCGACTTCTTCCGCGGCTTCTTTCCGTTGCTGCTCGTCGCCATCGCCGACGCGCCGCCGATAAACACGGATCGAAGGACATCGGTGCGCTCGAGCAGCTCTTTCGTCGGTCCGGCGAACCGCACCGTGCCGCGCTCCAGGAACTCCGCGCGCTCAGCTACCTCGAGCGCGACGCTCACCGACTGCTCGACGATGAGCACGGTCACACCGTCCGCGACCAGCTCGCGCACGACTTCCAGCAGCCGTGCGACCACTGACGGCGCGAGGCCCAGCGAGAGCTCGTCGATAAGCAGCATCCGCGGCTTGGACTGCAGTGCCATCGCGAGCGAGAGCATCTGCTGCTGACCGCCGGACATCGTGCCGGCCAGCTGGCGTTCGCGGTCGACGAGCTGACCGAACAGCTCGAAGGCATGTGCCCGGCCGGCGGCCACCTTGTCCTTGTCCTTGCGCACCAGCCACCCGGCGACGCGAAGGTTCTCGGCGACGTTGAGTGATGGGAAGATCGACTTGGCCGGCACGAGGGACAAGCCCATAGCGGCGCGCGCCTCGGTGTTGAGCTTGGTGATGTCCTTGCCGTCGAACCACACCTTGCCCGGCGCGGCCGAGACGAGACCGGCGACCGCCTTGAGCATCGTCGACTTGCCGGCGCCGTTCGTACCCAGAAGTGCGACGATCTCGCCGTCGGCGACGTCGAGGTCGACACCGAACAGCACCTGCATCGTCCCGTAGCTGACCTCGACGCCGTTGCACTGCAGCAGCGCGTTGCTCGCCGGTGCGTGCTTCGGGGCCGTCTGTGTCGTCGCTGCTGCAGCTGTCGTCGCCGGCGGTGGTTCGGCGGCTGACGCACTCACCGCGCCGTCGGCTGACGCCGTCAGATCGATGCCGCGACGGCGCGCCGCGACGTTGAGAAGCCGGTCCCGCAGGCCAAACACGACAGCGCCCAGCCCGCCCGGCAGCGCCAGGAGGATGAACAGCAGCGCGGAGCCGGTGATGAGCAGCTGGTACTGCGGCCAGTAGTGCACGGCCAGTTGGATCAAGGCGACGCCGAGCAGTGCTCCGGTGATCGAGTCGACGCCGCCGATGATCACCATCGAGAAGACCTTGAGGCTCTCGGACGGATCGTAGGTGTGGGTGCCGATCGCGCCGAGCAGGGTGGCGTGCAGCCCGCCCGCGAGGCCGGCGATCGCGCCCGCGACGACGAAGCCGAGCAGCTTGATGCGCGTCGTGGGCACGGCCATCGCGGCCGCGGCTCGTGGGTTGTCCCGCGTCGCGATCATCACGCGGCCGGGACGTGCGCGGCGCACCCCGATCACCGCCGCGATGACGACGAGCAGGATCGCCAGGCACATGAAGAACAGCGTGCGTTCCGCGATGACCGGCGAACCGGTGTTGATGTCGAGGTTGAAGCGCTTCCACACGACCGGGAGGGTGATGTTGCCCGGAATCAGTGACGCGAAGTTCGTGGGGTTGAAGAAGAACGCGTCCGCGGCGACGGCGAGCGCGAGTGTGGTGACGGCGAGATCAAGTCCCTGAATCCGCAACGCGGGAACACCGACGAGTACCGCAAGTGCCGCGCCCGCGACGGCGGCTGCGACCAGACAGACAAAGAAGTCCAGGTTCCAGTGGTTCATCAGGTTGCCGACGAGCACGCCGCCGAACCCGACGAACGCGAACTGGCCGAGGCTGACCTGACCGGACCAGCCTGTCAGCAGCACGAGCGACACCGCGACGATTCCGTAGATCGCTGCGGTGCTGAGCAGCTGATTGCCGGTGGGGCTGACCGTCAGGGGCAAGATGATCGCCAGCGCGAGGAGTGCGACTCCGCCACCGATTCGGACCGCCATGACTTCGGGAAGCCGGCGAAGCTGGGCCGGGATCTCACGCGCGGCACCTCGGACCGACAGTGAGGTCTCCTCTGCGCCTTCCCGCCTGCCGGCCCGCTTCGGGAGCACCAGCAGGGCGAGCAGGATCACTACGAGGAAGGCGACGTCTGGCGCGGAAGCTTTCGTGAAGTTCCAGGCCACGAGCTGCTGCACGATTCCGAGCCCGATCCCGGAGAACACGGCGATCGGCAAGGACTCCTTGTATGCCAGCACAGCCGCAGCGAGTGCGGGCAGCAGCAGCGTCGGTCCGGCGGCGGCATCGATGGTGAGGCCCTGTGACGGCGCCGGGAGGATGACGGCGATGGTCGCGAGCAGGCCGGAGACGGTCCAGACGATCGTCGCCATCCGGCGTACCGGTACGCCGAGCAGCAATGCCCGCTCGCGGTTGTCTGCGATCGCCCGTACCGCGATGCCGGAGTCGGTGCGCAGCAGGTACCAGCCGAGCGCCACGATCACGACTGGGACGGCAAGCACGGTCAAGAGGTCGTTCCCGGTGAACAGCACCGGTCCGACGTTGAGGCTGTGATGCGACAGCGACGTCGAGAAGCCGCCGACCAGCGACGGACCGCCCATCCATCCCGGTAGCAGCAGCTGGATTCCGCCGAGCACCTGAGCGAGGCCGATTGTCGCGACGGTGAGGATCAACCGGGACGACCTGGCGAATCGCCGGATGACCAGGATCTCGGTGAGCGCGCCGAGCAGAGCGCCCGATGCGAGCCCTGCCGCGATGGCGGCCGGCCAGCTCCAGTGCTGCGCGAGATAGAGCATCACCGCGATGGTGCCGCCGACGCCGCCCATCGAGCCGTAGGCGAAGTTGATGATCCGGTCCGACCGGTAGGTGAGCACCAGGCCGAGCGCCTGCAGCCCGATGACCGAGCCAAACAGCGCGCCCTGCAGCACGATCCCGAACGGCGCGTGACCCGGTGAGATCAAACAGGCCGCGATGATCGCCAGCAACACGGCGGCGCCTGCGCTGATCGCGCCGTGGCGCTTCACCACGTCGGGGACTGCGAGCACGTCTGCTACTGCCGACCCTTGTAGGGCGTGTGCGGGAAGTCTCCCCGCGGCAACGCATCAAGCGTGTAGCGCCGGCTGGCGAAGATGTACGCGCCCTTTCGGTTGTTGTAGACAGAGGTCGCGTTCGGATCCCAATAGATCTCGGCGCCGTCGAGGGTCGGCGTGTAGTGGCCCGGCGGGAAGCCCCAAGTGCCGAACTCGCTGGTCGCGCTGGTGGGGTAGGACCGCATCCCCCGCTCGAAGTTCGCCGGGGTCAGGTCAGGACCCGCGAGCTGAATCCCCAGCGCGAGCATGTACATCTGCGCGTAGATCAGATTCACGAACCGCGCCGGTTCGTCGTTGCGCACGGACTTGTACGCCGAGTAGCCGAGCGTCGCGGGGAAGGGCAGTGTCGGGCCCTGATAGGTCACGCCGAAGGCGTGCTGCCACTCTTTCTGGTCGAAGAGCTGGCCGACGATGTCCTGGTCGGTCAGCGCGACTCCGACAACTGCCCACTCCGGGAAGTAGTTCTGCTCGTCGGCGCGCTGCGTCAGGTAGACCGGCAGGATCGGGTCGCAGCCGCAGACCACGGTGGTGATGTGGTTGGCCTTGAGCTTCGAGATGATGCTCGCCGCCTGGTTGGCGAGGGTCGCGAGGTTCAGCTGGTACGGCACGTTCAGTGGGACCGCCTTACCGGCCCGCTTGTAGATGTTGGTGCCGTTCTGGACGCACTCCTGGTACCACGGGTTGTCGGGCGCGATGGTCGCGAACTTGCGGGTCTGGTTCGAGACGTCCGGCCCTCCGAACACGGCCTTCTTCCCGGCCAGTGATCGGACGCCGACCTCGGCAACGGCCTCACTGACGCCGGTGCAGTCCGTCGCGATGCTCCAGGAGTACGGCGCGCGCTGCTCGAACCAGCGCTGCGACATGTAGGGAACGCCGAAGTTCATCACCTTGTCGCGGGACAGGGAGTCGGCGTACGGCTCGGTGCCGGCGCTCATGTCGGCGAACGCCTTGATGCTGGTCGCGACCTTCAGCGCGTCGGCGGCGGCCGCGGCCTGCCCGCCGCCGAGCAGCTCGTTGCTCTGCGAGCCTTGGCCTTTGAAGAACTTGAAGACCAGCTTGCGCCCGTAGAACTGGAAGTTCTTGTTGAAGTAGTCGGCCAGACCTTCGATGGTGCGGTTGGTGTCGGCCTGGGTGTCGTCGAACTGCGCGCCGCCGATCCGGGCGAGTGTCTGCTGGAACGTCGGGTCCCCGGTGATTCGGAACGCAACGGTGATCGTCGATCCCGTCACGCCGCGCGAGGTCGCCCCGCCATTGTTGCCGGAGAACTCGACGCAGGGCGGTGCGTAGGGGTCACCCTTGACCTGCGGGCCCTTGCAGCCGCTCGGAGCTGTGATCGGTGCGCCGCTGGCGGAGGTGGAGGGGACCTCGCCGCCAACCGGGCTACCACCGGTCTTGCCACCGCCCTTCACCGGCGCGACCTCACCGGTGGGGCTGGTCGGCGTGACATCCGGCGAGGTCCCCTCGCTCGCCGTCGTCACCGTGACCCGCTGCGGCGCCTCGGTCGGGACGAAGGCTGCCATCAAGACGAACGCGACGAGTAGGCACGCGAGCGGGCCGTAGCCGCGCAGCAGGGGGCGTACCGGCGGCGGTGGGTTGGTGCTCAAGTCTCGATCGCCATCCTCGCGAGTCGGCTTCGTCGCCGTACGACGAAGTAGTCAGCGCCCGCGATACCCCCCAGAGCCGCGAGTGCGATGAGTCCCACCGCCAGGCCGGCACCCCGTCCGCAGGACGGTCTACCCGCGGGGCTGGTCGTCGAGCAGCTCGAGGCCACGTCCCGGGTCCCGCCTGCGACCTGCGGAGTGGGTACCGGCGCCGGCAGATCGGACACCGCAGGCAGCGGACCGCCGGTGCCGGTGTCCCCACCGATTGCTGGTGTGCTCGTGTCGCCGCCCGGCGGCAGCGTGGTGCCGCTTGTTCCGGTGTCGCTGTCGCCGTTGCCGAACGGGTTGGCGTACGTCGCGTCGTCGGTCTGGGCCGTCGTGCCGCCGAAGTTGAGCGAGAACTGCCCGACGCCGTCGAGCGCGGCGATCATCAGGTTCACAGCGCCGTAGGCGCTGCCGAACGTGCAGAACGCCTTGTTGATGGCGTCGGCAGCTGGGTCGAACACGGTGTGAACCAGGTTCAGGATCGGGACCAGAAGCATCTTGCCGAGCGCGGAGTGCTTGATCCCGATCGACAGCGGGGTCATGGCGAGCTGAGCGTCGTCGTGGCTGACCTCGGGGAGCTGGACGAGCAGCCCGGTCGGCTCGAGCGCCTTGTTCACGGCCTTGAACGTCGACAGGAGGGCGGCCGTCGATGCGGTCGGGAGCTTGGTGCCGCCGATGCTGACCGTGGACACGGTGAACGTCGAGGAGGAGGTGGGATTCATCCCGGTCCGAACCGAGGTCTCCCAGTGCAGTCCGCCGAGCCGGACCGGTCCGAGCTGCATGGTGGCGAGGTCAGCAGTCGAGTCCGCGACTCTCGCCTTGCCCGGATAGAGGTGGGCGTGCGCGGTGCTGGCCAGGCCGCGCACCGTGACGATGCCCGGAACCTCGAAGCGGGTGCCGTTGAACTCGGAGGTCGCGTCCTCGTTCGGCGGTGGCGACGACCTCACGTGTGTCTTGCCGAGGGCCGCGGTGGCGTACTGGTTGTCCGCGCCGCCGAGGCTCTCCTTGGTGTCCACCTCGCCGGCGTTCGACTCGGCGGCGATCGCCTTGGGCAGCTGGTCGGGGGTCAACACGGGCGGGGTGGCGCCGCACTGCACAGTCAGCGAGTTGCCGATCAGACCGAGATCGAGGATCTGGCCTGAGGCTTGCGAGAGCGAGTTGCGGTACTGCGCGACCGAGCGCCCGAGCGTGATGGTCGCTGCCAGGCCTGCGTCGCGCGGATCGAACTGGAACGCCTGCGAGGTCGCCACCGCCGTCCCGGGGACGAACTGGCTCGCGTCCGTCGCGGCGACAACTGCCTGATCGCGCGGGTTTGCCACGGCGGGCGCCGCTCCGACGCCCGCTGAAACTGCTGTCACGGCCGCGATGGCCGTGACGCATAATCCGCGGGGCGGGCCCCCGCGACGGCGCATCACGAGGTTGGACACTAAAAGCGCACGTCACGCGCGGCAAGGGTGGTGAGTCTGGCGCGCCGGGAATCACCGGTAATGATGTCGCGTTGACCCAGACCAGGAGGAAGTGGGTGTCTGGCAGGTTGATCGGCTTTCCGAACCCCGTCGACGAGCGTGCAGCACGCACCGTGGCCGGCGTGGTGATGGTGGCAAGTGCGGCCCTGCTGGTCCTGAGCGGCGCGGCTGGTCACGC
>Ga0164242_10008718_pt1 | contig 10991 bp, 6 predicted proteins | sample OricomgcompostMG_FD_108783 | JGI IMG/M metagenome (GOLD analysis project Ga0164242, IMG submission 108783) | Miracle-Growth compost microbial communities from Emeryville, California, USA - Original compost - Miracle growth compost (MG) ...
ATTTCGTGCTGATCTCGACGGACAAGGCCGTCAATCCAACGAACGTGATGGGCACGAGCAAACGGCTCGCCGAAATGACCTGTCAGGCGTTGCAGCAGTCGAGCAATCACACGCAGTTCGAGACGGTCCGGTTCGGCAACGTGCTCGGCAGCGCGGGCAGTGTGATACCCAAGTTCCAGCAGCAAATCTCGAACGGCGGGCCGGTCACGGTCACGCATCCGGAAATTACGCGTTTCTTCATGACGATTCCGGAGGCTTCGCAACTGGTGTTGCAAGCGTCGAGCATGGGGCGCGGCGGCGAGATCTTCATTCTCGACATGGGCAAGCCGGTCAAGATCGTCGACCTGGCGCGTGACTTGATCCGCTTGTACGGCTTTACGGAGGATCAGATCCGCATCGTGTTCACGGGACTGCGGCCTGGCGAGAAGCTCTACGAAGAATTGCTCGCCGACGACGAGACGACGACCCGCACGCCGCATCCGAAGCTGCGGATCGCGCAGGCGCGCGAGGTATCGGACCATCTGCTCGACGAATTGCTGCCGTGGCTCATGCAGCATCGCGTGCCGAGCGACGATGAGGTGCGCCGCGACTTGCGGCGCTGGGTGCCGGAATACAGCCCGACCGTGTTGCCTTCGCTGGAAAGCGTAAGCGCAGTGGGCCGCAAAGCGGGCTAAGGCAAGCCGCCGTTGCGGCGCTACGCAGTGTGGCGCGCGTGGGCCAGCACGCGTTCCACGAGCGCTTCGACGTCGACCGTGAACGGCTTGTGCGAGACCTCGAAGTTGCGATCGTCGGCGCTGGCTTCGAAGATGCCGTAATCGAGCCCGAGCGAGCCGAACAGGCACATGTGCGCATGAATCCAGTGCGGCTCCGACTCGATGTCGACGAGCTTCGTTCCCGGATGGCAGAACACCGCGTTGAACATGGCGGACCCCGAAGGGCCGACGATCGTTCCCGCCGAGGAAAACAGCCGTATCTGCTCGACGGCCGACAGCTTCGACGGCTCGACGATCTCGAAACCATGCGCCGATAGCGCGTGGATCAACTCGCTTTCGTTTCGCATCCGGCGCGTCGTGGCAGCCAGCGAAGGGCGCTCCAGATTGCTGCGCGTCAGATAGAGGCGTCGGCCCCGTGACGGCACGCCATGACGCGCGCGCATCTCGGCATAGAACGCCAGCGTCGCATCGTCGAGGAAGGCCTGGCTGTTGCGCAGACTCAGCACGACTGCGCGCTCCAGCTTGTAGACGGCCTCGGAATAGTGAGGAATGATGCGCGACGGATCCATGCCGGCCAGCACCATCAATTCCTGCATGGACTTCGCATATACCGGCGCGAGCACGGGAATCTGCAGGCCGGTTTCTTGAAGCGTCTTCAGTTTCGGCAGCGCGCGAAACAGGAACGAGCCGTAATTCGAGGGCTCCGTCGAAGTGAGGATGGCCACCGGTCCGTTTTGCGTGATGACGGGCCGGTCCCGCAATTCGAAGCGGAACGTATCGTCGTCGTCGATCCTGACGAGCCCCGTCGACTCGTTGTGAAAGTTGTCGCTCGACGCGAGGCGGTTCAGGGCCGTGCGCTTCGACGCCTCGTCGACGAACGATACGTCGGTGCAAAACGTGCCGTCCGCGCCGAGCGTGGTCCGATAACCGGTCAGCGTCACATCGTTGCGTGCGAGCGCAAACGCGGGCGGATAGACGACCGGCGGCCGCGTGCTCAGATCCGGAAAAATGCTGTCGCCCGACGGGACGTCGTGAAATGCCGGAGCAATGCGCAGGCGCGTGGACTGGGTGCCGGGCGGCTCGATCCAGACACCTTCCGCACCGCTCTCCAACGCCGCTGCGCTGATGGCGGGAAACGAAAGCGGATCGCGAAAGCGATATACGTCTGTCGTCATGAAAGTCCCTTATCGTTGGCCTCCGAACCTCGCCGGCCGGCAGCCTGAATGCGAGAAAGTGGCTTGAAAAAGCCTTGAGCGACGTTCAGGCCGGCCAGCATACCATGCGTCGAAACGGTGTTTAAAGCGCTCGATAACGCGCCCTCGACGGAGCGACCTGTCGTTCGTGGAGAACGAGCCTTTATACTTCTGGGGTCGTCGTGCGGGCGCGTGCCGCAAGCGTTTCTTGCTGGTGTCGTCGTCGGTCAGCGCACTCGCGCGCTAACCGGTCTTCATCCAAACGAATCTGGGCAACGATCCTATGAACCCTACGGAACGCCGCCGGGTGCTCATTCTGGTAGCGGGACCGCCGCGCGGCGGAAACGCGGAACTCGCGAATCTCCTGAGGCTGGCGCAAGCCGGCCGCTGCGCTTCTCCGAAGTGGGACGAGGAGGCGAACCTGCGCGATGCCGGCCATATCGGCGCATTCCATCGTCATCTGTTCGCTGCGCTCGATTCGGAGTGGGACGATCCGCGGCCGATCCCGGCCGCGCGCCTTTCTGCGGCGGCCGAAAGCGCGGCGTTGCTGCGCTCGTGCGAAGCGCTTCTCCGATCATTCGATTCCGGCGCGGACCTCGTCATCGACGATTCCGGCCTCGGCCGTTTGCTGCCGTTTTGGTATCAGGCGTCGGCCCGTCTCGACTGCGACGACCTCACGCTGATTCCGCTACGCCACCCCGAAGACGTCGTGACTTCGACGTGGCTGCGCGACGCGCTCGCGCGTCCGTTGGGTCTTGCGGTATGGCTCGAATCGTTGCTGGACGCCGAGCAAGCGTCGCGCGGCCGGCGCCGGCTGTTCGTCCGCCAGGACGAATTGCTGACCGACTGGCGCGCCCCGTTGCACGCGATCGGGCGACGTCTCGGGCATTCGCTGTCGATCGAGGACCCGGCGCTCGCGGCCATCGCCGCGCGCCAGTTGATCGGCGCGCGTGCCCGTGCGCTCGAAGCTCCGCTGTCGATGGACCAGCAAGGCCGTCTCGGCGATCTCGCCGCGCGGACCTGGCAGGCCGCGCTCGCGCTGCTTCGCGATCCCTCCGACGCCGCCGCGCAAGGCGCGGTGGACGCAGTGCGCGTCGAGCTGAGACCGGCATTCGACCTGTTCGACGAGGTGATCGGCGCACTGCGCGCGAGGACCGATTCGAGAGACGAGCGCGCGAACCAGGCGCAATCCGAGCGCGAAGCCATCCGCCGCGAATCGACGGTGCGCGAACCCGCGCGGCCCGCGCCTGCCGGTTCCGTCGAAATCGAGGTGAAGGCCTTGCGCGGCCAGGTTGCGAGCAGCGAAACCCATGTCGCCGAGCTGGAGAAAAAAGTGAATCTGATAGAAGCCGATCGCGAACGCTCGCATGACGATACGAGCAACCTCAAGCAGATCGTCGAGGAAATCCGGCTCGAGAAGGCCGCGTTGAGCAGCGACATCTGGCGGGTCAACAAGGAGCTCGAAGAACTGCACTCGACGCTGGCAGCCCGACAAAGCGAGGCGCGCGAGCGCGAATTCTCGAATGCGCTCGCGGACGTATCGGCGCAACTCGCACGAGCCAGAGCCGAGCTGGACCTCATGCGCTCGTCGATCAGCTGGCGCGTGAGCGCGCCGCTACGCGCGCTCTCGCGTTCGATACCGGCGGGCGCGCGCCGCTGTCTGCGCAGCGCCCTGCAATCGGGATGGCGCACGCTGACGCCCTGGCGTAACGCTCAACGGCGCGCGCTGGCGAGCGCCATCGTGGTCGACGAATCATGGGCCAATGCGCCGAGCGGCAAGCCCGACGATGGCGCTGCTGCCCCGCAGCGCGAGGAAGCGGCGCAACCGGCCGCCGAGCGCGCTTATGCGACGGTGCAGGTGGACCCCGAAGCGCAGCGCATCGCGCACCTGATCCGGCATAGCGACTACTTCGATGCGGCCTCGTACGGCGAGCGGGCCGGCGTCGGCGCGAGCGGAATCGACCTTGCCCTGCACTACGTGCTTTATGGCGAGGCCCAAGGGATCATGCCTTCGGACCGCTTCGACCCGGACTACTACGGCGAACGCTATCCGGACATCGCTGCATGGGGCGGCAACCGGCTTGGCCATTACATCGAACGAGGCATTGCGGAAGGGCGCTACGGGCTTCCGGTCGCGGCCACGATCGCGATGCCGGTCGACAAGCTCGACGCCGCAAAGCCGACCGTGGCTGTGCTCGTCCATGAGGCTTCGCGGACCGGCGCGCCGATTCTCGGCTGGAACATTGCCCGCGTGCTGAAACAGCAGGTCAACGTCGTGGCGGTGGTGTTGCGCGCGGGCATCCTCGAAGCCTCGTTCGAGAGCGTCGCCGATGCCGTCGTCAGCGCGCACAAAGCGGACCTTTTCAATGCCGTCGACGGCTTCCATTTCGGGCGCCGGCTCGCCGACGTCTATCGGCCGTTATACGTGATCGCGAACAGTGTCGAAACGCGCTGGCTCGTGCCGGGACTGGCCGACCGCGACGTGCCCGTGGTGGCGCTCGTGCATGAATTCTCGGGCTATACGAAGCCCGTGGGCAGTCTGCAGACGCTTTACGAGCAGGCGGCCAGGGTCGTGTTTCCCGCCGACATCGTGCGCCGTTCGTCGGAATCGGACTATCCGCTGCTCAAGCTGCGCCACTCGAACGTGCTGCCGCAGGGGCCTTCCGAAGTGCCGAAGTCTTCGCTGCCGAGGCAGGCCGGTCGCGCGAAGCCCGCAGGGGTCGACGTGCGCGAGAAGCTTCGCCCCGCAGGCGCGCGCGATGCGCTGCTCGTGGTCGGCATGGGCTTCGTCGACTGGCGCAAGGGAGTCGATCTGTTCGTCGGCGCGTTGACCTCGCTCGTCGGCCGCGACCCGCAGGCCGACGTGCGCTTCGTCTGGGTCGGCCACGGCTTCAAGGTGTCGGACGCACTCGACATTGCTTCTTATCTGGCCGAGCAGGTCGAGCGCTCGGGCGTCGGCAACCGCTTCGCGTTCGTCGATGCCGTGGAGAACGTCGAGGACATTTACGCCGAAGCCGACATCCTGTTCCTCAGTTCGCGACTCGATCCGTTGCCCAATGTGTCGATCGACGCCGCGTTGCGAGGGATTCCGGTCGTCTGTTTCGCGGCTGCGAGCGGCATGGCCGAGATCCTCGCCGCTTCGCAGGCCACGCGCGGACTCGTGGTCCCGCACCTCGACGCAGGCGCCGCCGCCGAGCTGATCGGGCAGTTCGCCCACGATCGCGCCCGACTGCGGGCATACGGCGATGCAATCCGTACGCTCGCGCAGGAGCGCTTCAACATGCAGCGCTATGTCGAGGCGGTCGACCGCCTCGGCCGCGAAGCCACGGCGGACATGCAGCAGGAAGCAGCCGATGTGCAAACGATCCTGGAATCCGGCGCGTTCGATGCGCCGCTCTTTCTCGGGGCGCGGGCCGCGTCGGTGCCGCTGCGTCGCGCCGTGCGCAGCTATGTGGCGCAAGCCGCGAAGCTCGACTACATGAAGCTGCCGATCTCTGGCGCTTACACGCGGCGTCCCGCCGCCGGCTTCCATCCCTACACGTATGCGCGCGCCAACGCCGAGACGCTCGGCGACCATACCGATCCTTTCGCGCATTATTTGCGCGCCGGAAAACCTGCTGGCCCGTGGGCGCATCGCGTGATCCGCGCGGACCAGCCGGCGGACGAAGCCCCGTCGGGCAATTTGAAAGTGGCGCTGCACGCCCACGTCTTCTACCCGGAACTCGTTAGCGAATTGCTCGACGCGGTCACTGCGAACCAGCACCCGTGCCGCCTGATCTTCACGACCGATACGGAAGAAAAAGCAGCCGAAATCAATCTCGTGACCGAGCGCTATCGCGTGCCGGCGGACGTTCAACTCGTGAGCAATCGCGGACGTGACATCGCGCCCTTCCTCCAGGTATTGGGCGAAGTCGGCGACCACTATGACGTCATCGGTCATGTGCACGGCAAGCGCAGCCTGACGACGGAAAACGTCGCCTCGGACTTCGGCGAGCAGTGGCGGACTTTTCTCTGGCAGCACCTGATCGGCGGCACGGCGCCGATGATCGATCGTATCGTGCACGCCTTTGAGACCGACGCCGGTCTCGGCCTCGTCTTCCCCGAAGACCCGCATTTGATCGGATGGGAGCAGAACGTCGGCCCGGCCAGCCGGCTGGCCGCGAGGATGGGCCTTCAAACCCCGTTGCCTGCGACGCTCGATTTCCCCGTGGGCACGATGTTCTGGGCGCGGCCGCAGGCGCTCCGGCATCTCGTCTCGTTAGGCCTGCCGCCCGAAGATTATCCCGAGGAGCCGTTGCCGACCGACGGCACGATTCTCCATGCGATCGAGCGGCTGATCACCTGCGTCGTGCTCGAATCGGGGTTTAGCTACGCGACGACTTATCTGCCGCAATACACGCGCTAGGCCGCGTCTGTCGCCAAGTCGCGACGACCGGAAACGTTGTCCGCCGGCATCGGCGCAGTGCGCCGGCGGACGACGATCGCGGCATTAACGCCGGGCGGGCATCGCGGACAGTTCTTTCAGCCACGCCAGATAGCGCGACATGCCTTCTTCGAACGCGATCGTGGGCGCCCAGTCGAGCAAGGTACGCGCGCGCGTGATATCGAGCAGGCTGGCCGGGACGTCGAAGCCGCGGCTCGGCTTGAACGAAACATCGACTGGACGTTCGAGAATGTGGCTCAAAAAACTGACGATTTCGCGCAGGGAAATGCCGCGGCCAGAGCCGATATTGACGATGGGTTCGACCGTGCCGAAGCGGCTGGGCGGCGCCAGCATCGCGGCGAGGAAGCCGGAGATGGCGTCGTCGATATAGATGTAGTCGCGAATCGTGCTGCCGTCGCCCCAGATTTCGATCGGCTGGTTATTCAATGCGCGCGCGGCGAAAATCGAAGCCGCGCCGAGTTGCCCGTTGGTGTTTTGACCCGGCCCGAACGGATTGCTCAACCGCACGATGCGGGCGTCGACTTTCCAGGTGCGTCGATAAAGCATCGCATATTGCTCGGCGGCCACTTTCGAGGCCCCATACGCGGTAAGCGGGCGCAGCGGATGGTGTTCGGCCGTCGGCAGCGTTTCCGCCGCGCCGTAGACCGTGCCGCCCGACGACGCGAACACGAACGGGATTTCCGGCATGGACCGCAGCGCTTCAAGTAGTCGCACCGTGCCCATCAGGTTGGTATCGAGGTCGGCGACGGGGTTCGCGTTGGCCACGCTCGGCACCGTGGACCACGCCAGGTGAAAGACGCCCGAGCATCCTTCGAGTGCCTCCCGCCATTTCTCGACCGGCGCATCGAGCCGAATGCATTCTGCGGCGCCGGCACCGGTGCGTGCGCCGTTCGGATGCGCTTCGGTGCGTACCGCGTGACCTTCGGCCAATAAGCGGGCGGTGAGCGCCCGGCCGATAAATCCCGTGCTTCCCGTGACGAAGAAAGTCTTCTGCGCGGTGGTGCGCTCGATACGGCGCACGGGCTCGTCATTGAGCGGCGAGTTGGGCATGTGCTGAATTTGCATTGTTTCCATACACGTCATGGGATCGAGCCGGTAACACGGACGCGCGCCGGGCCCGCGATATTCAGGGCGCCTAAGCTTTTCGCCGACGTTTTAGAAAGAGGGCCGGCCAGCGCGTGCAAGACCGATTAAATGATATGAAACAGCGCGTTGCCGGGGTCCGGCGAGGCGTTTAATTGTGCATCAGAAGCCGCCGAAAGCGCGCAATGGCGCCGCCGTTGTTGCAACCGGTTACAAATCGCCTGTGCCTACTTTGCGGCGTCATGCCGGCCGCGTCACGGACAACCGAAATTCCGGGTTTTTTTACATCAGAGGAATGCGCGAGTCTGGGCCGTTAACGTCGAAAGTACCGGCCGACAACGCGCAAGGGCGCCGTGATGCGCCATGACATCGAGGTGGTCAAATCCGCGATGGTCGCTTCGCGCTCCGCGAGCGCTTGCTCGCGGCCTGCGAGTCGCGCCTTCAGTTCCTCGATCGTGGCATCGAGCGCGGCGACCCGCCGATCGTGATCGGCGCGCATCGCGTCGAGCCGCTCGTTTGCCTCGTCCAGTTGTCGCCGTACGCCGGCCATTGCTTCGAGCTGGCCGTTCGACTCCGCGAGCATGCGCTGGGCTTCGGCTTCCTTTTCCGTGGCCTCGGCGATGGCCTGTCCGAGCGCAACGGCCTGCGTATGCCTCGCCTCGATCGCCTCGTATAGTTCGCCGATGTGGCGTTCGAGCCCGAGCGCGTAGCCAAGGATCGGCTCGACGTTGCGCAAGAACGCCTCGGCCTGCGCGAGCGTCGCCGAATAGTCGCCCAGATTGGCCGGCGTGGGGTCGTCCGCGACGGCGACGAGGGCGCGGAAAAGCGCTTTCAGCACCGCCGGGGCATCGGCATCCGCATCGAGGTCGTCGAAGCCGAACGTCGTGTGCCGCAGTTCGTCCGCGAGAAACTCCTGCTCGAAGATCCGCACCTGCTCGGGGTCCGGTGACAGCGCCAATGCCTTCGCCAGCTTTTGCAATTGCTCGCCGGGCGCTTCCATCAGACGATCGTAGTTCAATAGCGCACGGGGTCGGTTCTGCGTGTAGACCAACGCCGGGACCACATGCGCGAGCCATAACAAGTGGGATTTGCTATGCGGAATCTTGTTTCGCTTTTCGAGCGATTGCGCGACGCTCAGTGGATGCCGAAACGGGACGACGTAGAGCACGCGGCCTTCGAATTCGTCGAAGATCGGCAGCCAGAACGGTAAAAGGCGAGTGAAGCGGGGGTCTTTCAGCGCGAGCATGCCGCCCGCGCATTTTTCATTTAGCAGTTGCACCGCGCGTTGCCGGAATGCCGCGAGCCGTCCTGCATCGAGCTTGCCGAAATCAGGGGTAGGCAAGGCCTGCCAATCCACACCCACGGCCTCCATCAGCTTGACGTTGAGATCGATGACGTCGCTGTCCTCGAAGAAACCCTTGGGATTGTCGGGACCGGCCGGCCAGAGCCGATCGCCTAGATCGGCACCCATCGTTTGCATGAGCCGGGCCGCCACGCTCGTACCACTGCGATGCATGCCGAGCACGGCAATCAGCGTTGGCCGTTGATCTGAAACTGACGAGGCGTGGAGTTCCATTGGGTTTTTTTTTGACTCGACGAGACGGTTCGTTCGGCTGGGTGTGCGCAGGCGGACTGATCCACGGCCCGCGCGGCGCACTCGCCCCGGTTTTGAGGGCGCTCGGTGAGAGGTCGCCGCGCGAGCGTGCGCGATCGACCGCCGTCGAGAATAGCGCAATTTCCGTCGGCACCGCTGCGACAACATCGGCCCGCATCGCGAGCGCATAAAAGTTAATCCCGATCCGCGCCGCGCCCAGAATTTGTCGATATCATCGTCTGCGACAACTTCGTGGGGAGGCGCGGGATGGATCGCCGTAACGAAATTCTTAAGTACATCAGCAAAGATCAGCTGGGAATAGAAATTGGCCCTTATCACTCGCCACTCACCCCGAAACGACAGGGTTACAACTGTCTGGTAATGGACGTATTCGACGGGCAAACGATACGCGCCCGCGCTGCGGAGAACCCGGCGCTCTCCGACGACAAGAGATCCGCGATTGAAGACGTCGACCTTGTCGGGCCCTGCACGCATATCGATCGGCTCGTCGAAAAGCATGGACACCTCGGGCAATTCGATTACATCGTCTCGTCCCACAATTTCGAACACTTGCCAAATCCGATTCGTTTTCTGCAAGGATGTGCGAAAGTACTCAAGCCGGGCGGGGTGATTTCAATGGCAATTCCCGACCGCCGGGCGTGCTATGACTATTTCCGGCCGTTCAGCCGTCTGGCGGACTGGCTGGATGCCTGGTTCCAGGATCGGAGTCGCCCGACGCTCGCTCAAGCTTTCGACGATCAATGGGTTCGGGCAAGCTATGATCATCACGGTGTGCCTCATGGAAGTTTCTTTTTGGGCGCCGATCCCAAATTGGTATCGTCAGGCATGACGATCGAAAAGGACTTCCTTCTCTGGAAGGAGCGACTCGCGAACAGCGATGAACAGTACTACGACGCGCACTGTTCAGTATTTACGCCGGCGACGCTTGAGCTACTCTTGCGTGACTCGGCTTATTTAGGTCTGATTGAGTTTGAGGTCGTCGAGATATCAAGTTCGCCCGGCGTAGATATTTTCGTGCATTTGCGCAGTATTGCGAGCGAAAATTCGGCTCGGCCGGGAGACTATCGACTTATTCGCGATGCACTCCTTCATCGCGCCCTCGATGAGGGGGCTCGCGCCTCGACGATCGGATTTTTCAATGAGCGTCATGACGTTCTGGCAATGCGGTCTGAAAACGAGAAAAGCCAGGAAAACCTGAGTACATTGGATGCGGTTCGGAAGGAGCTCGATATCGTCAGATCCGAGCTCGTGTCGGTACGGGCTGCTTTAAAGGATTCAAAAGACCAGGAGGAAATGGCTCGCAGAGATGCGCAGCTTCTGGGTAGCACCGTCTCTGAATTGTACAATTCGACGAGTTGGCACATTACCGCTCCGATAAGAGCACTGAAGCGAGCAATAAAACGGTCGGCCGCCTAGGACCCCGAAAGGCGAGCCAGCCACCAAGGAAATGGCGCTCATCGGCACAGTCGGTCTCTCTCACAATCGGCTGTGAACTGTCGTACGGGCGGCGCCGTGCCGCCCTGCCGCCGTGCGGGTACATCCGTTACCTCACGACCAATCTGCGCAGCGAATTGACGCTTGGTGCGCCGTTCGCGTCTTCTATGCATCGGCGCGGCGTCCGCTGCCAGTCCGTCCGGAAGGGCCCTGCCCGCAAGCGTTCTTCGTCCGTTGCGTAATTATCGGTGCAAGTGCGACTACACCTGACGCGGTCTCTCATCGATTCGCGTTTCGGGCTTCGCCTGCCCACTACCTGTCGCCAGCCGCTTCGTGGTCTGCGGCCCATGTACAATGCTGGTCTGTAACTATCAGTAATGGATGTAACTATGCGGCCCGCAGTGCTGGCGGCCGAGAGTCGGGGCACCGTACGAGCGGCGGAAGCGCATGCCGGTTTATGACTAAAGGGCCTGCCATTCCACGTTGAATAATCTAAACAGATATGCACA
>Ga0164242_10008719_pt1 | contig 10991 bp, 8 predicted proteins | sample OricomgcompostMG_FD_108783 | JGI IMG/M metagenome (GOLD analysis project Ga0164242, IMG submission 108783) | Miracle-Growth compost microbial communities from Emeryville, California, USA - Original compost - Miracle growth compost (MG) ...
CCGGGCGATCCGGGGCGGCTTCGTGCCGTACCTGTGACGCCCCGGGCCCTGTGACCCTCTCCCCGCATCCCCGGCCATCTCGACCACGACCACAGCCTGCCAGGGTCGTGGTCGAGATGGCCGCGTCCCTTGTCGGTCCCTTTCACCCCGGTTCCTCGCCTGTCGTGGAATCAGTCATCTAGCCAGACCGACCGGCCCCGCGGGCCGGTCGGCGCGGCCCGGCGGCCGCCAGGCGGGAGGGCTGTCCAATTGGCTGGACGGCCGCCTAGCGGTCTGCAAGGATGCCGCCGTTTCCGCGTCCCCCTTTAATCTGGCCCTCAGCTGCCGATAGGAGATCGATGAACGGCGAGTCGCTGCGCTTCCGAGTTTTCTGGCCGCTGGTGCCCGCGGTGGCGATGGTGATGATCGACTTCACGATCGTCTCGATCTCCGCCTCGACGATCCAGGCGGACCTGCACCTCTCCGAGACCGCGGTGCAGTGGCTGGTCACCGCCTACGCGCTCTCGACCGCCGCGTTCGTCGCCCTCGGCGGCAGGCTGGGGGACATCCTCGGCCACAAGAAAGTGGTCGTCGCGGGCGTGGTGATCTTCGCCGCCTCCTCGCTGCTGTGCGGGCTGGTGCCGGACAACTCCTCGCTCACCGTGCCCTGGCTGGTCCTCTTCCGCGTCCTGCAAGGGGTCGGCGGCGGCCTGATGATCCCCTCGGCGACGGTGCTCGTCCTCGATGCCTTCCCTGGCAGCGAACGCGGCAAGGGCCTCTCGGTCTTCTTCATCGTCGCCGGCCTCTTCACCGCGATCGGCCCGATCGCGGGCTCCTACCTGACCCAGTTCTGGACCTGGCGGGCGATCTTCTGGATCAACGTGCCGGTCGCCCTGCTCTCGCTCTGGGAGTTCCGCAACGCGCGGATGAACGACGTCAAGCGGCCGGCCAAGCTCGACGTCCAGGGCGCGATCCTGATCGTCGTCGGCATGGCGCTGACCGTGCTCGGCATCCAGCAATCGACCGAATGGGGCTGGGGCAGCCCGGCGACGCTCGGCTCGATCATCGTCGGCGTCCTCATCCTCGCCTGGTTCTTCCTCGTCGAGCGCAAGACCGAGGACCCGCTGATCGACGTCAACGCGCTGCTCGCCAACCGCCCCTTCGCGATCGACAACGTGCTCACCTTCCTCGTCTTCGCCCCCTGGCTGGCGGTCTTCTTCTTCGGCTCCGTCTACTTCCAGGTCGCCGTCCACCAGGAACCCACCGAGGCGGGCTTTTCGATCCTGACGATGTTCTACTCCTTCTTCGTCGCCGCCCGGGTCGGCGGCGCCTGGATGGACAAGGGCGGGGCGAAGAAAGCGGTCTGCGTCGGCTTCCTGCTGGGCGGCATCGGCATGGTCGTCTGGGGCGGCAACCTCTCCGAACTGAGTCGCAGCGCGACCCTCTGGGGGATGCTGATCACCGGCGCCGGCTTCGGCCTCGTCTTCTCGCCGTTGAACGCCGACGCGCTCAACCGGCTGCCCGACTCGATGCGCGGCCAGGGCTCCGGCGTCACCCAGACCTTCCGCAACTTCGGCTCGGCGATCGGCATGGCGATCATGGGCTCGATCGTCGCCGGCGCCACCGACCTCTCCGGCGCCGCGGGCCCGGGCAACTTCGCCGCCGCGATGGAGAAGGCCTGGTACGTCGGCGCCGGCTTCCTCTTCGCCGGCTACATCATCGCCCACCTGTTCATGCCGGACGGCAAGCAGGAGGGGATCGAATAGGGGCGTACCTCGCTCCGCCCCGCCCGTCCGCCCGGGGCATGAGGGTTCCGCCGGGAAGATGCCGAGGGTTCTCCACAATCTCCACCTTCCGTCACAGGTTCTCCACGTTCGTCACACCTTCGCGCGTGGAGAAATGTTGATGGGCCGAAAACTAGCCCTATAGGAGGGGTTTTCGGCCCATCAACCTTCGGGCGTTGGGGAATGCACACGGAAGGCGCGCAGTTCGGGGAGGGACCGTGACGTCCCATGGGCCTTCGTCACAGACCCGTGACGCCCCGGGCGGAAGGAATCTCCCCCGGCGCTCGTCGTGAAGTCTCACCACTCTCCCGCGTCCCTTTCTCCTCTGGGCGGCAGCTAGCGCGTGATCGCGGCCACCAGGCGAGCCGCGGCGCCGGGGGACTGGCCGAGGTAGAGGCAGGGATCGAGAGCCTCGAGCTCGATCAGCACCGGGTCGCCGGCCGGGCCGGGGACGAGGTCGACGCGGGCGTAGAGGGGGATGCCGAAGCGCTCGGTGATCCGCTCGTGGACTTCGGCGGCGAGGGCTGGACGAGGGCGACGCGGCCGCTGGCGCGGATCGCCTCGATCAGGGACAGCGCCTCGTCGTGGCGCTCGGGCGGGAAGCGGCCGGTGTCGCGGGCGCCGGCGGAGACGTTCGGCTTGACCACGACCTCGCCCTCGAAGTCCGGCGGCGGGCCGTCCGGTCCGACGAAGGCGGTCGGCACGATCGGAACCCCGAGCTCGCCGAGGTAACGCTTGTCGGAGTTGAAGGCGACCAGCGCGGGCGTGTTGCGCAGTCGCTGCGGGCCGACCCGGTCGCACCAGGCGAGGAAGTCGTCGATCCGCTGGGTGTAGTCCCAGACCGAGCGCAGCACCACCCGGTCGTAGGCTTCCCAGTCGACCGCCGGGTCGTCCCAGAGCCGAAAGTCGGCCGCCGCCAGCGCCGCCGCCTCGAGGTCGTCGGCGAAGCCCTCGGGCCAGGCCGTGGAGGTGGCGAAGGCGATCCTCATCGGCGCGCAGCCTATGGACGCGCGGGGTCGCGGCGTGCCGTCCATATATCCACCGGCAGGTCCTCCAGCCGCCGCGCCAGGTAGGCGAGCCAGTCGAGCGAGGCGATGTCGGCCCACTGCGCGTCGTCGACCAGCACCACCACCGGGCCGTCCTCGGCGAGGTTGGCGACCAGCCAGTAGAGGCTGTAGCGGGCCTGCTCGTCGAGCACCATCTCGCCGTGGCCGAAGACGCCGAGCGCGTGCCCGGCGGCGCCCTCCAGCAGCCCGTCGCGGCGCCCGTCGACCGCCTCGGCGACGACCCGCTCGAGCAGCCGGCGGGCGATCCCGAACCCCTCGCCGCGCTCCAGCTCCCCGCCGCGCGCCCGCAGCACCGTGGCGCCCGCGCCCGCCGCGCCCGCCGCCAGCGCCCCCAGCAGCACCGTCTTGCCGACCCCGGCTTCGCCTTCGACGACGATGATCCGCCCACCCTCCCGCGCCCCGTCGAGGGCCGCCGACAGCGCGGCGAGCTCCCGCTCGCGGCCGATCAGAGTGGACGAGGCGAGGCCGTCGGTCGGCATCAGCCGCCGAGTCTACGGCCGGCGGAGGAAGAGGGGGGAGGTCCAGACCTCGTGGCCGTCGGCCTGGCGGCCGTGGAGGTAGACGGCGCTGTCGCCGCGGGGAGGGGCGATGGTCAGCCGGCCGGTGAGGGTCAGCGGCAGGTCGGCAGGAGCGGCGACGCGCTCGACCGTGACGTGGAGGCCGGCGCCGCCGAGGTCGTGGCGGACGGGGCCGGCGTCGAGGTCGGCGCGGCGGACGGTGAAGCGCTCGACCCGATCGTCCTCCTCGACCCGCGCCTCGATCGCCAGCTCCGCGTCGCCGCGCCCGAGCCGGAGCGTCGCGCCGATGTCGCCGCCGAAGGTCCGGGTCGACCAGCGCAGCCGCGAGCCGTCGACCGACAGCCTCTGCTCGGGATGGAGGAACGCCCACGACTCGGCGCCGCGCAGCTCGGCGCCGCGGACCTCGGCGGTCCCGGTCCAGGTCGCCCAGCGGTAGCGGTCGCGGTGGCGGGCACCGCCCCAGCGGATCCGCACCAGCTCGGCCGCCGCCGTGCCGCCGCCAGGACCGGCTCCGTCCGCCGCCGTGCTCGCGCGCACCTCGTCCGCCGGCCGACGGCGCAGCAGCGGGCCCTCGGCGTCGAAGACGGTCAGCTCCTCCCAGGGGGCGTCGCCGTAGAGGGCGTAGGTGGCGACGATCGGCTCCTCACCGACCTCGATCTCGTCGCCCATCCACGCCTCGCCGGCGCGCAGCAGGGCGACGGCGCGGGTGCCGGTCGTCGCCCAGGTACGCCGCGCGCGCAGCGCCGCGCCGACCGCCCGGTGGCTCAGCTCCGGCGCGAGCACTCCGGTCAGGCCGCCGCGGCCGCCGAAGATGTTGGCGCCGGGCGCCCCCGCGCCGGGGCGGCCGCGGTGCTCGTCGCTGCTCGCCGAGGCGCCGAGCTTCAGCCCCCGCGCCAGCGCGTCGCGGAGGAACCAGCCGCCGGTCCCCCAGGAGGAGTGCACCTCGAGCAGTCGCTCCAGCTCCGGGTGGTGCCAGTCGAGCACCGCCCGCCGGCCGCCGAGGTGGGGGATCAGCAGGTAGTCCTCGGGGCGCGCCGCGTAGGCGTCGTAGAGGTCGGTGATCGGCCAGTGTTGGGGCTCCGGCAGGGCGGCGCTCATCGAGTCGTGCCACTCGAGCGAGCGCGCCAGCGTCGTGTCCTCGCCGAGGAAGACGACGTTGTGGTCGCCGCCGACGGCGGCGTTGCCGCACCACTCGACGCCGGGGTAGACGACGAAGGCGCCCTCCTCCTCGGCGGCACGGCAGCGGCGCACGACGTCGTCCCAGGCGGCGGCGGTGACCTGGAAGTCGTTGGCGGTGTAGCCGAGGACGTCGAGCCCACCGACCCGCCGCGCGTAGTCGAGGTTGTAGGCGGTGTCCTGGGTGCCGACCGTGTCGTCGGAGTGGGCGTGCAGGTCGGCGAAGTAGGCCCGCTCCCCGGACAGGTCGGCGACCACGTCGACCGGGGCGGTCGCCCTGAGCTCGCGCCCCTCGGCGAGCGTCGTCGCGAGGCCGACGGTGTGGGACCCGAGGGGGAGCGGCGGCAGGTCGACGGTCGCCGTCGCCCAGCCGGTGGTGGGGAAGTCGACGAGTGACCCCTGCGCGGAGTCGACGCTGACCCGCGCCGGCGCGTCGCTCACGACGTTCCCCCAGCGGTCCTCCAGGTGGACCTGAAGCGGCGCCGCGGCGCCCTCGCGCACGACCCGCGGGCCGACCGCCACGAGCCGCTCCGCCGGCCCGGCGATCACGTCCACCGTCACGTCGCCGACCTGGCCCATCCGCGACGTCCCGAGGACGTCGGCGAAGAGGCGGAAGGTGAAGGCGTCCTCGACGAAGGTCTGTACGCGCGTCCCCGGCCCGCCCGCGCGGCGGTCGCCGAGGCGGATCGTGATCTCGTCGCCGGGGCGCAGGAAGCCGTCCTCGAGGTGGATCAGGAGCGCCTTCTGGAAGGGCCGCTCGCCGCCCTTGACGTCGTACCTCCTCGCCAGCCGGCGCACGCTCGCGAGGCTCTCCGCCGTCACCCCGCCGAGCTCACCGCGGTGCGTCACCTCGGCGCTCGCGTAGTCGCGCCCCGCCGGGTCGGCGGTCTGCAGGTCCCAGTCCGAGTAGTACTTGAAGCAGAGCTTGAGCCAGCCGCTGTCGGCGATCCCGGAGCTGCCGACGCGGTAGCGCAGCACCACTTCGGTGAGCTCCCCCGCGGTCAGTGCCTCGCGCTCGACCGTCAGCTCGCCGAGGAACGGCAGCGGCTCCAGCGCCGCCGCCAGCTCCCGTCCGACGGCCGGGTCCCGCGCGTCCTTGAACCGTGCCGCGGTGGCCCGCGGCGACAGTGCTGCCGAGGGCCGGGGGGAGAGCGCTCCCGGCTCTCCCGCCCGCCCCCGACCTTGGTTGGCCAAGTCCTGTGCCACGGCTACTTCTTGTTGAACGCCGGGACGCCGCCCGCCGCCGCGATGACTTCACCGGCGAGCTTGCTGGTCCGCGCCCAGTCGATGAACTTCATCAGCGCCGGCGGGCTTTCCTTGCCGTCCCCGGGCAGGACGAGGAAGAGGTAGCGCGAGAGCGGATACTTCAGCGGTTCGACGCTGATCTTCTTCGGTTCGCAGGCGACCCCGTTCACCTTCAGCGTCTTGATCCCCTTTTTCTGCCAGGAGAGGGCCGCGTAGCCGATCGCGTAGGGGTCCTGCTTGACCGCGTTGATGACCAGCCCGTCGGCGGTCAGCGCGTTGACGTTGGACGCCTGCAGTTCGTTGTTCAGCACCGCCTGCAGGAAGTAGTTGTAGGTGCCGCCGTTGCTGTCGCGGCCGACCGGGTCGATCGTCCCGCTCAGCCCCGAGCCGGGGATCTGGCTCCAGTCGGTGAGGATCCCGCGGTAGATGTCGTGCGCCTGCTGCAGGGTGATGTTGGTCAGCTTGTTCTTCGGGTTGACGTCGAAGCAGAGGCCGTCGAGGTCGAGCTTCACGTAGGTGGTGCCGGCGTCGCTCGGCAGCGGGCTGCGGCCCTGGCCGGCGAACATGCTGGTCCCGGTCTGGACGTCGCGGACGCCCGCGTTGCCGCCGTCGGCGGTGTAGACGAAGTGGACGTTCTTCTTGACCTGCTTGGTGTAGGTCGCGAACAGCGCTTCCAGCACCGGCTGCGGCGCGGTGCCGCCGGACCCGATCAGCGTCACGGCGCCGGCCGAGGCGGGCGCCATCAGGGCGACGGCGGCGACCGCCGCGATCGCGAGGCTCCTCAATCTCATCAACTCTCGTTTCCTTTTCTGCCGGGCCTAGGGTGTGGGATCGGGGAGGGTGCCGGCGGCGCACCGATTCGTCAAAGACATAGGTGAGCTAGCAGTTATGACCTGCTTAGATAGGCGGCCGTGGAGCTCCGCCAGCTGCGTTACTTCCGGGCGATCGCCCGCACCGGCAGCTTCAGCGCCGCCGCGGCGGAGGAATTCGTCGTCCAGTCGGCGCTCAGCCGGCAGATCCGCAAGCTCGAGGAGGAGCTCGGCGTGCGGCTCTTCGAGCGCACCACGCGGATGGTCCGGCTGACCGACGAGGGCGCCCGCCTGCTCGAGTGCGCCGACCGCGTTCTCGCCGACGTCGACCTCGTCGTCGCCGAGGCCGACGCGCTGCGCGGGGTGGTCCGCGGCAAGGTCGCGGTGGGGATGATGGAGTGCCCGCCCGCGACCCTCGACATGGCGGTGCTGCTGAGCGAGTTCCACGCCGACCACCCCGGGGTCGAGGTGGCGCTGCGCAGCGGCGGCAGCGACCGGATGCTCGACCACCTCCGCGCCGGCGACCTCGACTTCGCCATCCTCGGTCTGCCGCCGGCGCCGCTCGACGAGCGTCTCACCGCGCGCACGCTCTTGGTCGAGGACCTGGTCGGGCTGGTCGAGGTCGACCACCGCCTACGCTCCCGCGCCCGCGCGAGCTCGCTCGCCGAGGAGGTCTTCGTCGACTTCCCGCCCGGCTACGGCCTGCGCGAGCAGACCGACCACTGCTTCGCCGAAGCGGGGATCGACCGCAAGGTCGGCTTCGAGGTGGTGCGGGTCGAGGAGATGATCCGCTTCGCCACCCTCGGCCTCGGCATCGCCGTCCTGCCCCGCTCGATCGCCGCCGCGATCGGCCGTCGCGCCCGCCGTCCCCGCACCGTCGACATCACCGGCGCCGACCTGCGTCGCACCGTCGCCCTCGTCCACCGCGCCGACGGCCCCCGCTCGGCCGCCGCCCGCGCCTTCTTCGACCTCGCCGCGTCCCCGCTCCCCGAGCCCGGACGCTGAGCGGGCCCGAGCACGGCTCGACCAGCGGCGAGGCATCGCGCCTCGACGCACACGGCGGAGATCTCGCGCGGCCAGACCTGGCGGTGGGTCCGCAACGGGACGACGCACCGTCACAAGTCGGGAACTTTCGTGTTCTAACCTCTGCCGCGATCTGCGGCTTGGTGACACGGATGGACAAGAGCGAGATGCGACCGTCGCGATCCCGATCGGCGATGCCGGCCCTCTGCCTCGGCGTGCTGCTGGCGGCGGCGTCGCTGGCCTGGGGCGCGGCGCCCGCGCGCGCCGGCACCTACACCGTGTGGTCTTGCCGCGGGCCCGCCGGCGCGCCGATCTCGGATGCCGCCTGGCAGGTCCGGACCGAGAACGCGGCGCACGGCGAACTCAGCGTCGACCATGGCTGCGCGGAAGGAGCGTCACTGAGCATCGAAATGGGGCCGGGAGATAACGGCGCCGGGCGATCCGGCGAACTCGTCTTCGAACCTCCGACGGGCACCTTGATCTCCGACTTCGAACTCTGGCGCTACGTGGCTGCCGGGGCGGGCTCGTCCCCCGAAGGCGCGTACGCGGCGTCCTTGCGCGAATGGCTCGTCTTCGGCGAAGGCGAAGGATTCGTCACCGATTGCGGAGTTCCGCGACCCGAACGCACCTGCGTCGTCGGTGATCCAGAGTCTCCGCTCGACCCGGAAAACCTCGTCGACGGGCTGACATTCGCGGTAGGACCCGAAGGGAGCGTGCCACAGCGCGAAAAGCTGAGCCTCTGGGTGAGCTGCATCGGGCCCAGCTCCGCCTGCGAGCCGGTCTCCGGCACGCCTTCGGCGGTCGCGAAGCTCTTTCGCTCGAAGATCACGATCGAAGACGACCAGGCGCCGACGATCGAGCGGCTCGAAGGCTCGTTGACCGAAGCCGCGCCGCTGACCGGAACCGGCCACCTGCTGGTCACCGCCGGCGACGTCGGCGGCGGTATCGCCGGCCTCGAATACGCGGTCGACGGCGGGGCGCCGAAACGGATCTCGCTCGGCAACGGCAACGGCGGCTGCGAAGAGCCGTTCACCTTGCCGCAGCCGTGCCCGAGCGAAGCGACGCGGGACATCGCGATCGCCACCGCCGGACTTTCGCCCGGTGCCCACAGTGTCACCGGCACGGTCACCGACGCCGCCGGCAACTCGACCCCATTCGGCCCGGTCGCCTTCAAGGTCGCCGCCCCGCCGGCCGAACCGCCCGTCCACCAGCCGCCGGAGCAGGAAGCGCCCGCGCGCGGCCCGGCGACGGGGATGGAAGTCGCGGCGGCCTCGGCCCAGGGCGGGCGACCGAACAACGGCACGCCGGCGGTGGAAACGCCGCGGATCATGCTGCGCGAAGTCGCGCCCGCGCCCGGCGGCGGCAAGCCCGGCCGGCTGCGGGGCAGCCTGACCACGTCGAGCGGCGAGCCGATCAGCGGCGCCCGCCTCGTCGTCGAAGTCTCCGAACTCGGCGGCGCCCACCGCGCCCGCAAGCGGCAGATCCGCACCGACCACGGTGGCCACTTCGTGCTCGCGGTCGGCAAGACGGGCGCCCGCACCGTCGTCGTCTCCTACGCGCCGACGGTCGGCGGCCCGGTCTCGCGCAGCGCCGGCGCCTTGGTCAAGGCGCCGCTGTCGCTGTCACTGACCCCGCGGCCACGCGCCCTGCGGGCCGGGCAGACGGTCCACTTCCACGGCCGGTTGCGCGGCGCGGGCGGCGCCGCGGCGGGCGCCAACGTCGAGATCCAGGCCGTCGCCGGCGGCCGCTGGACGACGATCGAGACGGTCAGCGCCGACCGCCACGGCGACTTCACCTGGTCGCATCGCTTCCGCTACGTCGAACGCGACGCGCTCTTCTCCTTCCGCGCGGTCGTCCCGCGCACCCCGGGCTGGCCCTGGGCGACGGTGAAGAGCGGTCGGGTCGAACTGCCGATCGAAGGGGCGCCGCGATGACCGGGGCGGAGGCGTTCCTCGCCGACGAGTACGAGGGGAGCAAGGGCGAGGTGCAGCGCACCGTCGCCGCCAAACTCGGCGACGCGGTCGCCGGGGTCGACCTCGACGGCGCCTACAACGAGGCCTGGCACGCGCTCTACCTGCGGCTCGAGGGCGGCGAAGTCGTCGACAACCACAAGGCGTTCCTGGTCACCGTCACCTACCGGCGGGCGCTGAGCGAACGCCGGGCGAGCAGGCTCGAGCGGGCCGCCGACACCGAGGAACTGATCGCGGTCGGGGTCGAGCCGGACCTCGACGCGCGGCTCGACGCGGAGATGCAACTGCGCCACTTCGCCCAGGGCCTGCGCGCCCAGCTCGACGAGCGCGAGCTGCGGGCGGCGGTCCTCTGCCACCTCTACGGGCTCTCGCGGCCGGAGGCGGCGGAGCTGATCGGGATCGCCCCGCGGCGGATGGAGAAGCTGATGGACCGCGCCTCGAAGCGGATCAACGCGGTGATCGGCGCGGTCCGGCCGGGGGAGCTCTGCGACGAGTTCGACTCGATGGTGCGCGCCTTCGCGGTCGGGATGCTGGACGAGGACGGCGAGCGCTACCGGCTCGCCCGCGACCACCTGGAGACCTGCCCGTCCTGCCGGCGCAAGGTGCTGACCCTGCGCGGCCTCGGCGCGATCGCCCCGCTGCCCGCCGTCTTTGGCACCCTGGCCGGGGCGGCGGCGGTCGGCGCGACCGGCCTCGGCGCCGGCGCGGGCAAGGTGGCGGCCGGCAAGGGCCTGGCGGGCAAGGCGACCCTTGGGAAGCTGACCGGCAAACTCGCGGGCCTCGGCTCGAAAGCGACGCTGATCGGCGGCGCGGTGGCGACGACCACCGCCGTCGCCGCGGTCGCGGCGGTGACCGTGGTCGGCGTCGGTGGGCACGGCGGCCACCATCCGGCGGGCGGTGGCGAACCGGCCCCCGCCGTCGTCGGCGCGGAAGTCGGCGGCGAAGAACCGGTGGCGACGACCCCGCCGCCGGCGTCCCCGACCCCGCCGAAGCCGGCCCATCACGCCAAGCCCAAGAAGAAACCCAAGAAACATCCTCATCACAAGAAGCCCCACAAGGCGGAGAAGGCGACCGCGAGCGAGGCGACGCCCCCGCCCGTCCAGGAATACGAACCCGAAGCGACCCCGGTCGTCACCCCGGAATCGACCTACGAAGCGCCGCCGCCCGCCGAACCCGCTCCGGAACCGGCCCCCGAACCAGCCTCGACCCCGAGCGAATCGAAGCCTCCGCTGAAGGACGCCTCGGTGGAGTTCGAACTGCACTGAGCCGCCGTGGCGGTCGCGGCCGTCCGAGGTGCGTCCCGGGCGTCTCGTGGCGGCCCGTGGCAGGCTGTGGCCGCCACGAGACGCCCGGGACGTGCGAGGGATTACGGGAAGTCGCCGAGGGTCCGTCACGAACTCCCATGTCCCGTCACAGGTCC
>Ga0164242_10008720_pt1 | contig 10990 bp, 8 predicted proteins | sample OricomgcompostMG_FD_108783 | JGI IMG/M metagenome (GOLD analysis project Ga0164242, IMG submission 108783) | Miracle-Growth compost microbial communities from Emeryville, California, USA - Original compost - Miracle growth compost (MG) ...
CGCACCGCGCCGCCGAGCTGGCGGATCTCGACCATGAGCTGCGCGGTGCGCGCCTGCGGCCCGACGAGCTCGACGACGCGGTCGGCGGCCTCGAGGTCGAACGAGCCGAGCAGCGCGTGGTCCTCGTGCACCGGCATGGGCTCGGGCGGGTCGGTGTGCACCGCGCCGAGCGCCGCGTACGGCAGCACCTGGACGGTGTCCAGGAACGGCGTCGCGACGGAGCGGACGGCCGCGAGCAGCTCCTCCCCCTCGTCCGGGTCGCCGGTCCAGGCGAAGCGCACGCACACCGCGGCCCGGCCGCGCAGCGGCTCGGGGACCAGCGGCAGGTCGGGCAGCCGCAGGACGGCCACCGACGTCGTGCCCGCCTCGGGCAGGAGGGCGCACCACACGGCCCACGTCCGCAGCACGGCCGCGGCGTCCGCGAGGTCGAACCACACCTGGCCGCCGTAGAACGTCGCCTGCTCGACGAGGTCGAGCTCGACCGCCGTCACGATGCCGAGCGTGCCCTTGCCACCACGCAGGCCCCAGAACAGCTCCGGGTTCTCGGTCGCGGACGCGCGGCGGATCTCGCCGTCGCCCGTGACCACGTCGAACGTGCGGACCGTGTCGGCCGACAGCCCGTGGGTGCGGGCCAGCGGGCCGAGGCCGCCACCGGTGAGGAACCCGACGACGCCGACGTCGGGCGACGAGCCGCACAGGCCCGCGAGCCCGTGCGGTGCGGCCGCGGCCAGCACGGCGTCCCACCTGACGCCCGCCCCGACGCGGACCCAGCGCTCGTCCGCGTGCAGCTCGAGCTCGGTGAGCGCGGCGGTGCTGACGAGGATCGTCCCCGCCATCGACTCGCCCACGCCGTGGCCCGTGCTCTGCACGCCGACGCGCACGCCGAACGCGGCGGCCAGGCGCAGCGTCGTCGCGACGTCGCCGGCGTCGTGGGCCTCGACGACCGCGAGCGGCGTGACCGGCCGGGCCAGGTTGAAGGTGCCCGTCAGCCGCGCGTAGTCGGCGGTGCCGGGGAGGAAGGTGCCGGGGACCGCGTCGGCGACGGCTCGCACGGCGGCCTGGGCCGCCCGGTTGTCGTCGGTGACGTCCGGCAGGGTGATGGTGCTCATCGATCGTCCTTGTCGTCCGCACGGAGTTGCCGTGCCCGTTTCGAGCGGTACGCCGGTGTGGCGCACGGGCGAAAGGTGACCGACCGGTCAGCGTCTGATACGTCCGCGGCGCGGGCCCGTCGTCGCGAGGGTGCTGGCACCCGTCAGCCGGGCGGCGCCGGCGGGAGCTCGAGCGTGAACGTCGTGCCCTCGCCGACCGCGGACGCGATGCGCAGCTCGCCGCCGTGCGCGTCGACCACCGCCTTCGTGATCGACAGGCCGAGGCCCACCCCGGGGATCGCGCGCCGCGTCGCGGTCGTGGCGCGGAAGAACCGGTCCGTCAGCTGCGCGAGCTCGTCGGGTGGGATGCCGATGCCCGTGTCGGCGACGGCGACGTGCGCGCCGCCGTCGGGCCGCGGCGCGACGCGAAGGTGCACCGTCCCACCGCGCTCCGTGAACTTCAGCGCGTTCGAGACGAGGTTGTCGACGGCCTGGCCCAGCCGGCCGGCGTCGCCCACGACCGGCGCGGGCCGCGCGTCGAGCACGAGCGCCACGCCCGCCTGCTCGGCGTTCGGGCCTGCGGCCAGCGCGGCCGCGCGCGCGACGTCGGCGAGGTCGATCGGCGCGGGCGAGATCGCGAACGTGCCGGCCTCCACCTGCGCGGTGAGCAGCAGGTCGCCGACGAGCCGGAGCTGGCGGCGCGCATTGCGCTCGATGATCGCGAGGTACTCCCGCTGCTCGTCCGAGAGCGGGTCGGTGCCGTCCTGCAGGAGCTCGAGGTAGCCGAGCACCGACGTGAGCGGCGTGCGCAGCTCGTGGCTCACGAGGCTGACGAACTCGTCCTTGAGCCGTTCGGCCTCGCGCTCGGCGGTGACGTCGGTCGCGACGACGACGTACCCCGAGACGGACCCGTCGATGTCGGTGCGCTGCGTGACGGCCAGCCGCGCCGTGAGCCGCGTGCCGTCGCGCCGCACCACCGTCCAGTCGCGCAGCGCGCCCCGGCGCGCCGAGATCTGCTCGAGGAAGTCCTCGAGCCGGGGCGCGCGCCCGCCCGACGTGCGCGCCTCGACCTCCTCCGGGAGCGCGAAGTCCTTGACGTTCATGCGGCCGACGACCTCGCCCTCGGCGTGCCCGAGCATGCGCTCGGCGCCGGCGTTGAACACCTCGACGAGCCCGTCGCGGTCGGTCGCGACGATCGCCTGCTCGGTGGCCGAGTCGATGACGGACAGGAGCTGGTCGCGCACGACCTTGCGGTTGGCCGCGACGCGCGCGAGCTCGAGGGCGTCGTCGCGCATGCGTCCGACCATGACGCGCTCGTTCTCCCGCAGCGCGGCGAGGGTCGCGGCGTGCATCCGCAGGTTCTCGGTGATGGCGTGCACGGTGATCGCGACGACGACCGAGACGAGGGAGAGGAACACGCTGCGGAGCACGACGGCGAGCGTGAGCGTCGTGTCGCGGTCGATCAGGACCGGCGCGAGGATGACGGCGGCCGCACCGACCGCGACGATGACGACGCCGCGCCGGCCCTGCCGCGACGCGAGGGCGATGACCGGCAGGAACAGGATGCTCGTGAACGTCGACCCGGTGCCGCCCGTGCCGGCGCGCAGCAGGCCGACCGCCACGAGCTGCAGCACGGGCAGCGCGTCCTGCGCCGCGTCGGGCCAGCGGCCCCACGGCAGGAGCCGCGCCGCGACGACGGTTCCGCCCGCGATCACCGACGCCCAGACGACCGCCGCCGGGTGGTTCGCGTCGACCTGCGGCAGGGTGAGGAAGCCGAGCGCGACGACGAAGAGGAAGAAGAACGGGAGCTGGCGCTCGACGACGTCCCCGTCGGGGCCGAGATGCGGCACGACGTGCACGGCGAACCACCTCTGGTCCGTGCCGAGCCCGTCGTCGACCACGAGGTCGCGCGTCACCACAGGTCCCGCAGCAGCAGCAGGACCCCCGTGACGACCAGCGCGACGACCGCGATCGTCACGAGGCGGCGCTCGGCGCGCCGGTTCGCCTCGATCTCGTCGGCCAGCGCCTCGGGGGTCAGCGTGGCCCAGCGCCGCGCGTCCGCCTCGGACTCGGACCCGGTCATCCCATCACCCGCCCCGTCTTCTCTGTCTTGTCCCACACCGCGGCCTGCCCGCGCCACTGCCTGACGTACGCGTCGAGCGTGATCGCGCAGAGCACCGGACCGAAGCCGACCACGTAGAGGCCGAGGCGGGACAGCCACCGGCCGCCCGGCAGCGCCTCCACGGAGCGCACGACGAACCCGAGCAGCATCGCGATCACCGACCACGAGTAGAGCGAGAGCGTGAGGACCCGCAGGCCGGTCGGCGTCAGCTCGAGGCCGAACCAGCCGGGCACGGTGTGCGTCAGCAGCGCGGGGTGCGCCGCCGAGAGCATGACGACGAGGGCCCCGGCGCCCGGGAACAGCAGCCCTTCGAACCACGACCGCCGCGCGGTGTCGCGGTCGAGCAGCAGGGTCGTGGTCGTGACGAACCCGTACGCCGCGAGCGCGATCCACCACAGCCGCTGGAACGTGTCGTGCGCGGTGGCGGGCGACACGAAGTACAGGCCGACGAGCCCGACGGTGCCGAGCGTCATCGCGACGGGCAGCAGGTAGACCGAGAACCAGACGAGCCCGAACGACACCGAGCCGAGCCGGTGCGCGCGCGAGCGCCGGAACCAGACGTGCCGGAAGACGCTCGTGATCTGCACGTTCCCGCGCGCCCAGCGGACGCGCTGCTTCCACAGGGCGCGCACCGAGTCGGGCTCCTCGGCGAGCACGACGGCCGTGCCGTCGAACACGACGCGCCGGCCGTCGAGCTGCGTCAGGAACGTCGAGTAGGTGTCCTCCGCGAGGGTCGTCGTGTCGACCGCGCCGCCGAGGGCCTCGAGGTTGGCGCGCGAGTGCAGCTGCGCGCCCCCCGCGAGGCACGCCATCGCGCCGAGCACGTTCTGCGCGCGGCGCGCCGCGGCCTGCGCAGTCACGTACTCGTAGCCGATGAACCGCGACACCACGCCAGGCCGCGCGCTGCCTTCGCGGATGAACCCCGTCACGGCACCGACCGACGGGTCGGCGAGGTGGCGCGTCATGCGCCGCAGCGAGTCGGGGCGGTAGATGACGTCGGCGTCCATGATCAGCAGCGCCTCCATCCAGTCGTCCGCGAGCGCGCGGGCGATGCCGTGGTTGAGCGTGTGCGCCTTGCCCTGGCCGCCCCGCTCGCGGCGCAGGTGGACGACGCGGCCGGGGTACTGGGCCGCCTTCGCGCCGACGACGGCCGGCGTGTCGTCGGTGCTGGCGTCGTCGACCACGTACACCCGCAGCCGGTCGGGCGGGTACTCGAGCGCCATGAGCCGGTCGATCGACGCGGCCAGCACCGCGGCCTCGTTCCACGCCGGGACCACGACGACGACCCGCGGCAGGTACGGCGCGGCGCTGCCCAGGTGGTTGCGGAACGCGTGCACCGGCACGAGCAGGTACTGCCCGATGCCCGCGAGCACGGGCACGACGGCGAGCAGGACGGAGGCGACGAGCAGCACGACGAGCGCGTCGTGCCAGCCGCTCACCGGGCGTCCTCCCCCGCGCCCGCCGCCAGCCACTCGTAGCGGCCGACGTCGGCCGCGGCGTGGGCGTCGGTCGACGCGACGAGCTCGACGCCCGCGGCGCGCAGGCGGCCCACGACGCGCGGGCCGGGGCAGCGCCACTTCTCGTTGACCTCGACCGGCGTGCCGGTCGCGCGCGCCGCGTCGGCCAGCGCGTCGAGCAGGTCGTCGGGCACGTCGTCCTCGGACAGCCCGAGCTTGGGCAGCAGCGAGAACGGGTGGGCGAGCTGAGCGCGCGCCACGCGGTGCAGGGCCCGGACGGTCGCGCCGACCAGCAGCTCGACGACGTCGGTGGGCGTCAGGTCGCCCCGCTCGCGCACCGCACGCGGCGACAGCGGGCCGTCGGGGCCCGGGAGCTGGTGGTCGGCGAGCAGCACGCGGTCGGGGCCGCGCGGCGTGCCGAGCGACGCGAGCACCTCGGGCGGCGCGTCGACCGCGCCCGACGCGTCGAGGAGCTTGGCCTCGACACCCGTGAGGACGGTGAGCCCCGCGACCCGCGGCAGCGCGGCGACGGCGTCGAGGAACTCCGGGACGTACGTCGTGGAGACGCGCACGTGGTCGACGAAGCGGACGGTGTCGAGCCCCGCGGCGGCGGCCGCCGCGAGGTTCTCGGCCGGGCTCGACGTGCCGTCGTCGGAGAACGTGGAGTGGACGTGGTGGTCGCCCGTCAGCGAGGGCGCGCGCCCGGGACCCGCCATGGCGTCAGCCCGGCAGGATCTCGTCGACCGGCAGGAACACGTCCTCGAGGTAGCGCACGTTCGCGATCTCCTGGAAGTCGACGCGCGCCGGGACGGGCCGGCCGAGCACCGCGTCGAGCGTGAGGGACGGCATGTCGACGCCCGCCGCGATCGTCAGCGGCATCGCGCCCGGGAACCGCGGGTTGACCTCCAGCAGGGCGGGCTCGCCCGCCGCGTCACGCTTGAGCTGCACGTTCGCCACGGTCGTCAGGCCGATGGCCCGCGCGACGGCCGACGCGGTGTCGACCAGGCCGGCGTCGTGCACGGTGACGCCCGCGACCGCGACGCCCGAGTCGACCCGCAGCCGCGCGCGCGGCACGGCCGCGACGACGTTCCCGTCGAGGTCGGCGAGCACGTCGACCGAGAACTCGTCGCCCGGCAGGAGCTCCTGCACGAGCAGGTCCTCGTCGTCGTGCACCGCGTCGAGCTCGGACTGGCTGAGGACGACGCGCACGCCGCGCGAGCCGGCCCCGCGGCGCGGCTTGACGATCACCGGGAAGTCCCAGCCGCTGACGGCCTGCGGCGTGCCGACCAGCTCGGTGCGCGGCACGCGGACGGTCCGCTCGCACACGCGCGCGAGCGTCAGCTTGTCGAGCGCGGTCTCGAGCGTGCGCAGCTCGGGCGACGCGAGCCGCGTGCCGCCCTCGGCGAGGCGGTCGCGCGCCGCGGCGAGGCGAGGCAGCTCGACGTCGACCGTCGGGAACAGCACGTCGATGCCGTCGTCGCGGCACAGGGCGGCGACCACTTCGACGAAGTCGTCCGCGCGACCCGCCGGGACGAGGCGCCGACGCTGCGGCGGGACGAGGTAGATCGCCGACGCCCATCGGTCCATGTCCGCCGCGTACACCTCGACGTCGGCGCGGCGGGCGAGCGAGCGGACGACCGCGACGCCGGCCGGGCCGCCCGCCCCGGTGACGAGCACGCGCGTCACGAGCCGACCTCGCTCTCGTGCACGCCCGCGGCGATGCCGCCGCGGCTGCGGATCATCGCCGCGATGCGCAGCGCCGCGAGCGGCTCGGCGTACCGGCCGGTGCCGAAGCGCGACCAGTAGCGGGCGGTCGCGCGCACCATCTCGGGCGCCATGTAGTCGCGGTGCGCCTGCGACTCGAACGCGGCGAGCATCCGCAGCTTCGTCTCGAGGAAGCCGTCGACGGGGACGAACGTGTCGGGCCGGTAGTCGATGCTCGACGACGGGCTCTGGAAGCAAGCGACCGACGGGACGCGCCGCGCGGCGACGTCGACCGCCTGCCGGACGGCGCGGTGGTCCTGGTGGCGGTCGTGCTGCGAGTGCGTGTACACGATCGTCGGCCCGACCTCGGCGACCACGTCCTCGATGGCGGTGATGACGCCGGCCGCGGGGTCGATCCGCGTGTCCTCGAAGTCGAGCAGGTAGAGCCGCGCGCCGACGATCGCCGCCGACGCGAGCGCCTCGTGGCGCCGCCGGTCCGGGTCGCCGCCGACCACGCCGCCCGACAGCGTGAGGATCACGACCTCGTCGCCCGCCGCCCGGTGGGAGGCGAGCGTGGCCCCGATGCCGATCTCCACGTCGTCGGGGTGCGCGCCGACCGCGAGCACGACCTCGTGCGCCGCGTCGGACTCCGCGCGCCGGCGTCGCCCCCGCGCAGCGAGCGCCGGGACCTTCTCGAGCAGCGTCGCGGCGGACACCGGCTTGACGAGGAACTCGTCGGCGTCGCGGCGCAGCGCCTCGACCGCGTAGTCGACGCTCGCGAACGCCGTCATGACGGCGACGGGCAGGCCCGGCTGCCGGACGCGCAGCTCGCCGAGCAGCTCGAGGCCGCTCATGCCGGGCATCTGGATGTCGGTGACCACGGCGTCGAACGTGCGGCGGCCGACCTCCTCGAGCGCACTCATCGGGTCGTGCACGACCGTGACGTCCATCCCGCCGCGCCGCGCGAGGACCGTCTGCACGAACTGCGCGGTGTCGCGGTCGTCCTCGACGACGAGGACGGTGACCTGGTCGTCCGGCACGGGCCCACCTCCGTGCGCCACGCTAACGGCGGTGCCCGCGGCTCGCGCGCGCGGGTCGACGGGCCTGGCGGGGAATAGACGTGGACCGGCCCCGGTTGCGGCGGTCGGTACATGCAAACGCATGGATCGCGAGGAGAGCGGGGACCCCATGCAGTACGGCATCTTCAGCGTCGGCGACGTCACCACCGACCCGACGACGGGCCGCACGCCGGACGACACCGAGCGCGTGCGCGCCATGCTGACGATCGCGCGCCACGCCGACGAGGCGGGCCTCGACGTCTTCGCCACCGGCGAGCACCACAACCCGCCGTTCGTCCCCTCGTCGCCGACGACGATGCTCGGCTACCTCGCGGGCCTGACCTCGCACATCACGCTGTCCACCGCCACCACGCTCATCACGACGAACGACCCGGTCCGCATCGCCGAGGAGTACGCGATGCTCCAGGTGATCGCCGACGGGCGGATGGACCTGATGATGGGCCGCGGCAACACCGGACCCGTGTACCCGTGGTTCGGGCAGGACATCCGCCAGGGCATCCCGCTCGCGATCGAGAACTACGCGCTGCTGCGCCGCCTGTGGACCGAGGACGTCGTCGACTGGACCGGCAAGTTCCGCACCCCGCTGCAGGGCTTCACCTCGACGCCGCGGCCGCTCGACGGCGTGCCGCCGTTCGTCTGGCACGGCTCGATCCGCTCGCCCGAGATCGCCGAGCAGGCCGCGTACTACGGCGACGGGTTCCTGCACAACGCGATCTTCTGGCCCATGGAGCACACGGCCGCGATGGTGAGCTTCTACCGCCAGCGGTTCGAGCACTACGGGCACGGGTCGGCCGACCAGGCGATCGTCGGGCTCGGCGGGCAGGTCTTCATGCGGCCGCGCTCGCAGGACGCCTGGGACGAGTTCCGGCCGTACTTCGACAACGCGCCCGTCTACGGGCACGGGCCGTCGATGGAGGACTTCACGCGCGAGACGCCGCTCACCGTCGGGTCGCCGCAGCAGGTGATCGACCGGTACGCGTCGTTCCGCGAGCAGGTCGGCGACTACCAGCGCCAGCTGTTCCTGCTCGACCACGCCGGGCTGCCGCTCAAGACGGTGCTCGAGCAGATCGACATCCTCGCGGGCGAGGTCGTGCCGGTGCTGCGCGCCGAGGCCGAGAAGGCGCGGCCCGCGCACGTGCCCGCGAACCCGCCGACGCACGCCGAGCGCGTCGCGGCGGCGCGCGCCGCGGGGCAGGTCCACGAGCAGCAGGTCGCCGCGGCCGACCACTGGACCGGGAGGACGGCCGAGGACGACGTCGCGGCCGCCGACGCGGTCACGCGTTGAGCGCCGGTCGTCACGCGCCGTTCGCCACGCCGTTCGTCATGCACAGCAGGCAAGGAGACACTGGAACCATGAGTGAGCGTTCGATCGTCGTGCTGTCGGCCGGCGTCTCGCAGCCGAGCTCGACCCGGTTGCTGGCCGACCGGCTGCGCGACGCGACCGTCGCCGAGCTGGCGGCGCGCGGCATCACCGCGGACGTCGAGACCGTCGAGCTGCGCGCCCTCGCGCACGCCGTGGTCGACATGACTCTGACGGGCTTCGCGAGCGGCGAGCTCGCCCGCGTGATCGAGAAGGTCGAGGCCGCCGACGGGATCATCGCCGTGACGCCGATCTTCACCGCGTCGTACGCCGGTCTGTTCAAGTCGTTCGTCGACGTGCTGGGCAAGGACGCGCTCGTCGGGCGGCCCGTGCTGCTCGGCGCGACCGGGGGCACCGGGCGGCACTCGCTGACGCTCGACTACGCGCTGCGGCCGCTGTTCACGTACCTGCGCGCCGACGTCGCCACGACCGCGGTGTTCGCCGCGACGGACGACTGGGCGTCCGACGACGAGGTCAACCCGCTGCCCGCGCGCATCCGCCGGGCCGGGCGCGAGCTCGCCGAGATGGTCGCCGACCGGGAGCCGTCCGCGCCGGCCGGCCTGTTCGACGGCGTGCCGTCGTTCGACCAGCTGCTCGGCGGGGCCTGACGGCCGCGGCGCCCGGGCGCACCGCCGGGTGCATCACGGGCCGAGCGGACGAGCTCGGCCGGCTCGCGGTGGGGCGCGGCGCGCCCGCCTGACGGGTTCCGTACGATCGCGTCAGGCGCGGGAACCCTGCCCGTCGCCCGCCCGTCACCTGCCGGCGGAGGGTCCATGGCCTGCGCGAACGCGGAGAGCTGAGCCGGTGGCGCGCGCCGTCCGCACCCGGCCGACCGCCGGCCGCGTCGTCGGCAGCCGGGTCGCGCGCGCCGCGCGAGCGCTCGTCTCGCCTCCCCCGCGGCGCGCGCTCGAGCCGCCGCCCGCGCCGCCCGCCGTGCCCGACGACCTGGTGCCGCTGCTGCGCGAGCTCGGCGCCGCGCTGCTCTCGTCGGGGCAGTCGGTCGTCGACATCGAGGAGGCGCTCGACGTCATCGCGCAGGCGTACGGCGCCGCCCAGGTCCGCACGCTCGTGTTCCCGACCGGCGTGTTCATCCGCGTCGAGACGGCCGACGGTGGTCGCAGCGACTTCACCGGCCCGCGCTCGGCCGACAATCTGCCGCTGCACCAGATCGGCGACGTGGACCGGCTGGTCGCCGACCTCGCGGCGCACCGCGTCGAGCTGCCCGAGGCGCGCGCCCGGCTGCGCGACGCGCTGTCGATGCCGCCGCGGTTCGGCCCGCTCGTCCAGGTGCTCGGGCACGCGCTCCTGACGCTCGGCTTCGGCCTGGTGCTCTACCCCGTGCCGGCGGCGATCCCGGTGTACCTCGGCGTCGGCGCTGCCATCGGCGTCCTGCGCGCCCTCGCGGGGCGCTGGCCGACCCTCGGCACCGCGCTGCCCGTCGTCGCGTCGTTCCTGGTCGGGGTGCTCGCGATCACGTGGTTCGCTCCCCTCGTCGGCGGCGACACCGTGCGGCTGCTCGCGCCGCCGCTCGTCAGCTTCCTGCCCGGCGCGGTGCTCACCGTCGCGGCGATGGAGCTGACCAGCGGGCAGGTCGTCGCGGGGGCGTCGCGGCTCGTCTACGGGCTCGCGCAGCTGCTGCTGCTCGCGTTCGGCATCGTCGCGGCCGTGACGGTCGCCGGGCCGCTGACGAGCCAGCACGACGTCACGACGCTGGGGCGCGGCGCGGCGTGGGCCGGCGTGCTGCTCGTCGCGGTGGGGCACCGGTTCTTCTCGTCGCCGCCGCGCGGCACCTTCTGGTGGCTGCTGCTCGCGCTGTACGCGGCGTACGCGGCACAGGCGCTGGGCGCCGTGCTGCTGTCGCCGCAGCTGTCCGGGTTCCTCGGGGGCCTCGCGATCGTGCCGGTCGCGCAGGTCATCGCCGGTCGCCGCTCGGGGCCGCCCGCCGTCGTGACGATGCTGCCCGCGTTCTGGCTCCTCGTGCCCGGTGCGCTCGGGTTCCGGTCGATCTCCGAGATCGCGGTCGGCGCGTCGCTCGGCGTGGACGACCTCGTGGCGACCGCGCTGTCGCTGTTCTCGATCGCGCTCGGGGTGCTGGTCGGGACCGCGCTGACGCGTGACGTGCGGTACGTGGGCCGCGCGGTCCTGCGGGTGGCGCAGCCGGGGGCGCCCGGGGGCTCCGC
>Ga0164242_10008721_pt1 | contig 10990 bp, 12 predicted proteins | sample OricomgcompostMG_FD_108783 | JGI IMG/M metagenome (GOLD analysis project Ga0164242, IMG submission 108783) | Miracle-Growth compost microbial communities from Emeryville, California, USA - Original compost - Miracle growth compost (MG) ...
GTGAGGTGGTCCCGCCTGGTGAGACAGGGGCATAAGGTGGATCTTCCGACGAAGAGGACGATCCAGCATGAAGACACGCAGACGGTTTACGGCCGAGTTCAAGGCCAAGGTCGCTCTTGAGGCAATCCGCGGCGAGCGGACGATTTCGGATCTGGCGACGAAGCACCAGCTTCATCCCAACCAGATCACCCAGTGGAAACGGCAGGCCATCGAGAACCTGGCCAAGGCGTTTGACGACAAAGCAACGGATGCGCAGGTCGGCCGGGAAGCCGAGGTGACGAAGCTGCACGCCAAGATCGGCCAGCTCGTTATCGAGCGGGATTTTTTGGCCAAGGCCTTCGATCGTTGAGCCTGGATCGGAGGAGAATGATGATTGATCCCGATCACGAACGGCTCTCGATCCGCCGCCAGTGCGAACTGGTCTCGATCTCGCGGGCCTCGTTCTACCGCCAGCCAGCCGGTGAGACATCCGAGAACCTCGAACTGATGCGCGTCATCGACGAGGCGTTCATGGAAACGCCTTGGTATGGCTCGCGGCAGATGGCCCGGCACCTGCGCCGTCAGGGCTGGTGCGTCGGCCGCAAGCGCATCCGACGACTGATGCGCAAGATCGGTCTGTCGCCGATCTACCAGGCTCCCAAGACCAGCGAGCCGCATCCCCAGCATCGCATCTATCCCTACCTGCTGCGGCATCTCAACATTGAGCGCCCCGATCAGGTCTGGTGCGCCGACGTGACCTATATCCCGATGCGGCGTGGCTTCCTCTACCTCGTCGCCATCATGGACTGGTTCAGCCGCAAGGTGCTGGCCTGGCGATTGTCGAACACGATGGATGCCGACTTCTGCGTTGCCGCGCTTGAGGAGGCGATCGCCCGCTACGGCAAGCCCGACATCTTCAACACCGACCAGGGGAGCCAGTTCACCAGCTTCGCCTTCACCACGACGCTGAGGGACGCCGGCATCCGCATCTCCATGGACGGGCGCGGTCGCTGGATGGACAACGTCTTCATCGAGCGGCTGTGGCGCAGCCTCAAATACGAGTGCGTCTTTCTCAATGCCTTCGAGACCGGCAGCGAAGCCCGGGCCGGCATCGGCTCCTGGATTGACTATTATAACCGGCAACGCCCGCACTCGACCTTCGGCGGGAGGACACCTGACGAGGTCTATGCTACGGCAGAAATGACGGAGCAACTGGCGGCGTAGAAACCAACCCGATCCACCTTAGCCAAGCCGCCAAACTGTCTCACCAGGCGGGACCACCTCACATAGCGTTCGTCAATGTCCCAGAACCCAGCCTGTCCCCGCATCCATCGCCTCCCTGCAAATCAGCACGGCGATGGAATCAAATCCCGGCCGAAAACGCGAGGTAATTCGAGGTGTCCAACTGCTTCGCCGGCCATGTCACCTGAGACGAGCAATGGGTCGTCGTGCCGGTCGGCAACGACGCCATGCAAAATCATCAAATGTGAGTCAGACCCAATTTTGCACGCCGATTCACAAATTGATTCCGTCCACAAAATATATCTTATGTCTTGGCACTGTCGATCTTAAACAAACTCAACATGACCTTCATGAGTATTTCCGGCAATCTATGGTGAATATTAAGAAATATCCATTCATCCCTACAATCCACTTCGAAAACGGTCCATCATATTGAATTTTTTAACACAGTCGTCGAATACATCAGAAAGATAAGAACTATAGTAATTAAGAAGAATACCTCGGAATGCATCGACATATTTCGACTGCATCGGAGTTCGCAGAGACCACGGAAGGTTAAACGCATCGGCCGCAATATTCTCTATCATGTCTTTTCCAAGTGAAAGATCGATAAAGAATATATTCCCATCATTGGCAATGGATCTCTTCTTGTGACTGTCCGGAAACTGGTCGAAGAGGTACTTTGGTCCGATCCCAAAAACCAGATCCTGCTTGCGGAATAATCGTAGATCATGATGGATAACAATTTTAGGTCCAGTAAGAGACGGGTATAGGCATAAAGTGTCGATTATCGGCCATGGGTGTTGATGGTTTGCATCGATGAAGGCCATGTCAAACGCTTGTCCCAACGACTGAAGGTCAAGAGCAGTCGTGAATGGCCGCTTCTCTACGGAAACTTGCGAACCCAGATATATGTCACCGATCAGGAATCCGTTCTCCTTGGTCTTGTCGCCAAAGAATGTGTTGTCGTGGTCGATCGTGAGGAAGCGTTCGCCACCGTTCTCTTCCATAAAGGATGCGATCAAGCCGCCGGAAAGACCAGAAGCCATACCGATTTCCAAGAAGGATCTCGGTCGATGCTGCACGATTAATGATTGAATAAAATCAGCCTCGTCGGCTGAGACAGAGCCCCACCCGGGCTTCCAGTGTCTATTGAATGTTTCTTGAATATCAGCAGGGGTCATTGTGATCCTTTCAGTGATGCTGCCGAATACGTTACCCGACATTGGTTCAATAACAAGGAGACTATGGAGAGGCGATTAACCCGGTCCAATCCCGCTGGCTTCGCGGGTCTTGCTTCGGTCGATCGCCTCAATCAAAATAACTTTTTTGAAGGGATGGCGAAATTACCCGCAAGCCACCGAATGGGCTTTCTTTTGCCATGGTGCGCATACAATTTGTGTGCGGCGAGTATGGAGTATAGACAAGGCAATGAATCTCGAAGTGGCCAACGCGCCCCACTCTCCCGCTCGGACGACGCGGATAGCGTTATTGGTTCTGGGTATGCATCGTTCGGGTACTAGCGCGTTGACCCGCTGTCTCAATCTCCTAGGCGCGGGGTTGCCAAAGACGGTTTTTGGTTCAGCTCCTGACAACGAAAAAGGGCATTGGGAGCCTCAGAAGCTGCTTGATTTAAATAATGAGTTCTTGTTCACGCTAGGCAGCCGTTGGGATGATTGGCGCCCCCTTCCTTTGTCGGATCAGGAAACTCTCAGCCAATTCCAAAACAAAATATCAGAGGTAATAACTGAAGAGTACGGTGACGCGGGTATCATCGCAATTAAGGACCCGAGAATTTGCCGCTTTCCAACTGTGTATGAGACAGCCCTGGCCGGTGCTGGTTTTGAAGCACGTTTTATCATTCCGTTTCGAAATCCGTTAGCAGTCATTCAATCTGTTGAAAAGCGTGACGCTATGGCGCGCAGTTTTGCGAGCCTGCTATGGCTTCGGCACGTCGTTGACGCGGAGGCCGCAACGCGTGGTCGGTTAAGAGTCTTTCTATCCTATGAAAGACTCATGGAAAATTGGCGGGAAGCCATTTTAGATATATCGCACCAGCTTGGCGTCGACTGGCCGAATGAGATGGACGCCGCTGCGGATCAGATCGATAAGTTTCTCTCGCCGGAATTGCAACATCACACGTCTACCTTTGCGGAACTTGAGCAGCAAAAGGACATACCCGATCTGGTCAAGGAAGCGTTTTCCGCACTTAAAGAACTTGAAAATGGCAAGAATGCTGCCCGTGAGACGCTCTCGAGGTTAAAGGCGGATTTCGATGCGGAAGCCTTGTTAGTCGGAAACGCGGCCTTCGATGAATTGGCTGCACGCGAGAATAAGTTCTCAGCAAGAATCCAAGAACAGGACCGAAGAGCGACTCAGCAAGAGGCGAATATTCACGATCTCAAGCGCGAATTGGCAGCGGTAAAGTCAGCTAACTCAAATCTGAGTGAGCAGGCCGCGACTTGGGAAGAAACTCGAGCACGTTTGGCGCTTCAGATCCAGAGCTTAGGAGACGAGATCACAAAGTATCGCAGCGGGCCATTCAGGCGTCTTTGGAACAAGCTTGTTCGGCACTAGGCCTAAATATAGCGATCGGCCACTGCACCTACCAATTCTCTAAGCTTCCTTACTTGCGGTCTGGTGACCTCTTTAAGGCGAGCCTCCATTTCAGGGGGGATGGCAAGATTTTCGGTTGCGTTCGCTTTCCTCGATGCGCTGAAATTACTGTAGTCATGCGCCCGTATGCCAAGAAAAATTTCTACCTCCCGAGCAGATTCGGGAAACTTTTCGATAAAGTCTTCAAAGACAACTATTTTTAGTTGATCAGGCTTTAAGTTCCGTTGTAGGTGAGCAACGATGTCGCCGTAACGGCCATGAGACGAAATCGGGCCGGTCTCTAAGATTCTCTCCAACTCTGGCGTGTCCAATGCCAAAAGCTTGTCGCGCTGGCCTGCTTGAATGAGGTGGAACTTTATGTGCGACCACAGTCGGGCGACCGGCTCGCGGACAACGTATATTACCTTCAGTTCATTCGCCATCCGCCGGACGTGGTCCCAGCCTGTTGACGGCAGCAAGGCATGGTAATTGCTGAAATCTGCCGCGTATCGATCGCCAGCTGCTTCAAACGCCCGATCAAACCAAGCATCATCAATGGGATCGGCTAGGTATTTATCAGCGTACCAAAGCACAATTTCTCTCAATCGGTCTGCATCTTTGAGCTTCGCGAACCGGTTGTGCAACACCATCGATAGCCGATGACGCCTGAACGCCGGCGTGAGAATGGAACCGCCTAACGCTGGAAGCGGTAATGTCTTGGGAACTATGGCCTGATGTAACTCGTCTGATAGGCCATTCATGTGGGCAAAAAAATGCAACTCCTTTTCAGGAGTGAAATACAGATCAGGATGGCTATTGAAGATATTGAATAGAAAGGTTGTTCCGGCCTTCATCGCGCCAACCGACAAAAATAGCTTCTTGACAGGCATCGAGAGAACCTATGCGTATTGTTTCTGCTGTACGGAACGCTCGCGCTTCCGTTGCACTACAGATCGTAGATGTCTGTTGAGATCATCGCCCTGATCGGCAACCAGACTTATGTGTGAGTTGGGGCGATTAGATGGGAGGCCGTTTCTAAATATGTTCTCAATCGCATCGCGCAAATAACGCGGATTGCCGTCCATTGGAATAACAGTGGCATTCTCGCCGTCGATGCAATCCTCGGACAGTCCCCCTGCGTCAGTAGCGATTACCCATACGCCGCGAATCATTGCCTCTCTTACCGTCAGGCCAAAGGATTCTTTCCATTGAGACGGAAACAAGAGAACGTCAATTCTGGAAAAGAAGTCGTCAATCGACTCTTGAGTGTAGGCCGGCACGAATTCGACTTTACCCGACATCTTCCAAATAGGATCGTGCCTCCAAGACTCGCCAATGTTGCCAGCGGCATCAACAACAAGGAGTTCATAGTCGGTTCTGTCTATCTCGTTAAATGCTGCCTTGATCAGCGAAGAACCTTTGACGGGCCCAGGACCGCCAACAAAACCGAACGTCAGCCGGCCTTCCTCACTCTCGCGTACGCGGAAATTTTTTTGGGGCGGCTTGACCCCATTCTTATTCACTGCGCAGCGCTCCGGATCAAATCCGTTGAGAAGATGAAGGTCGCGGTGAAATTGGCTTGGGAAAAGAAGAAGATCGGCGCTGGCAAGGGCCGATTTCACAACCTTGGTACGTTGTTTTGTGGCGTTCAGGTCGATGACGCAGTATCGGCAGACGTTCTGGTCGATCTTTGTCTGATGGCAATAGCGGCCGGCATGATTGATCATGAACTGCCGCTCGCATAGCCACCAGCAATCATGCACCGTGACCACGAGAGGGATCGAGCGCTTTTCCACCTCGAACAAACTTGTCGCGCCCATGTTTTGGATGCAGTGGAGGTGAACAAGATCCGGTTGTACGGCCTCCAGAATTTTGCTGAAAGCTAGATTATAATTTTCATTGTGCCAACTAAGCACCGAGTTTGGATTCTGATCGGGGACGTTTACCCCTATGACGTCCACACCATGAGTGACATATCGTCTAATCCCGTATTCTGGAATAGAAGGATCGCGGATCTTTGCAACGACCACGACATCCCAACCGTGCCGAAACTTTAGTTCACGTGCCATGTTTTCGGCGACAATCGTGGCCCCGCCGAAAGAGGCAGGCGAAAAATAGATATTTCCGATTAGAACGCGCGGTGGTCGTTGATCAATGGGCATGAAGCAAATCCTGTAGACCGCCAGGGAGTTCATTCGCGACTTTAGCGACTACGAGTTCACCGACGACGTTAACTTCAGCGGCTGCTCCAACCCGATTCCTTAGTTCTTGATCTAATATGAGCGATTGAAGAATTTGTTTCCATTCTGCGTCGGACGATGCAAGGAATCCACTACGCCCATGGTCGATGATGTGCTGGAAGTCGCCAATTTTAGAGGCCACGGTTGGCAATTTGACGAGGGACGCCTCCATATACCGGATTGCACTCTTACAGTCATTGAAGTCGTCTGGGATCAGAGGAATAATATTAATGTTCGAGCGTGCCAGGATTTCCATATATCCGACGTAGTCAATGAAGGGCTCGACAACAATGCGATCCTCAAATCTCGCAAAGTTGTCCGGCAAATTTAGGTAGCCGATTACCGTCAACTGCACGTTCGGATGCCGATCCAGAACCTCTGAGAGAGCAGCCTCGATCTCTCGAAAGTCGGCCTCGTGAGCTCGCGACCCAGAAGCATAGACGATTCCGACCCTACCGTTCTCAGGACTGGCTTGATCGGGAGTGTTCGTGAGGTGGGAAAGCGCGTTGATAGTTTCCTCGTCTACAGCGTTTCGCCACAGGAAAACGGGTTTGTTGGTCAGCTTCTGAGCTTCCCGCTGCAACCTGGGTGTGCTCACAATTACAAAATTACAGGCAAGCATCGCCTGGAGGTGAAGTTCGGCTGAGTCCAGAAGCGCGCTCATCTCAGACGGGTCAAGGTGGTCAAGATTCTTGTTCGCGCGATAAATCTCTTCCGAGAAAATCGGATCATCGATGTCATAGGAAAAGGGGATTTTTAAACGTTCGCATTCCTTGATGTATAACTTGAACAGGTTGCCCATTCTGGTGCGATAAAAGATTACAAAGGTTGCCAACTGGAGGCAACCCATCGACCGGGGGACGTCCTCCCAGTGACTGTAATCCGCACTGATCCCCAATCCCCCAAGCGCTTCCAGTTTTTGCATTACGCGGTACTTCCGGCATTGTGGAAGATTCAAGTCTCCGATTATCGCAATCTTAGGCCTGCCCATCACCTTGACCGCTGGACGAAAGCTTGGATCGATAGTCGGCAATGAGGGAACTACGTCGTAAGCGGCATACGGGTCTCCAGGGCGCGTGAGACCTGCCCCTGGATGAACTTTAGGAGGTCCTAGGTGCTGACGAATTTTCCGCAGAACGGCCCAGCAAAAGCGTCGCGCGCCGTAGAGGCGATAGAAATTGATGCCCCTCTTAATTGGCGAAGTGAATTTCATAAAATCCAACATCTGGTAGCATTGCTAAACGAACTGAGACCTTGTGAAACTACTACATATCCGTCACCGTCACGGTGGCCCCTAGCCTTCATCTACTTCAATTGTAACCTGTCTCGTTTTGGAAAAACGGGCCACGTGAAAACCTGCGGTTTCACCCTCGTCTTTTTACGATCAAAATGTTTCAATTTGACATCCGTGCTTTCCGTCCCGATCTGCACATAGCGTGCGGCAATGGACCGAAGGGCTCGTTCGGCTCGACGGCAATACCCGAAATAACACCCATGCGCGCGCTGTCTTCGGGACTCTCCCGAAGACTCGCGAGAGCCTGAAACCACCGCACTCATTCTGATTCAGATACTAAGTGATAAAGTTCGGCAAACGGCGTCCAAACATTTTTGTAACCCGCTTCACGAACTTTCATACAAAAGCCCACATCATTGAAGTCGATGGTCAAATGCTTGCCCTCCAAGCCTTCGACTTCTTCGTAAACCTCTTTGCGAACGACGAGGCAGGCCGCCGTGACGGCTGAAAGATTCCGGACGAGTTTCAAGCGCGCAAAATAGCCTAAATCCTGGCGGGAGAAGCCTTTATGAGAATGGCTCGCCACCCCGCCTATCCCGAGGATCACCCCGGCGTGCTGGATGGTGTCGTCCTCATAATAGAGCTTGGCGCCGACGCAGCCGATATCGGGCTGGACGGCCCATGAGACCATCTCGGTCAGCCAGTCGGGCGAGATCACCTCGATGTCGTTGTTGACCAGGCCGACGATTTCGCCCTTCGCCTTGCCCACGGCGAAATTGTTGATGGCCGAATAGTTGAAGGGCTTCTTGTAGGACAGCACGCGGATATTGCCCTTCCGCCTGATCTTCGCGAACCAGGCGAGTGTTTCCTTCTCCACCGAACCATTGTCGACGATGACGATCTCGTAGTTGCGATAGGTCGTCTTCTCGAGGATGGAGTCGACGCAGTTCCTGACAAGCTCCAGTCTGTCGCGGGTGGGAATGACGAGGCTGACCAGCGGCTGCGGCTCGGGCACGGCGAATTTCAGCCGGTAGAAAGGCGTATCCGGGGCCGGCTCGACGGTCGCCGGCAATTTCATGCGCGCTACATGGTCCTCCAGCGCCCGCTGGCCAGCGGTATAGGCGTAGTTCTTCTCCCCTGCGGCGATGGCGGTGGAGCCTTCGACCGCGCGCCAGTGGTAGAGCACCTTGGGGATATGGCGGATATTAGCCATGTCGACGCGCTCGAAGATGCGCAGGTTGAGATCGTAGTCCTGGCTGCCCTCGAAGCCCGACCGCCAACCGCCGACGGCGCGTATATTCTCCGCGCGATGGACGGTCAGATGGTTGAGGTAGTTCTGCGAGCGGAACAACTCGCGCGAGAAATCCGGCTTGAAATAGGGATCGTAGCGCCTGCCGCTGGCGTCGAGCTTGTCTTCGTCGGAATAGATCAGTTCCGCGTCGGGGTGGCGAGCGATTTCCAAGGCCACTTCGGCCAGCGCGTTCGGGCGCAGCAGGTCGTCATGGTCGAGCATCGCGATCCATTCGCCGGTGGCGAGCGCGAAGGCGGAATTGGTCGCGTGCGAGATATGCCCGTTCTCCTCGCGCAGGACCACTTTGACGCGGCTCTCGCGGCACTGCCAGCTTTCGAAGATCCGACGCACATGCGGCTCGGTCGAGCGGTCGTCGGCGATGCACAGTTCCCAGTTCGGATAGATCTGCCCGGCGACGGAGGCGATCGCCTCCTCGAGCAGCTTCGCCGGCGTGTTGTAGACGGGCATCACGACGCTGATCAGCGGCTTGTGCGCCAGCGCGTCCGTTTCGGCGCGCAGCGCCTCGGCGTCGCGTGCCCTGTCGAAATCGTGGCGCTTGATCCAGTCGTCATAGGTTCCGGAGCCGCCCCCCTGGATGTTGGGCGTCTCGCGCATCTGCAGGAAGACCGGGCGCTTGAGCGCCCTCAGATAGATGGGCAGGCGGCTGATGAAGGCGCGCGGGTGGCGCCGCATCATCCTGAGGCCCTGATAGCCGAGCGACACCGCCCGCTCATGCGGGGCCTGGCGGCGGAAGCGGAAACTGGCGATCGAGAGCCGGCCGGGCTCCTCCATCGGATCGAGCCGCACCATGATGACAGGGAACGGCAGCCGCACAATGGCAAAGTAGCGGCCGGGGCCGCGCCCCTTTCTCAGCCTGGTCGAGAAGACCTCACTGAAGCCGCCACCGAAATCGAAAAACACCTGCGGGTTCAGTGGCACCGGCGTCGCGGTGTCGAGGTCGATGCGATACCAGCCGGGCGGCAGCACGTCCGACGGCTTGAAGATGATCTGCGGATCGTTATCGAGCGCCTCGAGATCGAACCCTTCGATCGCGTTGACCCGTATGCTCGCAAATTCCCTGGCGACGTTCCTCTCCAGAAACTCGATGGGCGCCATATTTCCTCGTCGATATCCCGTCGTGCCCCCGACAGCCCCGCGCGGTGCGAACCCGACCGCCCGGTCCGTACCGCCGACCGTGGTATACCGGTCCAGCCGGGAGCACAAGCCGTTGCCGGTCGCCGGTCAAAAATCCGGCGGACGCTTCCTATCTGGAGGCTTCCCGTTTGGCCACCTCGGATTTGGGCGGCGCCCTGCGGCCTTCGCGGTAGCCGTGCTCGATGAAGTGGCCGCTCGCCAGATCGATATCGGATCCGTCCACGGGGGCAGATCACAATCTCATCTAAACCGAAATTAATAGGCCCTGAGCCTAGGCTCAGGACTCATTGATCAGAGCCAGAAGATGACGGTGGCTGTGATGCAGATGGCCGAGAAGAATGTGTGGGCACATCGGTCGTAGCGATTGGCGATGCGCCGCCAGTCCTTGAGTTTGGCGAACAGGTTCTCGATCTTGTGGCGCTGGCGGTAGAGCGTGGTGTCGTAGGCGTATGGGACTTTGCGGCTCCGGCTCGAGGGAATGCACGGCTCGATGTCCCTGGCTTCCAGTTCCTCGCGGAACCAGGCACTGTCGTAGCCGCGATCAGCGATGAGATGAGAGGCTGGCGGCACGGCGTCAAGGACGAGACGGGCACCCTTGTGGTCGCTCATCTGGCCTTCTGACAGGAGCAGGATGATTGGCCGGCCTTCACCGTCGCAGACGGTGTGGAGCTTGGAGTTCAGCCCTCCCTTGGTTCGCCCGATACGACGGGGAACACCCCCTTTTTAAGCAGGCTCGCCGCCGTGCGGTGCGCCTTCAGATGCGTCGCATCGATCATGATGCGCTCGGGCTTCGGTCCTTCCCCAGCAAGGCCGGCGAAGATGCGGTCGAACACTCCCATCAGACTCCAGCGGATGAAGCGATTATAGAGCGTCTTGTGCGGGCCGTAGCCGGCGGGCGCGTCTTTCCACTGCAGCCCGTTGCGGATCACGTAGATGATCCCGCTCACCACCCGCCGGTCATCCACCCGGGGAACTCCGTGCGACAGCGGGAAGAACGGCGATATTCGCGCCATCTGGCGCTCGCTCAACAGAAACAAATCACCCATCACGGCCTCCAACTGGAGACTGTGAATCACATCTCAAACGGAATTAATAGGTCCTGAGCCTAGATGTTTCCCGGCCGAGCGTCTCGAAACAGCCGTTTCTCGCGGAACCAGGCGGCGGCTTCCGTACGGTTGTGAGCCCGCAATTTACTGATGATGTTGTGCAGGTGAATCTTGACCGTATGCTCGGATAAATTGAGATGCGCGGCGA
>Ga0164242_10008722_pt1 | contig 10989 bp, 13 predicted proteins | sample OricomgcompostMG_FD_108783 | JGI IMG/M metagenome (GOLD analysis project Ga0164242, IMG submission 108783) | Miracle-Growth compost microbial communities from Emeryville, California, USA - Original compost - Miracle growth compost (MG) ...
CGGTGCGCGGCCTCGATCACCTCAGGCGGTACCGGCCTCCGCAACCACGCCCGCATCCGCAAGAGCCCGCCGGCCACCGTCCCGGCAGCGAGCATGGCAGCGATGATCCAGAGCGTGATCGACATGCTGCAATTCTCCCCCTGTTCGGGGCGCCATGAGGCAGAACCTCCAGCTCTATTCTCTTGCGCTGAGGTATTTGGACGCCCACTCCTCGGCGGTGGTAGTCGGGATGCCGCGGATGGCATTGAACGTACCGGCTTTTGGCCACGCGACGCCCCTGCCCAGAGCGAACACCGCCCGGTATTTGCGCAGACTGTCACCGGGGTTTCGTTCGAGCTCATCGAGTAGGTGCGCGACGGTCCATTCGTTACGGATGACCTGAGCTCCCCGGGTCCGCTCGACGATATCGGCGAGCTCGCGGTAGGTGATCGTGTCGCCGGCGACATAGACGACCTGATTGGCGATAGGTGGCTGGGCCTGGATGATCTCCGCGGTCAGTACACCGATGTCCTCCGCAGTGGTAACGGTGACTTCGGTATCCCAACTGCCCAGCGCGTTAACGGTATTGGTGGTGAGGTCGACGACACCGAAGTCGGGTTCGAAGAGGAAGCTGACAAACATGCCGGTGGACACGATCACCCATTCGGTGGCGCTCTGGGCGCGTAGCATATCGCGAACGTCGAGTTGTTCGTCGAACAGGTCTTGGGGACTGCCGCGTCCGATCGCGTCGTAGTCGGCGCCGAACTGCCACGGGAAGTAGCGGGGAACCCCGGCCGCCAGCGCGGCTTCGGTGATCTTGCGTTGGGTTCCCGAACCCGCCGCGAATCCGATGCAGCTCACCACTGTGTGGAACTGCGCCAGCACCGTCGCCAGCTCGGCCACCGTCGCCGTCGCCACGTCAGCTTCCGCGATTCCGGCACCGCGGGCCATGATCTCATTGCGCAACTGGACATGCCGGGGCGTGTCCGCCGGTCGCAGCAGCACCGTCACCGGCGGTGCGTCGTCCCGTTGGGACAGCGCGGCGACAACGGCGCCGCCGAGTTCACCGGCGCCGATGACGAGTACCTCTCCGCGATGTGATGGCTGCTTTGACTTCATGATCTCTCCGCGGGTTGATCTTGCTTTTGGGGTTCGGGTCATAGTCGACGACCGCGACAACAACCCCCGTGCTGCGCGGCATTCCCGGCCGCCTTGGGTCAGGCGCCCCGGGGCACTCCCCCGACCCAGGCCGGCAGCGGACGCCAGTTAATGGACATCTCGCCGACCTCGCCGTCCGCATCGAGCCGGGCATAGAAGAACCCGCTGACTGCGACGCCTCCGATTCGTAGCCGGCAAACGCGGCGCTGCAGGTCCCACCGCTGAGGGCTTCCCCGTTAACTGTCGTCGTCGGGCAGACGGGTGAGGGCCACAGTGTCGCGACGTGGGGCGAAGGTGGTCATCGCTACTCCCTGTGCCAGGTCAGCTCTGGTCAGGGCTCAGGCCGTCAGCCGGCCGGAGAAATAATTGCCGTTGTCCAGATCGACGAGCAGGCCGGGCCGAGTGGGTTCCCAGCCGAGGGTCCGGCGCGTGATGAGATTGGAGGCCGGCAGGGACAGCGCGACCAGGTTCGCGTAGAACCCGAAGTGTCCCGGCAGCATCATCACGTCCGCGGGAATGCTCACGGTGGGCAGACCCAGGCGGCTGCCGATGGCCGCGGCGATCTCGCGGAACCGGATGCCCCCGTCCTCGATCGCGTGCCAGCATCTGCCGGCCGGCCCCTTCTCCAGTGCCAGGCGGAACACGGCGGCTGCATCGCGGACATGCACAGCGCCCCAGAGGTTTTCGCCATCGCCGGGGTAGCCGGCGAAGCCTTTTTCCTTCGCAAGCGCGATGAGCCCCGGGAGGAAGCCGGCTTGATCGGTTGTGCTGTGTGCGATGGCGGGAAGGCGCACGACTGACGACCGCACTCCCCGCTCGGCGAGGCCGATTACCGCGATTTCCACCGCGTTACGAAACCGCAGGGTGCCCTTATACCCGTCACCACTGGAAAGCGCCGGGTCTTCCTCGGTGACCGGTCGGCCCAAGTATCCGGGCGAGGCCATACTGCCCGCGGCCACCAGTGGCTTTCCGGTTCCCGCGAGCGCCTCACCGTAGGCGAGCACGACCGGGAGCTCTGCGGCGGTCACGGCGTCGATCCCTCCGGAGGCAAGTAGGTCTTGCCGGTGCGCGACGTGGATGACGCCGTCGGAGTCCGCCGCCGCCTCTTTGAGCCCATCGAGATCCTGAATGTCGCCGCGGCGCACCGTAGCGCCGAGCGCGGACAACGCCGCCGCGGCCCTGTCCGACCGGGCAAGGCCGGTGACCTCGTGCCCGGCGGCGATGAGCTCGGGGATGATGTGGGAACCGGAATGGCCGGTCCCACCGACAACGAGAACGCGCATAGCTACTGCCCTTCTGGGATAGGTGAACTGGGTGTTCGGGTGCGCTCAGCTGAGCAAGCTGACCCCGAGGAAGAAGTTGGTGTGCTGGACGGAATGGGCAAGAAGGCCCATCTGCAGTAGAGCCGCGTTCTCCAAAGCCCGTGCCATGGGCAGCTGCCCGGTGTCCAGCGGGCGCAGTCCCAGGCTCTTGATGAACGCCGACACCCGCCCCTTTGCCGCCGCGTCGTCTCCGGCGATGAACACATCGGCTGGACTATCGGCGAGAACGTTGGCGAACAGGGTGTTGAACGCCTTGACGACGTGCGCGCCCGCGGGGGCCACCTTGGCGATCTCCTCTGCGGCGGAACTGCCCTCGGGGGTGACGAGGCCGGTGAAATCGGAGGTCATCGGGTTCGTGATGTCGATGATGACCTTGCCGTGCAGGGCATCTCGGTACTCGCTGACCACCGCCGCCGCGCTGGCGTACGGCACGGCGAGGATGACGATCTCCCCGACGGGGGCGAGGCCGGGCGTCCCGACGGCGGCACCGCCGACCGCGGCGGCCAACTCCTTGGCTTTGGTCTGGTCGCGGCCGATGACCTCGACTGCGTTTCCGCCGGCGATCGCCCGGTGCGCCAAAGCGCTCGCCATGTTCCCCAGGCCGATGATGCTGATGCTGTTCATGACATGTCCCGTCGTGGTTGACGATCAATAATGTTGACATATCAACCATATGTGCAGAATGGGTGATACGTCAACCAGTTGGGGTAACATCGAGGCCGATGGAAGCGAACTGGCTGAACCCTCGCGAGGACCGCGCCTGGCGCGCCTTCCTGCACGCGCCGCATCGGCTCGCCGTGCACCTGAACCGCTGCCTGCAGGGATCCGGCCTGTCCGGGGCTGACTACGAGATCCTCGCGGTGCTCTCGGCGCACGATGGGGACCGTATGGCCGCCCGCGACCTGTCCAACGCGCTGAGCTGGGAGAAGAGCCGTCTCTCCCACCAGCTGCGGCGCATGCAGAAGGACGGGCTGATCAGCCGCGAACCCAATCCCGACGACGCGCGCAGCACCATGGTCTGCCTGCTCAAGGCGGGCCGTGCCGCCGTCGAGAAGGTGGCACCCGGGCACGTCGAGGACGTCCGCCGGAACTTCATCGAGCTGTTTTCCCCGGCCGAGCTCGACATGCTCGCCACCCTCAACGAACGAGTCCTGCACCACCTGGCCGCAAGCTACGACTCCCCCGCCGAAGACGAGCCCGCTTAAGGCTGACCGGGCCCGGGGTTTCAGCCGGCAGACTGGGGGCGATCGGTCCGGCCGAGGCGCAGATGCTCGCTGTGGTAGATGGCCTCGTCGAGCAACTGCGCGACGTGGTTGTCATAGAGGCTGTAGACGATGCTGCGTCCGTTACGCACGCCGGTGACCAAGCCTAGGTTGCGCAGCAATCGCAACTGGTGCGACACCGCGGAGTGTTCCATGCCGATCGCGTCCGCCAGGTCCGCCACGGGCAGCGGGCTTTGCCGCAGCGTGCTCAGGATCATCAGCCGACTCGGGGTGGCCAACGCCTGCAAGGTGGTTGCGATCTGCGTGGCCGACGCGGCATCGAGTTTGCCCGCCGAGCGGGTCCGGCCCTCAACCCCGTGCCCCATGGTCGACAGCCTAACCCATCCAGGTATATATGAAGACCTCTTCATACATTCTGGTATCGTGGGTCGGGAAAGGCTCAGCGCAACCACGGAGGCGATCCCATGTCACACACCCCCACCTGCGACCAGGACAACCCCGGCCACACTCACGACCAGGGCTCGATCGAGCACACGCACACCCACACTCATGCCGACGGGACCGTGCACACCCACACCCACACCCACGACGAGGGCCGGCTGGACGACCACGCCCACACGCACTGATCGTGCGTCACCGAGGCGGCCTCTAGGTGCAGAGCACCTGCCTGTTGAGCATGCAGTTCACCGGTGGCGAGTACGGCCCGCTCAGCACACCTCGGAAACCACCGGTGGCAGAGCCGCCGGGGGCGATGATGCGATTCCAGTTCGCCGGCGTCAGAACATAGTGCGTGCCGGACCGGACAAAGTTGCTATTCCACGAGTGCGAGATGAATTCTCCTGGCGGCAGGTCGAATTCGAGTTTCCAATCGGTCAACGGCACCGCGCTCCGGTTGGTGATGGCGAAGCGCGCGATGAAACCGGTCTGCCACGTCGACGTCACCACCAGTGTCGCGGTTGCCGCCGCCGCATGCGCTGCGGCAGCGGTCAGGAGTCCGAGGACAACGACCATCACCGCGGACACGATTGCGTGCAGCGCTGTGCGCCAGTGCTGCACGTAGCTCACCTGTCCCGCCATAGCGGCGAACACTAAGGCCCCACGGTCGATGTCGGACCACTCGCCGCGGGCACGCGGCAGGATCTTTTCCCAACTGCAACCGGCGTGAAATCTCCCGTTCGGTTCCCCGAGCGGGTGTCGACGGTCCCGCTGTGCGGCACTGGTCTGACCACTTGACCTCTGGTCAGTTTTCGGGCATGGTGGGCGCATGGCTCTTCGACAGGTGACTCGACAATCGGTACCTGACCACGTCTTCGAACAGATCATGTCCGACGTGCTCAGCGGCGAAATGGCGCCCGGCGAACTGCTGCCCAACGAGCGCAGGCTCGCAGAGGTGCTGGGCGTGTCGCGGCCGGCGGTCCGCGAAGCGCTCACCCGTCTCAACGCCGCCGGCCTGATCGAAGTCCGCCACGGAGACGCCACCACCGTGCGGGACTACCGCCGCCACGCCGGCCTGGACCTACTGCCCCGCTTGCTACTCCGCGGTGACGAACTGGACCTGGCGGTCGTGCGCAGCATCTTGGAGGCCCGGCTGCACAACGGGCCCAAGGTCGCCGAGCTGGCCGCCGAACGCAGCGGCGCACAGGCGGCCGACGTGCTCGAGGCCGCCGTGGCCGCGTTGGCCGCCGAAGAGGACCCGGTGGAACGTCAGCGTGCGGCGCTGACGTTCTGGGACCACGTCGTCGACGCCGCGGACTCCATCGTCTTCCGGCTGATGTTCAACACCCTGCGGGCCACCTACGAGCCGGCCCTCGAAGCCCTTGCCACGGTCATGGCAGCCGAGGTCAGTCACCCCGAGCTGTATCAGCGAGTGGCGCAAGCGATCACCGCCGGCGACCCGGCCGGCGCGAGAAGCGCCGCGGTCGAACTGCTCGAGCCGGCCACACGCGGCCTGCTGACCGCCCTGTCCGGTCTGGATGAACAGCGATGACGACACAGGTACGTAGTGGGTTCACCCTGGTCGATGCCGGCCGGGAGTTCTGGCGGCACCCCTCCCCCTGGGTCCTGTCGCTCACGTTCATCGCAGCGCTGGCGGCCCGGATCGTGGTCGGCGACTGGCAGTTCAGCGACGTAGTGCTGCCGGTGCTGATGGTGGCTGCTTTCCCCGTCTTCGAGTGGATCATCCACGTCGTCATCCTGCATTGGCGACCGCGCTCCGCCGGCCGGTTCACCGTGGATCCGCTGCTGGCTCGCAAACACCGCGAGCACCACCGTGAACCGCGCAGAATCGAGCTCATCTTCATCCCGTCGCAGACATTGCTCTGGCTGATCCCCACCACGGTCGCCTTACCGTTGCTGGTCTTCAATCGACTCGGTCTCGGGCTGACATTCTTGGTCTTCATCACCGCCCTCGGACTCGTCTACGAGTGGACGCATTACCTCATCCACACCGACTACAAGCCGAAATACGGTGCTTACCGGGCGATCTGGCGTAATCACCGACTGCACCACTTCAAAAATGAGCACTACTGGTTCACCATCACCAGCACCGGAACCGCGGATCGACTGCTCGGTACCTACCCGGATCAGTCGGCGGTACCGACGTCGCCGACAGCCAAGAATCTCCACGGCGCGACACGCTGACGCCTCCGGATGGCCACGGCTGCGTCTCGAACCCGAAGTGCTTGAATAAGCCGTGGCCAACCGGATCCAGTCGCTTCTCGGGGTTGCCTACCCCGTCATCCAGGCGCCGATGACGTACATCGCGCGCGCCGAACTCGCTGCGGCGGTCTCCGAGGCCGGCGGGCTCGGCATGATCGAAACCCTCACCCCGGAGGGGCGCGCGGACCTGCGGCGGGTGCGCGAACTCACCGACAAACCGGTGGCAGCCAACCTCATGATCCAGGGATGGAAGAAGGATCCCTCGATCGTCGACATCCTGGCCGAGGCCGGCATACGCCACGTCTTCACCTCGGCCGGCGATCCCGCGTTGTTCACCAAACTGCTGCACGACGCCGGGATGACAGTGGTGCATGTCGTCGGATCACTCAAGGGCGCGCACAAGGCCGCCGACGCCGGTGTCGACGCGCTGGTGGTCGAGGGCGTCGAGGGCGGCGGATTCAAATCATTGCTCGGGGCCTCGACCATGGTGCTGCTGCCCCTGGTTGCCGAAAACGTCGACCTGCCCATCATCGCCGCGGGCGGCATGTGCGATGCACGGTCGGCGGCGGCGTCACTGGTGTTGGGCGCCGAGGGCGTGCAGATGGGCACCCGGATGCTGGCCAGTCAGGAATCCGCGGTGCACACGAACTTCAAGGAAGCGATCGTGGCGGCAAACGACGCCGGCACAGTGCTTCTCGACATTCCCGGCAATCCGACCATGCGGGTTCTGCGGACCGGACTGGCGGCCCGAGTCGCAGCACACGACCCGGGCGCGCAGCTGCTGGGAAAGGTCACCGAGCTGTACTTCGACGGCGACATGGAAGCCAGCGTCGCCAACACCGGCCAGGTGTCATCGCGCATCGCCGAACTTCTCCCGGTGTCGGAGATCATCCGCCGGACCTGGGACGAAATCGAAGCGGTGTTGAGCGAGGCGCGGTCCCGAACCGGCCGTTCGTAAACCGGAACGGGCGACCGCGTTGTCTCCGGGTCGGCGAACTCGCCCTTCAAAGAGCTTCCAGGGCCCATGATTATGCAATGGATCGCCGCATCCGGATGACCGGATCATGACGTCGCCCGATTCTTCGCGGGCGACGGCGATCTCGCGCTTTCAGCTGTTCGCTGCCCTCGGAGTGATCGCCATCCCGGCCCTGGGCTGGTTCACCCAACATTGGTCCGGCGCGACGACCCTGGTGGTGTACTGGTTCGAGAACGTGACCGTGTGCCTGTTCGTGATAGCTCGCATCGCCGTGCACCGGCGCTGGAATCCCAGATATGGTCACTTCCACTATCGCGCACCGCAATCCGGCGGCCCGGCGAAACAATCGTTTTTGGCCGGCTTCGCCCTCGTCAGCCTGGCCTTCTGCGCTGCCCACGGGATCTTCCTCGGCGCCATTCTGGGACTGCTGGCGCATAACCGCGCGCCTGAGCTTGAGCTCCTCGATCTGGATTGGCGCAGCGCCGGATGGGGGTGTTTGAGCGTACTGCTGTTCCTGACGCTCAATTTCCTACTCGATCTGGTCGATCTGCGCCGATGGTCGTTCCGAGACGTCGAGCGCACCGCCGATATCGGGCTGGGCCGCGTCATGGTCGTGCATCTGACGTTGTTGCTCGGATTCGCCGGGATCGCCGCCACCGATGCTCCCGGCACGCTGTTCGGGGTCTTCGTGGTGCTCAAGACCCTCGCCTCACTCAGCACGGTGGTTCCCCAATGGGAACCGGAACGCCCGCCGCGCTGGCTCAGCAGCCTGATGAACCGCATGCCGAACGTGCACCCGGGCGAGCGCTTCGAGGATTTCTGGGTCCAGGATCAAGAGCGCGAGCGGCAGAGGCAGCGGCGCAACGAGCAGCCCTGGCGGGCCGCGGCACCGGATCCCGGTAATCCAGGGGCGGCCCACTGACCCCACCGGGGGCTACCGGCTCGAGATACCTCGCGCGATCTCGCCGTAGCGTTCGAAACGCTCGCTGTCGCCCAGCGCGTTGTACAAGACCAGGCGAGTCGCCACTCCCCCGTACTTGGCGATCAGACTGTCCCCCAACTCATCCCAGGTCGACTCGGTCGCAAAGACGGCCAGGTGCTCGTCGGTGATCTGCGCCGCCATGCCCGCGAAGTCGCCGGCCTTCTGCTTCTCGCGGATACGGGCGGTCGTGCCGTCGAACCCGGCCTCGTCCCAGATGAATGCATAGTTCGGCGTGCTTCCGTAGAAGCTCATACTGGCGCGCACCAGTTCGCGTTCCTGATGGCGCTCTTCGTCGCTGTCGCCGACGATCGTCATCGCGGGCACGATGATGTCGATGTCAGCGGTGGAGCGGCCCGCCTTGTGGGCGCCTTCGGCGACCTTCGGAACGACGTGGCGCGCGATATAACCGGGCTCGCCAAGCGGATGGACGTGCACACCGTCGGCCACTTCGCCCGCCATGCGCAGCATCCACGGATTCACGGCCGCGATGTCCACCTTGGGGTCAGGGGCGTCGATCACGCCGGGGCTCCATTGCGGAGTGATGAAATCGAGGTCGTAGAACGGCCCGTGATGAGCCAAGGTCCCGGTCCGGAATGCGGAAAAGCATGCCTTGACCGCCAGAACGTAGTCGCGCAGACGTGGACCGGGATGGTCGAACGCCGCACCGTAACGCCGCACGACATGGGTACGGACCTGCGTGCCGAGACCGAGCCGGAACTTTCCCGCCGTCGCCTCCTGCAGTTCCCACGCCGTCGCAGCGGTGACGAAGGGACTGCGCGGAAAGGCCACCGCGACTCCGGTCGAAATCTCCAGTCCCGGTGCGGCCTGAGAGGCGATGGCGGCGTTGAGATACGCGGTGCGGCCGGCTTCGGTGAGCAAAAGACCCGAGAAACCCGCGGCCTGGGTCTGGCGGGCAAACTCACCGACCTTCCCCAGCGGCTGTGGAATGGCCATGACGTCAACATGCACGAGCGAATCCTACGGGGTGGATCGTGCCGATAAGCGGCTTCACGCCGGGCCGCATCCGGATATCGACGACCCAGCATGCTGTTCGGCGGCTAAGGCCTGCCTGTAGCGTGACGGAGGTGAATTCCCCACGGATGCGTTCCCTGGTTTGGCTCGCCGCCTGCATTGCCGCCGCCGCCGTCCCCCTGGCCGGAGCCGGCACGGCAACCGCGGCCGACTCCTGCCCCACCGCTGCAGCGGCGGCCGGCGGGACGCCGGAGTGGACGCTGGACGGCGCCACCGGCAGCGTCGCGGTCACCGGGTCGACGTCCTCGGCAGCGCCGCGGGTCGAGGTCACCACGCCGTTCAGCGTGACCCAGACCCAGGTGCACACATTGCAGGCCGGCGACGGGCCGGTGGTTGCCCCGACGGCTACGGTGTCGGTCTGCTACATGGGTGTCAACGGTCGTGACGGCACGGTGTTCGACAGCAGCTACACCCGGGGCGCCCCGGTCGACTTCCCCCTCAACGGAGTCGTGCCGGGATTCCAGAAGGCCATCGCGGGACAGCATGTGGGCTCCACGGTCGCCGTCGCGATGACGTCCGCGGACGGCTACCCCGACGGTCAGCCCCGCGCCGGAATCCGGCCGGGCGACACCCTTGTCTTCGCGATCAAGATCCTCAGCGCCACAAGCTGACCTGCCGCGATACCGCGGAGCTATCGACCCTGCCCGGCCGGACTCGGCGCAGTCGCTTCGCGCGTTCGGCGATCACGTCTGACAGCTCCGGGATCAGGGCGTGGTGACCGCCGGTCGCCTGAGCCACGGGCCAAAGGGGATCTCCTCTCGCGGCACCGCGATCGGCGCTGAGCTGAAGAGAAAACCCGCAGCGCGGCGTTTGGACCGGCCTGCACCGGGGAAATCACCCCGACAGTCGACTCTGTTGGGAACGGCGGGTGCGCTTCAGAAGGTCAACACTTGAGCGGGATGCGCCGGTGCATTCTCGCGGGACGGCGTCGGCCCGCGCGGCCGCGATCCGGCCGCTTCACCCTCACCAAGCGATCCCCCACCAGAAAGCCGGGTGACTGCCATGGCCAGGTTCTCGACGGGCAAGGGATTTCCCGATGTGGTTGTCACCGGGGTCGCGATGACAACCGCGCTGGCCACCGACGTCGACGACACGTGGAAACGACTGCTGGACGGTCAAAGCGGCATTCGGCGTCTCGACGACCCTTTCGTCGAGAAGTTCCACCTGCCGGTGCGCATCGGCGGCCACCTGCTCGAAGAGTTCGACCATCAACTGACCCACAAGGAACTGCACCGGTTTTCGTATCTGCAGAAGATGTCCACCGTGTTGGGCCGGCGGGCCTGGGCCCACGCCGGGTCGCCGGAGGTCGACACCCGCCGTCTGATGGTGTCCATCGGCACCGGCTTGGGCTCGCCGGAGGAACTGGTCTGGGGCTATCAGGGCATGGTCGAGCACGGCATGAAAGGCGTGTCGCCGCTGGGGGTTCAGAAGTACATGCCCAATGCGGCGGCCGCCGCCGTCGGGCTGGAGAGAGGCGCCAAGGCCGGGGTGCTGACCCCGGTCTCGGCGTGCGCCTCGGGAGCCGAAGCGATCGCCCAGGCCTGGCGCGACATCGTCTATGACGAAGCCGACATCGCCATCTGCGGCGGGGTGGAGACCAAAATCGAGGCGGTACCGATAGCCGGCTTCGCCGCGATGCGCATCGTGTTGTCCACCAGC
>Ga0164242_10008723_pt1 | contig 10989 bp, 12 predicted proteins | sample OricomgcompostMG_FD_108783 | JGI IMG/M metagenome (GOLD analysis project Ga0164242, IMG submission 108783) | Miracle-Growth compost microbial communities from Emeryville, California, USA - Original compost - Miracle growth compost (MG) ...
AAAAGCTACACGACGAAGGTTGAGATATTACGTCAGCTTATGCAAGGCACGAAGGTCATCGTGATTGATCCTGAGCGCGAATATAAACGCCTTACCGAGTCGGTCAATGGTACATACATTAAACTCAGTGCGAAGAGTAAGCAAAAGATTAATCCGTTTGATCTTGCGACAACATTCCATAAAATAACCGACCTATCAGAAGACGCTCAGGACTTAACCGAAGTCATTGGCCTCATGGCTGAAGGTTTGTCCTCTCGCGAAAAAGCGGCGGTAGACAAGGCTATTCTGAAGATTTACAAAAAGGCCAAGGGCGAACAACCGCTGCTACAGGATCTGTACGCCGAACTGCACAAGCTCGGCCAGCTGAAACTCTGTGAACGGTTAGAGAAGTACATTTCTGGATCACTTGCCGAAGTGTTTAACTCGCAAACCAACATCAAACTCGATAATCGTCTGGTGATATTTGATATCAAAGATCTGCCAGAGTCACTCCGTCAGATTATGATGCTGATCATTTCTAATTTCGTGAAGAATCAGGTAATGGCCAAGCCAGAAAAGCGGCTGCTGATTATAGACGAAGGCTGGATGCTCCTCGAACATGAAGAGTCGGCTCGGTTTGTCGCCGGACTGGTGCGTAGAGCGCGCAAATACTACCTCGGTGTATCTATCATTTCGCAGCAAGCCAATGACTTCCTCAGAAGTGATTACGGCCGCGCCATAGCCTCGCAGAGTGCCTTGCGTATTCTCATGCGCCAAGACACCACAACGATAAAGAACGTCGTGAGCGAGTTTAATCTCAGTGAGTACGAGCAGCAGTTCTTGCTGACTTGTGAGCGTGGTGACGCGCTGATTATTGCCGATCAGAATCATGTAGCAGTGAAGGTCGTTGCGAGTGATAAAGAGCACCCACTCATTACGACTAATCCTGCGGAGTTGTATTCGTGAATCCAGCCATATTGATGTTTGGCTATGTCGGGACAAGCGCGAAGAAATATATCGCGATCGTCTTGGCGACGATGGTTATCGTAGTATCGTTACCATTCCTTGCAGTTATGAGCATGGGTTCCGATGTCCTAACTTTTCTATCCGGCACAACCAGTGCTGAGGCGGCTGAAACACAGGGGTTCTACATGGGCGGCGCCGTTCCTGGTGATACCTATGCATGGGGTAACTGTACCTATTGGGCTTTTGCTATGCGGCTTTGGGCAGGCTACCCGATTCCGACAACTTGGGGTAACGCTAACACGTGGGACGATCGTGCCGAACGCGATGGTTATATTGTCGATCACACGCCACAGGTCGGTGCGGTATTCCAGACTGATGCTGGAGAGCTCGGACACGTTGCATACGTTATCGCAGTTAATGACATCACTGGACAATGGACGATCTCTGAGATGAATAACCTTGGCCTCAACATGGTCAATACAAGGACATTCGCTAAGGATTCGGCCATATACTACAACTTCATTCACGACAAGAAAGGAGAAAGCACATGGAAGCCATTTCCAATTCCGTTAGCTCCCCAATATTCTGGGCTTACGTCGCAGTTGCCACAGTAGCTACAGTCCTTATATGCGGACTCATAGTACTTACGGTGCATCTTCTGAATCGTCGCTATCTCAAGCGCCGTGATATGGTTTGGTTAGAAATAACTCCCCCATCGAGTATTGCCAAGACGCCGGAGGCTACGGAGCAACTATTCTCAGTCATACATGGCTCTCGTGCTGCCCGTCACATGCTTGAACGAATCATTGGTAGAGTGCCGGTGATGAGCTTTGAGATTGTATCAACACGCAGAGAAGGGATTCGCTATCTTTTGCAGGTCGAGACAAGTCGTTCTGCGAGCATCCAAAAAACAATTACTTCGTATATACCAGACTCAAAGGTTAAAGAGATTGAACGTGATATTGCCATCCCCGACAGTGTGATTGAGTTTAAGGAGACAGGTCACTACATCCTGCCGCTCACACTCACGTCCGCATTCGCACAGCACGATCCACTGGCGTATATCACTGGTGCAATGACGAAGCTAAATGATGACGAAGAAATAACGATGCAACTTATAGCACAGCCGGTGAAGCTTCGTGAAGCAAGTATTCTGTCACATCGAATCTTAGGCAATGAGAATATCTTGCAGCAAATCAGCACTAGCAAGTTCTCAGTACTCGGAAGAGCAGGCAATGCCCTTGGCGCCGCAGCATCCGGTATCACTGACATGACCAGCGAAGTCTACATGGGAACCACGTATGGCTACAAGAATTACTATGACTCGAAGCAAAAGCGGCCTCAAATGGCCGACACAAGACGTGATCGTCCATCGCGTACACTGAGCGCTTTTGAGCTTGAAATTATGGAGACGATGCACCAGAAGGTCACGCGTCCACTATTCCAGGTAAATCTACGAATCCTTGTGAAGAGCAGTGTAGCTAAAGAACATATTACCGCCCTTCGCTCTGCACTGGATGGTTTTAGTGTACCTCCCTATCAGGCACTTAAACTCAGAGCACGCCTGCCGATCATCGACTCGCTACGCACGAACGCTGCACATAAGCGCATGCCCTCATTCACGCGACGAGGATCTGTTATTCTATCAGCTTCCGAGCTTGCGAGTTTCTACCATTTCCCATCGAGCAGAATTAGCAAAACCGATAACCTCATTACTTCACTCAGCCGTACGCTTGCCGCGCCCGTGTCATTAAAATCGGGCAAGCCATTAGCCGTTCTACTGGGCGAGAACCAACATCACGGTACAGATACACCCATTGGTCTTACCGAATCAGAACGCGAACGCCACGTTTACATCATTGGTGGTACTGGTAACGGTAAAACGACCATGCTGCAATACGCGATCGTACAGGACATTAAAGCCGGAAAAGGTGTCGCGGTCGTCGATCCTCACGGCGATTTAGCCGAGACACTCCTTCGACACATACCAGAAGAACGCATCAAGGACGTCATCTATATGAACCCCGACGATCTCACTCACCCCATCGGCGTAAACTTACTTGAGTTGCCGGAAGGTTTGTCAGGCGATGAATTGCTTCGAGAGAAGGACATCATCACAGAATCAACGATATCGGTACTCCGGAAGATATTTTCCGAAGATGATAGCGGCGGCCACCGCATTGAGTATGTACTTCGGAACACAATCCAAACAGCACTTACCCTCGAAGGCTCAACGCTATTCACTATTTTTGAGTTACTCAACAACAATAAGTACCGACGAGATGTTCTGAAGACGCTTGAAGATGAGAACCTCAAGAACTTTTGGAAGAATGAGCTCGGCAAGGCCGGTGATTTCCAAAAAGTTAAGATGGTTGCCGGTATTACTGCAAAGATTGGGCGTTTTCTATTCTCCGGCGCGTCAAAGCGCGTACTGGAGCAAACGAAGTCTACCATCGACTTCGACGAAATACTCGACGAAGGTAAAATTCTGATCTGCAACTTCTCAAAAGGACTGCTTGGCGAAGATACATCAACCCTATTCGGCACAACCATTCTTGCAAAGCTACAGCTAGCCAGCTTGCGTCGCGCGCGGAAGTCGTCCGCTGAACGTCAGCCATACTATCTGTACGTCGATGAGTTCCAGAACTTCGCAACCATCAGCTTCGTGCAGATGCTATCCGAGGCGCGAAAATATAAGCTATTCCTGACAATGGCAGAGCAATCTACCTCTCAACAGGATCAGCAACGGCTTGTCGATATTATTCTAGCCAACGTCGGCACAGTCATTTGTTTTCGATCCGGCAGTCCGGCGGATGAACGACTTGTACTACCGCTGTTCTCTCCCTACATCGAGCAGGGTGAAATTGCGAACCTGCCAGCATATTCGTTCTATGTCCGGATCGCCGCAGTACATTCGCAAGAGCCCATGTCTGGAGTCACCGTACTACTTCGTGATGAAGGTAGTAACAACGTAGCACAGAGGGTTATTGAATCATCTCGCGAGCATTACGCCATAACCGTTGAGGAAGCGCCGACACATGAACGCACAAAGATCGAGGTGTCCCGTGACGATGGCGAGGTGATTGAGGAAAAGAAGCCGCGTCGTCGTCGCAGCCGAAAGCTTGCAACACAAGGTGCTACAACGAGCAAATCAGCTAATCGCGCTAAACCAAAGGAGTAACCACAAACCATCCGAGCAAGCTCGAATGGGACTTCGGCTTTTCGTACCGAAAAACCAAAGTAAAGTATAAAGATGTAAAATAGCAAGAGATGACTGACGACGAATCGAAGGCACTACTTGCAGAACTTGAGGAGATTGCAAAATCTCCAGGCTTTATTTATATCCTCAGTCGGCTAACAAGACTAGACATGTTTTATAACGCTAGCGAAGCTGCCGATATTGATTGGCGAACTAGGCTGTTACAGAATGAGCTTGATCTGCTGACGGGATATATGGTCAAAAATCCCCTAGACCTAGCTACTAAGCCAACTCAAGCGGTTGCAGATGAAACAATCACGAAGATAAAGACCATCTTGGAAAAACTGCACATGGTGCAGAGCAAGAAATTTATCGAAGACTTGCCGACAAGCCTCGAAGAAATACAAAAAATGAGAGAGGATGAAAGCGAGTCCTTAACTAAAAAGATATTCGGTATGGGCAGGAATATGGTCGAGCCAATCTTCTACGGAGATTCCGGCGCATACGACTTTCAGTACCTCAACCTCGCCCCGACGTTATACTCGGAAGATTTGGAGTGGCTAACAAGCAATGGCTACGACTTGGATCTATACGCGCTATATACTTTCGCGCTCAAGCATCTCATCATGTACAAAGCCTCTGATCCTGCCAATGATGCATATGAGGCAGACAAAATACTGGGAGTATTTTCATTCGATGCAAAAGAGTTAAGCGATTTTGCTAAAAAAGCTACGAAGGACAAGCGCATAAGTGAAGCGAGTGCACAAGCGTTCATTGACACATTCAAGAGCACGCCTGGTAGCGTCAATGGCAATTTTACTCTACCAAGCGACCAGAACAACTTGAGTGCGTTTCCGATCATCGAGTTATCGGATGGAAGATACTACCTCAACAGTACGTTTAATCTATCTGAATCCATCTACAATTTGCCTTGGATATGGATGCTACACGACAAGCAATACAAGGCTACTGCCGAAAAGAATCGTGGGGTGAACGTTGAAAAGCTTGCCCACAGTCTACTGACGCGCTCATTCGGTAGTAACGTATATCATTCGGTTAAGGTTAAGAAGGGCTCTACGGTTCTGACCGATATCGACGGCTTGGCCATTATTGGCAATAAGGCAATTATCTTCCAGGGGAAGAGCAAGTGGCTGACTGATCTATCAAAGTCGGGAGACGATGCAAGCTTACGGAGTGATTTCCAAAAAGCCATTCAGGACGCATACGATCAGGGGATAGTGAGCAGGAATGCCATTCTGAACCAAGAAGGTATTGTTTTTGAGCTACCCGACGGAACTGTCATTAATCCTGGAAAGCTTATAGACGAAGCGTACATCATCTGCGTAACGGCCAGTGTGTACCCTGCGCAGTTGATCCAAAGTATGCAGTACCTCAAAAAGGAGGAGGGCGATCCGGTGCCGATTGCCATCAGCCTTCTTGATCTCGATATCATTACGCACTACCTAGAGGATCCGTACGATTTCCTCTACTACGTGCAGCAGCGAGTACTCCTTCATGACAAGATACATAGTGAAAGTGAAATTGCATTACTTGGCTACCATCTCAAGTACCGTCTGTATATAAATCCGAACGAGGCCGACATGATGTACCTCGACCAGTCATACGGCCAGTTGATAGATGCCGATATAATGCATCGCGCCGGTTATGCTGATGAGCCAAAGGATAAAGACAAGTTACGCATGCGACTCGACAATGGACTATACAACACGATCGTTAGCGAACTTAAGACCATTGACGACCCGCGCATTACCGACGTCATCCTATTCCTCGCCGGATTGTCCGAAGACACTATCAATGAGTTCATGCGGCTCATTCAGCTTGCAGTTGATAGCGTGCTTAATGGAAGCAAAGAACAGAATGACTTCAGTGCATCAATTGATGACGACTACGGCGGCTTTACATTTGTCGTTGCAAAAGATGAAGAGACAATGGCCAAAACCATGAATATATTAGCTAGCAAAAACAAGTATCTTCATAAACAGGATCGTTGGGTTGCACTAGGTGCAAATATCAACGGTGGGCGGCTGATCGCTGGAGTCCAGTACCTTGGCGATAAATGGGCGCAGAACGACGATATGGATCACGTACTGACTCTGGTCGCGAAGAGCAAGAAGGATGCGCCGAAGCCCGTACCAAGGCACAACAACAAGAAGCGCCCGAAGAGAAAAAAGCGTCCCAACAAACGAAAGAAAAAATAAAGAAGACTCCTGTCCCCTCGCAAGCGGTGAAACACGAATCTTCTAGTTTGATTGTATCAAACTCGTTCTACTGTCCTAGATTTCAATACGCGACAGACGAAAAGTGCGCTTATCGTTACGGAGATGACAGAACGCTATGCAATATATACGTCCTTTGTCCTTGGCAAGCCGCCGAGGAGAAATGGTTCGCGTCGTCTTGTGGCCTTTGTAATCCGTATAGGCGATGGACATTCTGGTGCCGCTGTTGATGGCCTTCGATAAGGCCGCCACCTTACGAGTTAATTTATGGTCTTCGCCATAATTGTCCTTCGCATCAAACGCTTGATCAAAGATTTTCCGTTGGTCTTTGTATTCATGGCAGTCCTTGCATAGTGTCGTTAAGTTCGACATGAGGTTCGTACCACCTAGGCTCAGTGGCACTTTATGATCCACAGTTAGGTTAGATGTTTTGCCGCAGTTTGTGCATTTATAGTGATCTCTAGCCAGAACGTCTTTGCGCAACAAGTCCCACTTGCTTCCAGGGGTAACTGATTTGCCATCTATCATGCCGTCCCAGTGATTGCGGTGATTACTCGTTGGGGTTGAAACACCAACTGCCGGAGCCGCCTGTTGCGTGACGTTAGTCGTAACGACAGGCTTAGAAACACCGTTCTTGGCCTTTTTAGACAACTCTCTCTTTTCTTGGACGTGCTCAAGCACACCGATACCGGCCAGAACACCGAACCACCACATCCAAGCAGGAATATGCATCGCTAACTGTTATTCCTTTGTATCATTCTTTTCTAGCCATTCATTAGTTCTATCTAACATAAATTGCAGCGCCTCGACATTACCGCTATGCACGGCCTTCTTTAATGTCTTTTGGTAGAACTCTAATACATTTTTCTGGCCATTCGCATATGCACGCCGATAAGTCACGTTTCGTTCATCATTCTCTATTTGCTTAATAACCCAATCAAGGGCGGCCGCCTCCTTTATATCGTATGAAAGAGGCTTATCCGATTCTTGGATTCGCTCATTAAGGAATACTAAACGCTCTTTGAGTTTTTTGATGTGACCCGATCCTGCAATATTCATACACTTTGCTCCTACTTCAATATTGTCTGGTTAGCGATAATAATCCAATCATCAAGCTCGCGCATTCGGCGTTCCTTACGCTTCCGCATCGTGTTATATCCTTGATAGTTTGTCTTCTTGAGTGAACTGCGAAACCACAATATTCCCAGTGCTACGAAGAATCCGACAGGAGGCGCAATACACGCAATAATCACAATTAACGCGGCCTTCAGTAGCCACTCAACAAAGTTAGTAAACTTCATGAACCCCAGGGCGAACTTGTACCTGCCCAGTGCCTTTTGCTTTTTAGCAACATCGTATCTATTGAATTGTTTTCGCACATACGTTAGTTGATGGTTTGAGTACCCATACAAAATAGCCCAGGCTACAACTGCAACTATCGCAACGACTATCATACGCTTATTGTACTCGATAAAGAGTCTTCCTCCCTCTGTCTCCTCAGTATACGGGTGAACCAAAACCATCAAGGTCGTTCGTCCCTAGGGCAAGCGCCTGGGGGCGCTCCACCTTGACACTTTTGGTCGCAGCCCGTCGCCCTCTGACAGAGAGGCAGAAAGCCCTCTCGTTAAATCAAGGAGGGTTCTATGAACACCGACGAAAGTATCAAAGCAAACGCAGTGAAGATCGCTGCAATAAACGACGAGTTCCGTCGCAACATGTCAGGTTGCATGGTAACGAAAGGTGTCGCGAAGTTCGCGCCATTCATGAATGAGATTTTCGTGATGGTTCGGGAATACACGGACTTTAGTGAAGATAACGATCCGTACGGCGAGCACGATTTTGGATCGTTTGTTAAGTTCGCCACCAAGTTCTTCTGGAAGATCGACTACTACGATGAGAATCTTGAAGGCTACTGCGATCCACTTAGTGACGCGTGCCGACGCCAGCTAACCATTATGACGGCGGAGGAGTACTAAGATGATTGCTACTACCGAAAGCTATAACGGGTGGTCTAACTACGAGACGTGGTTGATGAACCTGTGGCTCACGAATGACGAGCTGGTCTATAACGACCTCATGCAGATCATCCAAGAGATCGATACCGTCGAAGAGATGGCTGAGGAGTTAAAGTTCCGTGTCATGGAAGATATGGATCTCAATGAAATCTCCATCCGCAGTGACTTCCTCACGGCATCCACGCGTAACGTGAATTGGCGCGAGATTATCGAAGCCAATCAGCCGTAGTAGGCTTGCACCGTCCCGAGCACGACGTAAAACTACTCAAGTACCGCAGGAGTAGCATCACCAAGGAACGTCCAAATAGCAGCAGTATATGGTTTTGTGGTCAGGGCTTTTATGGTCGTTGTCGCTATCGGCAGCTCATCGTTCTCAATACCGGCACTATCTAGCACCTTCTCGGCATGATCAAGAAATTGCGATTCATGAGAGCCCGTCTTAAAAACGTAGAGCAGTGCGGGGTACTCGCCTGACGGCCAGCCCTCTTCCTCACTATGTTCTACATATTCAGCCAGCCGTTTTCGGATGATAAACGGTTGGGCATCATGCGCAAGCGTGATGAAGTACTCAGAACTGTCATCGGTTTTACGAAGGTATAAATCTGGTTTGTGTTCCGGAAAGTCACCGAAGCCGCCTAGTTCGTTCCTGGTAAACATGTAATAGGAATTGGGATACGTGGCTTTGAGAGAGTTGTACGCCGCCATGACGTCGAGTGCATGGTCGCGAGTCTCTTCCGCAAGGCTCTTGTTCTTGTAATAGGAGTGGAGGACACCGGCATTGAGTTCCGGGTCTTCTTTGAGCACTGCCAGGCCTTTTTTATCGAGGAAGTAGTATGCAGGCTTACTTATCTTCACGAATGATTTATCAAAGATGCTAGCTATATATTCCTGTTCCTCTAACGTCTTTAATGTACGCCATACTGTTGATGGATTTTTTAAGCCTAAGTATTCCTGTAATAAGGGTATGGTTACAAAACGAAACTTGTATGTGAGCACGAGTATTCTACGCTGATTTTGATTTAAGTTGTAGTTCCTTTTCATCACTGCACTCATTCCTTCATTCTCTATATATTTATATATAATAGAGGGAGACTATTTAAGCAAGTTTGTATCTGTTATATTAAGTTACTTTTAGCAAAGCCCGAATTGCTATTTTTTACTACATTTTTAGCGTAATTAGTATTGCTTTTTATTTTAATTAGTAATACTATTTATATAGAGGTTAGCACATTCACAATTCGGCTAGTACAAGTTAGAATGGAGGGTATATGGTAGACCGAGAAGAGCTTGAGCAAAGGGCTATGGAAGAAGTATGCGCATGTCGCTACTACGACCTGGCAGACACACTTCAGGAGACGCCAGATGACGATTTATGGTCGGTCATCAACCACACAAACAAGTGCGAAATCTGCGGTAATTAGCATTACATGTTAAAATAGGACTAATGTCCAGAAAGATAGTTAATATGCAGATTCGCGTCACGGAAGATCTTCGTGAGCGTGCGAAGGTCGTCGCCAAAGAAAACGGTTTGACGCTTAGCGAGTTGGTCTTACAGCTTCTAGCATCGACTGGCGACAAGCAGCTTAAAGAACTGGTAAACAAAGAACTCAAAGAACGACCAAAGCCAGGACGACCCTGGGACAAATAAACCACTAGCCGAATTGTGAAGACGTCCAGCCTCAAGGACGTCTTTTTACGTCGGAGGGTAACATGAGTGGGTTAGATGCATTTCATAACATAGCAGCCATACTAAGCAAACAATTCAGGGTGGATGACGCCGCCGTTGAGGAGCTTCGCGTCATCCTTGAAAAACAGCACAACCGTAAGGTCACGAGCGCAGAGGCGGAAGCCGTAGGCCGCAGCCTCATAAATGTCGTTGAAACCTTAGCGAACGGCCGGACGATTGTCGCAAGCGAGGGGGAGAAACATGGAGATTAAGAAGAATACAACCGTCATACTGGCGCGTGTTTCGTCGAAATCACAAGAGGACGAGGGTTATTCCCTCGATTCTCAATTAAAGCTATTGCACGGCTACTGTCAGACAAGCGGCCTGCGTGTCGTTAAAGTCTACAAGATAGCCGAAACCGCGTCTAAAGAGCAGAGCCGCAAGATATTCAGTGAACTCCTCTCATATATATCTAAAAACGGTATTTATAACTTGGCCGTCGAAAAGACAGACCGCCTAACCCGTAATATGAAGGATGCCGTAGCCATCGACGACTGGCTACAGGGCGACAAAGACCGTATGTTGCACGCGGTCAAAGAGAACCTGAAACTTCATAAAGAATCCAAGTCCGACGTTAAGTTTATGTGGAACATTCACTTGGCCGTTGCTAAAAAATACACCGACAACCTACGGGAAGAGGCCATGAAAGGATGGGCAGAAAAATTAGCGCAGGGACATATGCCATCTCGCCCACCGATCGGCTATATGACTGCCATCCAGAACGGTAAACGTATTCATATACCCGATCCAAAAATTAGCCCAATCATTCGACGGGCGCTTGAGCTTTATCTGGAACCGAACCAAACAATTGCTACCGTTCATGCGTTCTTGGCACAGGCCGGAGTTACTACATACAATGGTCGCCCT
>Ga0164242_10008724_pt1 | contig 10988 bp, 9 predicted proteins | sample OricomgcompostMG_FD_108783 | JGI IMG/M metagenome (GOLD analysis project Ga0164242, IMG submission 108783) | Miracle-Growth compost microbial communities from Emeryville, California, USA - Original compost - Miracle growth compost (MG) ...
GCTTCGACATCTGGCGCCGTCAGATCCGCTTCACCCGCCGACGCTGCATCCACGAGTGCACGGCTTGCGAACACCCAGCGTCCAGCCCACTCGCGCGCGTCTCGTGCCATCGGGTCGGTTTCGGTGCCGACCTGCACGGCACCGACTGCGCGGGCACGGTGGCCAGGGTTGTAGTATTCGTCGCCGTGCGGAGCAACGATGATGCTCTCAACATCCGGTCGTTGAAGCAGCGCTGGGACCTCTCGGCTGAGCGTCGGATGCCCGAACACGATCGCACGTTCGATGCGACCGCCGAAGTCCTCATCTGCGAGAAGTTCCCGGTATGCGACGACCAGTTGCGGTCCGAACCGTGCGCCGCTTGACACCTCGGCGAGCAGTGGCCATCCGCCTGCGCGTGCGAGCGTTTCGGCCTCGGCACCCGCGGCGTGACCTGCGATGACGACGGTGCGGATGCCGGGCTCGAGGGTCTTGGCCGGCCTGCCGACCTCGGCAACCGGGCCACTTTCCGGCCTCTGCTCCCCCCGGGGTGGCGCAGACCCAAGAAACTGGCGCAGATCGGACATCGAGCCGGACAACGGTTCACGAAAGGCGAGGTTCAGCTGCACGGGGCCAGGGCCAGGGCTGGCTCCGGTGCTGGCTCCGGTGCTCGCTCCGGTGCCGAGGGCAGCGCCCAACGCTTGCGCGGCGAGCCCGGTGGCGGCATCCGCTTCTGCTGCATCGCCGACCGGTGCAGGCACGTCGACGCACAACCGGACTGCAGCGCCATACATGCCGGGTTGATCTGTCGTCTGATTGGCCCGGATGCCGCGAAGCTCCGCAGGCCGGTCGGCCGTCAACACGATCATCGGCACGCCAGAGTGGTGAGCCTCGAGCATGGCAGGGTGCAGGTTTGCGGTTGCCGTTCCACTCGTGGTGATGACCACGGCCGGCATCCGAGATTCCACGGCAAGACCGAGCGCAAGGAACCCCGCGACGCGTTCGTCGATACGCACGTGCAGTCGAATGGCGCCGAGACGCTCCAACTCGGCGGCAACCAGCGCAAGCGACTGGGAGCGCGACCCTGGGCTGAGCACGATATGCCGCACGCCGAGGCGTGCGAATTCGCTCAGCAGCGCGACAGAGAAGTCTGTGGCAGGACTCGGCGGATCCTCTGCGCTGTCGAGGAGCTCAGCCATCCCGCCGGCCGGGGTGGTCGGTGTCGCCGTTCTTGTTCTTCGTCTCGTCGAGTTCGGCGAGGTCTTTCTCCAACTGACGGATGCGCTCGGCTTCGTCGCGCGTCTGCTTGGTGTTCTTCACGCGGGAGCGCCCGATGCTCCCCAGGAACTCCGGATCGTCATCCGGTGCGATGACCCGACTCCTCGTCACGGTGCCTCGGCGGGCACGACCGAAAATGAACCACAGCACGCCACCGATGAGCGGAAAGATGATCACGATCAGCAGCCACGCAGGCTTTGGCAGCGCGCGGACGCGTGAGCGCTCAATCAATGCCGTATCCACTATCGAGTAGATATAGAAAACGGCGGCGATTACGCCGACCACCAACCAGAGGCGGACCATGCCTCAATCGTAACCCTCGCGGCTCAACAGTTCCTCGGAGGTTTCCGTAACCTTGAGAACCCTAGACTGAAAAGCGTGAAATCCCTTCCCCCTTGGGTGACGTACACGGTGCTGCGCCTGCTTCTGATTGCCGTGCCGCTGGTGATCCTGTTGGTGCTGCGCGTGCCGTGGTGGCTGTCCGCCATCATCGCGGCGGTCGTCGGCCTGTGCTTGTCGTATCTGCTGCTCGGATCATCGCGCGACAAAGTCTCTGCAGAGATCTATGCGGCGCGCAAGCGGAAGGCGGCAGTACCAGCAGACGACGATGCCGAGGATTCCATGGTGGATGCCGCGGAAACCGACAGCGCTGGATCGGCGACTGCCGTGTCGTCAGAAGCCGAGCGCGAAGCCAAGGAAGAGTCCATACGCGAGTCCCGTGATTCCGGTTAGCTGAAGCGACAGAATCAGCTCCCTCGATGTCTTGGCTGTCACCGCGATCAAACATGCTGGGATGGCGACGAGCAGGGTGAAGAAGCCGAGCCAGCCGAGCGGGTATACCAGGCTGAGCAACGCGAGGATCACGAAAGGCACAAGCAGGAAGACGCAGAACAGCACGCGGGATGCCGTTGCACCGATGAGCACTGTGAGTGTGCGTTTGCCCGCCATCCGGTCTGATTCGATGTCCCGGATGTTGTTGATGATCAGCGCGGCGCAGGCGATGAGACCGGCGGCGACGGCGCCGAACCAGCCTTCTTGCGACACCGTGAGGATCTGCACGAACTGGGTGCCGGCGGTTGCAACCAAACCGAAGAAGACGAACACGAAGACTTCGCCGAGGCCGAAGTATCCGTACGGCCGCTTGCCTCCGGTGTAGAACCATGCGGCAACGATGGCCGCTGCACCGACCAACAGCAACCACCACTGCTGGGTGCGGATCACGAGCGCTAGGCCGGCAAGCGCGGCCAGCGCGAAGAAGACGAGCGCGGTGATCAGCACCGTGCGCGGATTCGCCTTGCCTGAGCCGGTGAGCCTGCTCGGGCCAGCGCGGAACTGGTCTGTGCCCCGCACGCCGTCCGAATAGTCATTGGCGAAGTTGACGCCGATCTGAAGCAGCAGCGCGACAGCCAAGCAGAGCAGCGCGCGCACCCAGTGGTATGTATCAGGACCTGATGCCCCGATCGCCGCACCCGTGCCGATGAACACAGGAGCAGCGGACAGCGGGAGCGTGCGCAGGCGAGCTCCTGCGATCCAATCGGATGCTGTCGCCGGCGCGACCTTGCCGGGGCGTCCGCCGGGATGACCGCCCTTGCGCCCGTTCCGCCGTGCACCTTTTCGGTTGGAACTGTTGCGGTTGGCTGGGTTCATTCTCTGCATCTTCGGCCTGCTGCTCACAGAGCGCATTCTAGCGAGAACGGTTATGTCACCTGCGCGCCTGGTGCGCCTGAGGCCAGGTGGGTGATGGCGACGCGATCCGGCTTGCCAGAGCCGAGCAGCGGCATCCGCTCAAGCGAGACGACACGTGCAGGTGCCGCAGCACGGCCAAGAGCGGATGCGACGTGGGCGCGAATTTCCGTGAGCCCGGCGTCTGTCATTGCGGGCGCAGCGTCACCTGCCACGACCACGACGGGTACCTGGCCCCACTCGTCACTTGATGCGGCGACGACCACGGCATCCGCCAGGCCGGGCAGCTCACGCACCGCGCGCTCGACCGCGTCAAGCAAGACCTTTTCCCCGCCGGAGATGATGACGTTGTCTGCACGGCCGAGCACAGTGACGCGACCGTCATCGGTGACGGTGCCGAGGTCTCCCGTTCGATACCAGCGGGTGCCGTCCGCCTCGTGGAACGCCGCCGCGGTGCGCTCTGGGTCGCCGAGATAGCCGTCGGCGAGCACCGGCCCTGCCAACTCGATCAGACCATCAACGCAGCGCGCACGCACCGGCCCGATCGGCATCCCGTCATAAACGCAGCCGCCACCGGTTTCGCTTGAACCATAGGTGCGAGTGACCGAAAGGCCGAGCCGCGCAGCCGTATCGCGCAGTTGAACGTGCAGCGCCTGACCGCCGATGAGGATGCCGTCGAAGCGCCGCAATGCCTCAAGCAAGCCGGGATCGTCTGCGGCGGCTTCGACGAGTCTGGCGAGTTGAACCGGAACGAGCGAGACGTATCGTTCGTCACCGGTCATCTCGGCCGCGACGTCGCGAAAGACGCCAGGGTCGAAGTGACCGGCAGGCATGACGACCGGCTCCGTGCCCGCTGCGATCGACCGCACCAGCACATTCGAGCCTGCGATGTAGTGGGCGGGCAGGCACAGCAGCCACTGGCCCTGCCCGCTGATCTGCCCTTCTGCACGTCCGGCGATAGCACCGGCGGATGCCGCGGCGCTGGCAAGCAGCGCATCCCGCGACAGCGCAACGCGCTTGGGGATGCCTGTCGACCCCGACGTCTCGATCACGAGTGCGATGTTCTGCGCGACGGTCGCTGGCAGACCGGTTGCGTTTGACGCTTCTGCCGGCAGATCGGGTCGCGCCGCGCTCAGCGAACGCGGCAGCACCGCCGGACCGTCACCGGTCAGCGCCGCACGCAACGCGCGCAGCAGTGCGTCTGACTGGTCGGCCGGCACGGTTACGAGTGTTCGGGTCATCTCGTCAGGCTATGACACCGAGCACGGCGGCACCGAAACACTCCGTTCCAATCCCGTTTCAGCGTTTCTGCCCACTTGAAGTGGGCAGAAACGCTGAAACGGGATTGGAACGGCGCTGAGAGCGTCAGTACTGCCACGGGAATGGCGACCAGTCCGGCTCGCGCTTCTCGAGGAAGGCATCACGACCTTCGACGGCCTCGTCCGTGCCGTACGCAAGCCTCGTTGCCTCACCAGCGAAGACCTGCTGACCGACGAGACCGTCATCGACCGCGTTGAACGCGAACTTGAGCATGCGGATGGCCGTCGGCGATTTGGTCAGGATCTCGCGCGCCCACTGGATGGCCGTTGTCTCGAGCTCTGCGTGCGGAACGACGGCGTTGACAGCGCCAAGCTCGTATGCACGTTGCGCCGAGTATTCGCGCGCGAGAAAGAACACCTCGCGGGCAGCCTTCTGGCCGATCTGGCGCGCAAAGTATGCACTGCCGTAGCCGGCGTCGAACGAGCCGACATCGGCATCCGTCTGCTTGAACTTGCCGTGCTCAGCACTCGCCAAGGTGAGATCGCACACCACGTGCAGCGAATGACCACCGCCAGCGGCCCACCCCGGCACAACGGCGATCACGACCTTCGGCATGAATCTGATGAGACGCTGCACTTCGAGGATGTGCAGGCGCCCCGGTCGTGATGCGCGTTCTCCTTCGTCGCGCGCGCCTCGACCACCGCCATCATCGTATTGATAGCCATCGCGCCCGCGGATGCGCTGGTCGCCGCCCGAGCAGAACGCCCATCCGCCGTCTTTCTTGCTCGGCCCGTTACCGGTGAGCAACACAACGCCGATCTTCGAGTTCGTGCGAGCATCCTCGAGTGCCGCATACAGTTCGTCGACGGTGTGCGGGCGGAATGCATTTCGCACCTCTGGCCGGTTGAAGGCGACGCGGGCGATCCGACCGTCAAGCGAGTGGTGGTACGACAGGTCGGTCAGCTCACCGAAGCCGGCGACATCCATCCACTTGGTTTCATCGAAGATCTCAGACACACGCTCGGTCATGAGCCAAGCCTACGGCCAGCAGCAACCTTGCAAGCGGCCGAGGAGTGTCTGGCGATTGCCTGCAAAGCGGCGTTCATGCCAGTCGGTTCACCGGCACGGATGATTATGGTTCTGTGTGGACAAATACGATGCCGACATCTACGACGAGCGAGCGAAGCCGACTCGTCATAAGCGTCGGCGCGGCCGCCGCGTCGTCGCTTGGGTTCTCGTTGCGGTGCTCGTCGTCGTGCTCGCAGCGGGCGGATACATCGCGTACAACTACTTCGCGCTGACCTCGCACATCACGCACGTCGACGCCATCCCTTCGAGCAAGCCGAAGCACGATGTGGACGGCACCGCCCAGAACATCCTGCTCGTCGGCGACGACCAACGCCCTGCGAACGCGTCGCAGGCCGAGCTTGACCAGCTGGGGACCACTCAGGACGGCGGAAGCAACAACACAGACACCATGATGATTCTGCATGTGCCTGCGAACGGCAAAGCCGCAACGCTGATCTCGTTGCCGCGTGACTCGTGGGTCGATATCCCCGGCAATGGCATGGGCAAGCTCAACTCTGCGTACTCGGACGGCGCGCAGAACGGCGGGGATGCCGCAGGAGCGCAGCTGCTGATTCAGACCGTGCAGAATCTGACCGGGCTGACCATCGACCATTACGTGCGCGTCTCGCTTCTCGGCTTCTACGACATCGCGAACGCCCTTGGGCCGATCAACGTGTGCTTGAACCAGGCGGTCGATGATCCGTACTCCGGGGCGAACTTCCCAGCTGGAACCTCCACATTGAATGCCAGCCAGGCGCTCGCTTTCGTGCGTCAGAGGCACGGACTGCCGAACGGTGACCTCGACCGCGTCGTGCGCCAGCAGTACTTCCTGTCCGTGGAAGCTCACAAACTGCTGTCGGCCGGGACACTGCTCAACCCGGTGAAGCTCAAGACGGTGATGGATGCGATCGGCTCGGCGATCCAGACCGACCCCGGCCTCAACCTGCTCGCACTTGCCGCACAGATGCAAGGCTTGTCCGGCAGCAAGATCACCTCTGCGACGATTCCGATTCTCGGCACCCCGACCATCACCGTCGACGGCGACGACGTGTCGGTCGTCGAGGTCGACACCGCCGGCATGCCCGCGTTCATCCAGGGCCTCATCGGAGAACCGGATGCATACACCAAGGCGAACGCGGCGGATCCGGCGAACGTCACCGTCAGCGTGCTGAACGGCGGAGACACGAACGGCGCAGCAACCGCGGCCACCGCCACGCTGCAGTCTGCTGGTTTCAAGACCACAACGCCTGGCGACGCCGATTCCCGCACGGCGACGACGATCGAGTACCCGGCCGGCAGCGAGTCGCAAGCCAAGGCTGTTGCCGCATACCTGCCTGGCGCGACGGTACAGCAGACTTCACGTGTCACCACGGTGACCGTTGTGCTCGGGGCAGACGGACAGATGCCGGCTGCACCGTCGTCGGCCGCCGCGCCGAGCACGGCGCCGACACCGACACCGTCGTCGCCAGCGCACAATTACAGCGACACGACCTGCATCAACTGAGCCACGCATCCTGGCCAAACGCGACAGACTGGAGGCATGCAGCTTCCCTCGCTTGACGATCTGTTCGCGACGGCACGGGTCGTCGCCCTGCCGATGGTCACACGCTTCCGCGGGATCACCACACGAGAAGCGGTCCTCGTCGAAGGGCCGAACGGCTGGAGCGAATTCTCGCCGTTCGTCGAATACGACGACGAAGAGTCTGCCGCGTGGCTGGCAGCAACGCTCGACTTCGGTTGGGGCAGGATGCCGGATCTGTTGCGCTCGAGCATCCGGGTCAACGCAACGGTTCCGGCCGTGGCTGCTCGCGATACAGCAGCAGTGCTGGCCCGATTTCCAGGCTGCCGCACCGCGAAAGTGAAGGTGGCCGATCCAGGGCAGAGTCTGAACGACGACATCGCGCGGGTGCGCGCCGTGCGAGAGATTCTCGGCCCTGAGGGGCGCATCCGCGTCGACGCGAACGCACTCTGGAACGTCGACGAGGCAGAGCACGCCATCCATGCGCTCGCCGAGTTCGACCTGGAGTACGTCGAGCAGCCGTGCGCAACCATCGACGAACTTGCAGACATTCGCAAGCGCACGAAATACATGGGTGTGCCGATCGCAGCAGACGAGAGCGTTCGAAAGGCATCCGACCCGCTGGCCGTCGCGCGTGCGGGCGCCGCGGACGTTCTGATCATCAAGGCGCAACCGCTCGGCGGGATCACTGCCGCGCTGCGCATCGTCGCCGAAGCCGGGCTTCCCGTCGTCGTGTCAAGCGCACTCGACACCTCGATCGGGCTGTCGATGGGCACACACCTCGCTGCCGCCATCCCCGATCTCGAATACGACTGCGGCCTGGGCACTGCTGCGCTCTTGGCCGGTGACGTCACCGGCGAGCCCCTGCTCCCGGCTGGCGGCGATGTGCCCGTTCGGCGTGTCGAACCCGATGGCGCTCTGCTTGATCGTTACGCAGCGGATGCCGAGCGGCGCGACTGGTGGCTGGAGCGCCTGAGCCGATGTCTGAGGCTGCTGGCAGGCTGAGCACGGGTCTTCTTCGGTCGAATTGCGTGCAGCGGGAATTCTGCGCGCGCGAACGAGGTTGGGCTCAACTATCCAGTTCGAACAATCCGATCTAAACAGCGGGCAATGGCGCCGGCCTGAAAGGCACCGCCAATGAGACTCAGCACCCGCGCAAGCTTTTGGACGGCCGCTGCCGTCGTGGTCGTCGCACTGTGGGCCAGTGGCTCGCCGGCGCTCGTCTACCCACTGTACGAGCAGGCATGGGGGCTGACCCCGGCCGTGATCACCGCGATCTTCGCCGTCTATCCTGTGGTTCTCGTCTTCGCTCTGTTGCTTTTCGGCAGCCTGTCTGACTACATCGGCCGACGCGCAACCATCCTGGCCGGACTCGCCTCTATCTTGATCGGCATCCTTACGTTCGCGCTGGCCGGTAGCGTCGAGTGGCTGTTCATCGGGCGCGTATTCCAGGGGCTCGGGGTTGGACTGGCGCTCAGCCCGGCAGGCGCGGCGTTGTTCGAGTTCGACCGCTCAGGCAAACGGGCCAGCTCGGTGAACACCATCGCAATCGCCGTCGGGCTTTCACTGGCGACTGTCGTCGGCGGCGCGCTGGTCGAATATGCCCCGTGGCCGCGCGAACTGACCTTCTGGGTGCTGCTTGTGATCGCGGTCGCCGTAACGATCGTCGCGCTGTTCATGCCTGCGCACGTCCGCAACACAGAGGCGCTCGGCCGCTGGAGGCCACGTCCCATCGCCGTGCCGCGGCGCCTGCGTGGCATCGTTGCGGCATCCGCTCTTGCCATTACGTCGACGTTCGCGATCGGTGCCGTGTTCATCTCGCTTGGAGCGCAGATCGTCAAGGATGTTCTGCACACAGACAACGCGCTGGTCGCCGGGCTGATCCTTGCGATCGGTGCAGCGGGCAGCGGTGTGGTCTCTGTGGTGTGGCGCCGGATGCCGAGCCGCAGCGCGATCGTGATCGGCGGCCTCGTCGGAGCAGCGGCAGCAGCACTGCTCGTCATGAGTTCGTCGATGTCTTCGCTTCCCTTGTTCGTCGCAGCATCTTTGGTGTTCGGATTCTCCAGCGGGCTGTTGTTCCTCGGCGGCTTCGGTCTCGTGAACCAGAACGCGCCAGCGCATCACAGAGCAGGGACGATAGCGGTCGTTTATCTCGTTGCATACATCGGGCAGGGCGTCACGGCTGTCGGGCTCGGGCTGTTGGCAACCTCACTCGGGCTTCAGGTCGGACTTGACATCGTGATCCCGTTGCTGACCGCGTTGTCGATCGCGACGTCGATCATTGCTGCGATCGTCGGCAAGGTGTATCCGGCGACGTCGGGAATCGCGGTCGTCGACAGTTAGCCGCGGCACCCGAAACCCGTCGACAGTGCCCGTTTCGGACGAGAGTGCCCGGTGCACCGGGCACTCTCGTCCGAAACGGGCACTGTCGACGCGGGCGATCAGCTGCCGAGGCCGCTGTAGGAGTGCAGGCCGTGGAAGAACACGTTCACGACACCGAAGTTGAACATGACGGCGGAGAATCCGACCACGGCGAGCCAAGCGGAGCGCGAACCACGCCACCCACGAGTTGCACGCGCGTGGATGTATCCGGCGTAGATGACCCAGATGATGAACGTCCACACCTCTTTCGTGTCCCAGCCCCAGTAACGACCCCACGCCTTCTCGGCCCAGATCGCTCCGGCGATGAGCGTGAACGTCCACAGGATGAACGCGACGATGTTGGTGCGGTACGCCAGGTTCTCAAGAGTGGTCGCAGACGGCATGGTCTGCAGGAACCGCAGCTGCTGCGGTCTGCCCTCTTCCGCCTGCCGCTCGCGACGGGACTGCAGAAGCTGAACCACCGACAGTGCGAAGCCGATCGCAAAGAATGCGGTGCCGATGATGGCGACCATAACGTGGATGACCAGCCAGTATGACTGCAGCGCAGGCGGAAGCGGAACGACAGCAACGTAGTACTTGACGGCGGCGATGCCGAGCAGCACGAGCACGAGGCCGGTGACGAATGCGCCGAGGAAGCGCAGGTCGTACTTGATGTTCACGAGCAGGAAGACGCCAACGATGATGAGCGTTCCCGTCATCGAGAATTCCCACATGTTCGCCCAGGGAACCCGGCCGGCCGCCACGCCGCGCAGAATGTCACCGACAAGGTGGAAAACGAATCCGAGAGTTGTGAGCACGAACGCAACGCGCAGGCTCTTGGATTGCTTGCGACCCCAGTTCACCTCGTCTTCGACGCGCTTGGTGATGCGTGTCAGTGTTGTGGTTCCTGCGCCGGCCCCTCCGCCGGCCTCGGCGGCGCGCGCCGTCTCCGCTCGGCGAGCAACCGCGCTCGGCGCTTCTGCCGTCCCTGTGGCGCGGGCACCACGTCGCGCAAGATCGAGCGCGAACGCCACGAAGGCGAGAGCGTAGATGCCCATTGCAGAGTAGGTGCAGAGAACAGAAAGCTGCGACAGCGTGTCGTTCATGGTGATGCCTTTCGTTGGGTGTCGGCGGTGTCCGGCGCATCGGTTGCTTGGTCGGGTTGGATTCCGAGCGCCGACTGGTGCTCTCGAGCGAGGTCAGCAAGGGCTGCGTGGAGTTGCGGATCGTCGCCGCGTGCGAGCGCAGCATATTCCAGTCGCAGCGGACCGAATGCATCTCCGGTGGCTTTGACCCACACCCGTCGGCGAGGAATGAAGAGGGAAACGAGGAGACCCAGCAGAGCGCTCACGGCGAAGAGCAGAACCCAGCCCTGGGCCGGGTCGTGGTGGATCTCGAAGGACGCGAACCGTTTGGCGCCGTCGAAGGTCACGGTTCCTAGCCCGTTGGGCAAGGATTGTGTGCCGCCTGGGCTGAGTTTGATCGACTGAACCTCGGTCGTGCCGCCGGTGAGCTGGGTGAGGCTGGAGGTGTCGAGGGCATACACGGATCGTGGGATGCCGTTGTTGAGTCCGAGGTCTCCCGAGTACACGTTGAGTGTGAGAACAGGGTTTTTGAGGTCTGGGTAGGACGAGGTGAGAGCACCACTTTTCAGTGTTGCTTTGGTCGGGTAGAAGAAGCCGACCATGCCTATCTGTTTCGTGAGTCCGTCGGGCACTTTCACGACGCCGAGTGAGGTGAGGTTGCTGTCTTGGGGCAGGAAGGGGACATAGTCGCTGAAGACAGCCCGGCCCGCTGCGTTGCGCACCGTGATCTTCGGCGCGTACCCGTTGCCGAGCAGATA
>Ga0164242_10008725_pt1 | contig 10988 bp, 8 predicted proteins | sample OricomgcompostMG_FD_108783 | JGI IMG/M metagenome (GOLD analysis project Ga0164242, IMG submission 108783) | Miracle-Growth compost microbial communities from Emeryville, California, USA - Original compost - Miracle growth compost (MG) ...
TCGCGCAGCATCTCCAGCAGTCTGCCCACAACCACTTCACGCGAGTCCGCCAGATTCACAGGCCCCATCTGGGCAACAGCAAGCCCCAGCGCGCGATTGCTATTCATGTCGATCTTTGCCTTCGCAGAATGAAAACAGGCCGATTGCCGCGGGACGGACGGTTACAAGACAGCCCCACCTCCGGGCGCTCGAAAAGGTATTCGTTGATTATCAACCAGAACCCTTCCTCTGCCGACTTACTTTTTGTTCTTCTGTATGAAGCCTAGGTTAAGACTGCGCGGACTGATCGGTGCATCAACGATGTTCGAACGCCGGAGTGGTGACAACAGACGAAGGTTAGAACACGCTGCCCAGACGGGCACTTTCCGCTGGGCCTCGTAGCCGCGCGCAAGCGCCCTGCTCCAGAAGATCTGCTCGTACTGCATGCGACTGCGCGCAACCTATGAGGTAGGGTTCATACCCCGGGAAAACAAGCTAGACGTCATGAAGATTACGCGGGAACAAAATCACGCCTCATCCCAGCGGCACCTGCAGAATCGGATCGTCAGTCAGACTGTAACGAGTAAACGTACGATTCAATGCCGGCAACGGAGCCACGTCCATGAAACCCAGTTCAGGCTCCATCACGACCATACCTACCGTAGCGGAGAGCATGCCTTGGCGGCCGGGGCGAGGTGGCCGGCATACGGAATAGGGAGTGGCGAAATCGTCGAAAAACGCCTGCTTGAGATCGTCTCGCCCAAGCTTCTGCTTCTCGCTCAGCAGTGTTCTCACGCGATAATCCCGGTAAAGGCTGTCCGGTGAATTCGGCCGTCCTGTATCGACGAGCTTGGTCAATGCCGCCGGGCTTGTCCAGTGGTTCGCGTGCACGATCAGGCCATCTGGGCCGACGTAGATTGGGAAAGCCTCATTCGTTGTACATTCAAAATCGATTCCGAACCCTTCCCGGCTCCCGATCATGATGTTGTTGGAGCACGATTTCGAGGTCTCGGTGACAGTCCTGATCGCAAGTGCCATATGCTCCTGCTCCAGCACCTTGCGACGGATGAGAGAAAGGGGCACGCCAAGTTGGGTGAAATCCCGGTCACTTTCCAGATAATTTCCGGTGATGGAAATACCGGCGCCATTGAAACCGCTACGAGATAATCCGCCCGCTTCCACGAAAGTAAGAATATCCGGTCCATTCTCGCTACGTATCCGCAACACCACAGCCGTTTCCGCACATTCAGCGCGCCAGTCCCAGTTCTGACCATGAATGAGGTTTCCCGTTGAAGAACGTTCCTTCATAATCAGCGCAGCAGTACAGCCGTCTTCGCCGATCGAGTCCGCCATCTCGTGCTTTTCCGCGTGAGCTTTCGCCACGACCTCAGTTCGAGCGTTGATCATCACAACATCTTCGATATCGACGCCTGCACCGTCGGCAATACCCCGCATCTCGTCCAGATAATGCGGAGCAAAGTTCTCTATTTCTCTTACGAACCCGTGTATCAATTGCCGTCGTGCGTCGGAGCCATAGCCAAGCGTCACCAGCGCTTGGCCATAGATCTCGGCGCTGCGGTGAATTCGCCTGGACGCCTGCATCCCATAGTTTTTGCCCCGCTCGTATGGTGCACCCGCTACGTCTATGAAAGGAAACTGCTCTGGAATAGTCATCGTATTCAACATCCAAGGAAAACTGTGATTACACTGCGTCGTTCAAGTGGCAGGCGCTACGATGTCCGGGAGCCACCTGCCTGATTTGAGGCTCTTCAATCTTGCAACGGTGAAAGGCGTGCGGGCAGCGCGGATGAAAGCTGCATCCCCCAGGTGGGGCGAGAGGGCTCGGCAGTTCACCTTTCAGCAACGGAAATGTGCGCCGCCGCGTGTCAATGCGGGGCATTTCTTCAAGCAGAAGTTGAGTATAGGGATGGTTGGGCTGTGAGAAAATTTCCGCTGCTGGCGCTTCTTCCACGATCTGCCCAAGATACATGACAGCGACACGATCGGAAATGTGACGCACGACACCCAGGTCGTGACTGATAAACAGGTATGTCAGGCCAAGGTCACCGCGTAGTCGCATGAACAGGTTGATGATCTGCGCCTGAATCGACACGTCAAGTGCAGCCACCGATTCATCACACACCAGGATTTCTGGCCTCACCGCCAGGGCACGCGCGATACCGACACGCTGACGCTGGCCACCCGAAAGCTGATGTGGATACCGCCACTTGAGCAAAGGGTCGAGGCCGGCGCGCTGCAGTTGCGCATCCACGTAGTCATTCTCGGAGCCTTCTATCAAGCTATGCACGCGTGGTGCCTCGGCAATGATCTCAGCCACGCGCAGTCGTGGATTCAGCGACGCGAAGGGATTCTGGTAGATCATCTGTGTACGGAGTTTTTCCGCACGCCGCTGCACAATAGGCAATGTGTCGATATTGCGGCCGTTCCAGCGAACTTCGCCATCTGAAGCGTGCAACACGCCAGTCGCTATCCTGCCGAGCGTTGACTTGCCACAGCCCGATTCACCGACAAGTCCCACCACGGTCCTTTTCTCGACAATCAAATCTACATTCTTGACCGCTTGAACAACGAGGTTCTTCTGTCCCAGACCGATCTTGGCCAGACCACGCTCTATCAAGCCAAAAGAACGGGAGAAACGACGAGAGACCCCGCACAGCTCGATGACGGGGGCCTGATTATTCTGCGAACCTGAAGCGGCAACGTCGGCGAATATCCTGGCTTCGACAGTTTGTGCCGGATCTGAGGGCTCTTCCGAGAGAGGATGAAAACATCGATACATGTGATCACCCGCCACAGACGGAGGCGGCATTGACCAACACGACGCATCGGCATGCCGGCACCTGGAGCGAAATGCGCATCCAGAAGGCAAATTCAGGGCACTGGGCGCCACCCCGTCGATCTGATGCAGAGGACGCCCGGGAGCACTCCGACTCGGCACAGAATCGAGCAAGCCGGCCGTATAAGGATGCTTGGGATGATTCACGATATCCGACACACCGCCATGCTCAACGATCTGGCCGGCGTACATCACGGCCACCTCGTCCGCCAGGCGAGCCACCACAGACAAATCATGAGTGATCCAGATCAATGCCATGCCGAGGTCCCGCACGAGTTTCTGTACCTCCGCGATGATCTGTGCTTGAATGGTAACGTCCAACGCAGTTGTTGGTTCATCGGCAATGATCAAATCAGGACGATGCAGAAGCGCAGTCGCAATGGCTACTCTTTGTCGCATACCACCCGAAAACTGGTGTGGATACGCAGACAGGCGCTCTTCGGGACTAGGAATGCCCACCATGGCCAATGCATCGCGTGCTCGCGCCCTCGCCACGTGTCTAGGCACATTCTCATGAGCAAGGATCGCTTCGATCATCTGCGTGTCGATACGCAGCACCGGGTTGAGCGTCATCATCGGGTCTTGAAAAATCATGGCGATTCTCTTCCCTCTGATTTTCCGCAAATTCTCGGCTTTCATGCGCACCAAGTCTTTACCTTGGAACAATACCTGCCCACCTGCAATCCGGCCGGGAGAATCCAGCAGACCCATTATGGAAAAGCCCGTCATCGATTTCCCAGAGCCCGACTCCCCAACGAGGCCAAGGATTTTTCCCTTGTGGAGCGTGAATGACACATCGTCAACCGCTTTCGCCGTCCCCTCTCGGGTATCGAACCACACTCGAAGATTGCGAACATCGAGCAAGGGGGCGGGCTCGTTTTCAGAATTCGGTACGCGATCTCCAACGCCCATCATGCCTGCCTCCGAGGATTCAACACATCCCGTAGCCGGTCGCCGACCAGATTTATAGCCACAATGATGATGAGCAAAGCCAGCCCGGGAAAGAAACTGATCCAGTACTGGCCATACAACATGTACTGATAACCATTGGCAACCAAAAGGCCAAGACTAGGCTGCGTTACCGGCACACCAACCCCAAGGAACGATAACGTAGCTTCCAGAACAATGGCTCTGGCCAACTGCGCTGTTGCCACGACAATCAGTGGCGGCAGGCAATTGGGCAGAAGATGGTGGAACACTATCCGCAACCTCGGAACGTCCAGCGCCTCGGCCGCCTCGATGTATTCCTTGCGGCGTTCGGCAAGCGCCGCACCGCGGGCCGTACGCGCATATATTGCCCATTCCGCGATAACCAGCGCAATAACCACATTCAAAATGCCTTTTCCGAGAAAGGCCAGAATCATCAGCGCCACGAGAATGGCTGGAAAAGACAGTTGAAGGTCGACAAGGCGCATGATGAACGTCTCGATACGCCCGCCAAGGTATGCAGCAATCAGTCCCAGGGAAGTGCCAATCACCGCCCCCACCAAAGCAGAACTGACGCCAACACCCAGCGAGATGCGCAAGCCGTACAAAATTCCAGAAAGCATGTCCCGGCCTTGATCGTCAGTGCCCAGCCAAAACACCTGGCTTCCATCGAGCGAGCTCGAACCTGGAGGCAACTGGCCATTCATGACGTTCAATTGCAGGAGACTGTAGGGATTCTGAGGTGCGATGACGCTGGCGAAAATTGCCAGCAAAACGACCAGGGCCAGCACCACCAGGCTGGCTACGGCGAGTCTGGATGCTGCGAATTCGCGCATGAATCGACGGGCGGGTGTTTCCCGCGAGACTTTCGTCCGAACCGTCACATTATCGTCTGTGGTATCGAAAGACATCAGCCACTCCGGCTATCGAGCCTTACCCGTGGATCGAGCAGCGTATACAGCACGTCGACCACCAAGTTGATGACTACAAATATCAGTACGATGATCATGAGATACGCCACGATCATCGGCCTATCGAGTTGATAAATGCTGTCGATGATCAGCTTGCCCATTCCCGGCCAGCTGAAGATGCTCTCGGTCACTACTGAAAAAGCGATCACAGTACCGAACTCGAGTCCTGAAATCGTGACAACCGGGATCATGATGTTCTTCATGACGTGCACACCGATTACCCGCAATTCTGCAACACCTTTTGCGCGCGCGAACTTTACGTATTCTTGTGGCAAAATCTCGCTAACACCGGCACGCACCAAACGTACCATCATCGCGATCTGGAATAGTGCCAGGTTTATCGACGGCAATATCAGATGCTGTATGCCGTCCCAAGTCAGAAAAGACCACTGTACGCCCAGGAATTCACGCGTTGCGCCACGTCCACTGGCGGGCAGCCACCCCAGGCCTACGGCGAACACCATGATAAGCAACAAGCCGACCCAAAACGTAGGCAGGGAAAATCCCAGTACGGAACCACCCATGATGGTTTTCGAAACGGGAGAGTCTGGCCTGAGCCCGGCATACAAACCCAGGGGTACGCCCACTATTGCCGAAAGCAAGGTCGCACTCAGCGCAAGCTCGAACGTCGCCGGCATGCGCTGGAAGATCACGCTCAGTGCGGGCTGGCCGAAGACGAAGCTCTGGCCAAAATTGCCATGCACCGCGCCTTCCAGAAAAACCAAATACTGTTCCCATAACGGCTTATCCAGTCCGAACTGGGCAATCACCCTCAACCGCTCCGCTTGATCCGCATCGGGCGGGAGCAACGTCTGGACAGGGTCACCGATGACGCTGACGCCAATGAAGACAATCACTGTCATGATCAACATGACGATGAATGCCTGACCCAACCGCCTGATCAACCACGCAAACACGATCAGTGCCCCTCGCAGCCGGCCGCCTCGACCGATATCGCCATGCCATCGCGCTGAGGATCGGCGCCGCCCCGACATAAACCATCCTCCACGCAGATGCCATGCAGGGCAGCGAACGGATAGCTGGAAGGCGAACGTTGTATCTGGTAGCCCGATTCCGAAAGTTCGTCGGTAACCCGACGCAGGATGCGATTGGACACGCCTATCACCTCGGAAGGGGCAGCAACACGCGGTGCGCTGACCGCCTCGAGCATGCTCATTCCGAAATCTATGACGTTCATGATTCCCTGAGCCACCGAAGGGGCGATGTAGGGGCCACCGGGTGCGCCAATCACGATAAACGGCTGGTCATCCTTGAATACGATCGTCGGCGCAGCCGAACTAGCGCGGCGCTTCCCCGGTGCGATCGAACCCGCCTTCCCCGGGCGAGGATCGAAGCGACTCATGGTGCCGTTGTACATGAAACCAAGGCCATCCGTGATGACACCGGATGGACTGCCCAGAGTATGCGTCATGCTCACCGCATTACCGTGGCTGTCTATCACCGATATATGCGTCGTATCCTTGTCTTTCGACGCCTTTAATCTATGTACGTGCGCGCGTTCCCCTTTGATGATTTTGGAGGCCTGCGCCTTGGCATAATCCTTCGAGATCAGATTTTCCACCGGGACGTCGACATAGGCAGGATCCCCAAGATACCGATCCTTGTCGACCGTCATGCGCTTGATGGCCTCGATCAAGAGGTGCAGGTGTTCGACCCCGCTGTGTGCGAGCTTGTCGAGGTCGAAATTTTCCATGATATGGAGGACCTCCAGCATGAGCATGCCGCTGGCTGGTGGCGGGCTGGTCGCCACGCGGTGCCCTCGATAGCTTCCCCAGATGGGTTCGACCACCGACAGGCCGTACATTTTCAGATCTTGCAGGGAAATCAGCCCGCCATGCGCCGCCATGTCGGCTTCGATGCGCTGCCCGATTTCTCCTCGATAAAAGATATCCGCTCCTCCTGAGCGCGCGACACGCTCGAGCGTGTCGGCCAGATCCGGGTTGGCTACGATATCGCCGGGCCGTTTCAGCGACCCATCCGCCCGGAAATACAGCCGCTTTCCGCTTTCGCTGAAACGCAGCTTGTCTATAGTGTCTATTTCACCCTTGTTCGACTGCTCCAGTGACCAATATGCATGGACATGTGGGCGAACCATGAAGCCCTGCCGGGCTGCTTCGACTGACGGTGCAATGACGTCGGCCCAATCCAGGGTTCCGAATTCGGCCAAGGCATACTCATAGCCCTTAAGGCTACCGGGGGTACAGACGGCCTGGTAACCGATCTCATTTATGCTGTTCTCGAGGTGAAAACCGAAACCGTCGGCCGACTGTCCTGCCAGTTTGTCAGTCCACATATCTGGCGTCGCTGAAAGCGAAGCTTTCGCGTAGAACTCGATGATCTTGTGTACACCACGGCCAGGCATATACACCTGCATGGAACCGAACCCGCCAATCCCAGCCATTTGAGGGTCGACCACACCTTGCATGAAGGCGCAGGCAATCGCGGCATCCACCGCGTTGCCACCTTGCTCGAGTATTGCAGCTCCAGCCTCGACCGCTTCTGGCTGAGGGGCGACAATCATGCCGTTCTTCAGCATTTTCCGTCACCCGATGAACGCGAGGCCGCGCGCTTGGTGGCAAGGATCCCCGCTAGAAAGTCCTTTACCAGATCAAGCACCTTCATGCGGTCATGCGACACGCCGGGTACCAGGTCAAAGCGGACCTTCACACCTGCCGATTCGAACGAAGCCTTGAGCGCTCTCAAGCGATCCGGCCGCGTACTGCCCGCATCATTTGCGCCGTCCATCCAGTAACGGCCGCCGGGCCTGTGAGTGATTTCCCACGTTTCGAGGTCGGCACCGCCAACAACCATCTGTGTGGGCACTTCCGCCAGAGATTGAAGATTGAGTTCGATGCCGAAACGTTGCGTGACGTCGCGCACTCCAACCCACCAATCTTTCTTCGGGTCCAGCCTGGTCACTGATCCGGGCGCACCGATCGATGCTGCCCACAGTTTTTCAGGGTGAAGAATCGCAAAGCGATGAGTGAATTGCCCGCCGCCCGAAAAACCGAACAACGCAAACCGATCCCAGTTCTGGCCATACTTCTGCGCAACTTCCGCAACCATGGCAAGGAGCAGCTCATCGTAGCGAATGTCTCCCTCAATCATGTATTTGTATCCGCTGCGCTCAGCGTCGCCCAGTACGCCAATGGGGAATATCGGGCACAAGACGGCGCAGCGATTCCAACGCCCGAACTCGGCAAAACCATCGCGGAACTCTAGAAACGACGTACGGCTGGTACCGTGCACAGCCACCAGGAGTTCCACCGGTTCGCCCTCTCTGACCACGGGCGGCACATAGAGACAATAATGAAACCGAGGATCTGCCTTGGATGCGAACATCGCCGTATGGCCCAGATCGTAGACCGCTCTGGCAAGTGTTTCGGCACTACGAGCGCCATCTTTCACGAGCGTGCTGGTGTGTGATTGATTATTCATGCTTTGTGCGCATCCATTGCAAGCGTGTATGAGTCGGCTCTCGCAGTAAATGCGACCGCTTTCTTCATGGCCCAGGTTGATTTTTGAAAATGCAAAGGAATGATGGCTTTATCCTTGAAGACGATTTCGCTTGCTTTGGCAAGCATGGCATTGCGCTTTGCGTCGTCGACCTGTCGCAGTGCAGCCTCAAGTATCTTGTCAAGTTCGGGATTCGAGTAGCGGCCCCAGTTGCTGCTACCCATACCCTTCTTTGGGTCATAAGTGGCATTGATAGCGCTGAGAGGGTTGGATGTTTCACCTGTGTTCACCCCCCAAGACGCCAGGAAGAAACTATATTCAGCATGACTGGCCTTCGAGATGTAGACTGCCCATGGCTTGACTTCCACTGTGGTCGCTATTCCAATGCGTGCAAGCATTTGAGCAATTGCCTGCACGATTTTCGAGTCATTCACGTATCTGCCATTCGGGCCGTGAAGAGTCACTCTGAAACCATTGGGGTACCCCGCTGCCGCCAGAAGCGCTTTAGCTTTTCTCGGATCGTAAGTGGCCGGTTTGATGTCGGGAGAAGTGCCCGGATATCCATCGGGAAGATATTGAGCCGCAATCTCGGCTTCGTTTTTCATGACTCGTGTAACAATGGCCTGGCGATTGATCGCCATGTCCACTGCCTGGCGCACACGCAAGTCCTTGAAAGGATTTCTGTCCATTGGTTTGCCGGCCGCATCTCTGACGAATGGGCTGACATCGCGATGGGTATCCATGCCGAGATATACCACCCGGCTTGACACATCACTGACCACCTTGAATTTCGAATCTGTCTCCACCTTGCGCACGGCTTCTGGAGGAATCTGTTCAATAAGGCCGACCCCTCCGGAAAGCAGGTTCGCGATCCGGGCACCCGGATCGGCCATTATGCGCAGCGTGACTTCGGGCCACGCTGGAGGCGTGCCCCAATACGCCGGGTTGCGTACCAACCGCAGCAGACTGCCCGGAACATACTCTTTATATAGATAGGGCCCCGTGCCAATTGCCGCACGACCTTTGTCAAAATCAGAGCTCGGAGCGTCTTTGAATTTTGCCGAAATAATATGTATGCGACTCAATGAATTCGGCAATAGCGGGCTGGGTTCGTGTGTTTCCACAATGATAGTACCGGGCTTGCTCCCGGCGGAGATCGCTTTTATTGCTCGCGTATAAGTGCGAAACGACGCAACGCTCGGAAGATTCGTAGCCCTATCGATGGAAACCTGCACGTCTTCCAGACCGAACGGCGTTCCATCCGAGAATTTCACGCCAGGACGCAAGACGAATTCCCAATGCGTATCGTCGAGTGTCCGCCACGAACTCGCCAACCCGGGTTTCGAACGCAGCTTTTCATCTCTGAACACCAGCGAATCGTAGATATGCATGGCCACCGCGTTGTTTGGCGAATTGCTCTGCAAGTGCGGGTCCAGTGTGGTGAACGGTGCAGCCAGACCGATATTCAGGGCGTCTGCCTCGGCGCCCCAGGCAACGGACTGAAGGCCTGGCATGACCGCCAAGGCTCCAGCCGATTTCAACAACTGACGACGCGTCAGAACGATGTCTCCCATGGATTGTCTCCTTTGTCAGTTCATGCTTGTTCAGAAAAGAATAAAGATTGAATATATTTTTGTCAATACTATCAAACCAACGGTTCATTGTACGAACCAATTTATGATAATATCCGGCAGAATAGTTGGTTCGTTCAATCCGACGCTTTCAATGACAAGAATGAAAAAACTCATAGATGTCGTGCCCGATATCGACACCGGGCCAGCACCTGCGAAGTACACCGTCGACGCTGTCAATACAGCTGTCGACATTCTCATGGTGCTGGCGGAACAGCCCAACATCGGACTGTCGGAAATCGCACGGCGTACCGGCCACGGCAAGGCGCGGGTATTTCGGCTCATCAGGACACTCGAGGCTCGCGGCCTGCTCGTCCAGTCAGGCAGCGATCGCAGCTACCGCCTCGGCTACACGGCGCTAATACTAGGCGGCGCCGCCGAGCGACAAATCGACCTTGTGCAAGTCGCGGAGCCGATTCTGGCTACGCTCAGCGACAGTACGGGGGAGACAGCCCAATTGCGCGTACTGCACAACCTCCAGTCGATGTGCATCGCATCTTGGGAGCCGCCGCGAGATCTGAAAGTCAACGCGCTCATCGGGCGTCGTCGGCCGCTCTATCGTGGAACCAACAAGATCCTGCTGGCATACAGCAGCCCCGACATCCAGGCAACGGTGTTCAAAGATCTGTCGACCACGATACAGCGGGGCGATGGCCCCGCAATCCAGGCAGCCGCGTTACGCCGAGACCTGGAACAGATTCGCAAGGATGGTTACTGGGTAAGCCACGGCGACATGAATAGCGGGCTGTCGGGTGTCGGCGCACCCGTATTCGGACTGGGCGGCCGACTAGTGGGGGCCATCAATATCTCGGCACCCAGTGAACGGCTCAAAAAAAACCTGGACAACGCGATAACGGCCGTTAGGACAGCGGCAAGATCCCTATCCGCGCATCTGGGAGCCGAATGATCCGCCCACCTCTGTATCTCGACATTGACGCTAGCACACGTGCAAAATCAAGCGCATGGCTTCGAGACTCGAGACATTCGAGACAATTCCTTGACACTTACACAACATTACGGAGGATGCCAACATGCCCGCGAACGACCAACCACCCATCCGCCTCGTCGCCATGAAGGGCGATGGCATCGGACCCGAAATAGTTGACGCGACGCTGGGCATGCTTCGTGCCGCGGCGGACGCGTTCA
>Ga0164242_10008726_pt1 | contig 10986 bp, 5 predicted proteins | sample OricomgcompostMG_FD_108783 | JGI IMG/M metagenome (GOLD analysis project Ga0164242, IMG submission 108783) | Miracle-Growth compost microbial communities from Emeryville, California, USA - Original compost - Miracle growth compost (MG) ...
AGGAGCTGCTCCGCATCGAGCGCGAGCTGGGCAAGGAGCGCTACGCGCGCGGCAAGTTCGGCATGGCCGCGCACCTCTTCGACCTGCTGGTCACGCCCGAGCGGTTCGCCGAGTTCCTCACCCTGCCTGCCTACGACCTGCTGCTCGCCTCGAACGAACGCGCCGTCTGAAGCCCACCCTCACCCTGCCGCGCACGCGCGGAAAACCGGAGAAGCCCATGCACATCGAGCACACCCACGCGACGCCCATTCACGGCAACGGCAGCACCCACGCAAGCACCGACCGCTGGGCGGGGATCACCCGGCCCTACAGCAAGGCCGATGTCGAGAAGCTCCGCGGCTCGGTGAAGGTGGAGCACACCCTCGCCAGGCTCGGCGCGGAGCGGCTCTGGAGCCTGCTGCACTCCGAGCCCTACGTGGCCGCGCTGGGCGCGCTCACCGGAAACCAGGCGATGCAGATGGTCCGCGCCGGGCTCAAGGCCATCTACCTCTCCGGTTGGCAGGTCGCCGCCGACGCCAACATCGCCGGCCAGATGTACCCCGACCAGAGCCTCTATCCGGTGAACTCGGTGCCGGAGGTCGTCCGCAAGATCAACCAGACCCTCCTTCGCGCCGACCAGATCGAGCACGCCGAGGGCAAGGAGAGCCGCTACTGGCTGGCGCCGATCATGGCCGACGCCGAGGCCGGCTTCGGCGGGCCGCTCAACGCCTTCGAGCTGATGAAGGCGATGATCGAGGCCGGCGCCGCGGGCGTGCACTGGGAAGACCAGCTCTCCAGCGAGAAGAAGTGCGGCCACATGGGCGGCAAGGTGCTGGTGCCGGTGGCCCAGCACATCCGCACCCTCATCGCGGCGCGGCTGGCGGCGGATGTCTGCGACGTCTCCACGCTCATCGTGGCCCGCACCGACGCCGACTCCGCCAAGCTGCTCACCAGCGACATCGACGAGCGCGACGGCGCGTTCTTGACCGGCGACCGCACCGCGGAGGGCTTCTTCGGGTACCAGGGCGGGGTGGACAGCGCTGTGATGCGCGGCCTGGCCTACGCGCCCTACGCCGACCTCATCTGGTGCGAGACCAGCACGCCGGATCTCGCGCAGGCGAAGAAGTTCGCCGAGGGGATCCACGCCAGGTTCCCGGGCAAGCTGCTCGCGTACAACTGCTCGCCGAGCTTCAACTGGAAAAAGCACCTCGACGACGCCACCATCGCCAAGTTCCAGCGCGAGCTCGCGGCCATGGGCTACAAGTTCCAGTTCGTCACCCTCGCGGGCTTCCACGCGCTGAACCTCTCCATGTTCAAGCTGGCGGGCGAGTACAAGGACCAGGGGATGGCCGCGTACAGCAAGCTCCAGCAGGAGGAGTTCGCGCTGGAGAAGCAGGGCTACACCGCGACCAAGCACCAGCGCGAGGTGGGCACCGGCTACTTCGATCAGGTGGCCCAGGTGATCTCGGGCGGCGCGGCCAGCACGCTCGCGCTCAAGGGCTCGACCGAGCAGCACCAGTTCTACGTGGACGGGCACGCGGCGGTCTGAGCGCAACTCGGAGCCTGCGCAGCAACCGAAGGGCCCGCTCCGGCGGGCTCTTTGCGTTCTGGAACGCAAGACCGCATCCCGGTCCATAGATTCCCCGCGGCGTAATCTCCGCCGACCGCAAGCTGGCGGCGGCCTTCCACGAACATGAACGAAACCGGCGAGACATCCAGCACCGAGCAGCGGTCGGAAGCGAACGAGGCCGAGCTCACGCGTCTGTTCGAGCTCTCGCCGGACATCCTCGCCATCGCCAGCATGCGCGACGGGCTCTGGCGCCGCGTGAACCCGGCCATGGTGCGCACCCTCGGGTTCACCGAGGCCGAGCTGCTCGCCCGGCCCTTCATGAGCCTCATCCACCCCGAAGACGTCGGCCGCACGGAGCAGGCGCTGGCCGGGCTCGCCCGCGGGGACCCGCTGCTGGATTTCGAGGTCCGCATCCTCGAGAAAGACGGCGGCCACCGCTGGATCGCCTGGCACACCGCCGCGCTCCCCGAGCAGGGGCTGCTCTACTGCGCCGGCCGCGACGTCACCGCGAGGCGTCGGGCCGAGGCGGAGCGGTTCGAGCTGCTCGCCCGGGCGCAGCAGGCCCGAAACGCCGTCGACGCCGAGCGGCGGAAGCTCGAGAGCCTGTTCATGCAGGCGCCGGTGGCGATCGCGATCCTGGAAGGCCCCTCGCACATCTTCAGCTTCGCCAACCCGGCGTATCGCGCCCTGGTGCCGGGCCGCGAGCTGCTCGGCAAGACGCTCCTGGAGGCGCTCCCCGATTTGCGCGACCAGGCCTTCGAGGGGCTGCTCGCCGAGGTGATGCGCTCCGGAGAAACGCACACCGGCAAGGAGGTGCCGGTCAGGTTCGCCCACCACGGCCCGGGCGAGCTCCTCTACGTGGACTTCGTCTACGCGCCCAAGCGCAACGCCGCTGGAGAGATCGATGGGGTGCTGGTCTGCGCGTTCGATGTCACCGACCACGTCCGCGCGCGCGAGGCCGCGGATGCCGCGCGTGCCGAGCTGGAGACCATCTTCCAGACCCTGCCCGACGCGGTCTACGTGGGCGACGCGACCGGCATTCGCCGGGCGAACCAGCCGGCGCTGGAGATGCTGGGCTACGAAACGCTCACCGAGCTCAACCGCCACGTCGCGATCCTGGCGCAGGAGATCCAGACGCGTCGCGCCGACACCGGTGAGGTGATCGACGCGGCGGGCCAGGCGTTCACCCACGCGCTGCAGGGCACGCCGGATGTCCAGGAGGTGCGGGTGCGGCACCTGAAGACCGGGCGCGAGCGGGTGGTGCGCAGCTCGTGCGCGCCGATCCGGGTGGGCGGCGAGGTGGTGGGCGCGGTCGCGGTCAACACCGACATCACCGCGATGAAGGCCACCGAGAGCGCGCTGCGCGACCGCGCCGAGTTCGAGGAGCAGCTCATCGGCATCGTCAGCCACGACTTGCGCAACCCGCTCACCGCCATCGGCCTCACCTGCGCCGGGCTGCTCCGCCGCGAGGCGCTCGACGAGCGGAGCACGATGGCGCTGCTGCGCATCCAGAGCTCGGCCGAGCGGGCCACGCGGCTGGTCAAGGATCTGCTCGACTTCACCCAGGCGCGGCTGGGCGGCGGCATTCCGGTGCAGCCGCGGCCGCTCGATCTGCACGCCCTGGCCGATGAGATCGTCGAGGAGGTGCAGGCCAACTTCCCCGAGCGTGAGCTGCGGCGCGAGGCCGAGGGTGACGCGCGCGGCACCTGGGACCCGGACCGGATGGGCCAGGTGGTGACCAATTTGGTGACCAACGCGGTGAAGTACAGCCCGCCGGGGACGCCGGTGACGGTGCGCACCCGCGGCGAGCGGCTCGAGGTGGTGCTCGAGGTGCACAACCTGGGCGCGCCGATCGCGCCGGAGAATCTGCCGCGGCTCTTCGCGCCGATGCAGCGCCTCGACGGACGCGCGGACACCTCGGGGCGCAGCGTGGGCCTGGGGCTCTACATCGTGAAGAACATCGTGGCTGCGCACCACGGCACCGTGGATGTGCGCTCGACCGAAGCCGAGGGCACCACCTTCCGGGTGGTCTTGCCGCGGCAGTGAGCGCGGGCGGCCGCGTTCCGATTGCCTGAGGCTCCTCAACCAACTCGGCCTACTCGATGCCCGGCCCGCCTCGCGGCAGTCCCGCTCGAGATGTCGTGGCGGCGAAGTTGATCCAGGTCAACGCAGTCATCAGCTTTGTGCGGACCTGTCCGGGGGGACAAATCGTGCGGCTTGGGCTTGGCTTGTTGGGAGTACTCGCAGCGTCTGCATGTGGGGTTTCGCCTTCGGGTTCTGCAGCCGGGGCCTCTGGAAGCTCAGCCGTGTCGCGAACCGGGAGCAATGGGTGCGCAGTGGACGGCGGCGGTGGCTCGAGCGGGAGCGGCGGCTCCAGCGGCGCCGCCGTGACAGCTCCCGCGACCACCCTCAACTCGAGTGGAGTGGCCATGGGGCTGGTCATCGACGAGACCAACCTCTACTGGCTCGAAGGTTCGCGCGGAACGGCCACGATGACCGTGCACGCCATGCCCAAGACCGGCGGTGCAGACACGGTCATCGCCAGGCCAGCGCTCTACCAGCCGTCGTCGATCGCGGTGGATGGCCAGTACGTCTACTGGCTGGCCGGGTGTTCCGGAGAAGATCCCGCGTGTCCCACAGCTACCGAAGGGTTGTACCGCGTGCCGAAATCCGCCGAGGACGCCGCTGGCGAATTCATGGGCGGCGGTTACCTCCCGGGCATGGCCATCACCGGTGGTGACGTGTTCCTCGGTCGCATCACCTACGACACCCACGGCGACCCGCACGATGAGCTCGACGCGGTTCCAGTTTCCGGAGGGCCTCGGAGCAATCTCGCGGCCATGAATTGGGCGCCCGGCATCGGGACCGACGGCACCCGCGTCTACTTCAACGGCCTGAACGGGTTCTCCTCCATGCCGATCGGCGGGGGGCCGGTGACTCCGTTCGGGATCCCGCAGGAGGTGAATGCGCTGGCCCTCGACCACGACCAGCTCTTCTTCATCGCCGACCAAGGCGTCTTCGCTTCTTGGAAGAATGGCGCGCACCTGCTGCGGCTGGCCGATGCTCCCAGCGGGGGCGATCTCGATGTGCACGCCAAGGTGGTGTACTTCGGGACCGGCACGAGCCTGAACGCAGTCGACGCCGACGGCACGAATCTCCGCACGCTCGACGCAACGCACTTCAATTACGACTTCGTGCGCGTCGACGACAACTTCGTCTTCTTCATCGCCGACGGGAACATCTACCGGATGCCGCGCTGACCGCAGCGGGCTGCACCGGGCAAGCCCGTTTGCCCTCGCATCTACGGACGTCGTCGCAACTTGCTAAGGGCGTCCAGAACATCCTTTGGTGAAATCTCTCGCGGTGGCGCCTCGCCCTCTGGGTAGGGCAGGTGGTCGTTCACGTCGCGCAGGAACGCCAAGTAGGTTTTCACCGCCTTTTGGAATTCCGAATGCGTGCCCAGGTCACGATTCTTGAATGAATGAATCGCGTTGCGCCTACCTTGAACATGGCCAATCCACCCGTGCCAATTCGATACGAGCCTGCGTTTGACGACGAATTGCTTTAGGTCCTCGAGCAAGAGCAAGTCTGGTGGCACGACGTTGCCTTTCCGATCTCTCTTCGCGTGGGTGTCTTTCAAGTACTGGTCGGTCCAAACAGCGACGATGAGCTTGAGAGAGCCCTCGACAAGGCTACCGAGATTCGCCCAGCCCAGGACGAGCGCTGCATTTCGCTCTGCCTCAAGTGGGCGACGAACCCAGAGCCGCAGCGATCTCGAAAGCTCAACCTGCCAATCGAGACGTGCTGTGGAGAGGATTCGCTGCGCTCCCGCCGGAGTCCATCCTGCGGAGGTTCGCCAGAACCCGGCGATTTCGTCGTTGAAGGTGACAATGCGTTGCAATACCTCCTTCGTTGAAAGTCAATGAGGGTCGGGTAGTTCGTGCATTGCGAATGAACGTGGTGTCAGGCTCGCCAGCTCAATCCTTGGCGATCGTCTCGAACTGCTCGAGCGCGGTGCGCAGGTGCTGGGCGATATCCGTCGCGATCGCCTCTGGGTCGGGCGGGTTCACCGTCCTGAACCTCCCAGCCGGCGGCGTCGAGCGCGGCATCGATCGCCACGCGGGCGTCGGCCTCTGGCCTGAGCGCGGGCTTGGGCATCCAGGTCGGGTTGCTGAGAGCCGGACTATAGCCCCGGGACCTTGAAAGAGCGGGGAAGCGGGGGCGGTCAGCGGCCGGCGCGCTGGCGGTCGACGCCCTGCGGAGCACGCACCCTCCCAGCCCGCTCCGGTGGCGAGCGCGTCGAACACCGTGGCCACCCCGGCCGCCGGGGTCGCGCCGCCGCCCCAGGTCGCGGCCACGCCCGCCGCGAATCCCGCCGGCGCGGTGGCGGTGATGAGCGAGCCGATCGGTAACCCGCAGCGCAATGGCGTGGTGCACCCCTGATCGAGCCGGCTCGGACTCTCCAGCCTGCGCAGCACCCGAAGGGCCCGCTCCGGCGGGCCCTTTGTGTTTTGCCCGAAGTGCCTTTCACCTGGGACTTTCGAAAGCGTCGTCGCGCTTGTCGCGCGCCGAGCAAACGGGCCATCATCCCGGCCATGTCTCGTGCATTGGGGCTGGCGGCGCTGTTTGCGCTCATCGGTTGCACCGACAGCTCCCTCTATTCGCTCAGCGGCGCCACCCGCCACGGGCCCGACCGGGTCGATCTCGCCGGCCGGGTCTGCGCGCCGCTCTCCTCCGGCCGCTTCTTTCCGGTGCGGGTGCTCTTCCTCTTCGAGGGCGGGGCGAACGTTCTCGGCAGCGAGAAGGCGGCGTTCGTGGCCGCGGCGCAGGATGTCACCTCGCGGGTGAGCAACCCGGCCATCAAGTACGGCCTGGGCGCGTTCCAGAACACCGCCACCGGCGAGGTGGACAAGGGCTTTGGTGATGCCGCCGCGCTCGACATCGGGCTGGTGAACATGGCCTCGTTCAGCGAGTCCGGGCCGCGCTCGCTGCTCGCGCCGCTCGACCTCGCCGAGGCGCTGCTCTCCGGCGACATGATCGGTTCCTGTCCGGGAACGCTTGCCCGCACCCGCTACCTGGTGGTGCTGGTCTTCACCGGGCCCGATTCGCAGAGCTGCGCCGATCCGCGGGCCGCGCCCGCGCAGTGCGTCGATGCCAGCAACAACTGCAGCACCGCCTGCGTCCTCGCCGATGAGACCCAGCGCATCCGCGACCTGGCGCGCACCTACGGCGTGGGCGAGGTGCAGGTGCAGCCGATCTACGTGGGCACCCTCGACAACAGCCCCACCGGCCAGGAGGTGAGCCGCGAGCTCGCCGCCATCTCGGTGGCCGGCGGCGCGGCCTCGAAGACCGTGGGCACCCAGCAGAACTTCATCGAAAACGCGGTGGCCTCGCTCGACTACACCTCGCTGCAGCGGCCGATGGTCCTCAACAAGGCGGGGCTGCACGCCTTCAACCGCAACGCGGTGGTGCGCAACGGCCAGGTGGTCGCCGACTCCGATGGCGATGGGCTCTCCGACGATGAGGAGACGGCCATCGGCCTCACCCAGCCCGACAACCCCGACAGCGACGGCGACGGGCTCGGCGATGGGGTGGAGATCAAGGTCGGCACCGATCCCACGGCGCAGACGGTGGTGGGCGGCTGCGAGCCGTTCGTCGACACCGACCGCGACGCGTTGACCGACTGCGAAGAGCGGCTGCTCGGCACCGACGCGTGCACCGGCGACACCGACGGCGATGGCCTCGCCGATCCGGTGGAGTTCCTGGCCGGCACCGACCCGCTTCAGCCGGAGGAGGCCAAAGACTCCGACGGCGACGGGGTGAAGAACCTCCAGGAGGTGGTGGAGCACACCGATCCGCTCTCCAGCGATCTCTCGTTCCACGCCGATCACGCGTACGGCTACGAGCTCTCCGACGGCGGCTTCACCCCCGATGGCCGCGCCTGCTACGACTTCCACGTCAGCAACATCCAGCTGGTGCACACGCTGCCGGCCTTCGATGGCAGCCGGCCCGCGGGTGAGAACGACGTCGCGCTGTACTTCTCGGTCTTCCCCGCCGACGACCCGAACGCCGCCGGCATCTCGCGGCTCACGGTGGTCCCGGTGGTCTTTACCCAGGACGAGCAGCGCCAGCCGCCGGAGGCGGTCATCCAGCTCAACGACGCCGACTTCGAGCTCAAGCCATGAGCGAGGCGCGGTGTGGACGCCGCAGACTGGGGAGCGCACGCCCCAGTCGGGCGCGCGGCGAAGCCCAGCATCCGCGCACTTGCACGCCGCACATGGCTTGCACCGACCCCCGTGATTTCAGACGAGGCGCACCATGAAACGCACTGCGCTTCCCTTCCTCTTCGCGGCGCTGGCGCTGGGCTGCGATTCGCCGCACGTCGAGCGGCTGCCGGTCCAGGACCAGGGCCTCGACGACCGGCTCACCCTGCGCGGAACCGTCTGCACCCGCCCGCCCGACGCCGACGGCTTTCCGGTGAAGGTGGTCTTCATCATCGATGAGTCGGGCTCGATGTGCATCACCGACCCGCCCGATGCCCAGTCGACCGGGCTCTGCTCCAACCCCGCCGCGGTGGGCGCCGACAACTACTGCGAGCCCGACGGAAACGCGCACCCGGGCCGCGTCTGCGCGCTCTACAAGATCATCAACAGCTTCGTGGACAAGCCCAACGTCGAGGTGGCGCTCATCCCCTTCGAGACCAAGATAACCGGCGAGTACCCCACCACCGGGTTCCAGTCGGTGACCTCGGGCAACATCGGCAACTGGGTGAACAGCGTCATCAACCCGCTGCAGAGCGCGCTCGGCCAGGGCACCGATTACCAGGGCGCCTTCGCCGAGGCCTACACCCGCATCGCCCTCGACATCTCCGCCACCAAGAAGGCGCAGCGGCCGCGCTCGCGCTACGTGGTGGTGTTCCTCACCGACGGCACGCCGTTCCCGCGCTGCGCCGCCGACGACAGCCTGCCGCCCCAGGACTACGCCACCCCCGGCAACCCGGATCTCATCTGGCCGGATTCGCCGGGCGCGCTCGATCCCGCCACCGGCGCCAACTTCTGCAACGAGGACGCGCTCGCGGATCTGCTCGACCCAACCGGCACCAACACCGCGCCGTTCGCCGCGGGCACCGACCGCAACCAGAACTACCAAATCCTCGGGCTCATCGACCGGATCATGAACCTGCAGCAGCAGTACAACGTGGCCGACATCCGGGTGCACTCGATCCTGCTCTGGAACGAGGTCAACATCCGCACCCTGGGGCTCACCGAGCAGCAGGACCTCTTCGGCGACATGGGCGCGGTGCCCGACCCGGAGGTCGCCGCCCACGATGTGGCCAAGCACCTGCTCGGCGAAATCGCCGACCACGGCCACGGCACCTTCCAGGAGTTCACCACCCTGGCCCAGATCCAGCTGGGCACGCTCGACTACACCTCGCTGGCCTCGCCGTTCGTGCTCAAGAACCTCATCGTCGACAACATGTCGGCCCACCCGCGGGCGGGCGGCGATGTCCCCGACTCGGATGGCGACGGGCTGCCCGACGACCTCGACAACCAGACCTCGGCGGGCACCAAGATGTACGCCCTGAGCCAGGACCAATCGAAGGCCGTGGACAGCGACCAGGACGGCTTCGACGACAACTTCGAGTACGCCCACACCCAGCAGGGCTTCGATCCGGTGAAGCCCGACGAGCGCGGCGCGGTGGACACCGCCGACCACCTGGCGACCTGCACCGACCGGGACACCGACGGCGACGGGCTCTCCGAGTGCGCCGAGGAGTACCTGAGCGGCCCGCATGGCGAGTGCGACACCACGCTGGTGGACTCGGACACCGACGGCGTCCCCGATGGGCTCGAGGTGCGCTACGGGCTCAACCCGGCGCAGGCCGAGTCGCCGCTCCAGGACTCCGATGGCGATGGCGTGCCCGACCTGCAGGAGATCCGCGCGCACACCGACCCGCACGTCTCGGACTCCGATCTCGCGGGGCAGGAGTCGTACCGCTACGACATCCAGGTGGCCTCGGTCGACGGCGGGGTGACCTGCTACGACTACAGCGTCTCCAACATCCGCCTGGTCACCCCGCAGAGCGGCGACGGAACCGAGCACGGCTTCAACCACCTCGTCGTCTACTTCGACGAGGCGCCCCAGACCAGCGCCGCCGGCGACTACGGCCTGTGGCGGATGGGCTGCGCGGTGGCCCAGTTCGCGCCGCCGTCGGTGCGCGCGCCGCAGGGTCCCGACCTCGAGCTCGACGATCAATGGTTCCTGGATCCCACCACCCTGACCAACGGCACCTTCAACCTCTACGACACCACCAACTGCCTGCAGGCCACGCCATGAGGAGGCTCTTCGGGCTGGGCATTCTCCTGCTGCTGGGCTGCACCGACAGCCACCTCTTCCAGCCCATTCCGCACGATGTGCCCAACCTCGACCGCTCGGTGAAGATGAAGGGGCACTTCTGCACCGACCCCACCGACTCGGTCATCCGGCCCATCAAGGTCATCGTGGCCATGGACACGTCGCTGTCCATGAACATCTCCGACCCGAACAACACCCGCGGCGCGGCGCTGCTCGACCTCATCAACTCCTTCGACCCCACCGATCAGGAGATCTACCTGGGCGTGCTGCTCTTCGCGGGGTTCACCCCGGCCTGGCTCACCACGCCGCCGTCGGGCGCCGATCCCCACCTCACCCAGGTCAGCGGGATGAGCTCCAACGACGCCCAGTTCCTGGAGCAGGAGATCAACCAGTACGGCTTCAACAACAACGCGCCGAACCGCGGCGCCACCGACTTCGTCAAGCCGCTCGACGAGATCTACAGCACCATCTCCAGCGACATCTCCGCCGACGCGGTGCTGCAGCAGCAGCTCGGCAAGCCCATTCGCTCCAAGTACGTGGTCATCTTCCTCTCCGATGGGCACCCCACCTTTCCCCAGGACGACCAGCTCTTCCAGCGGGTGGAGGCCATCCGCTCGCTCAAGGATCTCGCCGGCGACGTGACCCTCAACACCGTGCACGTGCTCGACACCCCGCCGGATGCGACCACCTGCGATCCCTCGGGCGATGGCGGCTGTCCGCAGCAGCTCATCCAGCAAGACATCGCCCGCCTCAAGCGCATGGCCGATGAGGGCGGCGGCGTGTTCCGCGACTTCGAGAACCACGAGCCGGTGAACTTCCTCTCGTTCCGCGTGGGCGCGACCAAGCGTCGGTTCGTGCTCGGGCGGCTGACCGCGTACAACATGAACGCGCTGCCCGGCTCGGCCATTGAAGATGCCGACACCGACGGCGACGGGTTGCCCGACCGCCTCGAGGAGAAGATCGGCACCGACCCGCTCAACCCCGACACCGATGGCGACGGCTACTCCGACGGCGTGGAGTACCACTTCCAGCAGCTCGCCAAGCAGCAGGGCGCGGCGAACGCGCTCGACCCGCTGGTCGGG
>Ga0164242_10008727_pt1 | contig 10986 bp, 6 predicted proteins | sample OricomgcompostMG_FD_108783 | JGI IMG/M metagenome (GOLD analysis project Ga0164242, IMG submission 108783) | Miracle-Growth compost microbial communities from Emeryville, California, USA - Original compost - Miracle growth compost (MG) ...
AATTATCCCCGACTCAATTTCTTCAAATGAAAGTTGAACTGAAAACTCGTCTATACTATATTTTTTTAAATCATAAATTAATTCTTGGAAAGAGATATCAAGTTCTTCCTTTTCATCACTATTTACAGCCTCGCAAACTCGACTATAATTCACTAACCATTCGCCGGATCGTCTATTCAATAACCCACTTTTTGACATCCTTTTGAAAATCGACTCGATTGCACCGAGTGGAATATTTATTCCATAGTACCCTTTAAAGTCATCTTGAACGTCTTTTCGTAAAACCTTAGCATATGTCTTTGACTTAATTATGCTACATACTAACGAAATATAACTGTCAATAATGTCTTTTTTTCCGGTCTCCCAACTATAAGATATTAATGATAACCCAAATAAAGTTCTGTTCATTTTAGTATAGTATTGGATAGTTCATCCATTACACTTGAAATCAACACATAAATCTACAAATATTTTCGTTTCAAACTATCTTAATCATCTACAATATTGTTCCTTAGATCAGAAAAAAGAAGAAATAAGTTCAAAACTGTCCCTAATCTTTCTGACTTAAGCGACAAGGAACCATTGATCCATTAAAAGGAAACGTATGGCTAGCGATAAAATCCTCAAAGAAGCAACTCTATTCCAATAACGAATAGAAGTAAATAGTTTTGATGTGATCTCCGGAATTTCCGTAAAAAATTATGCTTTGTTTTTTTTACAGCGTCATATCACGAGGACCGTCTTAGCCACTCCGAATGATCCATTCCTACACGCGATAAGTTCGAACTAAACTTGTTTGCAATGCTTTGTGCGAAATCACTCTTTAATTCGCCAATCCATTCCATCTTGGAATTGCCAATCATCATTATTTTGCCATCCTCTTGAATTGCCCTCACTATTTGATTCGAATTGGCTCTAAAGGAAAAGAATTTCATTTTATAAACGGTATAGTCTATTTTAAAAAAAACAAAGTCACTCTGGTATTTTAAAACAAAATCAAACTTCTTATCTCCGCTTACTTTCTTTAATGATGCCAATAGGAAATCTCTACTTCTCTCAATTCTCACCGCATCACATTTGGGCTGAATACATGTCCAATAGCTGCTTTCATTTTGTTTAAGAATAGTCCCCTGTGTCAATATTGGCATGTTCCCAGTATAATTCGATTTTATTACGGTTAACATGGCAAAAAGATTATTACTCTCTTCAGCGTTGGCCTTGCTTTTAGCAAATAGAGTAGTTAAGGACTTATGACAGGAATCGGAAAATATCATCTTTTTGTAAACAGGCGTATCTTTTCTAATAAATAATTTTTCTACCCCCACCTCGCAAAATTTTATTAATAGATTTCTGTCAATCTTTTCTGGAAGTTCTTCATTGATCCTTTGATTTTCAGCAGATGTAGTGTCTGCAGATATCGAATCCATCCCTACAATATCCGTTATTTGATTTTGTTCTAAGGACTTTGACGGTTCTGGTGCATCAGAAACAACCTCCTGTATTTCTGTCGTAACTACCTTTTTTGAATTTCCTTGTAATTGAGCGACTTCTTGCTCATTATCCGTCATCGGAACATGAAATTCGGGAGCATTGAATTTATCCCTGCCATCAAAATCCCAATTATAGTCTTTATCTTCAAAATTATCTTCAATATATCTTTTAAGTAGGTCATTGGAGAGGTAAGCTCCAGATTCCACCCCTTTAATTATTGATTTTATTTCAGACCCAATAATATCGACAAGATGATCTTCAGAGTCAGAAGGATGCGTTAACAAGGATCTATGAGATAAAAAAGCCGGATCAACAATATTTGTAAAAATATTCAAAACTTGATTAGTATGGTTTCTAATTTTGGTAACTGTCTTTAATACCACACTGGCCAAAAGTCCATTATTAATCTTTGCAAATTCTCTATTTACCATATCTGGTAGATTCAAAAATGCTATCTCTTTTTGTTTAACCTGAGTAGAGATATGCCTTCCAATTGCATTTGGTTGTTTAAAAAAGATTGAGATTCTAACTCTTTCATTTTGAAACCAAAGGTTTTCAGAATCCTGCTCAGTGAAAATCTTAAGCTGCTCGAGCTTTTCATGAATTGTTTGGAAAATGCTCTCAAAATCCGTTTCAGCGGTATATATTAGAATCAATTTGGGACTACCATACTTCTGAGTCAAAATCTTTTCTAGCAGCATTATTGCATACTTTCCGCGCGATTCATCTTCATAGATGTCTTCTTCATCATCAGAGGCTTGAGCCGTCGTAGGCGTTATTAATTCTGGTGGTCTGCCGGTTAATTCTCTTACTGGTGATACAAGATTTATGTCGGATCTGGCTCCATTTATCTGAAGTAAAGAACTTTCTTTCGCGTCCTCTTGCAAAACAATTTTCCAATCTAAAACTGTAACGTCAGAATTATTAATCAGCTTCAAAATAGCAGGTTCTTCTTCAGCATTTTGATATCGATAAAACGTTGACGATTTTCCTTTCGAGGCGAAAACTTTCGTAATTAGATCCGCATTTAATCTATGATCAATATCTTCATTAACAGGATCTTCTTCTTCCTTGAAAAAAGGTTGATCATCGACAAAGCAGACAGTTCTAATAAAACGATCAGCAATCATTACACATTCATCAAAAAATGTTTCTGCCATTTTACTTGTTATTGATAGGTTTAATAACAAAGGTTACATTAGTATCTTTTCGGGATTCGCCAATAAAAATATCATATCCTGCTGAATGCAAGACACTCTTAGATATCTGCAAACCCATACCACGGCCGCCAGCCTTTCTCGAAAAACCAAGTTCAAATATCCTTTCAATATCAATGATCGGAATATCTGGACCATTATTAGAAATATAAAACGTTCTAGTCTGCGCGTCCGCATGAAGTCTAATTAGTCTCTCTTGTCCTTCCGGCATCATCTTAAGCCAATGAATGGCATTATCTACAATATTTACAAAAACGGGATAAAACTGCGATCTAAAACCTTTAAAAGTAATGTTGGAAAAGCTTCGAGTCCTTTTGAGTGAAATCTCATGCCTAACTATTCTCCCCCTAAATACATCCCGCAGAAATAAATAAATTTCTTCTCCTTTTATAATTTCTTCTTGCCTATATAGTCTTCTATTGAATGGAGTTAATAAAGAGAGATACCCATCTAAATGTTCAAAATTAGTCCTAATGTTTTTATAGGTTGACTCAATTTTATTATCAACATCCGCCCATCGCTTCAAATCACGAATTCCGTTTCTCAAGGAATTGACAGTGCTATTGAATTCATGATGAACAATATTAACAGCCAAGCCCAATTGAGTCAATTCAACATCGGCAAACATCCTCTCTTTTGCCTCTTCCAATTCCTCTTCAATTGCTTCGGTAATTTCCGCATTCGTGACAATTCTGCCGTGATCGTCCTTTTCCCAATAAATATTATCCAGTTGATGAATGATATTTTCAAGAATCGAATTTGCATAGTCTTTCTCTTCAATAATTGGAGTCTCCAACTCTTTAAGCTCCTCATAAATTTTTCTGTCGTCAGAGCTTATAAGTTTCACATCCGAAAGCCCGATTTTGGTTTGCCTTATTTTATGCTCAAGACCGTCCATTAACTCCTGTGTAAGTTTTCGAACCTTCGTCGATATTTCCTCAGCGACCTTCCTAGCTTCATCATATTTCTTTTTTGTAGTTCCCTTTGCCTCTTCTGAAATAAGTTCAACATGCTTCTCAATTCTCTTCCTTCTGCTTATTTCTATATGAAGCACATTTTTATAGTGTTCAAGTAATTCGCCAATCTTGACGTCGGCGTCATAAAAATAATGATTATCCACTCTACTATATTCTTCAAGATATGATTCCCAATTTCGTCTTTGTTCCTTGGAAAGGCTAAATGCCCGAGGAGCCATTATTTTATATTTCATTCGTAATTCCACAAGGTCCTTTCGACTTTCAAATTCGTAATCGATGAGAGCTTGTCCGGCATTATCAGGGTCTTCAATAGATGCTACAGATCCCATCTTCTTTTCGGCATTTCTTAACAAAGTTTCAATTTCTTCCTGCAACTTTCCAGATTGAACGTTTTCGAAGAATTTGGCCAATTCTTCAAGAAACTTATTTTTCCTATCTTTTGCCCTTTTTTCTCTCTGTTCTTTAGCCTTATACATTTTCTCCCTTTCTTTCCTTATTGTTAGGAAAGTTTCTGTAAAGCTTCCACTGCCTTTTTCCCGGAAAAAATCATTTGCAAGTTGGACAAAGAAATTCTTAAGAATGTCTCTTAGTTGACGATACGCCCTGTTCTCAATAAAACCTTCTCTACCTGCTTTTTCGACCAATCCGGGATTCTCACCTTTAGAAATATTAACGACGCCAATCATTCGCCGGTACGAAAAGAAATAATAAGAAGCACTTTTCGACCTATTTTTTTCAATATCTAAAAAATCAAAATCGTTGTCTCCATACGGCAAGATTCTAATCCCATCGCGATAAATGTATAGACCCCCATAACGATCCAACTTGGACTTTAGGGGGCTATATAAGCTTTGTTCTAATAGAGACTGCTTCAAATCCCCCTGTAAATAAGCTGATTCTATAGAAAATTTACCGCAGCTAGTCGGCCTGAATCCGTTCCCAGACCAGACAATTTTATGGTCCTTAAAGTCTTGATTATATACTTTAATTTCACCCTTAAATTGCCCAAACTCATCAAATTCTCCCTTAAAATGATGATCCATCATATCAAACTCAACAGGGCTAATGAATGATTCTTCGCCAATTAAATCGAAATAGTTATAATCCTCGCTTCTATAGTCTCTAAATGCAGTTTCTATATTTGGTTTTGGATGATTGGGCGTCATAGTATTAGTGAATCCAATCAACATCTTCTCTAGTCTTGATGCCTCGTCTTTGACTTCTTTATCTCCATCAATATTTGCATTCAAATTTTCATCACAAGGAGAAATATAAAAATGTGTTCCGGGTTTGTCAACAAAAGACAAGTTTCCTGGCAAACTCTGCATCAGATCACTTGGATCACAAGTGAACGCTGAAATTTCTCGAATTAAAAATCTCGCGTCACGCTTTTCGATATCCCCGGCTTTAAATAGCTTTAAAAGATGTCTATTAGTTGTCAATATCATTTCCTGAATATCCTCTAGAGTAATTATGTCGCCAGCCAATTCCTTTACAGGAATAAACACTTGATCAAGGTTGATACCTGGGCATTCAAAAATGCCCCAATTAATAAATGCAGCGACCAATGGCTGCAATTCATTCTTTCTTTTTGCCCTTGATAAAATCAGCACCTGACGCCCAATGGATGCAATAGCAAGCCGGCCAATCCCCTTTTCACCCATTACAGGCCGCAAAGGTTTTTCGGGATCAATCGGCGGCGGCGGTATTTTATAGTTAGTAAATTTACTCTCTGTTGCAAGTACAAGCCATCTTTTCTCAAAATCGTCCTTCGTCATTCCCAATCCGTCATCTCTTAGAATAAATAGCTTCTTTTTCCTGAAATAATCTACTTCAACATGATCAGCGTATGCATCATAGGCATTTTTAAAAAGCTCATTAATAGCAGTCGGTATACCGGCAATTTGTTGTCTGCCAAGTAAGTCTATAGCCCTAGCTCTTGTTCTAAATTGCGCCATTATTAATTTAAATTTATAACACTCACTGCAAATTCTCTCGCTATGCCATACTAAATTATATCATCATCTGATTCGTACTAGGGTCCAGATATATAAAGATATTAGAATTATTCATATAAAGCCTAACTCTAATTTTCCACAACCTGTTAACGGCATAGCCAAATCGACTATGTGGCCTTTGACAACAGATCAACTGCCAGAACTCTTATTCCGAATTGCAGCATTTTTATAACTTTTAATGAATCCCTTGGCGATAGCTCTAGCTAACTTTGGTGGAACAGCATTACCAATCATTCGAGCAACTACAACCATACTGTCAGAATAGAAGCGATAATTGGAAGGAAAAGACTGCAATAATGCGCCTTCTCTCAATGACAATGCTCTATCTTGTTCAGGATGTCCAAAACGACCATTGGAAAGACTATAAAACTTTGTAGTAATTGTGGGAGCAGGAAAATCCCAAAATATACGACCATATACATCTTTAAATGTATGGTCATTTCCTTTATAACATTCTAATTGTAGAGTCTTGTCATCCTTCCAAGACAATCTTGTCCCCCCATTATGAGGAGTCTTTTGGATACGCTGGAGATTAATGGGTTCCAACTTTCCTGTCCAATGTTTAGCAACTTTCTTGTCTCTATATCCTGCCGGAATGGGCCGCATCTTAGAAATTGTCTCCCTCACTGTAACAGGCCCATTTTTACTAGCTGAAGGAACTTTAATAAAATTATTAATTCGACTCGCTACCAAAACATATCGCATTCTATTTTGAGGAACTCTATAACTCGATGCATTAACAATTTCATCATCAAAAACGTAACCTAAGGCTTGTAAATCTTTCTTAAATTCCGATAGTGGACTTCCGCTTTTAGTCTCTAAACCCTTCACGTTCTCAATAAATAAAAAACCAGGTTTAAAATAATTGACAAACCGTCTAAATTCTTCTAATAACAATTTCCCTTTAGAGGATTTTGTTTTATCTGTGTGTAACTTTGTATAATATTGGCACGGACTACAAGCGATAAAAATCATATCATCCATGTTTGGAGCAATACCTAAGGCATTCGCAAGTTCTTCGGGCTTATACTGAGCAATATCGGCCTCGATAAATTTGGACCCTTTATTATTATTCTCATATGTTTCTTTAAACGTGCCGTCAATATCAATTCCCGCCAAAACTTTGATTCCTGCCATACGGAACCCACAGGTAACGCCGCCGGAGCAACAAAAAAAATCCACTGCTTTAAGAGATTTCTTCCTTTGACGTTTACTTCGTTTCATCGATTCTGGAGATTCCTATTTTTCTAAAAAATAAAGCTTGTGCAATATAGTAATGCAACCACTTGAACAAATAAATCCATGTAATGACTATGAAATTAACACCATACTTCGCAGTTGTATTCGTCTAAAATGTATTCAGACTGACGTTTATTTATCTTGTAAGCCACATAGATCAATATCTTCTTTCTTAATTTGGCATTCCCAGAAACGAAAAACCGTCCAGCCTCGCACTTCAAATATTGAAGTAATCTTTATATCTCGCTGCCTATTCCGCTCTACCTTTAAACGCCAGAATTCCTCGTTTTGTCTTGGCGTTAAATTCCGGCAATTATGTCCATGCCAAAAGCATCCATCGGCAAAAACTGCGATTTTTTTATTTAAAAAAACAAAATCCGGCTTTCCAATTACATGATAATTTCGTCGCCAGCCCTTTATACCTCTTTGTTTAAAGATTTCTATAAGTTTTAATTCGGTACTTTTATTCCCCTTACTTTTAATTCCTCTCATCACGGAACTCCTCGTCTCTTTTGAAAATATATCAGTCATAGTCACTGTAGAATTGATGGAAGCTCAATCATTAAGGACTTATCAGTTTCTATTTCGTTAACGCGCCTATTATATATTTTAACGAGTTCTTTCAAATTTAATGCTAAGTCATCCTTATCAAAAACACTCAATTCGTCGATATTTTGGGAAACAAATGATTCGATGGATTCGACGGATATTTGTTGTTCACACGTCTGCTCAGCCAATTGCCGTGCTCCGATTAGTTTGGTATCTGGCACGAGGAGAAAGGGTTTATAGCCCTGTGTAAGATTATATTTACATTTTTCATACACTGGAAGCATCGGAGCAACCGTTACATGAAACGCAGTATGTCCGATAAGGAAATCACCCGGCCTTTGTGTTTGCATGTCAGCCGTGCTGGCAGATTCATTTGAAACTGTAATATCAGGAAAACGAAGCTGTAATTTTGCGCCCACTAAATGTTGGGCTATATATCCTGCCTTCCCTTCTTCTATAGCAATATTTATCAAATTGTGGATTATATGCCATGTCGAAAGGGCAGGATTGAAGGGCAACTTAATTTTCTGCCTATTATGATAATCAACTACCCGGTCAACTAAGAATGATTGCATAGAGCGCAGAGTACTATTTCTGTTCTCCAGAAGATCCTTTTGGAGATCCAAACTTCTCAACATTTCAAGAAGGGCCCTCACCTCCATCGGCCCACCCCGGTTTGTTCGACCTCCCTCTTTAGCAAACGGCCTATTCTCGCCAAACGACTTAAGAATAGAAGCGACCGCGCTTCCACTAGCGCCCTTTATCTGCATTCCGCCATCGGCAATATGAGCAGAAAATTCTAAATTATAGTCGTCAACAAGATGGCTCAGTACCACCAATGCTGTCGCAATGCTCCCATTTGCAGGTCCATTGTTTGCTTTAACAAATTTTAGAGAATTATACCATTCTATGAACTCTTTAGGCGGTTGTGACATAATTTCTTTTATGTAAAGATTGGGAGATCTTAATTTTATGGTATTCGGAATTCAAATAGTTTTGCGCAATCCACGTAACGACAGGAACGCATACGGCATCTCCAAAGCCAAAAAGTGCTTCATTTGACGTTCCGGAAATGATAAAGTCCTTCGCTCCCATAAGTCTTGCACATTCTCTTGGCGTCAATAGTCTAATATTTATTTCTCCCTTTCCAACCTCCAAAAGCATCTGTCGAGCACTGCCGCCTTTGGGTGTTCGCAGGCACCCCGCAATTCCATCAAATCGCACTTCAGCCATCGACTTTCCATTCCGAACTCTTCTAAACGCCGTATAATATTCGTAATGAGGCTTTTTCTTTTGTTCAATAATTTTAGACTTGTGTCGATCAAAAGTTTGATTTAGAAAGTAAGCAGTCCTTTCACGATTAAACCAAAGAGCTGAATCCTTCGGAAGATCTTCAACAATAGCTTTTAAAGTCGTTTTCAGTTTGGGAAATTTAGGAAGATCCGTCCGAATACTCCAGTTAATTTTTGGATGGCTATTAATAAAAGCCAAAAGTTTCATTGGACGCAATTCCGATTCAAATAAATTAACCTGCGATTCAATATGCGAAAGCTCTGATAGTTTACCAATAATGAATAGCCTAACGCGGCTTTGGGGAACAAAATGCGCTGCATTGACGATAAAAGCATCAACGGCATATCCTAAAGCATTAAGGGCTAAAAGAGCATTTTCAAAATCTTTCCCATTATTAGACGTTAAGAAGCCGGTAACGTTTTCTAATAAGATTAATGGCGGCTTTCCCGCCCCCAAGCCCTTTATAATATTCACAAACCCCCAAAACGCTGACGAATGCCGTCCATCTAGGCCTGCCCTTCGCCCCGCTAATGAGAGATCAGTACAAGGGAATGATGCGGTTGCAAGTATTGCAGATGGTATTTGAGTGCTCGTTAGGTTATGAATGTCTTCTAGTATAAAATGATAATCGTCGCCATTGAAATTATCTTCATAAAACTTACGCTTCAACGGATCTATGTCATTGGCAATCAAAATATTCCATCCAGCCTCTTCAAGTCCCAAACGCATGAGACCAATTCCGGCAAAAAATTCGGCTACCGTCTTACGATTTCTCATTTCCCAGTTTAATATTTCAGTTCGCCAAATTAGCGTTTTCCGTTCATTTAACAAAATACCGAGTTATTGGAAGATATCACATTATTTTTATTTAACTAGTATAAATAGATTATGATAAATGCATTTAAGTCAAATTAACATGCTTAATGCGGTTCTGAGTCCTTTAAAGGTCTACAAGAAAACAAAATATTCTATCGAAACCTCACAACGCTTTTGTTCCTAAAATAATGGAGGGCTCTCATTTTTGTTAGCTAACACGCCGGTGTAAGAAAATTACTTTTTCTGCCTACAATTTTGTTCGACCAACCGTTTTATCGCTTAAGATGATAGCCGGCAAGTAAGCATCCGCTTGTTTTTACTCGCCGATATAAGCAGACTGGGCAATATAATTGATTGATTATTAAATCATAAAGATGCAGCCATGACCGTAATTCCAAATTTATGAATATTAAATTAAAAAACATCCAGTACAGTCCGAGCTTACCATAGGAATGCATCACCTTTTCTGTGAGTCTAAATATTAATGCAACTAAGCTGCTACCACGCTTAATTATGGGCAAAGTTGGCTGACTGAATACAAGCCCCTGGATAAAGAAGACCAAAAGTTTATCCTAGAAGTGGAAGAATACTGTAAGATTCTACCATCGCTGCCCTCGGGTCTGGAATCGGAACCCACAATTAAAATGGACTCGAAATTAATCAATGATTGATTGACGGAGCAATATGTGAGAGAACTCCGTAGAGATGTTATTGGTCCACCCAAATGGAATTGGATTCTGACCGCCATCATTACAGAGCGGCTCATCTCAAAACTCACCGATTGGAAAATGATTTTAAATAGCAATAATCATGAAAACATCCTCAAGGTCCTGGACTTAAGGAGGAACAATATCAAAAGATTGATACGAAAAACCCGTCATTTCTAAAACAAAAAAATCATAAAAGCAAAGGAAAGATGCTCTAAGAAAATTTTATGAAACACGATCAAATCAAGCGATATGATTAGTAAACAAGAAAAAGATCTAATACATTCTTTGGGGGAATTGGGCTTTCAGGGTAGAAACCTCCAAACAACGTTTCATTGGCAACTGGACAGTGACTTGCCCAATTTTGCGATCGTCCACCTTATCGATTATGAAACAGAAAGGATAGTATACGGCCTAAAATTCCAAAAGGATTATCGATTTGATACCTACCGGCTAGAGGAATATAAGACTACTTTTTATAAGGAAATTGGAATAAATCAGCAGGTGATTAATTGCATTAATACCTGGCCATTTGAAGGACGCTTAAAGGTTATTGACTGGGATATCCATTTTAGTCACATCAACACGAGATTAGTCAGGTTATTTCTGACCTTTGGCGACTGGATATACACAGGAGTTGGGAGGGCAGCAAAATACAAGAGGCACTCCAGATTAAATA
>Ga0164242_10008728_pt1 | contig 10985 bp, 11 predicted proteins | sample OricomgcompostMG_FD_108783 | JGI IMG/M metagenome (GOLD analysis project Ga0164242, IMG submission 108783) | Miracle-Growth compost microbial communities from Emeryville, California, USA - Original compost - Miracle growth compost (MG) ...
GACGGCGGTCGCCGCGCGCGCGGTCATCGTGATCGATTGCGACGATCCGGCGATTGGCGAAGTCGCGTGCGTATTCGTCGGCATGGCCGAGGTGTCGTCGTGCCGGATCGTCGCGCTGCCGGGCCAGCACGTCGCGAAGGGCGACGAACTCGGTTACTTCCAGTACGGCGGCAGCACCTACTGCCTGTTCTTCAGGCCGGGCGTGATCGAGTCGTTCGTGCCGAAGCCGCCTTACCGCGACGACGTCCCGCCGCTCAAGATCAACGCGCGTCTCGCGACCGCGCGGTAACGGCACGCTGCGCCGCTATCCGCGCGCATGCTGCGAGAATGCGCGCACGGCCTGCGAGCGGCCGATAGACGATGCCGGGAATCGTGCGGCTGCGCCTTCGATCATGCGATGGTGCCGCGTTGCTTCGTGATGCTAACGAGACCGGCTTCTCGTGCCTTTCTTCGAGGCCGTCGCGCGGCGGGCTTCCTTCGGCGCGGGAATCTCGCCGCCGTTCATCTGTTCCAGCCACGCCAGCGCATCGACATACGCCAGGAAATGCTGCAGATAGGCGGGCGACTGCTCGCGCATCAGCGACAGCGCGCGATGCACAAGGCTGCTCGAATTCAGCGGCCCGGCGTTCGTCGGCACCTGCTCGCGCGACTGCCTCAGCTGGATCTCGGTACTCAGGCGCGACCATGTCTTTCTGAAGAAGTCGAGCATCGCCAGTTCGGGCCAAGAGCCATCGCGCGGCGCCGCGCTGCGAGCGATGTGGTCGTTCAGTGCGGCGAGCGCGCTCGAACCGGCGTGAGCGGCTTGCGCGTGCTTACGGTCGCCCGCATCGGCTTCGGGCGTCGCCCGTTCGACATCGGCCGCATACGCGGCGAGCAGCGCGGCGAGGCGATCGTCGAGCACGCGTCGCGCGTTGCCTTCGTGGCTCGCCGTGCGCCGCGCGAACGCGTCGAGCATCCGGAAGCGCGCTGGATCGATGCGATCCGCGCCGCTCGCCCGCCACGCATCGAGCAGCGCGCGCGCGTCGGGCCTGTCACCGGTCATGATGTCCACCATCGCCGACCGACGACTTCGGCACCGCCGCGATCTCGACGCGCCGGTTCTTTGCGCGCCCTTCGTCGTCGGCGTTCGAACTGATCGGCTGCTCCGACCCGAACGCCGCCGCGAACACCGACGACGCCGGCACGCCCTCGTCGATGAACGCGCGCGTGACTGTCAGCGCGCGCTCGGCCGAGAGTTCCCAGTTGTCCGCGAAACGGCGATTGCCGGCGCGCACCTGGCGGTCGTCCGCGAAGCCGCTCACCATCAGGATTTCGTCGTGCGTCTTCAGATACGCGTTGAGCGGCGCCGCGAGGCTCCTCAGCAGTTCGCGGCCCGCGGGCTGCAACTGATCCGAATTCAGCGCGAACAGCACACTGCCGTTGATGCCGATCCGTCCGTTCACGAGTGTCACGCGCCCGGCCGCGAGCGGGGCGGCGAGCGCCTGTTCGAGCGCCTCGCGGCGCTGCGTTTCCAGCTGCCGCTCCTTGACCTCGTTGTCGAGCCGGGAAGACAGTTCCAGCTGCACGCCGATCACGCCGACGAGGATCAGCACGAACGCGCCGAGCAGCACCGACATCAGGTCGCCGAACGCGGCCCAGACGGGCGTCGCCGATTCGATGTCGCCGCCGTCGATTTCGTCGCTCATGCCGCATGGCCTCCGACGTTCGCGCGTTGGCCGGCGACGCGTTGCAGGTCTTCGATGATCTGCTTTTGCGACAGCACGCTGAGATCGACGACTTCGCGCGCCTGCGCGACGTAGTACGCGAGCTGCTCGTCGCTGCGCGCGAGCGATTTGTCGAGCGCGGCTTCGATGCGTTGCAGGTGCGCGACGAGCTTGTCGTTCGCTTCGCCGAACATCTGGACGGCGGCGCCGAACGCTTCGCCCAGGCTTGCGACCTCGACCGCGCTGCCGGCGATCTGCGCGGCGGCCGCATCGAGCGTGCGGGTGCGCTCCTGCACTTCCTCGCCGAAGCGGTTGCCGACGCGTTCGAGCAGTTCCGCGGAGGTCGCGACGAGCGCTTCGATCGCCGCCCGCTGGTCGGTGGACGCGTGGTTCACCGCGTCGAGCAGCGTGCCGAGGGTGTCGAGCAGGCGGTTGCGCTCTTCGAGCATCGCGGTGTCGCGGACCATGCTGTCCGAGAGCTTCTCGCGCAGTTCGCCGATCACGTCGGCTGCGGCCTTCGGCGCAGCCGACGCCGCATCGACGAGCCGCTTGACCTCGGCGATCGTTTCGCTCGCGTGCGCGCGGGCTTGTGCGGTGATGTCCTGCGCGGTCGTCGCGAGCGTGTCGCAGATCGCCTGCTGGCGGTTCGCCGCCTGTTCGCCCGCCGCGGCCCACTCGCTGCGCAGCGCGGCGGCCATCGCGGCGAGTGCGTCGGTCCACGCGGCGAGCCGTTGCCGGTCGTGCGACGCGAGTTCGGTTTGCAGTGCGGCGTGCGACTGGCCGACGGTCTGGAGCAGCGACGCCGACTGTCGTTCGAACGTCGCGGCGGCGCCTTCCAGCGCGGACCGGTGGTCGGCCGCGAGCTGCTCGCCGGAGCGTTGCTGAAGCGACAGCGCTTCACTCCACGCGCCGGACAGATGGTCGGCCGCCGTTTCGATGCGCGCGGACACGCGCGTCACGAGGTCGTCGGAGCGTTGCCCGAAGGTGTCGGCGAACTGATCGAGCGAGGCGCGCAGATGCTGGACCAGCGCTTCGGACGAGTCCGTGTGCTGCCGCAGCGCGTCGGTCCAGGTGTCGGCCACGGTCCTGGTCGTCGTTGCGAAGCCGCTCGATAGTCCGTCGAGATGCCGCTCCACGGCCTGCGTGACCGTGCCGTGCAGCGCGGCGGTTTCGCGCTCGAGACTCGCCATCGTCGCGGCGACGAGCGGCTGGAGCGCGGCGCTCGCCTGCTGGGCGCTCTGCGCGGCGCTGTCCTTCAGCGCGTGGCCGACCGACGACGCGAGGCGTGCATACGCCGCCTCCGCATGCGCGAAGAACGCCTGCTGGTCCGCGCGCTGCCGCTCGGTCGCTACGAGGTTCTGCTGTTCGAGCGTCACGGCCAGCGCCTGCAGACGGTCCACCAGCGCGGGTATGGCGTCGGCCTGCCGCGCGATCAGCCGCAACGTTTCCTCGCGCTGGTGCGCGTACGTGTACGGCCGCAGCGTCGTCGCGATCCGCGCGTCGAGCCGTTGCGCGGTCAGCGCCCGTTCGCGCCGGTATAGCGCGGAGAGCAGCCCGAGCGCCGCGGACGTCGCGACGCCCGCGATCGACGTGCCGAACGCGAAGCCGAGCCCCTTCACCGGCGCGGCGAGCGATGCGCGGATCGTCGCGGGGTCGACCGCGCTTTCGAGCGCGGCACCGGTGCCGCGAAGCGTCACGACCATCCCGAGCAGCGTGCCGAACATGCCGAGCAGCACGAGCAGGCTGACCAGGTACGGCGTGAGCGCTGGGCCTGGCAGCGCGGCGCGCGTGCCTTCGATGCGGCTTTGCACCGGACTGCGCAGACTCGGGTGCAGCCGGTCGAGCCAGTCGGCAAGCCGCGTGGACGGCGCCGGCTGCGAGGACAGATCCGCCAGCGCGTGGGAGAGCGTGGCGGTCGCCTCGCCGTAGCGGTGCAGTTCGATCGCGCCGGCGACATAGCACGCGCCGATCAAGAGCGTGACGGCGGACGCGAGCGGATTCGTCGCGAGATTGGCAATGCCGATCCAGCACACCACGGCGAGGCCGGCGAGAAAAACGGGCAGTTCAATACGAAATCGGGACATGACACCTTGATTAGCGGGTGCGAAGGGCCGCGAGCAACCCTTCGACCGGTTGAAACCGGACTTCGAGTTCGGCGCGCAGCACGCTTTGCATGTCGTTGAGGAATGTGCGCATCCATGCGCCGGATGCCGTCGCGGTGGGCGCCTGGTCGGCGTCGGGCTGCTCCTGGGCGTCGCGCAGACGCTCGAAGTGCGCGCCGAGCAGCGTCGGCACCGACGCGAGCAGGCTTCGTTCGCGCGAGCCGAGCGAGCGCTCCATCACTGCATCGACGCTCGCGAGCCGCGCCATGCCGGGTGTCGCCGCCGCGAGCATCACCCGCAGACGCTGCCGCAACTCGCCGATATCGCTCTCCATCGCCTGCTGCATCGACTGGTAGCGCTGACGAAGGTCCGCGTAGTCGGGCGGAGCTTCGGCCGGCGGCGCATGCCGACGCGTAGGCGCCGACGGTCCGCGCGTCGCCACGGCGATTGCGCGCATCAGCGATGCGCGCACGCGCTCGCACTCAGCTTCGGCGTCGTTGCCGGCGGGTGCGCTGACGGGACGCGCGCCGGCCGCGCCGGCGCCGCCGCTCAGCGCGCTGGAAAGCGTGATCGCCTCGGTCCAGCCGAGCCAGTCGCTCAGCCGGTCGGCCAGCGACTGGCGCGGCGCGGCGACTTCGGTCTGCGCGATGCGGGTGAGCAGGCGGACCAGCGTGGGCCCGCTGACCGCCGTGCGCTGCGGGGCTTGCACCATACCTCAACGGACGAAAAAGGCACGAGTTTACACTCCCCGGGCCGGTCGGCCGGACTGTGACACGGCATCTTCGGACCGCGGTGACTGTTATGGGCGTCGAACCGGGAATCTGTAACAGCGGAATCGTCGGGACTGCGACGGGGGAAGAAGGGCTTCAGCGCCGGAAACGGCGGGATGCGCGGAGATGGCCCAGTGACCGCAGCGCAAGAAAAGCCGGTAGCGCGACGGGGTTCGGCCGTGCGGACGCTGACGGCGTGACGGGATCACTCGGCTGTGGCGCGGTCGCCGATCTTGCCGGTCACCGGATTCACCAGTCTGGCAAACCCGAAGAGCGCCGCGATCGCAAACGGACAGACGATGAAGAACGTAGTCAACATGATACAAGACGTAACGAAATGTATCGGGAGTGTACCTCGGGAATGCGAATTGAATACCAGGGGAAACGTCAACAAACTGTTTTACTTTTTGACGTCAGTCATGTAGGGACCCATTTTCAGGGCAGCGAAGAAATGGGAACGAGGTAACCGGGCGCATCAAAGGCCTCACATGCAGTCGAAAACCACTTCGACGGACTGGTGGGTCACGCCGCGAAGCCCCCGGCTGTGAAGGGTGACCTCGTGCATTTCCTTGTGGTACTTGCCGCAATACGCCTGGGCCTTACGCACTCCTGTTTTCCGGACGTGGTTCCACGAGACGAGGTCGCAGTGGGCGACGGATGTAACAGCGAGATGACCGTCCCGTGTCGGACTGATGTCCGAGACGGACGTGCATGCGCCAAGCGAGATAGCCAGCAAGACGGTACATCGTTTCATAACCTTCCCCCAGGTTCCGGGCATTGTCGTGGCAACGGCAACGCCTGACAACCAGAAAGAATTTTGGGGGCGCGCGGAGGGCGAACCGCCGCGCGAAGGGCGCCGGCGCTTATCCGCGTCCGGCGGTAGGCGCGTGCGGCAGCTTGATCAGGTCGAACGCTTCGGTCACATAAGGCACGGTCACGGTATCGCGGCCGCTCAGCGCCGGCTCGGCCGCGATCAGCGCACGTACCTCGCCGTCGACCTGCGCCCGCTGGTCGGCGGGGAGGGCGGCGATGAAGCTCGTCGAGCGTACCCGCGCGACGATCACGTCTTCCGGCGAGCCGGTGTGGCCGACCGAGAAGTGCTGTGCGTGCAACGGTCCGAAGCCGTCGAACGGGAACACGGTCCGCCACGCGCCGGTGTAGTAGCGCGGCGCGTCGCCTTCGTGGCGATTTACGATCGCGTCGAGTTGTGCGACCCAGCCGACGCGGGCGTCGCGCATGTTCCAGATCAGCCCGAGCCGCCCACCCGGCTTCAGCACGCGATGAAGCTCCGCGAGCGCGGCCTTTGTCGCGAACCAGTGGAACGATTGCGCGCAGACGATGGCATCGACGGATTCATCGGGGAGCGGCAGCGCGTCAGCCGTGGCGGCGAGTGTCTCGACCTGCGGCAGCGACGCGGCCAGCTTCGCGAGCATGGCGGCGACCGGCTCGGCAGCGATCACGTGCGCGCCGGTATCGACGAGCCTGCGGGTGAATTTTCCCGTGCCGGCGCCGAGATCGATCACCGTGCGCCCCGGCGCGAGGCCGAGCGTATCGCGCAACCAGACGGCGACGTCGGGCGGATAGTCGGGGCGGCCGCGCACGTAGTTGTCGGCGGTCGTCGTAAAGCCTGCGGCGGCGGCGCGATGGACGCCGGCGGCGGGTGAGGAATCAGTCATGGGACGCGCTTTCCGGTCGGCTGGGCGGGTGAGCGCGAGCATACCATTCGGCCGCGCGCATCCCGCGCGCGGCGCGCCGCGACCGACAGGCGCCGGCGTTCAATCGTGCGCGATCACGTCGCCGACGGAAGCGGAGCCGGACACGAGGCAGGCGGACAGGAAGTTCTCTCCCTGGCTGCGCGCGCCGATCTCGGTGAAGCCTCGGACGAGCGCCTCGGCCTTGACCAGTCTGGATCCCTGCGAGCAAGTGAGCGAGCCGGGTTCGTGAGCCTGCACGCGTGTCATGACCCGGTTCGCAAGGAGAAGGCCGAGTACGATGACAACCGCAATATTGAATGCCTGTCTCATGATTTTCGTCTCCTTCTGTACCCAGACTAGTCCACGCGCGCCGCAACCGAAGCCAGGAGTTTCCCGGCGATGCAGCGCAGCAGATCCCGCGTGCGAAAACGCCGATCGATGCGCACTGCGTAGCGTTTCCGATGCGGATATTTCGGGGTGCAGGCTATCGGCCTTGCGCTGCATGGGGAGCGAGTGGCAGCGCGTTCGCGCGGGCGGGTCATTGCGTCGCAACATTGACGCGCTGCCGCACATCGAACGTCCGCAAACGAATCCAGCTCTCGCCGTGTCACGCGGCGAGCGGCAAATCGACGCGTGGCCCAGCGGTGGCTGAATCGGGTTGCCCGGACGCCGTTTCGTCCCGTTTCGTCTGATGAGCCGGACGGCGATGCTTTATCTTGCGAAGTGCTGGACCATCCGGCAGTATCGACCGTCCGTTGTTCGATCCCCCTTCGCGAGGTATGTAATGCAGCTGATTGGCATGATGGATTCACCGTACGTGCGCCGCGTGGCGATTTCGCTCCACTTGCTCGGGATTCCTTTCGAGCATCGCAGCGTGTCGGTATTCCGGCATTTCGACGAGTTCGCGAAGATCAACCCGGTCGTCAAGGCGCCGACGCTGGTCGACGACGACGGCACGCAACTGATCGATTCGTCGCTGATCCTCGACTACATCGACCACAAGGTGTCGCCGCCGCAGCGGCTGATGCCCTCGGAGCCCGAGGCGCGCCGCTTCGCGCTCGGCGTGATCGGCTTTGCGCTGGCCGCCTGCGAGAAGACCGTGCAGCAGGTGTACGAGCGTCAGTTGCGCCCGCAGGAGCGGCAGCACGAGCCGTGGTTCGAGCGCGTGCGCGCGCAGATGCACGCGGCGTACGGCGTGGTGGAACAGCTGGTCGCCGCGCGTGGCGACGACTGGCTGTGCGAGGGGCGGATCACGCAGGCCGACATCACCGCGGCCGTCGCATGGCGGTTCACGCACCACATGGTGCCGGGCGTGCTCGACGCGGCGCGCTATCCCGCGGTGGCGGCGTTGTCCGCGCGCGCGGAGAAGCTGCCGGCGTTCGTCGCGACGCCGCTGCAATAGCGAGGCGAGACTGTCGCGGCTGGCCCGTCGGTGATGCGGTGCCGCCGGCGGGTCGAGACACGAAGGAGAGGCGACATGGCACAGCAATTCGATTCGATCGTGATCGGCACCGGACAGAGCGGGCCGCCGCTCGCGGTGCGCCTCGGCGCGAGCGGCCGCAAGACGGCCGTGATAGAACGCGCGGCGTTCGGCGGCACCTGTGTGAACGTCGGCTGCACGCCGACGAAGGCGTATGTCGCCTGTGCGCGCGTCGCCTACCTCGCGCGGCGTGCGGCGGACTTCGGCGTGCAGGTCGGCCCGGCGGTCTCGGTCGATCTCTCGCAGGTGAGGGCGCGCAAGGACGAGATCATCGGCGCGTCGAGGGAGGGCGTGGAAAAGTGGCTGCGTGACGCGAACAACGTGACCGTGTTCAACGGACACGCGCGGTTCACCGGCGCGCACGCGGTGAGCATCGACGCGGGCGGCGGCGCGCGGCACGATCTCGAAGCGCCGGAAGTCTTCATCAATACCGGCACCCGCGCGGTGGTGCCGGCGGTGCCCGGCATCGAGCGCGTGCGCTACGAAACGAACTCCACGTTGCTCGACCTCGACGCGCTGCCGGCGCATCTCGCGATCGTCGGTGGCAGCTATGTCGCGCTCGAATTCGCGCAGATGTTCCGTCGTTTCGGCAGCCGCGTGACGGTGCTGGTGCGCGGCACGCGCGTGCTCGCGCGCGAGGACGAAGACTTTTCGCAGGCGGTCCAGCAGGTGCTGGCGCGCGACGGCGTCGAGTTCCGCTTCGGCGTCGAGCCGCGGCGTGTCGATCCGCTTGCGTCCCGATGCGATGGCGGCGTGCGGATAACGCTCGATGGCGAGCCGCTCGACGCATCGCACGTGTTGTTCGCGACCGGACGCCTGCCGAATACCGACGACCTCGGGCTCGACGCGGCGGGCATCGAGACTGACCGGCACGGCATCATCCCGGTGGACGGCCAGTTGCGAACGAAGGTGGCGGGCGTGTGGGCGCTCGGCGACGTGAACGGGCGGGGCGCCTTCACGCATACGTCGTACGACGACTATCAGATCGTCGCGGCGAACCTGCTGGACGGCGCCGACCGCAGCGCCGACACGCGCATCCCCGCGTACGCGGTTTTCGTCGATCCGCCGCTTGCGCGCGTAGGTCTTTCCGAGCGGGAAGTGCGCGAGCGCAAACGCGCGGCGCTGATCGCGACGATGCCGATGTCACGCGTCGGCCGTGCGCGCGAACGCGGCGAGACGGACGGCTTCATGAAGGCGCTCGTCGATGCCTCCACCGGGCGCATTCTCGGCGCGACGATCTTCGGCATCGATGGCGACGAGGCGATCCATACGTTCATCGACACCATGACGGCCGATGCGCCGTACACGACGCTGCAGCACGCGATGCACGTGCATCCGACGGTCAGCGAACTGGTGCCGACGCTGCTCGACGGACTGAGGCCGCTCGCATGACGCCGATGCCCGCCAACTTCTACGCGGACCTCGCGCCCGGCACGAGAGTCGCCGCTCGCCGATAATGAATGCCCGCGCCATTGCCGCGCACGTCATCCATCGAATCGATCCGCCATGTCCGCCGAGCCCACCGCCGTCCCGATCCGTATCGCGCTCGTCTCAGACACACACAACCTCGTGCGCCCGGAACTGCTGCGCTTCGTCGAGGGCTGCGATGCGATCGTGCATGCGGGGGACGTCTGCGATGCGGCGGTGCTCGACACGCTCGCGCGCGTCGCGCCGCTGACGGCGGTACGCGGCAACAACGACCGCGGTGCGTGGGCCGATGCGTTGCCGATACAGACGGTACTCGAGTTGCGCGGCGTGCGGCTGGCGATCGTGCACGAGTTGCCGGACCTGCGCGGCGATCCGCGCGCGGAGCGCGTCGCGGTGGTCGTCAGCGGCCATTCGCACAAGCCTTCGCTCGATACGCGCGACGGCGTGCTGTACGTGAATCCCGGCAGCGCGGGGCCGCGCCGCTTCCGCCTGCCGGTTACCGCGGCGATGCTGACGATCGGCGCCGACGGCACGCTCGCGATCGAGCATACGCGGCTCATCGAATGAAACCAGCCGGCTATGAGGCCGGCTGGAGGTCAGGATTACTAAGGGTGTGCCACTAGCGGTGGCGGCCGTCAGGTACGCAGCGCGGCACCCGCATACTCGTCCTCGAATTCACGCCCGGCGTGCACGCGATGCAGTACCGCGCGCGCTTCCGCCTTGGTGCCGACGCACGGCGCGGAACCGGGCAGCGGCCGGCGCGCGGTTTCGTGCAGCGCGAGCACCGTGACGAGGCCGATCGCTGCGGCGCCCATCAGGTAGTACGCGGGCATCATGAGGTTGTGCGTGCTGTTGACGAGCCATGCGGCGACGAGCGGCGTCGTGCCGCCGAACAGCGATACCGACACGTTGAAGCCGATCGCGAGCGCGCCGTAGCGGATCGGCGTCGGGAACAGCGCCGGCAGCGCGGACGGCATCGAGCCGGTGAAGCACGACAGCAGCGTGCCGAGAATCAGCATGCCGAAGAATACCGGCAGCAGCGAGCCGCTCTGGATCAGCAGCAGCGCGGGCATCGCCAGCGCGAAGAGCCCGACGCATCCCGCGAGCATCACCGGCTTGCGGCCGAGCAGATCCGACAGGTGCCCGAAGGCGAGCGTCATCGGCATCATCAGCACCATCACGAGCAGCACGATGAAAAGGCCGTGCGTTTCGTTGAAGTGCAGCGTCGCGGACAGATAGCTCGGCAGGTACGACAGCGCCATGTAGTCGGTCACGTTGAAGATCAGCACGAGCCCGACGCACAGCAGGAGCGGTCGCAGCTGTTGCGTGAGCAGCGCGCGCAGCGTCGGCTTCGGCCGCGCGTGGTCGGCCGCTTCGCGCGCCTCTGCCTCGCGCTTGAACGCGGGCGTTTCCTCGAGCTTCATCCGGATGAAGAGACCGATGAGGCCGAGCGGGCCGGCGATCAGGAACGGCACGCGCCAGCCCCACGTGAGGAGCGCGTGCTGCGGCAGCGTCGCGGTCAGCAGCGTGACCGAGCCCGCGCCGAGTACATAGCCGATCAGCGTGCCGAACTCGAGGAAACTGCCCATGAAGCCGCGGCGCTTGTCGGTCGCGAACTCGGCGATGAAGGTCGCCGCGCCGCCGTACTCGCCGCCGGTGGAGAAGCCCTGCACGAGTCGCGCGACGAGCAGCAGGATCGGCGCGGCGACGCCGATCGACGCGTAGTCTGGAATCAGTCCGATCGCGAACGTGCCGCACGCCATCAGGATCATCGTCGCCGCGAGCACGCGCTGGCGGCCGATGCGATC